>AACY020557310.1_pt1 | contig 48440 bp, 43 predicted proteins | sample 267378 | NCBI WGS metagenome assembly AACY02 (sample SAMN02954345, study PRJNA13694) | marine metagenome | biome: aquatic; feature: ocean; material: water; isolation source: isolated as part of a large dataset composed predominantly from surface... | reverse complement strand
GAATACGTCCAGTATTCGCGGCGTCGCGCGCCTCGCGAGCGGCCCTTCTCGGGGCAACGCATGCGTGTTCCATCGGTAGACAGACCCTCGAACAGCTTTCAAACCGATAACGTTGGAGCGAGTCCCCCATGAAAACATCCCGTCGGAGTTTCCTGATTACGAGCATTGGTGCCGTGTCCGCGCTGGCGCTGTCGCGTGAAGCGCTGGCCGATGCGCCGATGCTCGCGGAAAGCGACCCGACCGCGACGGCACTCGGCTACAAGGCCGATGCGACGAAGGTCGACAAGACGAAGTACCCGAAATACGCAGCAGGCCAGGATTGCGCGGCCTGCATGCTGTACCAGGGCAAGAAGGGCTCGGCCTCGGGCCCGTGCGGCGCCTTCCCCGGCAAGCAGGTGTCGGCGAAGGGCTGGTGCAGCGCCTTCTCGAAGATGGGTTGAGGCCCGTGCGGCATCGTGCGATGCCGCATTGTGGCGGAAACCGCACAACGCCCGCCGTCGAAAGACGGTGGGCGTTTTTTATTGCTTGAAAACGGTTCCGTCGCTTTCTACACTCGCTGCAAACCGGCGCGCCGCGGGCATCCCGCGCGCCGCGCAGCCCGGCACGGCGAACTGACGAGGACGAGGCACGCATGGCGACGATTGCGAATTCAACGAAAACGATCCGGCCCGAGCGTGCGCTGAACCGGCGTGCGGTCGCGGCCGCCGTGATCGGCAACGCGCTCGAGTGGTACGACTTCACGGTGTTCGGCTTCATGACGGTCGTGATCGCCGAGCTGTTCTTCCCGACCTCCAGCGAATACTCGTCGCTGCTGCTGACCACCGCGACGTTCGGCGTCGCGTTCTTCATGCGCCCGATCGGCGGCATCGTGTTCGGGCTGTACGCGGATCGCGCGGGCCGCAAGGCCGCGCTGTCGCTCGTGATCCTCCTGATGACCGCCGGCATCTTCCTGCTCGCGATCGCGCCGCCGTATGCGGCGATCGGCATCGGCGGCCCGATCCTGATCGTGCTCGGCCGCCTGCTGCAAGGCTTCTCCGCGGGCGGCGAATTCGGCAGCGCGACGGCGCTGCTGATCGAGGCCGCGCCGTTCTCGAAACGCGGCTTCTACGGCAGCTGGCAGATGGCGAGCCAGGCGGCCGCGCTGCTGATCGGCGCGCTCGTCGGCGCGGCCGTCACGCGCGGGCTGTCGCACGAGGCGCTGCGCAGCTGGGGCTGGCGCGTGCCGTTCATCCTCGGGCTCGTGATCGGCCCGATCGGTTTCTACATCCGCCGCCATCTCGCCGATTCCGAGGCGTTCCTGCACGCCCAGCAAAGCGCGCGCCGCGCGACGCTCGGCGAAGTGTTCACGCGCCACCCGCGCGAGGTGCTGTGCGGGCTCGGCTCGGTGATCGCGCTGACGGTGACGATCTACGTGCTGATCAGCTATCTGCCGACCTTCGCGGTGAAGCAGCTGAAACTGCCCTACGCGGAATCGTTCTACGCGGTGATCGTCGGCAACCTGCTGCTGATGGTGCTGTCGCCGATCGCCGGTGCGTGGTCGGATCGCATCGGCCGCAAGGGGCTGTCGCTGTGGTCGCTCGCGCTCACGCTCGTGCTGATGTATCCGCTGTTCGCCTGGCTCGACGCGGCGCCGAGCATCGCGCGGCTGATCGCGGTGCAGGCCGTGCTGTCGGTCACGCTCGCGGGCTACTACGGGCCGTTCGGCGCGATGATAGCCGAGCTGTTCCCGGCCAACGTGCGCTCGACCGGGCTGTCGATCGCGTACAACGTCGCGGTGATGCTGTTCGGCGGCTTCGGGCAGTTCATCGTCACGTGGCTGATCAAGGTAACGGGTACGCCGCTCGCGCCGACCTACTATGTGATGGCCGGGATCGCGCTGTCGATCGTCGCGGTCGCATTCGTGCCCGTGCGCAGCGCCGACCTCGATGCGCCCGCGTGACGACTCGACGACATGACGATTTGACGACGTTCACCGGATCATTTCGCAAAACGCAATGATGTGCTGCAGTCCGTGGCAAAGCGGTGAGTCGATCCTTCGTGTTCGCGCCCGAATTGTTTAGTTGTCGAACGAAACTTGCGCGAAATGAACGAAATTGGTGCTCGCGCGCGTTGTCGCATTTTTTACCCCCACTAAACATCGGCAAAAACCCGGCGGGCATCCAGAAGAGTTTTTTCTCCAGCTTGTTGCCACATCGTTAGCTCAAGTAATATCCGCGTACGCCGGCCCCTGGCGGGCCGGTTCCGATCTGGAGACCTGGAGGAAACATGGAATACAACCGTCTGTTGCACACCCTGCGTGTTACCGCCATTGCAGGCGTGGCAGCGGCATCGCTCGGCGTCGCGGGTTCTGCATTCGCACAGATCCCGAACAAAACGCTCGTCTACTGCTCAGAAGGCAGCCCGGCGGGTTTCGATTCCGCGCAATTTACGACCGGCGTCGATTTCACCGCAGCTACGTTCACCGTCTACAACCGCCTCGTCGAATTCGAGCGCGGCGGCACGAAGGTCGAGCCGGGCCTCGCCGAGAAGTGGGACGTGTCGTCGGACGGCAAGGTGTACACGTTCCACCTGCGTCACGGCGTGAAGTTCCATACGACCGACTTCTTCAAGCCGACGCGTGAATTCAACGCGGACGACGTGCTGTTCACGTTCCAGCGCATGCTCGACCCGAACCAGGCGTTCCGCAAGGCGTACCCGGTGTCGTTCCCGTACTTCACCGACATGGGCCTCGACAAGCTGATCACGAAGGTCGAGAAGGTCGATCCGTACACCGTGAAGTTCACGCTCGCCGAGCCGAACGCGCCGTTCATCCAGAACATGGCGATGGAATTCGCGTCGATCCTGTCGGCCGAATACGGCGACCAGCTGATGAAGGCAGGCAAGGCCGCCGACATCAACCAGAAGCCGGTCGGCACGGGTCCGTTCATCTTCCGCAGCTACACGAAGGACGCGACGATCCGGTTCGACGGGAATCCTGATTACTGGAAGAAGGGCGAAGTGAAGATCTCGAAGCTGATCTTCTCGATCACGCCGGATCCGGGCGTGCGCGTGCAGAAGATCAAGCGCAACGAATGCCAGGTGATGAGCTATCCGCGTCCGGCCGACATCGCGACGCTGAAGGCCGATTCGAACGTCGACATGCCGTCGCAGGCAGGCTTCAACCTCGGCTATCTCGCGTACAACGTCGAGCACAAGCCGGTCGACAAGCTCGAGGTGCGTCAGGCACTCGACATGGCGATCAACAAGAAGGCGATCCTCGAGTCCGTCTACCAGGGCGCAGGCCAGGCGGCAAACGCGCCGATGCCGCCGACCCAATGGTCGTACGACAAGAACCTGAAGATGGCGCCGAACGACACCGCGAAGGCGAAGGCGCTGCTCGCGAAGGCCGGCTTCCCGAACGGTTTCGAGATCACGCTGTGGGCGATGCCGGTGCAGCGCGCGTATAACCCGAATGCCCGCCTGATGGCCGAGATGATCCAGGCCGACTGGGCGAAGATCGGCGTGAAGGCGAAGATCGTCACGTACGAGTGGGGCGAGTACATCAAGCGCGCGCACTCGGGTGAGCAGGACACGATGCTGATCGGCTGGACGGGCGACAACGGCGACCCGGACAACTGGCTCGGCACGCTGCTCGGCTGCGAAGCGATCAAGGGCAACAACTTCTCGCACTGGTGTTACAAGCCGTTCGACGAGCTGGTCCAGAAGGGCCGCACGACGACGGGCCAGGACGCGCGCACGAAGCTCTACATGCAGGCTCAGCAGATCTTCGCGCAACAGCTGCCGTTCTCGCCGATCGCGAACTCGACGGTCTACCAGCCGGTGCGCAAGACCGTGGTCGACATGCGTATCGAGCCGCTCGGCTATGCCCGCTTCGACGGTGTTAGCGTGAAGTAACACGCGTGTCGTAAGCTGTCTACGAAGACCGAGACCGGCTAATTCATCCGGCGGCGGGAGGCCAAAAGCTTCCCGTCGCCGGTCGCACATTTCCCACAAGAAAATCCGAGACGCATCATGTTCACATTCGTGTTGCGCCGCGTGGGCATGGTGATCCCGACTTTCATCGGCATCACCATCCTGGCGTTTGCGCTGATTCACCTGATACCGGGCGACCCCATCGAAGTGATGATGGGCGAGCGCGGCGTCGATCCCGCGATGCATGCGGAGGCGATGAAACGCCTCGGGCTCGACCAGCCGCTGCCCATGCAGTACATCCACTACATCGGCCGGGCGCTGCATGGCGACCTCGGCACGTCGATCATCACCAACACGAGCGTCGCGGGCGAATTCTTCGCGCGCTTCCCGGCGACCGTCGAGCTGTCGCTGTGCGCGCTCGTGTTCGCGCTCGCGGTCGGGCTGCCGGCCGGCGTGATCGCCGCGCTGCGGCGCGGCTCGGTCATCGACCACGGCGTGATGGGCACCGCGCTCACCGGTTACTCGATGCCGATCTTCTGGTGGGGACTGATCCTCATCATGGTGTTTTCGTCATACCTCGGCTGGACGCCCGTGTCGGGGCGCATCGCGGTCGAATACGACTTCCCGCACCCGACGGGCTTCATGCTGATCGACGCGCTGCTCGCGCCGGATGAAGGCTCGTTCAAGTCGGCGGTCAGCCACCTGATCCTGCCCGCGATCGTGCTCGGCACGATCCCGCTCGCGGTGATCGCGCGGATGACGCGCTCGTCGATGCTCGAAGTGCTGCGCGAGGACTACATCCGCACCGCACGCGCGAAGGGGCTGTCGCCCGCGCGCGTGGTCGTCGTGCACGCGCTGCGCAATGCGCTGATCCCGGTCGTCACCGTGATCGGCCTGCAGATCGGCACGCTGCTCGCGGGCGCCGTGCTGACCGAGACGCTCTTTTCGTGGCCCGGTGTCGGCAAGTGGCTGATCGATGCGATCGGCCGCCGCGACTATCCGGTCGTCCAGGGCGGCATCCTGCTGATCGCGACGCTCGTGATCGTCGTGAACCTGGTCGTCGACCTGCTGTACGGCGTGCTGAATCCGCGCATCCGCCACACGAGGTAATCCCATGAGCAATCTGCAAAATACCCTGCCGACCGAATCCGCGCCGGCCGGCGGCCGTGCGCTCGCGCTGCGCGAGTTCTGGGCGAACTTCTCGCGCAACCGCGGCGCCGTCGGCGCCGGCATCGTCGTGATCGTGCTGATCCTGGTCGCGCTGCTCGCGCCGCTGCTCGCGCCGCACAGCCCGGTCGAGCAATACCGCGACTTCGTGAAGATCCCGCCCGCGTGGCTCGACGGCGGCAACTGGAAGTTCATCCTCGGCACCGACGAAGCGGGCCGCGACATTCTCTCGCGCCTGATGTACGGCGCGCGGATGTCGTTCTGGATCGGCTTCGTGTCGGTCGTGCTCGCGCTGATCCCCGGCATCGTGCTCGGGCTCGTCGCCGCGTTCTTCCAGAAGTGGGCCGACACGCCGGTGATGCGCATCATGGACGTGCTGCTCGCGCTGCCGTCGCTGCTGCTCGCGGTCGCGGTCGTCGCGATCATCGGCCCGGGCCTCACCAACACGATGTTCGCAATCGCGATCGTCGCGCTGCCGGCCTATGTGCGCCTCACGCGCGCATCGGCGCTCGGCGAGCTGCAGAAGGAATACGTGACGGCGTCGCGCGTGGCCGGTGCCGGCACGCTGCGCCTGATGTTCTCGCAGGTGCTGCCGAACTGCACGGCGCCGCTGATCGTGCAGGCGACGCTCGGCTTCTCGTCGGCGATTCTCGACGCGGCCGCGCTCGGCTTCCTCGGCCTCGGCGTGCAACCGCCGACCGCCGAATGGGGCGCGATGCTGGCCTCCGCGCGCGACTACATCGACAACGCATGGTGGATCGTGACGATGCCGGGCCTGTCGATCCTGATTTCGGTGCTCGCGATCAACCTGCTCGGCGACGGGCTGCGCGACGCGCTGGATCCCAAACTGAAACGGATGGCCTGACCATGAGCCAAGATCTTCTGACCATCCGCAATCTCGCGGTGAATTTCAACGGCCTGCCCGCCGTCGACCGGATCAACCTGTCGATCGCGCCGGGCGAGGTGGTGGGCGTCGTCGGCGAATCGGGCTCGGGCAAGAGCGTGACGATGATGGCGCTGATGGGCCTGATCGACGCGCCGGGCAAGGTGACGGCCGACGAGGTCACGTTCAACGGCGTCGACCTGCTGAAGGCGTCGCCGAAGGCGCGCCGCAAGATCGTCGGCAAGGACATCGCGATGGTGTTCCAGGACGCGCTCACCAGCCTGAACCCGAGCTATACCGTCGGCTACCAGATCAAGGAAGTGCTGAAGCTGCACGAGGGCTTGCGCGGCGACGCGCTGCACCGGCGCGCGCTCGAACTGCTCGACCAGGTCGGCATTCCCGACGCGAAGAACCGCATCGCGTCGTTCCCGCACCAGATGTCGGGCGGGATGAACCAGCGCGTGATGATCGCGATGGCGGTGGCGTGCAACCCGAAGCTGCTGATCGCCGACGAGCCGACCACCGCGCTCGACGTGACGATCCAGGCGCAGATCATGGACCTGCTCGTGAAGCTGCAGAAGGAGCGCGGGATGGCGCTCGTGCTGATCTCGCACGATCTGGCCGTGGTGTCGGAAGTCGCTCAGCGCGTGGCGGTGATGTACGCGGGCGAGGTGATCGAGACCAACAGCGTGCCCGACATCTTCCGCGCGCCGCATCATCCGTACACCGAAGCGCTGCTCGCGGCGATTCCCGAGCACAATCAGGGGGCGCGTCGCCTTGCCGCATTGCCGGGCATGGTGCCGGGCCGCGATGATCGCCCGTCCGGGTGCCTGTTCGCGCCGCGCTGCAAGTACGTCGTCGACGATTGCCGCAAGGCGCGGCCGGCGCTCGACACGCTGGTGCAGGGCAACGACGCGATGCGCGCACGCTGCATCAAGCCGCTCAACGTTTCCAACCTCGACCTGACGGGAGGTGCACGATGAATGCAGTCAATCAAACGCCTCGCGTGTCGCACGACGAGGAAGCCGTGCTGGTGGCCGACGGCCTCGCGAAACACTATTCGGTGAAGCGCGGGATGTTCGGGCAGGGTACGGTGAAGGCGCTGAACGGCGTGTCGTTCTCGCTGAAGCGCGGCAAGACGCTCGCCGTCGTCGGCGAATCGGGCTGCGGGAAGTCGACGCTCGCCCGCCAGCTGACGATGATCGAGACGCCCACGTCGGGCAGCCTGACCATCGACGGCAAGAACGTCGCCGGCGCAAGCCGCGAGACGGTCGCCGACCTGCGCCGCCGCGTGCAGATGGTGTTCCAGAACCCGTTCGCGTCGCTGAATCCGCGCAAGACCGTCGAGCAGACGCTTTCCGAGCCGCTCGAGATCAACGCGAACCTGACTGCCGCGGAACGTGCGCAGCGCATCGCGCAGATCATGCGCACGGTCGGCCTGCGGCCCGAGCACGCGAAGCGTTATCCGCACATGTTCTCGGGCGGGCAGCGCCAGCGTGTCGCGATCGCGCGCGCGATGATCCTCGATCCGCGCATCGTCGTGGCCGACGAGCCGGTGTCCGCGCTCGACGTGTCGATCCAGGCGCAGATCCTGAACCTGTTCATGGATCTGCAGGAGCAGTTCAAGACGAGCTACGTGTTCATCTCGCACAACCTGTCGGTGGTCGAGCACGTCGCGGACGACGTGATGGTGATGTACTTCGGCAGCGTCGCGGAGCTGGGCGACAAGGCGACGATCTACGCGCGGCCGCGCCATCCGTACACGCGCGCGCTGATGTCGGCGACACCGGCGATCTTCGAGGAAGACCGCCGCGTGCAGATCAAGCTGCAGGGCGAACTGCCGTCGCCGCTCAATCCGCCGTCGGGCTGCGCGTTCCATCAGCGTTGCCCGTATGCGGTCGAGCGCTGCCGGGTGGAGGAGCCGCAACTGCGCGAGGTCGACGGCCGGCGCGTGGCCTGCCATCGGGCCGAGGAAGTCGGGGAGGAGAATGCCTGAAGCGTTGGCGGCGCGCGCGTCCGGCGTGCGCCGTGCGGGGGCAAGCAGCGCGCGCGTGATGCGCGCGTACCGCTACGCGCGGCGCTGGAGCGTGCGTACCGTCACGGGCGCGGCGCTGGCCGGCGCGTGTGTGGCGGCCAGCCTCGTGGTTCCCGTCGAATCCGCGCGCGCCGAAGGGCGCGCGCCGGCCACTTCACCGATCCATCCGTCGCAAGTCCCGCCGCCCGGCATGAGCCTGCCGGGCTTTCACGCGCCCGCCGTGTCCGACGGCACGGTATCGCGCGGCACCGTGCGCGTGCAGCCCGCGCGCATGCCGTTCTACGTCGCGACCAAGGGCAAGGTCACGCTCTACGTGCTCGGCACGCTGCACACCGGCGACCCGTCCGACTACCCGAGCGCGCAGCCATTCCGGCCGCGCATCCTCGCGGCGCTCGCCGCGTCGCCGACGCTCGCGCTCGAGCTGTCGCCGGACGACCTGCTCGAATCACAGGACGACGTGTCGAAGTACGGTGTCTGCCGCTACCCGTGCCTGCAGCGCCTGCTGCCCGAGCCGCTGTGGCAGCGGCTCGCGGCGCGCCTGCGCGGCAACCCGGCCGCGCTCGCCGAGATTCGCAAGATGCGGCCGTGGCTCGCGGCGCTCGTCGTCGAGACCTACGATTCGCTGTCGGCCGGCCTGCAGACGGAATACGGCACCGAGGCGCAGCTGCAGAACGTGTTCCTGAAGAAGAAGGGCGGCCGCGTGATCGGACTCGAGACGCTCGCCGAGCAGATGCGCGCGTTCACCGGGCTGACGCTCGCCGAGCAGCGCGAGATGCTCGCGCAGGACATGGTGCAGACGCCCGCGCAGAACGCCGACGACATCAAGGCGCTGCATCGACTGTGGCGAATTGGCGACGCCGATGCGATCTCGGCATGGGCGGTCGCGAAGAGCGAACGGCTCGCGCGTTCGAAGGCGTTGTCGGACGCGATCGACAACAAGATCGTGTACGAGCGCAACCGGCGCTTCGTTGCACGGATGACGGCAATCGCCGCACCGAACCGGCCGCTGTTCGTCGCGATCGGCGCGCTGCACTTGGGCGGCCCGCGCGGCGTGCTCGAATTGTTGCGTCAACAAGGTTACAGGGTCGACGCGAACTGATCGCCGTCACCGCGCCCGAACCGATCCTCCCCTGTTTGATTGACGTCGTGCGAACGGCTCGAACGCCTGTATGGGCACGCGGTTCGATAAGGAAAACCCTCGAATCATCAGAAAATAGCGTTTCAAACGATTGACATCCCGATCTGCCAATATCTATTCTTCGATCCACAAGTTGAAAAAATGAAAAGAATAGAAAAAGTTCTACGGGGTAGCAGAAAATAAAGCGCGGGGTGAGCGCGTTGCCGGCACGTGGTGCACGTGCCGGCCGCGGAAGTGTCTGCATGTACGGCGGGGCCAAACATCGTCGAACAACAATCAGGCATGCAGGCCGACTTGCGGGATAAGCGACGTTCCGTCGTCCCACCGGGGAAAGGCAGTGATCGGGCGGCGGCGGACGTTTTTTAATCCGGAATAATTTTCCGGTCACCGTCGCAAGACGGTTTCGGGGGGTGAATCGACAGACGGCGAAGCCGCAACGATTGCGCCAACGGAAAAGCGCCACGAGGGCGCTTTTTTCTTTTGTACGACGGATCGTGCGTTCGCTCGTGTGATCGGCCGGATCAGGCGCGTTCGTCGGCCTGCAGCATCCCGGGCGCGACCACGTCGACGCCCACCGCCTCGAGCGCGGCGCGAATCCGTTTCGCGAATACCAGCGCGTGCGGCCCGTCACCGTGCAGGCAGACGGTCTGTGCATTGAGCATCACCCATTCGCCGCCGATCGCACGCACCTGCCGGCTGCGCACCATGTCGAGCGTGCGCGCGATCATCGTGTCCTCGTCGTCGATCAGCGCGCCGGGCTGGTTGCGCGGCACAAGCGAGCCGTCGGCGCGGTAGCCGCGATCGGCGAACACTTCCTCCACCGCGGCGAGCCCCGCGTGCCGCGCGGCCGCGACGAACACGCTGTTCGCGAGCCCGAACACCGCGAGCGACGGGTCGAAATCGCGGATCGCGGACACCACCGCATCGGCGATCATCGGGTCGCGCGCGGCCTGGTTGTACAGCGCGCCGTGCGGTTTGACGTGCGCGATGCGCCCGCCTTCCGCCTGTGCGATCGCCGACAGCGCGCCGAGCTGGTACAGCACGCCCGCGTAGATGTCGCTGGCCGGCAGCTGCATTTCCTTGCGGCCGAAATTCTCCGGATCGTGAAAGCTCGGGTGCGCGCCGATCGCCACGCCTTTCTGCACGGCCCAGCGTACGCAGTCGCGCATCGCGTTCGCACCGCCCGCATGCCACCCGCATGCGATGTTCGCGGACGTCACGAGGTCGAGCAGCGCCTCGTCCGAACCGCATCCTTCGCCGAGATCGGCATTCAGATCGATTTGCATGATGTTCCTCGTCCACTGATTGCGTGGCCCGTCTTCTCTACTGCGACTGCCTCCGGTACCGCTACCGCTATTGTCACGCCGCACGCGACTCGGCGCGGCGGCGCGCTTCCTCGCGCAGGTCGATCGCCACGTCGATCTGCCGCAGATACGCACGTTCGGCGGCCAGCGCGGCGCGCGCGGCGTCGGGCGTCGTGCGCACGAAGCGGATCGGCAGGTTGAGCCGCGCCTGCGCGAGTTTCCACAGATCCGCACGGATCACCGTGCCGATCTTCGGGTAGCCGCCGGTGGTCTGCGCGTCGTGCATCAGCACGATCGGCTGGCCGTTCGGCGGCACCTGGATCGTGCCGGGCAGCACCGCGTGCGACAGCAGCTCGGCCGGCCGCTCGCGCACGAGTTCGACACCGGCAAGCCGGTAGCCCATGCGGTTGCTGTTCGCCGTGACCAGCCATTCTTCATCCCAGAACGCCTGCTGCGAATCGGCGGCGAACGACGCGTAGTCGGGGCCCGGCAGCACGCGCACCGGCATCGCCCACGGCGCATGCGCGGGGCGGTGACGGCGCGGCGGCTCGTCGACGCGCACGAACGCGCACCACGCCGGCGCCTTGACGCCGAATTCGGGGGCGTCGGCCGCGAGGCAACCCATTCCGGCCGGAAGCACGCCGACCGGGAGGCGATCGCCGTCGCGCAGCGCGCGGCCGCCGAGGCCGCCGAAGCGCGAGGCGAGATCGGTGCTGCGCGAGCCGAGCATCGGCAGCACGTCGATGCCGCCGGCGATGCACAGGTAGCCGCGCATTCCGCGTTTCGCGGCAGGCAGCACGAGCGTCTGCCCGGCCTCGACCGGCAGGCTCCACCATGAATATACGCGCCGGCCGTCGAGCGTCGCACCGAACTCGGTGCCGGTGATCGCGATGCGGGTCGCGCGCGTGAAGCGGAAAGCGGCCGGGCCGATCGTGATCTCGACGGCCGCCGCATCGGGGCGGTTGCCGACCAGCCGGTTGCCGACTTCGAGCGCGAGGCCGTCGAGCGCGCCGCCCTGCGCGACGCCGAGATGGCGCGCGCCGCGGCGCCCGAGATCCTGCACGGTAGTCAGCGGGCCGGCCCGCACCACCTCGATGGTGCCCGGTACGTTGCTCTGGGTCATCGTGCGTCGACTCCCGCAATGGTGAAGCGCACGCGGTCGCCGGGCAGCAGCAGCGTCGGCTGCGGCCGCGCCGGATCGAACAGCACGTGCGACGTGCGGCCGATCAGTTGCCAGCCGCCGGGCGACGTGGCCGGGTAGATGCCTGTCTGCGCGCCGCCGATGCCGACCGAGCCGGCCGGCACCTCGAGGCGCGGCGCCGCGCGGCGCGGCATGTGCAGCGCGGCGTCGAGCCCGCCGAGATACGCGAAGCCCGGCTGGAAGCCGACGAAGAACACGACGTAGGCGCCGGCCGCGTGGCGCGCGACGACCTCGTCGACCGACAGGCCGGTATGCGCGGCGACGGCCGGCAGATCGGGGCCGGCGGCGCCACCGTATTCGACCGGGATCTCGACCTCGCGGCCGTCCGCGTGCTCGACGTCGGCCGTCTCCCACGCGTCGCGCAGCGCCGGCGTGAGCGAATCGGCCGTCGTGGCGAGCGCATCGAATACGATCGTCAGGTTGTTCATGCCGGGCACGACGTCGATCACGTCGGGCCACGCGCGCGCGGCCTCGGCAACGGCCCAGACGCGGCGCTGGCAATCGAGCGTGGCGGGTGGCGGCACCTCGCAGACGAGGGCTGTATCACCGAGCGGATAAATGCGGGGTTGCGTCATCGGACTGGCACGGTTCGGACGGCAATGTTAGCGCACATTGTCGATAAAATATCGACAACTTCCCAATAAGCGTTTTCGCCTAGCCCGTATGTCGGGGCTTCTGGCGTACACTCGGCACACCCTGTCATCCGGCTTGCTCCGCCTTTCCATGAAGCGTCCTGCGACCAAGATCGTGTCATCCGAACACCTCGTTTCCGATTCGAGCGCGGAGCTGTCGGAACTCGAATACGGCCTCATCATGGCAGGCAATGCTTTCAATCGGTGGATGGTGCGCTGCATGTCGGCGGCCGGCGCGAAGGACATGACGGCGGTCGAGGTGTCGCTGCTGCATCACGTCAGCCATCGCGAACGCAAGAAGAAACTCGCCGACATCTGCTTCGTGCTCAATATCGAGGATACGCACGTCGCGACCTATGCGCTGAAAAAACTGATCGCCCGCGGCTATGTGAAGAGCGAGAAGAACGGCAAGGAAGTGTTCTTCTTCGCGACCGACGCGGGCCGCGAGCTGTGCCTGAAGTACCGCGAGGTGCGCGAGCATTGCCTGATCGAGACGCTGAAGGACAGCGGGCTCACCAACGAGCAGATCGGCGACGCGGCGCAGTTGCTGCGCAACGCATCGGGCCTGTACGACACGGCCGCGCGCGCGGCGGCGTCGCTGTAAACGGTTGCGCCGCGGGTGGCGTGCGGCACTGCGCTGACGGGCGCGCGACGACGGATGCGGCGCCGGCCGCCGCGTCATCCGCCGGCCGGGTGCAGCGCGCCGTCGGTCACGATCCAGTGCAGCGCGAGATCGTGCGCTTCGGCCGGCAGCGCGTCGACGCGGCACGCTTCATACGCGATGCCGACCGTCACGGGCGGTTCGCTGCCCGGCCATGCGGCAAGCGTGCGGTCGTAGTAGCCGCCGCCGTAGCCGAGCCGGTAGCGCTGCCGATCGAATCCCACGCAGGGAATCAGCAAAAGGTCGGGCACGACGACGATTCCCGACGCCGGTTCCGGAATCCGGTGATGACCTTCGCGCATCGGCGTGTGCGCGTCCCACGCATGGAACTCGAGCGGCGTGTGCCGTTCGTCGATCACGGGCAGTGCGGCCTGCCTGCCGGCACCGGCCGCGCACCACGCGAGCACCGCGTCGCGCGCATCGAATTCACCCGGCAGCGGCCAGTAGAACCCGACCGTGCGCGGCGCGAGCCGTTCGAGCAGCGTGCGCAGCCGCGCGTCGAGCGCGGCGTTCGCGGCGGGTTGCGACGCGGCGTCGCGACGCGCGCCGGACAGCGTTTTGCGTAGTGCAACCTTCGGGTTCGGCACAGGGTTGCGTGCTATGCTTTCGCTCACTTCGTGCTCCATTCAAAACGATGTCGAACAGCCTTTTTCGAGTATATCGCGCGGTCGCGCTGACGCTTTCGGCCGCAGCGCTCGTCGCGGGCACGGCCGCATGCGCCGCGCCGAACGACGATACGGTCTCCGGGGACGACCAGACCTTCGTGCAGCTTCGTGAAGCCGCGCGTCGCAACGACGCCGCGAAAGCCGCGCAGCTCGCGTCGATGATCCCGAACTATCCGGTACCGTCCTACGTCGAGTATTTCCAGATCAAGCCACAGTTGTTCGATTCGACGGGCCGCGCGCGCGTGGACGCGCCGGACGCGCCCGTGCAGTCGTTCCTGCAGCGCTACGACGGCCAGGCGATCGCCGACCGCCTGCGCAACGACTACCTGCTCGTGCTCGGCGCGCGCCACGACTGGCGCAACTTCGACGAGCAATACAAGCGCTTCGTGCTCGACGACGACACGCAGGTCAAGTGCTATGCGCTGGAATCGCGCGCGGCGCGCGGCGAGAACGTCGCCGAAGCGGCACGTGCGCTGCTCGTCGAGCCGAAGAACTACGGCGACGCGTGCGTCGACCTGATCACCGCGCTCACGGTCAACCAGCAGTTCACGAGCGACGACGTGTGGCAGCAGGCGCGCCTCGCATACGAGCAGAACTACACGACGCTCGGCGGCAAGATCGTCGATGCGCTCGGCCCGCGCCCGGTCGGCTTCGACCAGGCGACGAGCGCGCCGCCGCTGTACCTCGCGCGCGGCGTCGGCCCCGACGCCACCTCGCACCAGATCGCCCTGATCGCGCTCAGCCGCATGGCGCGCAACGATCCGGACGCCGCCGCCGGAATGCTGACCACGGTCGCCCCGTCGCTGACCAAGCAGGAGCAGGCGATCGCGTGGGGCGCGATCGGCTACCAGGGCGCGATCAAGCGCTCGCCGCTCGCATCGGTCTGGTACGCGAAATCGACGAATGCGCCGCTGTCGAACCCGGGCTACGAATGGCGCACGCGCGCCGCGCTGCTCGCCGGCAACTGGCCGATGGTGCGCTGGTCGATCGAGCAGATGCCGCCGTCGCTGCGCAACGATCCGGCGTGGATCTACTGGCATGCGCGCGCGCTCAAGCAGAGCGGCGACACGCTGCAGGCGAACCAGGAATTCGAGCAGGTCGCGGGCCAGTTCAACTTCTACGGGCAGCTCGCCGGCGAAGAGCTCGGCCAGCGCACGACGATCCCGCCGCGCACGAAGGTGAGCGACGCCGAGATCGATGCGATGAGCAAGATTCCGGGCTTCGCGCTCGCGCAGCGTTTCTACGCGCTGAACCTGCGCCTCGAAGGCAACCGCGAATGGAACTGGCCGCTGCGCGGGATGACCGATCGCCAGCTGCTGGCCGCGGCCGAATACGGCAAGCGCGTCGAGTTGCTCGACCGCACGGTCAACACGGCCGACCGCACGAAGGCCGAGCACGATTTCACGCTGCGCTACCCGTCGCCGTACCGCAACATCGTCGAGCGCTATGCGCAATCGACGGGCCTCGACATCGAGTGGGCGTACGGGCTGATCCGCCAGGAATCGCGCTTCATCATCAGCGCGCGTTCGTCGGTGGGCGCGGGCGGCCTGATGCAGCTGATGCCGGCCACCGCGCAGATGGTTGCGAAGAAGCTCGGCATGGGCACGATCTCGCGCGCGCAGATGCACGACATCGATACCAACATCCAGCTCGGCACCTGGTACCTGGCGGACATCTACAACAACTTCGACAGCTCGCCGGTGCTCGCCACGGCCGGCTACAACGCGGGCCCGGGCCGGCCGCGCCAGTGGCGCCAGGTGTTGACGCAGCCGGTCGAAGGCGCGATCTTCGCAGAAACGATTCCGTTCAACGAGACGCGCGACTACGTGAAGAACGTGCTGTCGAACACCGTCTATTACGCGGCGCTCTTCGAGGGCAAGCCGCAGTCGTTGAAGAAACGTCTAGGCATGATCTCGCCCTGATACGCAACCTTCACACTGCCGCGCGAGACGCGGCAGTGTTCTTTTGAGGCTCACGACATGGATCGCCAGACCGTCGCGCTGCTGGGCGGCACCGGCTTCATCGGCAGCCGGCTCGTCAATGCGCTGATCGAATCCGGCAAGCAGGTTCGGATCGGCACGCGCCGGCGTGACCACGCGCGCCACCTGCAGATGCTGCCGGTCGAAATCGTCGAGCTCGACGCGCTCGACACGCGCACGCTTGCGCGCTTCGTGGCCGGTGCGCACGCGGCGATCAACCTCGTCGGCGTGCTGCACGGCGGCCGCGGCACGCCGTACGGGCCCGGTTTCGCGAGCGCACACGTCACGCTGCCGGCCGCGCTCGCGACCGCCTGCACCGAGGCGGGCGTACAGCGCCTGCTGCACATGAGCGCGCTCGGCGCCGATTCGCACGGCGTGAGCATGTACCAGCGCTCGAAGGGCGACGGCGAGGCCGCGCTGCATGCGATCGCGGCGACCGATTCGCTTGCGCTGACGATCTTCCGTCCGTCGGTCGTGTTCGGCCCCGGCGATGCATTTCTCAACACGTTCGCGGCCCTGCAGCGCTCGGTGCCGGTGCTGCCGCTCGCGATGCCCGACGCGCGCTTCCAGCCGGTGTTCGTCGGCGATGTCGTGCGCGCGTTCGTCAACACGTTCGATCTCGCGGCCGCACACGGCAAGACCTACGAACTCGGCGGCCCGACCGTCTACACGCTCGAGCAGCTGGTGCGCTATTGCGGCACGCTGGTCGGCCGGCAGGCACGCATCGTGCGGCTGCCCGACGCGCTCGCGCGGCTGCAGGCGAGCGTGTTCGAATGCCTGCCCGGCGAGCCCGTGCTCACGCGCGACAATCTCGCGACGATGTCGGTGCCGAACGTGCTGTCGGGGCCGCTCGCGCCGGAACTCGGGATCTCGCCCGCGAGTCTCGAAAGCATCGCGCCCGCGTATCTCGGTCAGGCCGCGCAGCGCTCCCGGTTCGACTGGTTCCGCTCGCGCCGCTAGGCCGGCAGCGTCTCCCCTTTCACTTTCGCGTTTTCCGGATCACCGTCATGAAACTCGTCATTGGAGACAAGAACTATTCGTCGTGGTCGATGCGCCCGTGGCTGCTGCTCACGCATTTCGGCATCCCGTTCGACGAGATCGCGATCGAGCTGCGCCACGATGACACGGCCGCGCGCATCCGCGAGTATTCGCCGTCCGGCAAGGTGCCGTGCCTGGTCGACGACCATGGCGTCGCGATCTGGGATTCGCTCGCGATCGCCGAGATGCTCGCCGAACGCTATCCGCAGTTTCCGATGTGGCCGGCCGATCCGCTCGAGCGCGCGCATGCGCGCTGCGTCTCGGCCGAGATGCATTCGGGCTTCGCGGCGCTGCGCACGCAGATGGGCATGAACGTGCGCGCGTCGATGCCGGGGCGCGGCGCGACCCCCGACGCGCTCGCCGATGTCGCGCGCATCGATGCGCTGTGGAGCGCGTGTCTCGAGGCGTCGGGCGGGCCGTTCCTGTTCGGCGAATTCGGCATTGCCGATGCGATGTACGCGCCCGTCGTGATGCGCTTCAACACGTACGCGCCGGGCCTGTCGCCGGAAGCGGCGGGCTATGCGGCCCGCGTGACGGCGCTGCCGGCCGTCCAGCGCTGGATCGACGCCGCGCGCCGCGAGACGAACGTGATCGCCGAATACGAGCCTCAGCCATGAATATCTACGCAGTAGGCGGCGCCATCCGCGACGAACTGCTCGGCGTGCCCGTGCAGGACCGCGATTACGTGGTGGTGGGCGCGACCCCCGAGCAGATGGCCGCGCAGGGGTTCCGGCCGGTCGGCAAGGATTTCCCGGTATTCCTGCATCCGCGGACGCAGGAGGAGTACGCGCTCGCGCGCACCGAGCGCAAGACGGCGGCCGGCTATCACGGCTTCCAGTTCCACTACGCGCCGGACGTGACGCTCGACGAGGATCTCGCGCGGCGCGACCTGACGATCAACGCGATGGCGCGCGAGGTGAGCCCGGAGGGCGACCTGGTCGGGCCGGTGATCGATCCGTTCGACGGGCAGGCCGACCTGCGTGCGCGCGTGTTCCGGCATGTGAGCGATGCATTCGTCGAGGATCCGGTGCGGATCCTGCGCATCGCCCGCTTCGCTGCGCGGTTTGCGGATTTCACGGTGGCGGACGAAACGCTCGCGCTGATGCGGCGGATGGTCGACGCGGGCGAGGTCGACGCGCTCGTGCCTGAGCGCGTGTGGCAGGAAATCGCGCGCGGGCTGATGGAAGCGAAGCCGTCGCGGATGTTCGCGGTGCTGCGCGAGTGCGGCGCGCTCGCGCGCATCCTGCCGGAAGTCGATGCGTTGTGGGGCGTGCCGCAGCGCGCCGACTACCACCCGGAAGTCGACACGGGCGTGCACGTGATGATGGTCGTCGACTACGCGGCGAAGCAGGGTTATTCGCTGCCGGTGCGCTTCGCGGCGCTCACGCACGATCTCGGCAAGGCGACGACGCCCGCCGACGTGCTGCCGCGCCACGTCGGCCACGAGGGGCGCAGCGTCGACCTGCTCAAGCCGTTGTGCGAGCGGTTGCGCGTGCCGAACGAATGCCGCGATCTCGCGCTGGTCGTCGCGCGCGAGCACGGCAACCTGCATCGCGTGATGGAGATGGGTGCGGCCGCGCTGGTGCGGCTGTTCGAGCGCAGCGACGCGCTGCGCAAGCCGGCACGTTTCGCCGAAATGCTGCAGGCGTGCGAATCGGATGCGCGCGGACGGCTCGGGCTCGAAGCGCAGCCGTATCCGCAGGCCGAGCGGCTGCGCGTCGCGCTCGCGGCCGCGCGCAGCGTCGATGCCGGCGCAATCGCGCGCGGCATCGGCAACGATACGGAGAAGATCAAGGACGCCGTGCATCGCGCACGGATCGAGGCCGTCGCGCAGGCGCTCGAGATCGGCGAATAGGGGCGGTGAATAGGGCCGGCGGGAAGGGCGTGCGTCGCCCTCCCGGCAACCGTTAAGACTTCTTCTTGCGCGCCGGCTTCGCGGCCGCCGGGCGTTTGCCGGCGGATGCGCGCGGCTTGGCCGCGGCCTTTTTTGCCTTTCCCGTCGTGCCGGCGTCGCGATCGCGCTCCGCCCGCTTGGGCGCCGGCCCGCGGCGGCTCACGCGCGGCTCGCCCGGCGTCGCACGCGCGGCGGGCGCCGGTTTCCCGGCGTCCATCGTCGCCGACACGAACCCGGTGCCACGGTCGTCGAACAGCGGCAGCGTGCCGACCGTGATCACCTCGGCCGGCCCGTCGCCCACGTTGGCGACCCGGTGCCGCTTGCGCGCGTCGAAGTGCAGCGAGTCGCCGGGCGACAGTGGGTAATCCTTCTTGCCGACCGTGTAGCAGATCCGGCCGGCCAGTACGTACACGAATTCGTCGCCGCCGTGCGCGACCCATTCCGAGCGGTAGCCTTCCATCATCTGCACCTTGACCGCATTGATCTGGCTGCCGTCGAACGTGGTGGAGAGGCGCTCGTACCACTGCGACCTGGCGTCGAGCGCGTACGGCTTGCGGCGGCCCTCGTACGAATCGGGCCGGGCCTGGCGCGGCTGGTCGACCAGCGCGCCGAGCGGCACGCCGAGTGCCTTCGCGACGTTGACGAGCGACGACAGCGAGATACCGGTGAGGTGGCGCTCGACCTGGGACAGGAACCCGACCGACAGTTTCGCTTCGGTCGCGACTTCCAGCAGCGTCTTCTTCGCTTCCCGGCGCAGGCGGCGAATGCGCTGGCCGATACGCATGATGTCTGAATCCATGAATCTCTTTCGTGACAACGAGTCGGGAGGCGAGCGGACGGGCGGTGCAGTCGCCGGACGGTGATTTTCGCGCATCGCCCGAAGCACGGCCGTCGGGACGGCGAATTGTACCGCGCAGCATCGCCGGACGAATTCCCGTTGTGCCGGGATGCGCAGGCGCCGCGCCGATTTTAGCCCTACGAAAATTTGAGCTTGACCTCAATTTCGACGTGCTCTAGATTCTGTCGCGCGTATCAAAAAAAGTTAAGTGGGACGAAAATTTTTTTAAGGACCTGCTGCCGGAACGGCACGGCGGTCCGGCGCCGTGCCGCGCCGGGCCGAACGTCCACCCGCAGCGGCGCCGTGCCGCATCAGGCCTGCCTCGGGCCTGCACCCCCGCCGCGTCACCGCCGGCCGCCGACAACAATGCATAACGGGCTTCCGATGATCGATCGACTGAAATACAGCTTCTCCGGCCTTCCCCCGTACGACGCGTCCGTCGTCGACACGCAGGCGGGCCTGTCGCGCCTGCTCGATGCCGCGCGGCTCGACGCGGTGCTGGTCACGTCGCAGGACGAATACGTGACCGAGTACCTGCCGCTCCCAAACAATCCGCGCTACGCGGTGTCGGGTTTCGACGGCTCGGCCGGCTGCGGGATCTTCCTGAGCGCGGCGACCGCGCAGGCGCTCGATCTGCCCCCGTTCGTGCTGTTCGTCGACGGCCGCTATCACCTGCAGGCCGAGCAGCAGTGCGATCCGGCGCGCGTGCGCATCGAGAAGCTCGGGATGAACGTGACGATCTGGCAGGCGATGGCCGACTGGCTGGTCGCGCACGGCAGCCGGCTCGCGCGGGTCGGCTACGACGCGCGGCGGATCAGCGTCGCGCAGCGCGATCGCCTGTTCGAGCAGACGCAGGCCGCGTCGCTCGACTGGACGAGCCTCGCCGACCGGGAGATCGATCGTGCGATCGCGCTGCCGGGCTGGGTCGTCGAGCGGCCGATCTTCGAAGTGCCGGAAGCGGCGACCGGCCTGAGCGTCGCGCAGAACCTCGACACGCTGAACCGCCAGCTCGCCGCGCATACCGGCGCGCCGGACGGCAAGACCGCGTTCTTCACCTGCGCGTCGGACGATCTCGCGTATCTGCTGAACAGCCGCGGCTATCACATTCCGAATGCGTCGTCGCACCTCGGCTTCCTGTTCGCGGTCGGCGGCCAGGTGGCGTTGTTCCTGCCGGAAGGCTGCGACCGCTGCGAGGTCACGCTCGCGTCGTATCCGGCGCTGCACGTGATCCGGCGCGATGTCGCGGCGCTCGAGCGCTTTCTCGCGCAGTTCGACGTCGAGCACGTGTGCTACGGCTTCGAATCGGTGAACTGCGCGCTCGTCGACGCGGTGAAGCGCGCGTGGCCGCATGCGCGGCAGGCCGACTTCAACCCGGTCGAGGCGATGCGGGCCAGCAAGACGCCGGCGGTGCTCGACCGGTTCCGCGACGCGTTCGCGCGCAGCTCCGCGGCGATCGCCGAGACGATGCGCTGGGCGAAGGCCGGCGAGCCGGGCGTGCGCCACACCGAATACGACCTGGCGCGCACGATCAACGACGCGTACGGCGCACGCTCGGCGGTGGCGCTGACGTTTCCGTCGATCGCGGCGAACGGCGCGAACAGCGCGTTCGCGCATTACACCGCGGCGAGCGCCGACGTCGAGCTGACGGAAGGCGAACTCGTGCTGCTCGACAGCGGCGCGTACTACGAAGCGGGCTTCGCGACGGACTGCACGCGTGTGGTACTGCGCCGGACCCGGCCGGAGACGGTCGCGCAGCCGTGGCAGCGCGAGATCTACACGGTCGCGCTGAAGGCCTGCATCAAGGGGCTCGTCACACGCTTCCCGAGCACCGCGAAGGGCGGCGACGTCGATGCGCTCGTGCGGCAGGTGTGCCGCGACCACGGCCACGATTTCGGTCACGGCACCGGGCACGGCGTCGGGATTCACGTGCACGAGGGCGGCGTGCGGTTCGCGCCGGGCGCGAAGTACGGGCTCGTGCCCAATGCGGTGGTTTCGGTCGAGCCGGGCATCTACGTGCCGGGCAAGGGCGGCGTGCGGATCGAGAACATCGTGATCATCCACCGGGACGACGCGCAGCCGGATACCGTCACGTTCGAGAACATCGTGACGGTCGGCTACGACTGGGACCTGATCGATCTCGACCTGCTGGACGACGACGAGCGCGCGTACCTGCGCGACTACGAGCGGCTGTGCGTGGAGCGCGGCACGCAGGTCACCGCGTGTCCGCTGCTGTAGGCACTGCCGCCCGCGCCGGTCAGTTCAGCAGGCGCGCACGCACCAGCGGCGCGATCCGCTCGGCGAGCCACGCATGCGTGCGCGTGGTGGGGTGCAGCGTGTCCCAGAATACGAAGCGCGCCGGATCGCGGCAGTCCGCACGCGGCGTCTGCGCGCTCACGTAGGTGAGCGACGACGGCTTCGGGATGTCGAGGCACGAACGCTTCGCGTCGTCGAAACCGTACTGGGCCGGGTGGCTCAGCAGGTCGTCGAACAGCGCATACGCGTCGAATACCTCGAGCCGCAGCGTCGCGCCGTAGCGGGCGCGCAGCGCGGCGGCCGCGTCCGCGAGGCGCCGGTTGTAGTCCTTCACCTGCGCGGCGACGCTCGCGGTGTCGGTGCGGGTCGCGAACACCGGCGCGCGCGACACGTCCGGCAGCGCGACGAGCAGGATCCGCGTCGCGCCGACCGCGGCGAGCCGCTCGAGGCTGTCGCGCACCGCATTCGCCGCCTGCTCGGGCGAGCGCCCGTAGTTCACCAGGTCGTTGCCGCCCGCGAACACCGCGAACAGCGTGTTGGCGGGCCGGTAGTCCGGCGCGCGATCCATGTATTCGCGCCACGAGTCGATCTGCTGCACGAGGCCCGGCACCACGAGGTACTGGTCGGTCGCCGCACCGCCGATCGCCCAGTTGTAGAACGGCAGCCGCAGCGCGTTCGCGAGATATTCGGCCCACACCGGGCCGTTGCTGAAGCGCCCCGCCTGCCAGCTCGTGCCGTTCGGCAGCTTCCACTGGCTCGCGTTGAACATGTTCTGCGTGTCGGACAGGCTGTCGCCGAACACGATCAGCTTGTTGACGCGCGCGTCCTGCTGCGCGGCGTCGATGGTCCACACCGTGTAGTTGAACGACAGCGCGTTGTTCGCCGCGACCGCCTGCACCAGGTCGGACTTGATGCCCTTCGCGGCCAGCGTCTTGCGGCACACGTCGGCGAGCGTGTCCTGCGTCGTCGTGCTGTAGAACATGTTCTTCCACTGCGTGATGCCGTCGGCCCACCAGTACCCGGACACGCGATACCAGTCGCCGCCGGCGGGATTGCGCGCCCATTCGTAGGTCGCGGCCGGCTTCAGCGGATCCGCGTCGATCCGGTACCAGCAGCGCAGGTACGTGTAGGTGTCGGATCCGCGGCGCGACGCGCGCGGCGCGGCGCCTGCCGAGCTCGATGCGGCCGGCGGCACGATGTCGGGGCCGGCCGGCGACAGCGCCATGTCGCCCGTCGGCGTGGGCAGCGGCGCGGCGCTGGCGGCGTGCGCGACGGGGAGCGTCAACGCGGCGCCCAGCGTGGCGACAGCGTAAACAGCGGCGACGCGGGATGAAAACGGAATGCGGAAATATGGCATGCGGCCCTCTTCTGATTGTTGTGACGGGACGGCGGCGCGGCTGCGCGACCGTGTATCGGAAGGGACCGTGAGTGCCGGGCTCGGGCCCGGTCTGTCGAAACGTGAAATGCCGCGCATGGCGGCGCAATGCGGAAAGTACGGTGGCGGCGCTGCCGCCGGTCGGTCAGTGTATCAGCGCGCGAGAGCCGACACGCGCCCGTCGGGGCCGTAGACGCCGGCCGGCGCGGGCGCCGAGCGCAGTACCGCGAGCGCGCGCTCGTTGTAGTCCATCCGGATCCGGATCAGCATCCCGTTGTTCGCATTGGCCTGGCGCGCGCGTTCGGCGGACTGCTGCAGCAACTGCCAGCGGCCGGCGAGGCGGGCATCGCGCTCGGCGGCCTGGTCCATCCCCTTCTTGCCGGCCGGAAAGCCGAGTGCGGAAAGCTGCGTGTCGCGCGTGCGTTCGAGCTGCGCGAGCCGGTCGATCAGCTCGCTTTTCTTCTCGACGATTCCGGGCAGCATCTCGAGCGGCTGCGCCATCGTCAGCGCCTTTTCCTCGTACGCGAGCAGGGACGCGAACGCCTCGACCGTCGCGTGTTCGTCGTTGACCGTGGCCAGCAGCTCTTCTCTCATCGCGTCATGCTCGTCGCGCCGGCGCGGGTAAATGCGCCGGCAAACCGGGGGGGCCGGCCTTGCGAGGCCGGCTTCAGTTGCCCGGGCGCTGCTGCTGCAGCAGCTCTCGGGCGGTATTCAATACGCCGTCGGCGATCTTGTTCGCGTCGATCGTCAGCGTGCCGTTGTTCAGCGCGTCCTTGATCGACTGGACCAGGCCCGCGTCGATATCGCCGTTGCCGGACGCGGATACCGAGCGCAACCGGCCGGACAGACCCGACAGGTTCACGCTCGTGTCACCGCCGGTCGACCCCGCATCGGCCGCCTGCGCGGACGAAGACGAGGCCGTGCCGGATGGCGCACGGGTCGCGCCGTTGCCGGTCGGCGCCAGGGGGCTCGGGTTCGGAGTGGAATCGATCTTCACGATGGGTTTCCTGTTCGGTTTGACCCAGATAACGGCCGGGTCGGCCCGAACTTTAGCATCGCGAGCCCCAAATGCTCCGAATAAACAATTCTTTACATTCTTGCCGCTGGATCCGTCCCTATAGCGGAATTTCCACGGTGCCGGCGTCCTTGACGATCGCCGTGACGATCTGGCCCGCTGCCATCCGCACCCGCACCGACTGGCCGGGTGCCGCATTCGCCAGCGCACTGCCCTCGGCCGAAATCGTGAAGCCGGGCCCGGCCGCGACGACCCGCACCGTCTGGCCGGCCGACACCGACGCCGCGCTCTTCAGCAGGTCCTGCCGCAGCGGCAGCCCGGCCGAGATGCGCGCGAGCGCGGTCGCGCCGATCGCCTGCGCCGGATCGGTGATCACCGCGAGCGGGAGCACCGTCAGGTCGCCGTCGCGGGCGACCAGGTCGGCCGCGGAAAGCGGCTCGCCGGGCGCGATCTGGCGCGCGGCGACGTAGTAGGTGGCCTGCACGGTGACTTTCGCCTGCAGGTAGACGGTCCACGGCCGCTCGCCCGCGCAGCGCACGCCGACCGTCGTGCGGCCCCACAGGCGCGCGCCGGTCGGCATGAACGGTTCGAGCGTGGTGCATGCGGCGAGCCCGCGCGGAAACGCGGTCGTGACCGTCGCGGTGGCCTTGCCGGGCAGGCCCGCGATCTGCTGCTGCAGGAACGCGAGGGCTGCGCGGCGGATCGACTCGGGATCCTGCTGGCCGGGCGGCGTCGCGGGCTGGGCCGCGTTGGCGGCATTGGCCGCCGGGGCCGGGTTCGCGGAAACCGGGGCGGCGCGCGGGGCCGGTGCGGCCGACGCGGCACGGGCCGTCGCGATCGCGTTCGGATCGGCGGCGCGCGGCGCGCCATATCCGGTTGTAGCGTTCATGCGGGCGGCTGCGTAGACAGGGCGCGGCGCTGGCGCAGGAGCCGGCGGCGGGACGGTCGTCACGACCATCGTGCCGGCCGGTTGCGCCGCGTAGCCGGTACCGGACGCGCCGGCGGCGACGCCCGCGCTCCCGCCCGCGCCGCTCGCTGCGCGCCCCGTGTCCGGCGCCAGGCCCGCACCCGGCGCCATCGCCGCATTCCCGCCGAACTGCCCGCCGCTCGCTGCATTGGCGTGCGCGATTGCGGTTTCTGCCGTCTCGCCGCGCCCGGGAATCACGATCATCCCGTCGTCAGCGTGCGCGGCCGGGGCGGCGATCCACAGCGCCGCGGCGAGCGCAAACGCACGCCGGACGTGCGTGAGCCGCCCGTTCCTTTCGCGAAGTGCGCTGCCAGTCATCGCCGTATCCCCGATCCGTTGCTCCGCTTCGCATTCTAGGGAGCGGGGCGGTCGCGCAAACGATGAATAGAGGGGGCCTTTGCCGCGTTATTCGCCCGATTGCCGGTTGCGTCCGACGCCTACCATCGCTGTCATGGAAAAAAGCCTCTCGCGTCGCCATCCGGCATGAGGGGCGTGCAGCGCTTCATACGGAGAGACGCACACATGCTGGACAAACTCGATGCGGAATTCGCGTTCGGCCGACAGGCGCTGGACGTGCGCGCCTACCGGCAGGAACTGCTGTCGTCGAACATCGCGAACTCCGACACGCCCGGCTACCAGGCCCGCGACGTCGATTTCGCGTCGACGCTCGCGCGCTCGCTGAAGCAGGCGGGCGGCGGCCTCGCGCCGAGCAACGCGGCGCAACTGCCGATGGCGCAGCCGGCCGGCGTGACGAACGGGATGTCGATGGTGTCGACGGCGGCGGGCCACATGGCCGGCACCGCGAAGCTGATCCCGACGGGCGGCCCGTCGGACGACTACGGCCGTGCGCAATACCGGATGCCGCTGCAGCCGGCGCTCGACGGCAACACGGTCGATCTCGACGTCGAGCGCGTGCAGTTCGCGAACAACGCGCTGCACTACCAGACCGGGATGACCGTGATGACCCAGCAGATCAAGGCGATGATCGCCGCGATCACGTCGAACCAGTGATGGCGCGCACCGCGTCCGAATCCGAGCAAAAGGAGCTTCCATGCCTTCGTTGATGAACATCTTCGGCGTCGCCGGCTCGGCGCTGTCCGCGCAGTCGCAGCGCCTGAACGTCACCGCGTCGAACCTGGCGAACGCCGACAGCGCGACCGGCCCCGACGGCAAGCCGTACAAGGCCAAGCAGGTCGTGTTCGCGACCGACCCGATCGGCGGCGCGCGCACCGCGTCCGGCCAAGGCGTGGGCGGCGTGCGCGTGACGAAGGTGATGGACGACCCGTCGCCGATGAAGTCGACCTACGACCCGTCGAACCCGGCCGCCGATTCGAACGGCTACGTGCAGATGCCGAACGTCGATCCGGTGCAGGAGATGGTGAACATGATCTCGGCATCGCGCTCGTACCAGGCCAACGTCGAGACGCTGAACACCGCGAAGACGCTGATGCTCAAGACGCTGACGATCGGCTCGTAAGCCGCGCCGACCGACCTTACAGACAGTCCAGAAACAAGGCCACCCAGGATGACTTCCTCCAGCACGACGATCGGCGGCAACGGCACCAACGTGTCGAACCTGCCGACCGACACGATGAACACCAACAAAGTGTCGACCAACGGCACGTCGGCGAGCGACCTGCAGGCGACGTTCCTGAAGCTGCTCGTCACGCAGCTGCAGAACCAGGATCCGACCAGCCCGGTCGACAGCTCGCAGATGACGTCGCAGCTCGCGCAGATCAACACGGTGAGCGGCATCGCGCAACTGAACACGTCGCTCACGTCGCTGTCCTCGCAGCTCACGGCCGGCCAGCAGACGCAGGCCGCGCTGCTGATCGGCACGAACGTGCTCGCGCCGGGCAACGCGGTCGCGGTGAAGAGCGGCGCGGCGTCGCCGTTCGGCGTGTCGCTCGCGAGCTCGGTGTCGAACCTGACGATCACCGTGAAGAACGCGGCGGGCACCGTGGTGAACACGATCAACGCGGGCGCGCAGTCGGCCGGCACCGTGCCGTTCAACTGGACGCCGACCGACGCGGCGGGCAATGCACTGCCGGACGGCAAGTACACAGTCAGCGCGTCGTACACCGACAGCAACGGCACGCCGCAGCCGGCCACGACGCTCGCGGCGTCGACCGTGCAGAGCGTGATCAAGCAGGCGGACGGCACGGCGGGGCTCGTGCTGTCGAACGGCACGACCGTGGGGCTGACCCAGGTTGCGTCGATTTTCCCGAATACCACGTCGTCCGCGTCGAATTCGTCCGGCAGCGGCACCCCCTCCAACTGATACTGACCGAGCAATCTCGAAACGGAGACCGAAATGGGTTATCAACAGGGTCTGAGCGGCCTCGCGGGTGCATCGAACGCGCTCGACGTGATCGGCAACAACATCGCGAACGCGAACACGGTCGGCTTCAAGTCGAGCACCGCGCAGTTCGCCGACATGTACGCGAACTCGGTCGCGACGTCGACCAACACGCAGATCGGTATCGGCACGACGCTGAACGCGGTGGCGCAGAATTTCGGCCAGGGCACGATCAACACGACGAGCTCGTCGCTCGACGTCGCGATCAACGGCAACGGCTTCTTCCAGATGTCGAACAACGGCGTGACGACGTACTCGCGCGACGGCACGTTCCAGCGCGACAAGAACGGCTTCATCGTCGACTCGCAAGGCCGTAACCTGATGGGCTACGCGGCCAACAACGGCGGCGTGATCAACACCGCGCAGACCGTGCCGCTGCAGGCGCCGACGACCAACATCGCGCCGACCGCGACGACCAAGATCTCCGCGCAGTTCAACCTGAACTCGCAGGACACGGTGCCGACCAAGACGCCGTTCAGCGCGACCGACAACACGACCTACAACTACTCGACGTCGATCCAGGTGTACGACTCGCTGGGCGGTTCGCAGGCGGTCAACATGTACTTCGTGAAGTCGGCGGCCGGCACGTGGGAAGCGTACGCGGGCGTGCAGGGCGGCGCCACGACCGATCTCGGCACGGTCACCTTCAATTCGTCGGGCGCGATCCAGAGCACGACCACGGGCACGCCGCCCGCGCCGACCACGTCGGTCGGCCAGTTCCAGTTCACGGTGCCGAACACCGACGGCTCGGCGACGCCGCAGAGCCTCACGCTCGACCTGACCGGCACGACGCAGTACGGCGGCAAGGACGGCGTGAACAACCTCGCGCAGGACGGCTACGCGAGCGGCACGCTCACGACCTACACGATCGGCACCGACGGCAAGCTGACCGGCAACTACTCGAACGGCCAGACCGCCGTGCTCGGCCAGATCGCGCTTGCGAACTTCAACAACCCGAACGGGCTGGTGAACCTCGGCGGCAACCAGTACGCGGAAAGCTCCGCGTCGGGCGTGCCGCAGATCTCCGCGCCGGGCAGCACGAACCACGGCAAGCTGCAGGGCAGCGCGCTGGAAAACTCGAACGTCGACCTCACGTCGCAGCTCGTCAACCTGATCACCGCGCAGCGCAACTACCAGGCGAACGCGCAGACGATCAAGACGCAGCAGGCCGTCGACCAGACGATCATCAACCTGTAAGCGCGGACAACCGGCAGCCATGGACCGACTGATCTACACGGCGATGACGGGCGCGTCGCAGTCGCTCGACCAGCAGGCGGTGGTCGCGAACAACCTCGCGAACGCATCGACGACGGGCTTTCGCGCGCAACTCGCGACGTATCGCGCGGTGCCGATGAATTTCGGCGACGGCAGCAACGTCGACCCGACCACGACGCGCACCTACGTGCTCGCGTCGACGCCCGGCGCCGACTACGCGCCGGGTCCGATCACGCGCACCGGCAACCCGCTCGACGTCGCCGTGCAGGGCGCGGGCTGGCTGGCGGTGCAGGCGGCCGACGGCAGCGAAGGGTACACGCGCGCCGGCAACCTGCACGTCGACGAGAACGGCCAGCTCGTCAACGCGAGCAACCTGCCGGTGGTCGGCAACGGCGGCCCGATCTCGGTGCCGCCGAACGCGGAAGTGACGATCGGCAAGGACGGCACGATTTCCGCGCTGATGCCGGGCGACCCGCCGACGGCGGTCGCGATCGTCGACCAGATGAAGCTCGTGAACCCCGACCCGGCCACGCTCACGCGCGGCAACGACGGGCTGTTCCGCACCGCCGACGGCAATCCGGCCGACGCCGACCCGAACGTGGTCGTCACGCCGAATTCGCTCGAAGGCAGCAACGTCAACCCGGTGAGCGCGATGGTCGCGATGATCGACAACGCGCGTGCGTTCCAGCTTCAGTCGAAGCTGATCCAGACGGCCGACCAGAACGAGCAGACGGCGAACCAGCTGCTCAACTTCAGCTGAGCGCCCGCGCCAGCCTACGCAGGAGACCTGACAAATGAACCGTTCGCTCTACATTGCCGCCACCGGCATGAATGCGCAGCAGGCGCAGATGGACGTGATTTCGAACAACCTCGCGAACACCAGCACGAACGGCTTCAAGGCGTCGCGCGCGGTGTTCGAGGATCTGCTGTACCAGACCATCCGCCAGCCGGGCGCGAACTCGACGCAGCAGACGGAACTGCCGTCGGGCCTGCAGCTCGGCACCGGCGTGCAGCAGGTCGCGACCGAGCGCCTGTACACGCAGGGCGGCCTCACGCAGACCGGCAACTCGAAGGACGTCGCGATCAACGGCGCGGGCTTCTTCCAGGTGGTGATGCCGGACGGCACGAACGCCTACACGCGCGACGGCTCGTTCCAGACCAACGCGCAGGGCCAGCTCGTCACGTCGAGCGGCTACCAGATCCTGCCGGCGATCACGATCCCGCAGAACGCGACGTCGCTGACGATCGGCAAGGACGGCGTCGTGACGATCACGCAGGCGGGCTCGACCAATTCGGTGCAGATCGGCTCGCTGCAGGTCGCGACCTTCATCAACCCGGCCGGCCTCGAGGCGCGCGGCGAGAACCTGTTCTCCGAGACGACGTCGTCGGGCGCGCCGAACGTGTCGCAACCGGGCCTGAACGGCGCGGGCACGCTCAGCCAGAACTACGTCGAATCGTCGAACGTGAACGTCGTGCAGGAGCTCGTCAACATGATCCAGACGCAGCGTGCCTACGAGATCAACAGCAAGGCCGTGACGACGTCCGACCAGATGCTGCAGACCGTCACGCAGATGAAGAGCTAACCGGAACACCCGCCGTCGCCATGAAGCAGGTTCGCCTCCTCCCGTCAGCCACCGTCCGCGCCGCATGCGCGGTCGCGGTGGCGGCGCTCGCCGCCGGTTGCGCGCAGATTCCACGCGATCCGATCATCCAGCAGCCGATGACGGCGCAGCCGCCGACGCCGATGTCGATGCAGGCGCCCGGCTCGATCTACAACCCGGGCTACGCGGGGCGGCCGCTCTTCGAGGATCAGCGTCCGCGCAACGTCGGCGACATCCTGACGATCATGATCGCGGAGAACATCAACGCGACCAAGTCGTCGGGCGCGAACACGAACCGGCAGGGCAACACCGACTTCAACGTGCCGACGGCCGGCTTCCTCGGCGGGCTGTTCGCGAAGGCGAACCTGTCGGCGGCGGGCAACAACAAGTTCGCGGCGACCGGCGGCGCGAGCGCGGCGAACACGTTCAACGGCACGATCACGGTGACCGTCACCAACGTGCTGCCGAACGGCAACCTCGTGGTCAGCGGCGAGAAGCAGATGCTGATCAACCAGGGCAACGAATTCGTGCGCTTCTCGGGTGTCGTGAACCCGAACACGATCTCGGGCGCGAACTCCGTCTACTCGACGCAGGTCGCCGACGCGAAGATCGAATACTCGTCGAAGGGCTACATCAACGAAGCCGAGACGATGGGCTGGCTGCAGCGCTTCTTCCTCAACATCGCGCCGTGGTGATGACGATGAAGAAGATGCTTCTCGACCGCTTCCCGGCCCGCGCGCAGGCCGCCGCACGGCTCGCCGTCGCGTTCGCGGCGGTGGCCGCGGCGTGCTTGCTCGGCGCGGCGCCCGCGCACGCGGAACGCCTGAAGGATCTCGCGCAGATCCAGGGCGTGCGCGACAACCCGCTGATCGGCTATGGCCTCGTCGTCGGCCTCGACGGCACGGGCGACCAGACGATGCAGACGCCGTTCACGACGCAGACGCTCGCGAACATGCTCGCGAACCTCGGCATCTCGATCAACAACGGTTCGGCCAACGGCGGCGCGTCGCAACTGAGCAACATGCAGCTGAAGAACGTCGCGGCCGTGATGGTGACCGCCACGCTGCCGCCGTTCGCGCGGCCGGGCGAGGCGCTCGACGTCACCGTGTCGTCGCTCGGCAACGCGAAGAGCCTGCGCGGCGGCACGCTGCTGCTGACGCCGCTGAAAGGCGCGGACGGCCAGGTCTACGCGCTCGCGCAGGGCAACATGGCGGTCGGCGGCGCCGGCGCCAGCGCGAACGGCAGCCGCGTGCAGGTGAACCAGCTCGCGGCCGGCCGGATCGTCGGCGGCGCGATCGTCGAGCGTTCGGTGCCGAACGCGATCGCGCAGATGAACGGCGTGCTGCAGCTGCAACTGAACGACATGGATTACGGCACCGCGCAGCGGATCGTGTCCGCGGTCAATTCGAGCTTCGGCCCGGGCACCGCGACGGCGCTCGACGGCCGCACGATCCAGCTGGCCGCGCCGGCCGATTCGGCGCAGCAGGTCGCGTTCATGGCGCGGCTGCAGAACCTCGACGTCAGCCCGGACAAGGCGGCGGCGAAGGTGATCCTGAACGCGCGCACCGGCTCGATCGTGATGAACCAGATGGTCACGCTGCAGAGCTGCGCGGTCGCGCACGGCAACCTGTCGGTCGTGGTCAACACGCAGCCGGTGGTATCGCAGCCGGGGCCGTTCTCGAACGGGCAGACGGTGGTGGCGCAGCAGTCGCAGATCCAGCTGAAGCAGGACAACGGCGCGCTGAAGATGGTGACGGCCGGCGCGAATCTCGCCGACGTCGTGAAGGCGCTGAACACGCTCGGCGCAACGCCCGCGGACCTGATGTCGATCCTGCAGGCGATGAAGGCCGCCGGCGCGCTGCGCGCCGACCTGGAGATCATCTAAATGGCAGCCAGTCTCCCGAATGCGAACGACCTCACGCAGCGCTTTGCGCTCGACGTGCAGGGTTTCGACGCCCTGCGCGCGCAGGCGAAGCAGTCGCCGCAGGCCGGCGCGAAGGCGGTCGCCGGCCAGTTCGACGCGATGTTCACGCAGATGATGCTCAAGAGCATGCGCGACGCGTCGCCCGACGGCGGGCTGTTCGATTCGCATACGTCGAAGATGTACACGTCGATGCTCGACCAGCAGCTCGCGCAGCAGATGTCGACGCGCGGGATCGGCGTGGCCGACGCGCTGATGAAGCAGCTGCTGCGCAATGCGGGGCAGGGCGCGGGCAGCGACACGGCGGCCGACGTCGGCGCGGCCGGGCTGGGCGCGGCCGGCCTCGGCGGGTCCGGCAACGAAGGCGGCCTCGCCGCGATGAACGCGATGGCGAAGGCCTACGCGAACGCGGCCAACAACGGCGGGCTCGCCGGCACGCGCGGCTATTCGGCCGGCAGCGCGCTGACGCCGCCGCTGAAGGGCGCGAGTGGCGTGCAGGACGCCGACGCGTTCGTCGACCGGCTCGCGGGCCCCGCGCAGGCGGCCAGCGCGTCGACTGGCATCCCGGCGCGCTTCATCGTCGGGCAGGCGGCGCTCGAATCGGGCTGGGGCAAGCGCGAGATCCGCGCGACCGACGGCTCGACGAGCTACAACGTGTTCGGCATCAAGGCGACCAAGGGCTGGACGGGCCGCACGGTGTCGGCGCTGACCACCGAATACGTGAACGGCACGCCGCGCCGCGTTGTCGCGAAATTCCGCGCGTACGATTCGTATGAGCACGCGATGACCGATTACGCGAACCTGCTGAAGAACAACCCGCGCTACTCGGGCGTGCTGAGCGCGAGCCGCAGCGTCGAAGGGTTCGCGCACGGGATGCAGAAGGCCGGCTACGCGACCGACCCGAATTACGCGAAGAAGCTGATCTCGATCATGCAGCAGATCGGCTGACGGCCCCCGTCGGCTCCCGCCTGTTGCACCCTCTGGACCGCGCCCGGCAGCCCGCCGCGCGCGGTTTCAACGTTTGCGCGAAAAAAATCCCCAATTCGATCTAAACTTTCGGTCAGCACTGCCGCTAAGTGTGAGAGACCTGCGACCGGGCCCCCGTTCTGGCCCGGTTTTATTGCGCACCGGTTGCCCGGGCGCCCATGACAAGAAAGACCGGCTAGCCATGAATATCGAAACGTCGACGGACCCCAGCCTGGATGCAGGCCACTCCGGGCCCGACTATGCCCGCCGCAATCCGCTGGAAATCGGCGTGCAGCTGCGCAACCTCGTCAATCGCGGCGATTTCCTGACCGTCCAGTACCCGGGCGGCCAGCTCGTCACGCGCCTGCTCGAGGTGGATGTCGGCGCACGGACGTTTACGTTCGACTGGGGTGCGCTGGCGGAGCAGAACGCCGGCATCCTCGGCGCGTCGCACTGCACGTTCGCGGCCGCGCCGGAGGGCGTGCGCGTCGAATTCTCCACGGGCACGCCGCGCGAGACGCGCTACGAAGGGCTGCCCGCGTTCGTCGCCGATTTCCCCGACGTGCTGATGTGCATCCAGCGTCGCGAATATTTCCGCGTCGATGCGCCGATCGTCGATCCGTTCCTGTGCCGCGGCAAGCTGCCGGACGGCGAAAGCTTCCTGTTCGAGGTGCACAACCTGTCGCTCGGCGGCGTGGGGCTGCGCACGGCCGACGAACGCGTCGAGGCGCTCGAGGTCGGCACGCTGCTGCCCGACGTCGAGCTCGAGCTGACGGGCCACGGCAAGCTGTCGCTCGACCTGCAGCTCGTGTCGCAGCGTTCGACGCAGATGCCGAACGGGTCGCGGCGCTTCCAGCTCGGCTTCCGCTACATGTCGCTGCCGGGCAGCGCGGAAAACACGCTGCAGCGGCTGATCACGCAGCTCGAGATGAAGCGCCGCTCGCTCGCGCGGGCCTGACGCGCAAGCGGCGGCCGGCCCCGCCCGGGGCGGCCCGCACGGCGTTTGCGGCCCCTCGGCCGCACGCCTGAACCGGCGACGCGCAAGTGCGCGTCGCGCGTGCATTTTTTCCTCAATTTTTTCGATTGGCGGCCGTTATACCGGGAGTCACGCAACCCGGCGGCCGCGACGCGCGGCCGGCTCATCAGGATCGCGCATGTCCAACACACTCATGAACCTCGGCGTCAGCGGCCTGAATGCCGCGCTCTGGGGCCTCACGACGACCAGCAACAACATCAGCAACGCGGCGACGCCCGGCTATTCGGTCCAGCGGCCCGTGTATGCGGAAGCGAGCAGCCAATACTCGGGCAGCGGTTACATGCCGCAAGGCGTGAACACCGTCACCGTGCAACGGCAGTACAGCCAGTACCTGAGCGACCAGCTGAACACCGCGCAGACGCAGGGCGGCGCGCTGTCGACGTGGTACACGCTCGTCGCGCAGCTGAACAACTACATCGGCAGCCCGACGGCGGGCGTCTCGACCGGGATCACGAACTACTTCACCGGGCTGCAGAACGTCGCGAACAACGCGTCCGACCCGTCGGTGCGGCAGACCGCGATCAGCAACGCGCAGACGCTGGCCAACCAGCTCAACGCGGCCGGCCAGCAGTACGACGCGCTGCGCCAGAGCGTGAACACGCAGCTCACCAGCACCGTGTCGCAGATCAACACGTACACCGCGCAGATCGCGCAGCTGAACCAGCAGATCTCGGCGGCGAGCAGCCAGGGGCAGCCGCCGAACCAGCTGCTGGACCAGCGCGACCTCGCGGTGTCGAACCTGTCGGGCCTGGCCGGTATCCAGGTCGTGCGCAACGACAGCGGTTACAGCGTGTTCATGTCGGGCGGCCAACCGCTCGTCGTCGCCGACAAGAGCTACCAGCTTGCGGCCGTCACGTCGCCGTCGGATCCGAGCGAGCTGACCGTCGTGTCGCAGGGGATCGCCGGCGCGAAGCCGCAGGGGCCGAACCAGGCGTTGCCCGATTCGTCGCTGTCGGGCGGCACGCTCGGCGGCCTGCTCGCGTTCCGCAGCCAGACGCTCGACCCCGCACAGGCCCAGCTCGGCGCGATCGCGACCAGCTTCGCCGCGCAGGTCAACGCGCAGAACGCGCTCGGCATCGACCTGTCGGGCAACAAGGGCGGCAACCTGTTCACGACGCCGTCGCCGACCGTGTACGCGAACCAGGGCAATACCGGCAACGCGACGCTGTCCGTGTCGTTCGCGAACGCGTCGCAGCCGACCGCGAGCGACTACACGCTGTCCTTCGACGGCGCGAACTACACGCTGACGGACCGCGCGAGCGGCGCGGTGGTCGACCAGAAGGCGGGGCCGATGCCTGTTTCGCTCGGCGGCCTGAATTTCTCGATCCCGACGGGCTCGATGAGTGCCGGCGACAAGTTCACCGTGCTGCCGACGCGCGGCGCGCTGAACGGCTTCGGCCTCGCCACGACGAGCGCGTTGGCGATCGCGGCGGCATCGCCGGCCGTCACGTCGGCGGCGAGCACCAACACCGGCACGGGCAAGATCACGCTGGGCGGCGTAACCGCGGGCTATCAAGTGCCGACGACCAAGCTGACCTACGACGCGACGGCGAAGACGCTGACGGGTTTCCCGGTCGGCACCACGGTGACGATCGGCACCACGCCGCCGACGTCGGTCACGATCAACGCCTCGACGGACACCGTCCCGTACGATCCGGCGGCCGGCGCGACGATGACGATGTCGGGAACGGCAGCGGGCGCGCTCAACGGCGTGAGCGTCACGCTGTCCGGCGCACCGGCGACCGGCGACTCGTTCACGATCGGGCCGTATGCGGGCGGCACCAGCGACGGCTCCAACGCGCTCGCGCTGTCGAAGCTGGTCAATTCGAAGGCGTTCGGCAACGGCACGACGACGCTCACGGGCGCATATGCGAGCTACGTGAACGGCATCGGCAACACGACGACCCAGTTGAAATCGTCGAGCGCCGCGCAAACCGGGCTGATTGGCCAGATCACCGAGGCGCAGCAGTCGGTGTCGGGCGTGAGCACCAACGAGGAAGCGGCCAACCTGATGCAGTACCAGCAGTTCTACCAGGCGAACGCGAAGGTGATCCAGACGGCGGCGACGCTGTTCCAGACCGTGCTCGGCCTGTTCAATTGACCGGATTCGAGGGATAGAAGCGATGCGGATTTCCAGCGCCCAGTTCTTCCAGCTGAACGTTTCACAAATGAACGATCAGCAGGCCCAGCTTGCGCAGCTGTATCAGCAGATCTCGAGCGGTGTGAGCCTGCAGACGGCGGCGGACAATCCGGCCGGCGCGGCGCAGGCCGTGCAGCTGTCGATGACGTCGGCGACGCTGTCGCAGTACGCGACCAACCAGAACGCGGCGCTCGCGTCGCTGCAGGCCGAGGACCAGACGCTGCAGAACGTGAGCACCGTGCTGACGAACACGCAGTCGCTGCTCGTGCGCGCCGGCGACGGTTCGATGTCCGACAGCGACCGCTCGGCGCTCGCCACGCAGCTGCAGGGTTACCGCGACCAGTTGATGACGCTCGCGAACACCAACGACGGCGCGGGCAACTACCTGTTCGCCGGCACGAAGAATTCGGCGGCGCCGTTTTCGACGACGTCGAGCGGCAGCGTCAACTATGTCGGCGACACCGGCACGCGCCAGGTGCAGATCGCCGATTCGAGCACCGTGTCGCAGGGCGACTCGGGCGCGGCCGTCTTCATGTCGGTGCAGGCGATCGGCAGCTCGCCGGTGCCGTCGGCCCTCGCGGGCAACACGGGCACCGGCACGATCGGCGCGGTCACGGTGACGAACCCGGCGATCGCGACGAACGGCCATCAGTTCTCGATCACATTTGGCGGTACGGCCGCCGCGCCGACCTACACCGTGACCGACAACTCGGTCACCCCGCCGACCACCACGCCGGCGCAGGCCTATTCGTCGGGCGCGGCGATCTCGCTCGGCGGCGGAATGACGGTGGCGGTGTCGGGCACGCCGTCCGCCGGCGACAAGTTTGCTGTCGAGCCGGCGCCGCAGGCGAGCGGCGGCTCGGACGTGTTCTCGACGCTCGACGCGATGATCGCGGCGCTGAAGACGCCCGTGACGGGCAACCCGGTGGCGGTCGCGGGGCTGAAGAACGCGCTGATGACCGGCTCGACCAAGCTTGGCAACACGATGCGCAACGTCACGACGATCCAGGCATCGGTCGGTGGCCGCGAGCAGGAAGTCAAGGCGATGCAGACCGTCAACCAGACCGCGTCGCTGCAGGTCACCAGCAACCTGTCCGACCTGACGAGCACCAACATGGTGACGACGATCAGCCAGTTCCTGCAGATGCAGAACGCGCTGACGGGCTCGCAGAAGGCGTACGCGCAGTTGCAGAACCTGTCGCTGTTCCAGTACATCAACCCCTGATGTCAGCCGCGCCGGCCGCGATGTGAGCGCACGCTTGCGTCGCCGCCGGCGCCGATCGCCGCCCGCGCAGGTTTCCGCGCGGACGGGCGATTCACCGGGGCGCACCATCGTGCCCCGTCTCGCACACGCGGCAAGCCGCGCATCGTGCTCGCCGGCCCCGCTCGGCGGCCCGCTTTTCAGCCCGCGTATCGGCCTGCTTGCCAGCCCGCTCGCCAGCCCGCTTGCCAGCCCCATTTCCGCTCCGTAAACTCGCGCCAGATTCCAGACCGGCGCATCCTCCGCAGCCGGCGACCGACAGGAGCTCTTTTCCCCATGTCCGATTCCTACTTCCCGCGCTGGCGGGTGCAATCGACCGGCGCGGCCTCGCGCGTGGTCGGCCCCGACGAGCGCCTCGCGTGGCCGCAGATGGTCGCGCTGGGTGTGCAGCACGTCGTCGCGATGTTCGGCTCGACCGTGCTCGCGCCGCTGCTGATGGGCTTCGACCCGAACCTGTGCATCTTCATGTCGGGCATCGGCACGCTGCTGTTCTTCGTGCTGGTCGGCGGCCGCGTGCCGAGCTACCTCGGCTCGAGCTTCGCGTTCATCGGCCTCGTGATCGCGGTGACCGGCTACGGCGGCAGCGGCCCGAACCCGAACATCCCGGTCGCGCTCGGCGGGATCGTCGCGTGCGGCGTCGTGTACGTCGCGCTCGGCCTGCTGGTGCAGGCGATCGGCACGCGCTGGATCGAGACGCTGATGCCGCCCGTCGTGACCGGCGCGGTGGTCGCGGTGATCGGGCTGAACCTCGCGCCGATCGCGGTCAAGGGCGTGTCGGGCTCGACCTTCGAATCGGTGATGGCGCTCGTCACGGTGCTGTGCGTCGGTGGCGTCGCGGTGTTCTCGCGCGGCATGGTGCAGCGCCTGCTGATCCTCGTCGGGCTGGTGATCGCCTACTTGATCTATGCGGTCGCGACCAACGGGATGGGACTCGGCAAGCCGATCGATTTCTCGATCGTCGGGCAGGCGGCCTGGTTCGGGGTGCCGAGCTTCCGCGCGCCGGTGTTCGATCCGCACGCGATGCTGATGCTCGCGCCGATCGCGGTGATCCTGGTCGCGGAAAACCTCGGCCACATCAAGGCCGTCAGCGCGATGACGGGCACCAGCCTCGATCGCTACGTGGGCCGCGCGTTCATCGGCGACGGGCTCGCGACGATCGTGTCGGGCAGCGTCGGCGGCACGGGCGTGACGACCTACGCGGAGAACATCGGCGTGATGGCCGTCACGCGGATCTACTCGACGCTCGTGTTCGCGGTTGCCGCGGTGATCGCGATCGTGCTCGGCTTCTCGCCGAAGTTCGGTGCGGTGATCCAGACGATTCCGGGCCCGGTGCTCGGCGGCGTGTCGATCGTCGTGTTCGGGCTGATCGCGGTGACGGGCGCGCGGATCTGGGTCGTCAACAAGGTCGACTTCTCCGACAACCGCAACCTGATCGTCGCGGCCGTCACGCTGGTGCTCGGCGCCGGCGATTTCTCGCTGAAGATCGGCGGCTTCGGGCTCGGCGGGATCGGCACCGCGACGTTCGGCGCGATCATCCTGTACGCGATCCTGCGCAGGGAAAAGGAACCGGGCCCGGTGGTCTGAGCTTCCGGCGGGCGGCGCCCTGCCGCCCGCGTCATCTTTGGCGTCGAACGTCGACGCGCTACGCGCCGACGTTCGACTGCGTCTGCAGCCACGCGCAGAACTGCGCGACGAGCGGATCGTCCGCCGGCGCGCGCGGCGCGATCCACCAGTAGCTGCGCGTTGCGATGCGCGGCCCGTCCAGCGGCATCACCAGCCGCCCGCTCGCAAGCTCGTCGTCGATCAGCGGCAACGGGCCGAGCGCGACGCCCAGGCCGTCGACGGCCGCCTGCAGCGCCAGGTAGAAGTGGTCGAACGACTGCCGCTTGCGCCCCTTCATCGCCACGCCGGCCGCCGCGAACCAGTCGCGCCAGCCTTCCGGCCGCGTATCCGAATGCAGCAGCACGTGGCGCGCGAGATCGTCCGCGCGCGCGATCGGCGCGCGCTTGAGCAGCGCGGGGCTGCAGACGGGAATCACGCTTTCGTCGAGGAAGTGGCCGCTCGTGCAGTTCGGCCAGTGGCCGGGGCCGCGGCGGATCGCGACATCGAAGCCGTCGAGCGCGTCGAGCGGCGCGTTCGACGTCGACAGCTTCAGCTCGACGTTCGGGACGTCGCGCTGGAACCGCGACAGGCGCGGCAGCAGCCACTTCATCGCGAAGGTGGGCAGCGCATTGATGCGCAGCACGCGTGCCGCGCCCGTGTTGCGCAGCTGCTCGGTCGCGAGCGCGATGCTGTCGAATGCCGCGCGCACGGTGTCCAGGTAGCGGCGGCCTTCGTCGGTGAGCTTCACGCGCTTGCCGTAGCGGTGGAACACCGGCTTGCCGAGCCACGCCTCGAACCCGGCGATCTGACGGCTGATGGCACCGTGAGTCACATGCAGCTCGTCGCCGGCGGCGCTGAAGCTTTCATGTCGTGCCGCGGCTTCAAAGGCCCGAAGCGCGGAAAAGGGCGGGAGATCGCGTGCCATGCTTGTGATTCTAGATCACAAGGGCGCGCCGATAAAATCGTTTTGCCGGCATTCCGAACGGCGGTAACCTCGGTTCACCGTTTGATAAGGAACCCCATGCAATCCGCTTCTCCGCCGGCCGCCCCGCCGCCGGCCGCATCACCTCGCAGCATCGGCCTCGCCGAGCTGTTCACCGGTTTCCTGTCGCTTGGCCTCATGTCGTTCGGCGGTGCGCTGCCGTTCGCGCGGCGCACCATCGTCGAAGAGCGCAAGTGGCTGTCCGCCGATGAATTCACCGATCTGCTCGGCCTGTGCCAGTTCCTGCCGGGCGGCAACGTGATCAACCTGTCGGTGGCCGTCGGCATGCGCTTTCGCGGCGTCGCCGGCGCGTTCGCCGGCATTCTCGGGCTGATCGCTGGCCCGACGCTCGTCGTCGTCGCGCTCGGCGTGCTGTACGCGAAGACGCAGAACGATCCGCGCGTGCAGCACCTGTTCGCGGGCCTTGCGGCGGCGGCGGCCGGGCTGCTCGTCGCGATGGCGGTGAAGGTCCTGAAGCCGCTGCGGCATGCGCGGGCGGCCGCCGGCATCGCGGCGCTCGCGTTCGTCGCGATCGCGGTGCTGCGCATTCCGTTGCTGACCACGATGCTCGTGCTGACGCCCGTCAGCGTGTGGCTCGCGTCCCGGCGCCGCGACGCGGGCACGCCGCAGCCGGCGCCGGCCGCCGCGCGTGACACGCAGCCGGGAGGCCGGCCATGAACGACACGCTGATCGCGATCGCGACGATCTTCAGCCAGTTGTCGCTGCTCGCGTTCGGCGGCGGCAACACGATCCTGCCGGAGATGCAGCGGCAGGTCGTCGACGTCCATCACTGGATGAGCGCGCACGAGTTCACCGCGCTGTTCGCACTGGCCCAGGCGGCGCCCGGGCCGAACATGATGATCGTGTCGCTGGTCGGCTGGCACGTGGCCGGCTGGAGCGGGCTGCTGGTTGCGTCGCTCGCGAAGTTCGGGCCGTCGTCGATCGTCACCGTGCTTGCGCTGCATGCGTGGGAGCGCTTTCGCGACCGGCCGTGGCGCCGCCATGTGCAGCAGGGGATGATGCCGGTCACCGCCGGGCTCGTCGCGGCGAGCGCGGTGCTGATCTCCGAGGCATCGAACCGCACCGCGATCCAGTGGGGCATCACGGCCGCGTGCGCGGTGCTCGCGTGGCGCACGCGCATCCATCCGCTGTGGCTGCTCGCGGGCGGCGCGCTGATCGGGCTCACGGGCATCGGGCAGTGACCGGCGCACGTTGACCGCCCGTAGGCCATACTGGCGCGAATCTTCACGGGAGGCTCGATGGATCTCGACGGCGCCAGCCGCAATCTCACTGTCGCCGCGTTGCTGACGCTGTCCGGCGGATACCTCGACGCGTACACGTACGTCGGCCACGGCCACGTGTTCGCGAACACGATGACCGGCAACGTCGCGCTGCTCGGCATCAACCTGTCGGCCGGCGAATGGGGCGCCGCGCTGCATCACGTGCCGCCGCTCGTCGGCTTCACGATCGCGGTGTTCGTCGCGCACCTGCTCGGGCTTGCCGCGCAGCGCGGCTGGATGAAGCACACGGCGTTCGCGTGCCTGCTCGTCGAGATCGCGTTTCTCGGCGTCGCCGCGAGCGGCCTCGTCGGCGCGTCGAGCGGCTGGCTGATTCCGGGCATCTCGTTCGTCGCGACGCTGCAGACGCTGTCGTTCACTCATCTCGAGGAGCTCTCGTACACGTCGGTGATGACCACCGGCAACCTGCGGCGCGCCGCGCAGAAGCTGTTCGTCGGGCTGATCCCGCGCTATGACGCGGGCGCGCTGCACGATTCGGCGCTGCTCGCGACGATCAGCTTCTGCTTCCTGGCCGGTGCGGTGGTCGGCGGGCTCGTGACGCGGCTCATGCCCGAAGTCGCGCTGTGGGGCGCCGTGCTGCTGCTCGTCGGCGCGTTCGCGGAAATCGTGCGGCGCGCGTGGCGCCGGCACTCGGCCGACGGCGGGCCGGCGGCGGCCGCGTGACCGCGCGGCCCGCAGGCGCACCCCTGCGTGCGCCCGTTGCGCGGCACCTGCTGCGAGATCCTTACAGATCCGACGTACCGTAAGCCGCCCGCGGTCGCTGCCGTGCGGCGCCCGCCGCCCGCCGGGCAGGCCTCGCGCGCCGCAACGTTGTGCGCGGACGACAGTTCCGGCGTTACCGCGCATTTCAATTTCTTTCGGCGATTGCACTCGTCATATGATTCAGCCCACATCGCGCGCGCCAAGAACGCGAGCGATCGCCACCCGGCTGCGCAAGCGGCCGGCCATGAATGGAGACACCTACAAAAGGGAAAGCTCATGAAGCAGACCACCCGACTCGCAGCCATCGCAGGGGGCGCCGCGCTCGCATTTGCCAGCCAGTACGCGGCCGCACAAAGCTCGGTCACGCTCTGGGGCGTCGCCGACGCCAGCATCCGCTACCTGACCAACGCCAACGCCAAGAACGACGGCCTGCTGTCGATGACCAACGGCGCGATCACGAACAGCCGCTTCGGCATCTACGGCACGGAAGACCTCGGCGGCGGCCTGAAGGCCGTGTTCAACCTCGAGAGCGGCGTGAACCTGCAGAACGGCGCGTTCGCCGACAGCGGCCGCCTGTTCAACCGCGCAGCGTACGTCGGCCTGCAGAGCCCGTACGGCACGGTGACCCTCGGCCGCCAGAAGACGCCGCTGTTCGACCTGTTGTCGGACACCTACGATCCGCTGACGGTCGGTAACTACCTCGAAAACGCATGGCTGCCGGTCGCGCTCGGCGGCGGCCTGTATGCGGACAACCAGATCAAGTACACGGGCAAGTTCGAAGGCCTGACCGCGAAGGCGATGTACTCGACCGGCACCAACTACGAATCGACCGGCGCGGGCGGCTTCTCGGGCCAGATTCCGGGCTCGCTCGGCAAGGGCAATGCGTGGGGTGTGTCGCTGTCGTACGTGATGGGCCCGCTCAGCATCGCGGCCGGCGCGCAGCAGAACAGCGACAACTCGGCGCGCAAGCAGACGATCTACCACGCGAACGTCGTGTATGCGTTCAGCAAGGCGAAGATCTACGCGGGCTACCTGCGCTCGAAGGACGACACGGGCTTCGTCGACAGCCTGCTCGCACAGCAGACGATTCCGGTCGCGAAGGGCACCGGCCGGATCGACGACGGTCCGTTCGCGGGCGTGAGCTGGCAGGTCAGCGCGCCGCTGACGCTGACGGGCGCGTTCTACTACGATCACATGCGCAATGCGATGACCACCAACGGCACGCTCGCGAGCGGCAACCGCTACGCGATCGTCGGCATCGCCGAGTATGCGCTCAGCAAGCGCACGGAAGTCTACGGCACCGTCGACTTCAACAAGACGAACGGCGCGGCGAACGTCGAGCTGCCGGGTCGCAGCAACCAGACCGGCATCGCGATCGGCCTGCGCAATATCTTCTGACGAACGTCGGAACGCATGCGCCGGCAGTCGTCCGGCATGCATCGAAGGGGCGCCGCGAGGCGCCTCTTTTTTTTCGTCACGCGACCTTCATACGCGCGCACGACTATTCGGCGAATGCTTCATCACGCGACCCCCGCGCCGTAAGGGTTTCGTCGGCAATCCAGAACATACTTTTACAGTGCGCGCGGAGGCTTTCCGCTACGCTGCGAGCATCGCCCGTTGCGTGCCGCCAGGCGCGCGCGTGCGTCGTTCCGGTCGCGCTCGGCGAGTGCGGCCGGCCTGGTGCGTAACTTGTGTATCCGGTGATGACAATCACGGTCCGCCGGTTTTTTTCGTGGGACGATGCGCTCACGATTTTCTTGAAAGGGGATGACGATGGGTATCCTGAACACCGTGGGTGAAATCGCTGGCGCAGTCGCCGCTGTCGAAGGCGCGGAAAAGCTGGATCCGGATGCGGGCCTGCTGACCAAGGCGGCCGCTGCCGTCGCCGGCTTCAAGGGCGCGGAAGCGCTCGAAGGCCTGATCGAGAAGAAGAAGGAAGACCAGCCCGAACAGGCTGCGGACGACACGCAGGCGACGGACGGCAGCGACACGTCGCAGGCATGAGCATGGCGGCTGGTCCGGCCGTGGTGCGCCCTTCGCGCGCCCGGGCGGACCGGTGCCGCGCAGCCGGCAGGTCGGGCATGCGGTCGATCGGTGACGCATGACACACCCGGCAGCCGGTTTGACCGGCGAGAGGCAACGTCTCTCGCCGTTTTTTATTGGGCGCGCGCGTAGCTGCACCGTGCGCCGCAAGAATGCCGGAATCTTGCTATCGTGCCTTCATCCGAACTGCGATGAGGGAATGCGATGGATTTCGACTACGACCTGTTCGTCATCGGCGCCGGCTCGGGCGGCGTGCGGCTCGCACGCATGTCCGCGTCCTACGGCGCGCGTGTCGGCATAGCGGAAGAAGAGCAGATCGGCGGCACCTGCGTGCTGCGCGGCTGCATTCCGAAGAAGCTGCTCGTCTACGCATCGCACTACCCGCATGAAGTCGAGGACGCGAAGGGCTTCGGCTGGACCTTCGGCGCCGGCACGCTCGACTGGCCCGCGCTGATCGCCGCGAAGGATCGCGAGATCAACCGGCTCAGCGACATCTACATCAACCTGCTGCGGCAATCGGGCGTCGAGATGCACGCGGGGCGCGCGACGCTCGTCGATGCGCACACGGTCGCGATCGGCGAGCGCACGATCCGCGCGCGCCACATCGCGATCGCGACCGGCTCGCGCCCGTCGCTGCCGCCGCGGCCCGGCATCGAGCACGCGATCACGTCGCGCGAGGCCTTGTCGCTCGCCGCGTGCCCCAAGCGCATCGCGGTGGTCGGCGGCGGCTATATCGCGGTCGAGTTCGCAGGCATCTTCAACGGCTTCGGCAGCCACGTCGACCTGTTCTATCGCGGCGAGAAGATCCTGCGCGGCTTCGACGACGACGTGCGCCAGTTCCTGACCGACGAGATGACGAAGCAGGGCGTCACGATCCATGCGCGCTCGGTGGTCGAGTCGATCGAGCGCGCGGACGACGGCACGCTGAGCGTGCGCGCCGGCGATGCGCGGCACGGGCCGTACGACCAGGTGCTTTATGCGACCGGCCGCGTGCCGAACGTCGACGGTCTCGGGCTCGAGCAGGCGGGCGTGATGCTCGACGCGCGCGGCGCGATCGCCGTCGATGCGTATTCGGCGACGTCGGTGCCGTCGATCCATGCGATCGGCGACGTCACGTCGCGGCCGCAGCTCACGCCGGTCGCAACGCGCGACGGCGGGTTGCTCGCCCGCACGCTGTTCGGCGGGTCGCGCATCGCGGCCGATCACGAATGGGTGCCGTCGGCGGTGTTCAGCCAGCCCGAGGTCGCGACGGTCGGGTTCACGGAGGCGGCCGCGCGCGACCTGTACGAAGGCGACGTCGATATCTACCGTACGTCGTTCAAGGCGTTGCGTCACACGCTGTCGGGCCGCGACGAGCGCACGCTGATGAAGCTGGTCGTCGCGCGCGACAGCCAGCGCGTGGTCGGCGCGCACATGGTCGGCCGCGATGCGGGCGAGATCATCCAGGGCATCGCGATCGCGATTCGCGCGGGCGCGACGAAGGCGCAGTTCGACGACACGATCGGCATTCACCCGACCGCGGCCGAAGAGTTCGTGACGATGCGGCAGAAGGTGGCGGATTAGCGGGGGCGCGTCAGCGCACGGCGGCAAAGGAGCGGCTGCGCTTCGGCGCGGCCGTCTCTCGTTGATGCGTCCCGCTCAATGCACGCCGAACGCGTCGAGCAGCCGGTACCAGCTCATCGCGAGCACCAGCGCCGGCGTGCGCAGCGCCTCGCCGCCGGGGAAGTCGCGGTGGCGGATCTTGTCGAACAGGTCGAAGCGGCTCGCCTGTCCGTTGATCGCCTCGGCGATCAGCTTGCCCGCGAGCGCGGTCGTGTTCACGCCGTGCCCCGAGAACCCCTGCGCGAAGTACATCGTCGGCGCGATGCGGCCGAAGTGCGGCGCGCGGTTCATCGTGATGTCGACGAAGCCGCCCCACGCGTACTCGACCTTCACGTCCGCCAACTGCGGGAACGTCTTCAGCATGTCCGCGCGCATCGCCGCCGCGAGATCGCGCGGCTCCCGCGTCGAATAGCTGACCTTGCCGCCCCACACGAGCCGCGTGTCGGGCGCCGGCCGGAAATAGTCGAGCACGAAGCGGCTGTCGCAGATCGCCGCGCGAGCAGGCATCAGCGCGGCGGCGCGCGCGTCGCCGAGCGGCTCGGTCGCGATCACGTAGGTGCCGACCGGCATGATCTTCTTCGACAGCGCGGGCGCGAGCGTGCCGACGAAGGTGTTGCACGCGAGCACGACGAAGCGCGCACGGACGTTGCCGCCGCTCGTCTCGACGACATGGCCGCCCGCGACGTCGCGCACGCGCGTCACGCAGCTGTCCTCGTGGATCCGCACGCCCGCCTCGGTCGCCGCGCGGGCGAGGCCGAGCGTGTAGTTCAGCGGATGGAGATGGCCGCTGTCCGGGTCGTACAGGCCGCCGCAATAGCGCTCGGACTGCACGTAGTCGCCGAGTTCGTCGGCTTCGACGAAATGGAAGCGGTCGTAGCCGAAGCGCTTCGCGGCTTCGTCGCGCCAGCGCTTCAGCCCGTCGGCATCGCGCTCGGTGTTCGCGGCGGTCAGGTAGCCGGGTACCAGCGCGCAGTCGATGTCGTGCTGCGCGATGCGCGATTTCACGAGCGACAGCGTTTCGAGCCCCATGTCCCAGATGCGCTTCACGTCGCCTTCCGGCATGAACTGCCCGAACGTGTCGATGTCGCACGCGAACCCGCCGATCAACTGCCCGCCGTTGCGGCCGCTCGCCGCCCATCCGACCCGCGACGCTTCGAGCACGGTCACCGAATGGCCGCGCTCGGCGAGGTTGAGCGCGGCGGACAGGCCCGTGAGGCCCGCGCCGATCACGCACACGTCGGCATCGATCGTGCCGGCGAGCGGCGCGTGGCGGGTCGTATCGTTGGCGGTCGCCGCGTAGTAGGACGCGACGTGCGGCTGGTTGGCGAATGTCTGCATGGTCAGGAGAACGGATGAAGTGGGCTCAGAACAGCTCGCGCACGCGGTGGTACAGCATCCCGAGTTCGAGCGCGGGTTGCCGCCAGGCGTCGCCGCCGGGGAAGCGCCGGTGGCGCATGCGGGCGAACAGGTCGAACGCGCGCGTGTCGCCCGCGATCGCGCCGGCAACCGCGCGCCCGGCGATGCCGGTGAGTGCGACGCCGTGGCCGCTGAAGCCCTGAACGTAGAAGAAGTTCGGATCGAGCGCGCCGAAATCCGGCGCGCGGTTGCGGGTGACGTCGACGAAGCCGCCCCACGCATGGTCGACGCGCACGTCGCCGAGCTGCGGGAACACGCCGGCCATGCGGCGCCGGATCGTTTCGGCGAGCGTGGCGGGCGAAGCGCCGGCCGAATTCGCGCGGCCGCCGAACAGCATCCGGTGGTCGGCCGACAGCCGAAAATAGTCGAGGAAGAAGTTGTTGTCGCACACGGCTTCGCGCCGGGCGATCAGCGCATCGGCGCGCGCCTGGCCGAGCGGCTCGGTCGCGATGATGTACGACGCGATCGGCGCAATGCGCGCGGCCGTCGCGGCCGGCAGCACGCCGCCGGGGCCCGCGTTGCAGCACGACACGACGAACCGGCAGCGCACGTCGCCCGACGGCGTGCGCACGACGGGCCGCTCGCCGCGCACGACGTCGAGCGCGGGCGTATGCGCATACAGCGCGACGCCTTCGCGGCGCGCGGCATCGGCGAGGCCAAGGCAGTACTTGAGCGGATGCAGGTGGCCCGACAGCGGATCGTAGACGCCCGCGAGATAGCGCGTCGACGCGATGCGTGCGCGAATCTCGCCGGTGTCGAGCCACGACAATGACGGATGGCCCCAGCGCCGGGTTGCGGCGTCCATCCATGCGTGCAGGTCGTCGATGCGACGCGGCTTCGTCGCGACCGTCAGGTAGCCGCGCGTGAAGTCGCAGTCGATCCCGTAGCGCGCGATCCGCTCGGCGATCAGCGCGACACCGTCGAGCGACAGCGACCACGCGGCGCGCGCGCCGTCGGCGCCGAGCTGCCGCTCGATCTCCTCGTCCTTCGCGAAGCCGGTGATCGCCTGGCCGCCGTTGCGGCCCGACGCGCCCCAGCCGGGCCGGTGCGCGTCGATTACCGCGACGGACAGGCCGCGAGCACGGCAGTCGAGCGCCGTCGACAGGCCCGCGAAGCCGGCGCCGATCACGCAGACGTCGACGTCGATCGTCCCGTCGAGCGCGGGATCGTCCACGGCGGGGCGCACGGCCGTCGCTTCGTAGTACGAGTCGCGCGCGAGCGCATCGGCGCGGCGGGTGAAAGACTGCGTCATGAATCCGACTCCCTCGTTGCAGCCGGCGGCGGCGCGTCGCGCACCGTCATCCGGCCGGTAAAAACGGCGCGGCACCGCTAGCGCGCC
>AACY020557350.1_pt1 | contig 49571 bp, 39 predicted proteins | sample 267378 | NCBI WGS metagenome assembly AACY02 (sample SAMN02954345, study PRJNA13694) | marine metagenome | biome: aquatic; feature: ocean; material: water; isolation source: isolated as part of a large dataset composed predominantly from surface... | reverse complement strand
CCGCGTCCCCTTTTTTTCGTTTCAGGCGACGTCGAACAGCAGCACCTCGGCCGCCCGGCCGCGCGCGAACGCCACCGCGTCCACGCCGCCGATCCGCACGCCGTCGCCCGCGGCCAGCGCACAGCCGTTCACCTCGAGGTCGCCGCGCACCACGTGCACGTACGCGCGGCGGCCGGCCGGCACGTCGAACGCTGCCGCCTCGTCGCCGTCGATCAGCCCCGCGAAGATGCGGGCGTCCGCACCGAGCGGCAGCGCACCGTCGCCACCGTTCGGCGCCGCCACCAGCCTCAGCCGCCCGCGTCTCTCGCCGTCGGCAAAGCGCGTCTGCCCGTAGCCGGGCCGGCCACCCGCCCCGGCCGGCGCGAGCCAGATCCGCAGCAGGCGCAACGGCGCGTCACACGATGCGTTGGTTTCGCTCAGCATGACGCCGGTGCCGGCGCTCATGCACTGCACGCCGCCCGCGCGCACGATCGCCCCGTTGCCGAGGCTGTCGCGATGCGCGAGCGCGCCGTGGATCACGTAGGTGACGATTTCCGCGTCGCGGTACGGCCGCATCCCGTAGCCGCGGGTCGGCGCGATGCATTCCTCGTTCAGTTCGCGCAACGCGCCGAACGCCGGCGGCCCGCTCCGGCCGGACGCCCGAGGAAAGCTGTGAAGGAATTCGTGCCACCCTTGGCTGCGCTGGTCGCGATCGGCGGCGCGGCGGATCTGGAACATGGGACGGACACTCCATGAGATGCGTGGTTCTGGCATGCCGTCACTGTATGAGTGTGCCAATCGCGCCACAATCCGCCACCTGCGCACCGCATCGTTGCACCCGCGAATGCAATTGATGCAATACCCATTGTGAATACGGCGATTATCGCAACAGCCGGATCAATGCGTCGAAGAATCGATCGGTCGGCCAGGATTGCCGGTTTCCGGGTATCGCGTTCGGGTAAAATACCGGCCTTTTGGCGTTCGCCGTTCCGGCGGCCGTCATTGCCAACGCGCCGATCGGCGATTTTTGGCCGTCTAGAATACGCCGCGGCGCCCGGTCCGACCGGCCGCGAGCGCTCCCCGGAAAGTCAGCAACAGAAGGATGGAAATGAAGAAGGCCGCCCTGTGCGCCGCCCTCGCCCTCGTGGCGGGCAGCGCCTTCGCGAAGGAGTGGAAGACCGTGCGGATCGGCGTCGACGCCAGCTACCCGCCGTTCGAGTCGACCGCGCCGAGCGGCGAGATCGTCGGTTTCGACGTCGATCTCACCAAGGAAATCTGCAAGCGAATCAACGTGAAATGCGTGTGGGTGGCGCAGGATCTCGACGGGATCATCCCGGCGCTGAAGGCGAAGAAGTACGACGTCATCGTGTCGTCGCTGACCGTCACGGACAAGCGCCGCGAACAGATCGACTTCTCCGACAAGGTATATGACGCACCGGCGCGGATGATCGCGAAGACCGGCTCGCCGCTGCTGCCTACCGTCGCGTCGCTGAAGGGCAAGCGCGTGGGCGTCGAGCAGGGCTCGACGCAGGAGACCTATGCGAAGGCGTACTGGGAGCCGCAGGGCGTGACGATCATTCCTTACCAGAACCAGGACCAGGTCTATGCCGATCTCGGCTCGGGCCGTCTCGACGCGACGCTGCAGGACGAACTGCAGGCCGACTACGGCTTCCTGCGCACGCCGCGCGGCAAGGGCTTCGCGTTTGCCGGGCCGGAAGTGAAGGATCCGAAGACGATCGGCGACGGCACCGCGATCGGCCTGCGCAAGGAAGACACGGACCTGAAGCTCAAGATCAACCAGGCGCTGGCCGACATGCACAAGGACGGCACGTACGACCGGCTGTCGCACAAGTATTTCGCGTTCAGCGTCTATTCGGCTTCGGCCCGCTGAGCGACGAATAGAAGAAACGACGGATGCGGGGGCGGCCCTGCATCCGGTCAGTACAGGCAGTCAATCACGCGCCGCCCGCCTCCTGCCCGCCGTTCGCGCGACGGGCGGGCCCGGCACCGATGCCGGGGCGGACGGTCATGATACGCACGGGGCGTTCCGCGCAGCTTGGGCGGAACGCGTCTTTCGCGGCGCACCGCGTGCGCCCTAAGGGACCACACCAGGGACCACTCAATGTTTCTACAAGGTTACGGCCCGCTGATCCTCGCTGGCACCTGGCAAACCGTCAAACTGGCGGTGCTTTCGCTTGCGCTGTCGTTCCTGCTGGGCCTGCTCGGCGCGGGCGCGAAGCTGTCGCGCAACCGCTTCACGAACGGCGTCGGCACCGTCTACACGACGCTGATCCGCGGCGTGCCCGACCTCGTGCTGATGCTGCTGCTGTTCTACAGCCTGCAGATCTGGCTGAACATGGCGACCGACGCACTCGGCTGGGACCAGATCGACATCGACCCGTTCCTCGCCGGCGTGCTCGTGCTCGGCTTCATCTACGGCGCGTACTTCACCGAGACGTTCCGCGGCGCGTTCCTGTCGGTGCCGCGCGGCCAGCTCGAGGCCGGCAGCGCGTACGGGATGACGAACTGGCAGGTGTTCACGCGGATCATGTTCCCGCAGATGATGCGCTTCGCGCTGCCGGGCATCGGCAACAACTGGCAGGTGCTCGTGAAGTCGACCGCGCTCGTGTCGATCATCGGCCTGGCCGACGTCGTGAAGGCGTCGCAGGACGCCGGCAAGGGCACGCTGCGGTTCTTCTTCTTCACGCTGATCGCAGGTGCCGTCTACCTCGCGATCACGACGATCTCGAACTTCGTGCTGATGTGGCTCGAAAAGCGCTACTCGACCGGCGTCCGCAAGGCTGACCTATGATCGAACTCATCCAAGAATACTGGCGCAACTATCTCTACACCGACGGCTATCGCATAACCGGTGTCGCGATCACGTTGTGGCTGCTGGTCGTGTCGATCGGCCTCGGCTTCTGCCTGTCGATACCGCTCGCGGTCGCGCGCGTGTCGAAGAAGAAGTGGCTGTCTGGCGCCGTGTGGCTCTACACGTACGTGTTCCGCGGCACGCCGCTCTACGTGCAGCTGCTGCTCTGCTACACGGGCCTTTACAGCCTGCAGGCGGTGCGCGGCACGCCGATGCTCGACGCGTTCTTCCGCGACGGGATGCACTGCACGCTCCTCGCGTTCACGCTGAACACCTGCGCGTACACCACCGAGATCTTCGCGGGTGCGATCAAGGCGACGTCGTACGGCGAGATCGAAGCCGCGCGCGCGTACGGGATGTCGACGTTCACGATGTATCGCCGCGTGATCCTGCCGTCGGCGCTGCGCCGCGCGCTGCCGCTGTACAGCAACGAAGTGATCCTGATGCTGCACGCGACCACCGTCGCGTTCACGGCGACCGTGCCGGACATCCTGAAGATCGCCCGCGACGTGAACTCGGCGACCTACATGTCGTTCCATGCGTTCGGCATCGCCGCCCTGCTCTACCTCGCGATCTCGTTCACGCTCGTCTGGCTGTTCCGCCAGGCCGAGCGCCGTTGGCTCGCGTATCTGCGCCCGCAAGGCAAGTAAGTTTTCGCAGGACTATTGATGAACTCCCAGACTCAGAAGCTTTTCGTCGACGATCTGCACAAGCGGTACGGCGACAACGAGGTGCTCAAGGGCGTGTCGCTGAAGGCGAACTCGGGCGACGTGATCAGCGTGATCGGCTCGTCCGGCTCCGGCAAGAGCACGATGCTCCGCTGCATCAACTTCCTCGAGCAGCCGAACGCGGGCCGCATCTTCGTCGACGGCGAGGAAGTGCGCACCGCGCTCGACAAGACGGGCGCGCTGCGCGCGGCCGATTCGAAGCAGCTGCAGCGCGTGCGCACCAAGCTGTCGATGGTGTTCCAGCACTTCAACCTCTGGTCGCACATGAACGTGATCGAGAACGTGATGGAAGCGCCGGTGAACGTGCTCGGCATCCCGAAGAAGGAAGCCGAGGAGCGCGCGCGCGAGTATCTCGAGAAAGTCGGCCTCGCGCCGCGCGTCGAGAAGCAGTATCCGTCGCACCTGTCGGGCGGCCAGCAGCAGCGCGTGGCGATTGCACGCGCGCTCGCGATGCATCCGGACGTGATGCTGTTCGACGAGCCGACGTCGGCGCTCGACCCGGAGCTGGTGGGCGAAGTGCTGAAGGTGATGCAGAAGCTCGCCGAGGAAGGCCGCACGATGATCGTCGTCACGCACGAGATGGGCTTTGCGCGCAACGTGTCGAACCACGTGATGTTCCTGCACCAGGGCCGCGTCGAGGAAGAAGGCGTGCCGTCCGAGGTGTTCGCCAACCCGAAGAGCGAACGCCTGCGCGGGTTCCTGTCGGGCAGCCTCAAGTAACGCACGCCGTACGAGCGGGCGCCCGCGGTTCGCCGCGCGGCGCCCGTTTTGCGTTTACGCGGCGCTCACCGGCGCGCCGTCGGCAAACGCACGCAGTTCGTCGCCCGCGAGCCGGTAGCGCACCCATTCGCTCTGCGGCGCCGCTCCGACGCTCTCGTAGAAGCGGATCGCCGGCTCGTTCCAGTCGAGCACGCTCCACTCGAAACGCCCGCAGCCCGACTCGACCGCGATCCGCGCGAGCGCCTTCAGGAGCCGCAGCCCGGCACCCGCGCCGCGAAAGCGCGGCGACACGTACAAATCCTCGAGATACAGCCCCTGCCGGGCAAGCCACGTCGAATACGAGAAGAAATACACGGCGAAGCCGGCCGGCTCGCCGTCGACCTCGCACATCAGCGCGCGCGCCGGCGATCCCTCGCCGAACAGGCTGCGCTCAAGCGACGCGGGCGTTGCGACCACTTCGTGTTCCGCCTTCTCGTAGATGGCCAGCTCGGTAATGAAACGCAGGATTTGCGGCACGTCGGCGACGGTGGCGGAACGGATATCGATTTGCACGGGTGGGGGCCCTCCTCCGGCCCGGACTTGAAACGGGAAACGGCGCCGCGCAGCCGCGCTGGCACCCGTCAGAGCAACATGCTACGTTCATGCAGCTCCTGCAGGAAGTGCAGTTTCTTCATCCGGACCTGAACATGATGCATCCTGATCTGCGCCGCCTCGACCTGAACCTGCTGCTCGTGTTCGATGCGCTGTACCGCCACCGGTCCGTCGCCGCGGCCGCGCACGAGCTCGCGTTGAGCCCGTCCGCGTTGAGCCACGCGCTCGCGCGGCTGCGCGACGCGATCGGCGACGCACTGTTCGTGCGCCTCGGCAACGAGATGCAGCCGACCGTGCGCGCCGACGACATCGCCACCTGGGCCGGCGACGCGCTCGACACGATGTCGAAGGGGCTCGCCCGCGCACGCCGCTTCGATCCCGCACAAAGCGACCGCACGTTCGTGTTCGCGGCGACCGACTACACGGCATTCGCCGTGCTGCCAGCGTTTCTCGCCCGCATCCAGCATGTCGCGCCGCAGTTGCGGATCCGCGTCGTGCATTCCGACCGCAAGATTTCCGTCGACGAACTCGCGGCCGGCCGCATCGATTTCGCGCTCGGCTACCACGAGGAATCGGCGGCCGACGCGCCGGGCATCGAGGACTTCGACTGGTTCTCCGACGACTACGTCGTGATCGCGAGCGCCACGCACCCGGAGATTCGCCGGCGCCTGACGCTCGACCAGTACCTGGCGGCACGCCACGTGGTCGTCACGCCGTGGAACGAGTCGCGCGGCGTCGTCGACCACGTGCTCGAGCGGCTCGGCCTCGCGCGGCAGGTTGCCGTGCAGTTGCCGACCGTGCTGGCCGCGCCGTTCGTGATCGCGGAATCCTCGCTGCTGATGACGGTGCCGAACCGCGCCGCGCAGGCGCTGCGGCACGCGGCGCCGATCCGCATCTTTCCGGCGCCGTTCGAGATCCCGCGCTACACCGTGAAGGTCTACTCGCATGCGAAGCATGCGCGCACCGATGCGCATCGCTGGATTCGTGCGCAGTTGCTCGACGCGAGGCCCGCCGCCGCCTGACCGACACACGTTGGCACATCGCGCCGGGCCTTGACGGACAAGCGTTCCAGGCAGCGTACGGCCATCTCCGGCGGTCGCCTGCTCATTACGAAATACTTACCAGTTTCTCGTCATTGACGCCTACGCCTGCGCCCCCCGCAGCGTCAATAGTGGCAATCCTTGACCCCCGTTTGCAAAACGCGTGTCTCCCTTGCGGGACAAGGGTTTTCCGTTAATTGCAAACCCTTGGCACCCCTGTTGCCCACCGTGTTGCATGGCAATTTGGCGACACGTGTTAGTCAAACAACGATTTCCATCGCCACAAAATTGTATTTTTGCTAAATTAGTAACCAAAGTAGCAAAACGAAGTTCGTGAAATGTAGTTTAGCTTCACGACACTACAAGGAGACCCCGCAGGCCGACCCGGCTGCGCGGGAATGCTCAACGGTCTTCCGTCCGCTTGCCCGCGTGCTGCGCTTACCGGCCCTGCACGAGGTCTCCCTGGTTATCCCGCTTTTGCCCGGCGCTCGCGCTCCGGGCATCTCGTGCAGTCTGGGTTGACTTTTTGACAGGGTATGGAGGAGATGATGAAGAAAGCTTTGGTCGCGGCCGCGCTGATGGCTGCTGGGGTGGTGACGGCGCACGCGCAGAGCAGCGTCACGCTGTATGGCCGCCTGGATGCCGGCATCGAGTACCTGAACGGCCTGCAAAACGGCCACCAAGTGCGCGCGGAAAGCGGCGACTGGGGCACGAGCCTCTGGGGCTTGAAGGGCACCGAGGACATCGGCGGCGGCAACAAGGTCCTGTTCCACCTCGAAGGCGCGTTCAATACGATGACGGGCGGCTTCAGCGGCTCGATCTGGGATCGTTTCGCGACCGTCGGTATCTCGAACGACCGCTACGGTACGCTGCTGTTGGGTCGCGAGCTCGCGATCGCCAACGGCGTGTGGGACTTCGACCCGTTCGGCCAGTCGGCCTGGTCGACGGCCTCGCTGGTGCGCGGCCGCAACTGGAACAAGACCAGCAACAACGTGTCGTACCAGTCGCCGTCGCTCTACGGCCTCGACTTCTACGGCCAGTTCTCGTTCTCGAACTCGACCAGCTTCAACGGCAACACGACGGCCGGCCAACCGGGCCGTGCAATGGGCGGTCAGGTCACCTACACGAACGCGCTGTTCCAGTTGCGCGGCATCTACGACGAAACGCGCGACAGCAACGGCCGCTTCTCGGACGTGTTCAACTACTCGCGTGAATACTTCGCGGGCGTGAACGTGTTCCTCGGCCAGTTCAAGGTGCAGGCAGCCTACCAGGCATCGCGCGCCGACGGCAGCGGCGGCCCGGCAGTGAACGCCGGCGTGACGGGCACCCAGCAGGTGTGGGGCGGCGTGACGTGGCAGGCAACGCCGGCAGCGGCGCTGATCGCGGCCGTGTATCACGTGAACGCGAACCACGGCGGCGGCAACGCGAACATCTACACGATCGGCGGTTCGTACAACATCTCGAAGCGCACGCTGTTCGACCTGCAGGCCGCGACGGTGCGCAACAGCTCGTCGGCCAACTTCGGTCTGAACGCGAACGGTGCAGGCACCGCCGTGTCGACCGGCAACCCGCATCCGGGCGGCAGCCAGACCGGCGTCTACGCCGGTATCCAGCACCTGTTCTGATCAGGCGCCGTTCTCAAAGAATCGATTCAACGACGTTTTCCACGCTGCTGCGAGAGGCGCGTATCGGTGCGGTACCCAACCGGGTATCGCACCGTTTTTTATTGGCGGGCCGGCTTTGTGCGACCCGCTCACGAATACGGCGCTCAGACGGCCGCTTCGTTCTCTTCGCCGGTGCGGATGCGGATCACGCGCTCGACGTCCGACACGAAGATCTTGCCGTCGCCGATCTTGCCGGTGCGCGCCGCGCCGATCACCGCATCGATCACCTGGTCGACCTGCGCTTCCGCGACGACCACCTCGATCTTCATCTTCGGCAGGAAGTCGACGACGTATTCGGCGCCGCGATACAGCTCGGTATGGCCCTTCTGGCGGCCGAAGCCCTTCACTTCCGTCACGGTCAGGCCCGTGAGACCCACCTCGGCGAGCGCTTCGCGGACTTCGTCCAGCTTGAACGGCTTGATGATGGCAGTAATGCGTTTCATGGTGGTTGTCCCCCAATGCTCGTTTCGATGAAAAATCGCGACCCCGATTGTAAGCCTGCGAGCCGCATGCGGCCCAGCACGGCTCAATCGAGGCGTTCGGTAAACCGTGACGTGATCGGGTAGCGCCAGTCGCGCCCGAATGCGCGATGCGTGACGCGAATGCCGATCGGCGCCTGGCGGCGCTTGTATTCGTTGATCTTGATGAGCCGCGTCACGCGTTCGACGTCGGCCTGCGCATAACCGGCCGCGACGATCTCGGCGAGCGGCCGGTCCTCTTCCATGTACATCCGCATGATCGCGTCGAGCACGTCGTACGGCGGCAGGCTGTCCTGGTCGGTCTGGTTCTCGCGCAGCTCGGCCGACGGCGCGCGCGTGAGGATCCGCTCGGGGATCACGTCGCGCAGCGGGTAGTCGGCCGTTGCGTTGCGATAGCGGCAGAGCCGGTACACGAGCGTCTTCGCGATGTCCTTGATCACCGCGAACCCGCCGGCCATGTCGCCGTACAGCGTGCAGTAGCCGACCGCCATCTCGCTCTTGTTGCCGGTCGTCAGCACGATCGAGCCGAACTTGTTCGACAGCGCCATCAGCAACGTGCCGCGGATGCGCGCCTGGATGTTTTCCTCCGTCGCGTCTTCCGCGCGCCCCGCGAACTCGCCCGCGAGCGATGCGCGGAACGCATCGAACATCGGCGCGATCGCGATCTCGTCGTAGCGCACGCCGACGCGCCGCGCCATTTCCGCCGCATCGGTGGTCGAGATGTCGGCCGTGAAGCGCGACGGCATCATCACCGCGCGCACGCGCTCCGGCCCGAGTGCATCGCAGGCGACGGCCAGCACCAGCGCCGAATCGACGCCGCCAGACAGCCCGATCAGCACGCCCGGAAACCCGTTCTTGCCGATGTAGTCGCGCACGCCGAGCACGAGCGCGCGATATACCTGCGCGTCCGTCGGCAGCTCGGGCTCGATCGCGCCCGGCAGCGGCCGTGCGCCGTCGAATTCGACGATCGCGTGCCCTTCGACGAACTGCGGCATCTTCGCGACGAGCGCGCCCTGCGCGTCGAGCACGAACGAGCCGCCGTCGAACACGAGCTCATCCTGGCCGCCGACGAGGTTCACGTACACCATCGGCAGCCCGGTTTCGCGGATCCGCGCGCGCAGGATGTCGATGCGCACCGCTTCCTTGTTCATGTGGTACGGCGAACCGTTCGGGATCAGCAGCACCTGTGCCCCGGCCGCCTTCGCGATCTGCGCGGCCGATGCATGCCACGCGTCCTCGCAGATGATCACGCCGTATTTCACGCCGTTCAGCTCGAACACGAGCGGCTCGGCGTCCGTCGCGAAATAGCGCTTCTCGTCGAACACCTCGGTGTTGGGCAGATCCTGCTTGCGGTAGGTGCCGACGATCTCGCCGCCGACGATCAGCGAAACCGCGTTATAGGTATCGGTGGGTGGCAGGCCGCGCTCGATCGGGCGGTTTGCATTACCATCGACGGCTGGCGCGTGCGCGCCTTCGTGCGCGCCACGCAGCGGATGGCCGACCAGCACCGCGAGCCCGTCGAACGCCTTCAGTGCGTCGGCGAGTGCGTCGAGTGCCGAGGCGGCCGCCGCGTAGAACGCGGGCCGCAGCAGCAGGTCTTCCGGCGGATAGCCGGACAGCGCGAGTTCCGGCGCGACCATCAGCTGCGCACCATCGTTGTGCGCGGCGCGTGCGGCCGCGACGATCCGCGCGACGTTGCCGGCGAAGTCGCCGACGGTGACGTTGATCTGGGCGAGAGCGAGTCGGGTCTTCATGGCGGGATCGGCGCAGCCCGGCGGCGCGCCCTGAACGGCTGACGAAATCGTCCCGGTGCGGGCCGCGCAGGCCCGCGCATCCGGCGACACAGAACGGTACGGATTCACGCTTGAAACACGAACGCATCGATTATCGCACGGGCATCCTGTCGTCCCCAGCGGAAGTGCCGGCCGACGAATGGAACGCGCTGCTCGCCCGCGACGCGCAGCCGACACCCTTTCTGCGCCACGAATTCCTCGACGCGCTGCACGTCGCGCGCTGCGCGGTCGACGATACCGGCTGGTCGCCGCACTTCGTCACGCTGACCGACGCGCGCACCGGCCGCCTCGCGGCCGCCGCGCCCGTCTACGCGAAACAGCATTCGTACGGCGAATACGTGTTCGACTGGGCCTGGGCCGACGCGTACCAGCGCAACGACCTGCCCTACTACCCGAAGCTGCTGTGCGCGGTGCCGTTCACGCCCGTGCAGGGCACCCGCCTGCTCGCGGCCGACGACGATGCGCGCCGCCGGCTCGCGGCCACGCTGCTCGCGTTCGCCGAGCAGAGCGACGTATCGTCGCTGCACGTGCTGTTCCCGACCGCCGACGAAGCGGCGCTCCTCGAATCGATGGGGATGATGCTGCGCGAAGGCGTGCAGTTCCACTGGATCAACGACGGCTACCGCCACTTCGATGACTTCCTCGGCACGCTCGAACAGAAGAAGCGCAAGAACATCCGTGCCGAGCGGCGCAAGGTGCACGACGCGGGCGTGACGTTCCGGCGGCTCACCGGCGACCGGATCACCGACGCCGACTGGCGTTTCTTCTCGCGCTGCTACCGGCAGACCTATCGCGAACACTATTCGAGCCCGTACCTGAACCTCGACTTCTTCCGCACGATCGGCGCGACGATGCCCGAGAACCTGCTGCTCGTGATCGCGGAAGCCGACGGCCAGCCGATCGCGAGTGCGCTCGCCGTCTACCGGCGCGGCGAAAACGGCGGCGGCACGCTGTATGGCCGCTATTGGGGCGCGCTCGAACACGTGCCCTGCCTGCATTTCGAAACGGCCTACTACCAGTTGCTCGAATTCTGCATCGAGGCCGGGCTCGATACGTTCGAAGGCGGCGCACAAGGCGAACACAAGCTCGCGCGCGGCTTCCTGCCGACCGTCACGCACTCCGCGCACTGGCTCGCGCACCCGGCGTTCTCGGACGCAGTCGCGCGCTTTCTCGAACGAGAGACCGAGCATATCCACGCGTACGTCGACGAACTGCGCGAACACGATCCGTTCCGGCGCGGCCACGAGTAACGCCATCAAGGGCCCCCGCATGCGACGAAGTCACGGCCGGCTTCGCTGCATGCCACATCCCCCCTTCGGCTCGGTGCGCGGCGAGCGTCACCGTCGTCGGCAACGCCTCGATCGCCCACGCGGACGCAATCGTCGAACGCCGGAGCAGCGAAGTTTTCATTGATCCGCCTGAATCGATCTGTTGTACTTGTCACCACACTCCAGCGTCCCAGTTCAAAAAATCGACCGGTCACCATGCTAGACCGGCAGGAGCCATACCTGACCTCTCGCAGCGGGGGCAACCCGAAGGTCATGGAGAGAGACATGGAGTTACGACAGAAATCGGTATCCGTCCGGCTCTACCGACAGGCGCTCGACGACATGCGGCGCAACGGCTTCGACGTCGCGCCGCTGTATGCGACGCTCGGCATCGGCGCGGCCGATCTCGCCGACGATGCACGGCGCATCCCCGGCGATCGGCACGTCGCCGCCATGCGGCTGATGAGCGACTGGCCATTGTCATGGCGTCGGCCGCCACCGCAGGTCGTGCCGTGGCTCGCACCGTTCCCGGAGCTCGCGGGCATCATCTGCAACGCCGCGACGCTGCGCGACGCGCTGCACGGCTACCTGCGCTACCGCGAACTGATCGGCAACGTCGACTGGCTTTTCGCGCATGAAACGGGCGGCGCGATCGCACTCGAGTACGTGAACGAGGGTGACGGCCGGCCCGCCAGCAGCGCGTTCGCGAATTTCGCGATCCTCGTCGCGCTTGCGCGCCTGTACGATCCGCACGTGCGGATCGACGAAGCCGCGTTCGCGGGCCGCGCATTCGCGCCGACGGCCGCGTTGCGCGACCTCCTCGGCGCGACGGTGTCGTTCGATGCCGCATGCAACCGTGTCGTGCTGCGCTCAGCGCGCTTCGACACGCCGTTCGAGCGCTACAACGCGCCGCTCGCGGACATCCAGCGTCATGCGGCCGACGCCGCGCGCGAGCGCGTGCGCGCCCGCTCGACGTTCGGCTCGTCGGTCGAGCAATGCGTGCGCGACTGGCTGCGCACGTCCGACGACGCCGACGTGCCGTCCGACACGCTGATGGAGCACGTCTGCGCGCGCTTCGCGATGTCGCGCTGGACGCTGCGCCGGCGGCTGCATCGCGAAGCGGTCGGGTTTCACGCGCTCGTCGCGCAGGCGCGGCTCGGTGAAGCACGCGACCTGCTGCTGAACACGCAACTGCCGATCGGCGAGATCGGCGCGCGGGTCGGCTTCCGTTCGACGAGCGCGTTCACGCGCTTCTTCACGCGCGAACTTGGCTCGGCGCCGAGCCGCTTCCGCGACGGGCACGGCGATCGCTGGCGTTGACGGGCGCTTTTTCTGAGACACTGGCGGCTTCGCATCCTGCCGCCCTGCCATGTCCTGGTTTCTGTATCTGATCGAATGCGCCGACGACAGCGTCTATACGGGCATCACGACCGACGTTGCCGCGCGCTTCGACGAGCACGCATCCGGCAAGGGCGCGCGCTATACGCGCTCGCGCAAGCCGCGTGCGGTGCTCGCGTCGTTTCCGCTGCCCGACCGGTCGAGCGCGTCGCGCGCCGAGTACTGGGTGAAGCGGCTCACGGCGGTGCAGAAGCGGGAACTGGCGGCCGGGTTGCGGACGCTGGAGTCGGTGCTGCCGGCCGTGGCGGCCGTCGATACGAGCGGTGATGTGGCCGGGTTGAAGGCCGGTGCGCGCGGGCGGAAGAAAGCGAAGAACGTCGATAGCGCGGAGAAGGCGGTCGAGACGGGCAAAAGCCCGAAGAAGGCCGGAAAGGCAGGGAAAACCGGGAAAACCGAAAAGGTCGACAAGCCCGCAAAAGCCGCCAAGCCTCCCAAGGCGACAGAAGCTGCCCCGGTCGCAAAACGCAAGAAGCCCGACAGCGATGCGGTCGCAAGAAAGCCTTCATCGCGCGACACACCGGTAAAAAAGGACAAACCAGCCGCGCCCGCATCGTCGAAAAGAAACGCTCAGGCAGCCAGCGGCAAACCCGTTACGAACGGACGCGAAAACACGACGCCCGCATCGGCCCGCCGCCGCCCGCCTGCCACCCAAGCCGCCGAAGCGCCCGCGGCTCCCGCCGCCCCTCGCCGCGCGAAGCGCACGAAGGACGCGCCGACCACCGCCACGTCGCCCGCGGCCGTACCCGCCGCCGTACGCAAGCGCTCCCAACGCACAAAACAAAACCGCGCGGCCTCCTGAGGAGACACGCGCGGTTTGCGTTTCGCACGAACCGGCCGTCGGCCGGTACGCCGCTTACTTCTTGTAGTTCGCTGCGCCGTCGGTGATTTCCTTGTGCGCGGCTTCGATGCCTGCCCAGCCTTCGACCTTCACCCACTTGCCCTTCTCGAGCGCCTTGTACTGCTCGAAGAAGTGCTTGATCTGGTCCTTCAGGTACTCGGGCACGTCGTCGATCGACTTCAGGTTTGCCGTCATCGGGCACACCTTGTCGTGCGGCACGGCGACCAGCTTCGCGTCGACACCCGATTCGTCGGTCATCTGCAGCATGCCGAGCACGCGCGAGCGCACGATCGAGCCTGCCAGCAGCGGGAACGGCGTGATCACGAGCACGTCGACCGGATCGCCGTCGCCCGACAGCGTCTGCGGAATGTAGCCGTAGTTCACCGGATAGCGCATGCCCGTGCCGATGAAGCGGTCGACGACGAGAAGGCCCAGCTCCTTGTCCGCCTCGTACTTCACCGGATCGCTTTGCGCGGGAATCTCGATGATCACGTTGAAATCTTGCGGCAGGTCCTTGCCGGCCGGAACATGATTGAAGCTCATGAGCACTCTCTGTAGGTCGATGGGAATTCGGGACAGGGCGCCGCGGCCGATGCATCGCCGCAGGCGTCCCGCAAGGGAATGCGCCATTATAGCCAATCGACCGGTGGCGTCCGGATGACGATCGGCCGATAATCGTTCCGGATGCCCGGCCATCGAACCACCGGCCGCGTTAAATGGAATCGGTGTCGGCGGTTGAAGCGCTGGCGCCGGCCGACCGCAAAGCATGGGGCCTGGGGGAGCGCTGAAGCGCCAATTCGGGGCGACCGCGAAGCATGGGGCTCGGGTGGGCGCTGAAGCGCCAACTCGGGCCGACCGCGAAGCATGGGGCTCGGGTGAGCGCTGAAGCGCCAACTCGGGTCGACCGCGAAGCATGGGACCCGAGTAAGCGCTGAAGCGCCAACCCGGGTCGACCGCGAAGCATGGGACCCGAGTAAGCGCTGAAGCGCTAACTCGGGTCGACCGCGAAGCATGGGACCCGAGTAAGCGCTAAAGCGCTAACTCGGGTCGACAGGAGCTGGCATGGAAGAGGCGAAGCACTTCATCGCGGGCGAATGGGCGTTGCCCGCGCAACTGGAAACCATCGCGGTCGTCGATCCCTCCGACGGCCAGCCGTTCGCGTCGATCGCCCGCGGCACGGCGCCCGACATCGAGCGGGCGGTCGCCGCGGCCCGCGACGCATTCGCGGGCCCGTGGGGCGCCGCCAGCGCCGCCGAGCGCGGCCGCGTGCTGATGCGCCTGTCGGCGCGTGTCGCCGCCTCGATCGAGGAGCTCGCCGCGATCGAAGCGCGCGATACCGGCAAGCCGCTGAAACAGGCACGCGCCGACGCGGCCGCGCTCGCGCGCTACTTCGAGTTTTATGCAGGCGCCGCCGACAAGCTGCACGGCGAAACCCTCCCCTATCAAGCCGGCTACACGGTGCTGACGGTGCGCGAGCCGCACGGCGTCACGGGCCACATCGTGCCGTGGAACTACCCGATGCAGATCTTCGGGCGCAGCGTCGGCGCCGCGCTCGCGGCCGGCAACGCCTGTGTCGTCAAGCCGGCCGAGGATGCGTGCCTGTCGTTGCTGCGCGTCGCCGAGCTGGCCGTCGAGGCCGGGTTGCCGGCCGGTGCGCTCAACATCGTCACCGGCTACGGCCATGAAGCCGGCGCCGCGCTCGCACGCCATCCCGGCATCGACCACATCTCGTTCACGGGGTCGCCGGCCACCGGCAAGCTGGTCACGCAGATGGCGGCCGAGAACCACGTACCCGTCACGCTCGAACTCGGCGGCAAGTCGCCGCAGATCGTGTTCGCCGACGCCGATCTCGAAGCGGCGCTGCCCGTGCTCGTGTCCGCGATCGTGCAGAACGGCGGGCAGACCTGCTCGGCCGGCAGCCGCGTGCTGATCGAGCGCGCGGTGTACGAGCCGCTCGTCGAGCGCCTCGCCACCGCATTCAGCGAGCTGCGCGTCGGCCCGAGCCGCGCCGACCTCGACTGCGGCCCGCTGATCAACGCGAAGCAGCAGCAGCGCGTGTGGGATTTCCTGTCCGACGCACAGCACGACGGCATTCCGATGGCCGCACACGGGCAGGTCGTCGCCGACGCGCCCGAAAGCGGCTTCTACCAGGCGCCCGCGCTGTTGCGCGACGTGCCGCCGTCGCACCGGCTCGCGCAGGAGGAAGTGTTCGGCCCCGTGCTCGCCGCGATGCGTTTCGTCGACGAGGACGAAGCCGTCGCGCTGGCGAACGGCACACCGTACGGCCTCGTCGCGGGTATCTGGACGCGCGACGGCGCACGCCAGATGCGGCTCGCACGGCGCCTGCGGGCGGGCCAGGTGTTCATCAACAACTATGGCGCGGGCGGCGGCGTCGAGCTGCCGTTCGGCGGTGTCGGCCACTCGGGGCATGGCCGCGAGAAAGGCTTCGAGGCGCTGTACGGCTTCACCGCACTGAAAACGATCGCGATCCGGCACGGCTGACCGCGCCGCACGCGGCACTTGGCACGCAGCACCTGTCACGCGGCCGGCAGCACCCGGCCGCGTGCCGAAGCACGACGACACTCATATCCAGCACAGGAGACACACCATGCGGTTGAGCGGCAAGACGGCCATCGTCACGGGCGGCGGCTCGGGGTTCGGCGAAGGCATCGCAAAGACGTATGCGCGCGAAGGCGCGAACGTCGTCGTCAACGACCTGAACGGGGCGGCAGCCGAGCGCGTCGCGAGCGAGATCGCGCTCGCGGGCGGCAAGGCCATCGCGGTGGCCGGCGACGTGTCGAAGCAGGACGACTGGCACGCGCTGCTGCAGGCCTCGCTCGACGATTTCCACGCAGTGCAGATCGTCGTGAACAACGCAGGCACCACGCACCGCAACAAGCCGGTGCTCGACGTAACGGAAGCCGAATTCGACCGCGTGTATGCGGTCAACATGAAAAGCCTGTTCTGGTGCGTGCAGACCTTCGTGCCGTACTTCCGCGAACAGGGCGGCGGCGTGTTCGTGAACGTCGCGTCGACGGCCGGCGTGCGGCCGCGGCCCGGCCTCGTCTGGTACAACAGCACGAAGGGCGCGATGATCACCGCGAGCAAGTCGCTCGCGGCCGAACTCGGCGCCGATCGCATCCGCGTGAACTGCATCAACCCGGTGCTCGGCGAAACGGCGCTGATGACCGAATTCATGGGCTGCGAGGATACCCCCGAGAACCGCAGCCGGTTCCTCGCGACGATCCCGCTCGGCCGCTTCTCGACGCCGCAGGACATCGCGAACGCCGCGCTTTACCTTGCCTCCGACGAAGCTGAATTCATCACGGGCGTTTGCCTCGAGGTCGACGGCGGACGCTGCATCTAGCCGCATCGCGCTGTTCGCGTGCCGAGCCGGTTTCCACCGGCCGGAACATCCACGCATTGCTTCGCACGAAACCGGATCGGGTGCCGCCGCGCCTTCTCCGGCCAACAACAAGGACAGAGGCGCATGGGACCCAAGTAAGCGCTGAAGCGCTAACTTTGATCGACCGCGAAGCATGGGACCCAAGTAAGCGCTGAAGCGCTAACTTTGATCGACCGCAAAGCATGGGACCCAAGTAAGCGCTGAAGCGCTAACTTTGATCGACAGGAGACAACATGGCAACATCGACGCAGTCGCTGCCGGGCTCGTCCGGCGCATTCGAGGAAGCAACCTACCGCAAGGTGTCGTGGCGGCTCGTGCCGCTCCTGCTGCTGTGCTACGTGGTCGCGTATCTCGACCGCGTGAACGTCGGGTTCGCGAAGCTGCAGATGGCGAGCGACCTGAACCTCAGCGACACCGTCTACGGGCTCGGCGCCGGGATCTTCTTCTTCGGCTATTTCCTCTTCGAAGTGCCGAGCAACATCATCCTGCACAGGGTCGGCGCACGCGTGTGGATCGCGCGGATCATGGCGACGTGGGGCGTGATCTCGATCCTGACGATGTTCGTCACGACGCCCGCGATGTTCTACGTGATGCGCTTCCTGCTCGGCGTCGCCGAAGCGGGCTTCTTCCCCGGCGTGATCCTCTACCTCACCTACTGGTATCCCGCACACCGGCGCGGCCGGATGACGACGTTCTTCATGACGGCCGTCGCGCTGTCCGGCGTGATCGGCGGACCGCTTTCGGGCTTCATCCTGAAGGCGTTCGACGGCATCAGCGGATGGCACGGCTGGCAATGGCTGTTCCTGCTCGAGGGCATCCCGTCGGTGCTGGTCGGCGTGGTCGTGTTCCTCAAGCTGGACGAGCGGATCGAGAAGGCGAACTGGCTGACCGACGACGAAAAGGCGCTCCTCACGCGCAATGTCGATGCTGAGGAAGCCACCAAGGAAGACCCGCCGCTCGGCGCCGTGATGTCGAGCCCGCGCGTATGGCTGATGGCGCTGATCTACTTCTCGTTCGTGATGGGGCTCTACGGCGTCGGCTTCTGGCTGCCGACCATCATCAAGGCCACCGGTGTGACCGACACGTTCATGATCGGCCTGCTGTCGGCGATTCCGTATGCGGCCGCCGTGGTCGCGATGATCCTGATCGCACGCAGCGCGGACCGGCACCGCGAACGCCGCTGGCACGTCGCGATTCCGGCCGCGATCGGCGCGCTCGGGCTCGTGCTGTCGGTGATCTGGGCGCACCAGACCGCGCTCGCGATGCTTGGCCTCACGCTCGCGACGATCGGCATCCTGACGACGCTGCCGCTGTTCTGGAGCCTGCCGACCGCATTCCTCGGCGGCACGGCGGCCGCGGCCGGCATCGCGATGATCAACTCGATCGGCAACCTCGCCGGCTTCCTCAGCCCGTACATGATGGGCTGGCTCAAGCAGGCAACGGGCGCCAACGATTCGGGCATGTACATGCTCGCCGGGTTCCTCGTGCTCGGCGGACTGCTGGCGCTGTCGGTGCCGAAGCGGCTGGTCGACAAGTAACGCACCGCCGTGACCGCGCGCGGCCGCGCCGCACACGGAACGAAAAATGCCCCGAATGCCTGACGGCGTTCGGGGCATTTTTTACGCACGGCAAGCAATCGCCGCAGCGCGTCAGACCACTGTGATCGCGAGCGCGCTTTCGCGGTAATGCTTCGCGGCCTTGTCGGTTTCGCCGAGATGCTCGAACAGCCGCGCGAGCGCGCGATGCGCACGCACCTTCAGCGCCTCGTTGTCGGCCAGCTTCAGTGCCGATTCGAGGAACGACTGCGCCTTGCCCCACAGTTGCTGCTGCTGGCAGAGGCGACCGAGCGCGAACAGCAGGTCGGCATCTTCCGGGTGATCCTTCTTCCAGCCTTCGGCCTTCTGGATCAGCGGCAGCGCATCGGCGCCGGCCGTATCCGGGTAACGGCGCAGCAAGCGGGCATCCCAGTTGTGCGCGAGCGCATCCTCGACGATGCGGCGCGCTTCGTTGCGGCGCTCGAGCGGCACGAGCAGCTCCGCGGCGAGATCGGCCAGGCGCGGCGACTGGCGCTCGACCGGCGACAGCGACTGCCACACCTCGAGCAGCGCATCCGGGTCGTGCCGGCGTTCGCGCAGCAGGTTTTCCGCGGCCTGCTGGCGCAGCCGCACGGCTGCAGCCGGATGCAGCGCCTCGCGCTTCTCGAGCGCCTTCGCAAGCTTCAGCACCTCGGCCCAGTTCTTCAGCTGCTGCTGCGCACGCAGTGCAACCTGCTGCGCATGGATGCGCTTGCCGCCCGCCTGCAAGTCGGCCAGCGCGGCAAGCGCGCCGTCGGCATCACGCGCATCCGCGCGCATGTCGGCCGCGGCGAGCAGCCGTGCGTCCTGCCATTCCGGCGCGTCGACCTTCGACAGCCAGTCGTCGCGGCGCGTGTACTCGTGCATCCGGTGCGCGGCCGTGGCCGCGACGAGGCTCGCCGCGCCCAGGTTCGCATCGACCGACAGCGCTTCACGCGCGGCCTTCTCCGCGCGCGAGAAGCGGCCCGCGTACAGGTTCGCGATCGCGTCGCGCAGCGATGCCTGCGCCTTCTCGTTGCGCGAGCGCGCCCGATACGCGGCGACCCGCTGCGGCATGCGCCAGATGTTGCGCACGATGCGCAGCAGCGCATACACGACGATGAACAGCACAACGATGGCGATCACGAACAGGTTCAGCGACACGTCGATCCGGTACGGCGGATAGACGAGCAGCACCTGCCCGGCGTCGAAACGGCCGACAGTGGCGAGCGCTGCGGCGATCGCGAACAGGACCGCGAGCCAGACGATTCCTCGAAGCGTCATCGTTACCCCCGGCTCTTGAACTGCTGAACGGCGTTCAGGCTCGTGTTCAGGTTCGGCACCGCAACCGTCAGCGATGCGCCGTCAACCTGCTTGAGCAGATCCTCGACGGTCTGCGTGTCCTTCGAGGCCTGGTCGAAATACTTCCCGAGCGACGCCTGCGCAGCGTGCAGGTCGGCCTTCATTGCGCTGTCGTTGCGCGCGAGCAGCGACAGGCGGGCAGTCAGCAAGCGCAGCTTCACGTTCTCGCGCACGAAGTAGCCCTGGTCGGGCGACGCGAGCATCGCGTCCGCGTTGTCGATGCGGCGGACCTGCACGAGCCCCTTCAACTGCTGGCCGAGGCCGGCCGAGAAGTCATGCCACCACACCTTCCAGCGCGGCTCGCCGGCCACGGCCGACGATGCGGCGTCGGCCGGTGCGGCCTTCGGCGCCTCGTGCGGGACGATCGCCTCGCCGGACAGCGGCAGCGCGTCGATCTTCGCGATCGCATCGTCGAGCTTGATCGCGAGGCCCGTGAGATCGGCGGCCGGTGCGGCCTTCAGCTTCTCGATGTCCAGCGCGAGCGCCTTGCGCACCGTGACCGCCTGCGCGCTCTGCGACGTCGCGAGGCGCGCGTCGGCGTTCTGCAGCGCGATCAGCGCGAGCTGCGTGTTGCCGGTCAGTTGAAGCTGCTGGCTCGCGCTCGACAGCATCTGGTCGACTTCCTCGAGCATCCACGCATCGCGGTTGCGCGACAGGTCCTGGTATTGCTGCTGCAGCGCCTGCTGTGCGCTCTGCGCGTCGGCGAGCTTGCCGTCGAGCTGCGCGAGCTGCGTGTCGACCTGGTGCGTGCTGGCGAGCGCCTGCTCGGTCTTCGTGCGCGTTTCAGCCGCTTGCGCGTCGAGCGCCTTCTGGCGTGCGACGAACGAGCCGTCGAGCCGGTCGATCTTGCGGTTCAGCGCGTAGCCGCCGACACCCGCCGCGCAGCCGAGCACGACGACGACGAACCACAGCACCGCGCTGCCGCCGCGGCGCGCGGGCGGTTCGGCGCCCATGTAGGCGGGGCGGGACGGCGGTGCGGATGCAGCGGCCGGCTGGGAAGCGACGCTATTGGAATCGTTGGTATCTGTCATGCGTTTAGTCACCGGTGCGGCTGTCGCCGGTTGGACGGCCTCGTCGGCCATCGTTCGAAACGCGCGGACGATGCGCTCATCGCCCGCGCCGGTCAGCGTAATCCTATCAAAACCCAATGAACGCGCGGTCTGCTCGATCCGCGGATGCGGTGTCACGAGCGGCGCGTGCTTCAGTGCGTCGATCTCGGCATCGTTCAGATGCGCCCGCGCGAGTTCGTGCAGGTTGCGCACGCCTTCCGAGCTCGTAACGAGCCACGCATGCGGTTCGCCGTGGAGCAGCGCATGCACGCGCTCCCACGCGCCGACGCGCGGCTCGGGCACGACGCGCCGGTACGCGGCGACGAGCGTGACATCGGCGCCGGCCTCGCGCAATCGCTCGGCGAGCCATTCGCGCCCGCCGTCGCCGCGCACGATCAGCACGCGCTTGCCCACCAGCGCCTGCGCGCCGCCGAACTCGGCGTCGATGCAGGCGAACAGGCTTTCCGAATCGTAATGAGGTACGCCACCGTCGGCCGGCGCCTGCGGCGCGATCACGCGATGCGCGGGCGCCGCGATGCCGTGACGCTCGAGCGCCGCGACGCTGCCGGGCCCGACCACGCCGACCGGCAGCGCGTTCGGCCAGATCGCGCCGTACTGCGCGAGCGCGCGGTCGATCGCGTTCGGCGACACGAAAATCACCAGCGCGTAGTCGGCGAGCGCCGCGAATGCCGCGTCGAGCGGCGCCGGATCGTCGACCGGTGCGATGTCGATCAACGGGAATTCAAGTACGTCGCAGCCGGCCTCGGCCAGTTGCGACGCAAGCGCGCCGGACTGGCCGTCCGGGCGCGTCAGGACAGCGGTGAACGTGCGTGCGCCGCCCGCCATCAGGCGTCGCCCTTGCCGGCGGCCGGCGAGCCCGCGAGCAGCGCCTGGACGATGTCGAGTGCGCCTTGCGCCTCGAGCGCATCGGACACCGCGCGGCCGAGCGCGAGCGCATCGGCGACGGTCACGACAGCCCCGCACTCCTCGGCCGTCAGCACGCGCTTGCCGTCGGTCGTCGACACGCGGCCGGTCAGGTACAGCTCGCCTGCGCGCCACACCGCGTGCGCGGCGAGCGGCACCTCGCAACTGCCGCCGAGCGCGCGCGACACCATCCGCTCGGCCTCGACCGCGAGCGCGGTCTGCGGGTCGTGCAGCGGCGCGAGCCATGCGGCGACGTCGTTGCGGTGCGATGCGATCTCGATGCCGAGCGCGCCCTGGCCCGCGGCGGGCGGGCTCGCCTCGACGTCGAGCAGCGCGCGGATCCGCGTTTCGAGGCCGAGGCGCTTCAGGCCGGCGGCCGCGAGGATGATCGCCGCGTAGTCGCCGCGATCGAGCTTCGCCAGGCGCGTATCGAGATTGCCGCGCAGCGGCAGCACGTCGAGGTGCGGGTAGCGCGAGCGCAGCATCGCCTCGCGGCGCAGGCTCGACGTGCCGACCACGGCACCGGCCGGCAGCGCGTCGAGCGACGCGTAATCGTTCGACACGAATGCATCGCGCGGATCTTCGCGCTCCATGATCGCGGCGAGCGAGAAGCCGTCGGGCAGCGCCATCGGCACGTCCTTCAGCGAATGCACGGCGAGATCGGCACGGCCGTCGGCCAGCGCGGCCTCCAGCTCCTTCACGAACAGGCCCTTGCCGCCGACCTTCGACAGCGTACGGTCGAGAATCTGGTCGCCGCGCGTCGTCATCCCGAGGATTTTCACGTCACAAGCTGGATATAATTTGCGCAGCGCATCACGCACATGTTCGGCTTGCCACATCGCCAGGCGGCTCTCGCGCGAAGCAATCGTCAACGTCGCGGGCGACTGTGCCTGTTGCGGCCCGGCCGCAGGGGTCTCGGAATTCATTGCTGGAACATCGAAGGACGGGATTGAGGATCGAACAATGGTAGCACGCACGCCCCTGCCCGCCCGGGCCCGGAGCCTGCGCCCGGCCTGCCGCCGAGCGGGTCGCGGCGCCGATGCGCGGATGTGCCGCACGTAGCTGGTTGCTTGACCGCAGTTTCGCAGTTTCCGCAGTTCCTTTTGACTCGAGCTTTCCCAAGGAAACCCATCGTGAAGTCTTCCGGATCGGCGCGTACGGCGCGCCGCAATGCTGCCCTGTCCTCCTCCGACGCCTCGACGGACACCGTCGCCACCGCCGCGAACGGCCGTGCGAAAACGGCAACGAAACCGAAAGACCCGATACGTCAGACAAAACGCACGACGAAAGCCGCCGGCCCGGCTGCCCGCACCGCGACCCGCCCGGCCGCCGCGCCGAAGTCCGGCACGCGCACGCGCGACGACAAGGACGGCCCGCTGTTCGACGACATCCGCTTCCTCGGCCGCCTGCTCGGCGACGTGGTGCGCGAGCAGGAAGGCGACACCGTGTTCGACGTCGTCGAGACGATTCGCCAGACCGCGGTCAAGTTCCGCCGCGAGGACGACAACGAAGCCGCGCAGACACTCGAGAAGAAGCTGCGCAAGCTGACGCCGGAGCAGACGGTGAGCGTCGTGCGCGCGTTCAGCTATTTCTCGCACCTCGCGAACATCGCGGAAGACCGCCACCACAACCGCCGCCGCCGCATCCACGCGCTGGCCGGCTCGGCGTCGCAGCCCGGCACGGTCGCGTACGCGCTCGAACAGCTGAAGACGACCGGCAACGCGTCGAAGCGCCTGCTGCAGCGCTTCTTCGACGATGCGCTGATCGTGCCGGTACTGACCGCGCACCCGACCGAAGTGCAGCGCAAGAGCATCCTCGACGCGCAGCACGACATCGCGCGCCTGCTCGCCGAGCGCGACCAGGAGCTGACGAGCCGTGAGCGGCAGTACAACGAATCGATGCTGCGCGCGCGCGTGACCGCGCTGTGGCAGACCCGCATGCTGCGCGACTCGCGCCTGACGGTCGGCGACGAGATCGAGAACGCGCTGTCGTACTACCGCGCGACGTTCCTCGACGAACTGCCCGCGCTGTACGGCGACATCGAGGCCGCGCTCGCCGAGCACGGCCTGTCCGCGCGCGTACCCGCGTTCTTCCAGATGGGCAGCTGGATCGGCGGCGACCGCGACGGCAACCCGAACGTGACGGCGGCGACGCTCGACGAAGCGATCAACCGCCAGGCCGCGGTGATCCTCGAGCACTACCTGGAACAGGTGCACAAGCTCGGCGCCGAGCTGTCGGTGTCGAACCTGCTGGTCGGCGCGAACGACGCCGTGAAGGCGCTCGCGGCAGCTTCGCCCGACCAGTCGCCGCACCGCGTCGACGAGCCGTACCGCCGCGCGCTGATCGGCATCTACACGCGCCTCGCCGCAAGCGCGCGCGTGCGTCTCGGCGAAGGCACGGTGCCGGTGCGCAGCGCGGGCCGCGGCGCGCCGCCCGTGCGCGCGGTCCCGTACGCGGATTCCGAAGCATTCGTTGCCGACCTGAAGGTGCTGACCGCGTCGCTCGACGAACACCACGGCACGTCGCTCGCCGCACCGCGCCTCGCGCCTCTGGTGCGCGCGGCCGAAGTGTTCGGCTTCCATCTCGCGAGCATCGACCTGCGCCAGAGCTCCGACATCCACGAAGCCGTGGTCGCCGAACTGTTCGCCCGCGCGGGCGTCGAGGCCGACTACGCAGCGCTCGCCGAGGAAGACAAGCTGCGCGTGCTGCTCGCCGCCCTGGCCGACCCGCGTCCGCTGCGCCTGCCGTACTTCGAATACTCGGCGCTCGCACAGAGCGAGCTCGGCGTGTTCGAGAAGGCGCGCGAAGTCCGCGCGCAATTCGGCGCACGTGCGGTACGCAACTACATCATTTCGCATACGGAAACCGTCAGCGACCTCGTCGAGGTGCTGCTGCTTCAGAAAGAGACGGGCCTGCTCGAAGGCGCGCTCGGCGTCCCGGGCGGCGATGCGAAGAACAGCCTGATGGTGATCCCGCTGTTCGAGACGATTCCCGATCTGCGCGACGCCGCGCGCATCATGCGCGAATACTTCGCACTGCCGGGCATCGACGCGCTGATCGCGCACCAGGGCGCCGAGCAGGAAGTGATGCTCGGCTATTCGGACAGCAACAAGGACGGCGGCTTCCTCACGTCGAACTGGGAGCTGTATCGCGCGGAACTCGCGCTCGTCGACCTGTTCCGCGACCGCAAGATCACGCTGCGCCTGTTCCACGGCCGCGGCGGCACGGTCGGCCGCGGCGGCGGCCCGACCTACCAGGCAATTCTGTCGCAGCCGCCGGGCACCGTGAACGGCCAGATCCGCCTGACCGAACAGGGCGAGGTGATCGCGAGCAAGTTCGCGAACCCGGAGATCGGCCGCCGGAACCTCGAGACGGTCGTTGCCGCGACGCTCGAAGCAACGCTTCTGCCGCAGAACAACGCGCCCGCGCAACTGCCCGCGTTCGAGGCCGCGATGCAGACGTTGTCCGATTCGGCGATGGCCGCGTACCGCGCACTCGTCTATGAAACCCCGGGCTTCACCGACTACTTCTTCTCGTCGACGCCGATCACCGAGATCGCCGAGCTGAACATCGGCAGCCGCCCGGCCTCGCGCAAGCTGCAGGATCCGAAGCAGCGCAAGATCGAGGACCTGCGCGCGATTCCGTGGGGCTTCTCGTGGGGCCAGTGCCGGCTGCTGCTGACGGGCTGGTACGGCTTCGGCAGCGCGGTGAGTGCGTATCTCGACGGCGCGCAGGACGACGCCGAACGCACGAAGCGCGTCGCGCTGCTGAAGAAGATGAACAAGACCTGGCCGTTCTTCTCGAACCTGCTGTCGAACATGGACATGGTGCTCGCGAAGACCGACCTCGCAGTGGCGTCGCGTTACGCGCAGCTGGTTTCCGACCGCAAGCTGCGCAAGCACGTATTCGAGCGGATCGTCGCGGAATGGGAGCGCACGTCGCAGGCGCTGGCGGAAATCACCGGGCACGAAGGCCGCCTCGCGACCAACCCGCTGCTCGCGCGCTCGATCAAGAACCGCTTCCCGTATCTCGATCCGCTGAACCACCTGCAGGTCGAGCTGATCAAGCGCCACCGTGCAGGCGACACGAACGCGCGGCTGCGCCGCGGGATTCACCTGACGATCAACGGGATCGCGGCCGGCCTGCGCAACACCGGCTGATCCGCGTGCGGCGCGGTGTGATTCCGCGCCGACCGACGTCGTAGAAGCCGCGATACGCGATGGTGCGTATCGCGGCTTTTTTCATGCGCGGGCGAAACCGTGCCGGTGCACCTCGCGCTCAGTGCGCGTCGATCAGCAACGCGTCGTGTTCGAACGAACCGTCCGGCTGCACCGCGTAGTAGCCGCGCACCTCGTCCGGCGCATGCGCCCACAGCGCGCGGATGCCGGTGACGCTGTCGGCCGGCGTGCGGATGCGCGCGACCCACGTATCGAAATCGATCGGCAGCCGCCAGCGGCTGTGCACGTGCGCGTCGAAGCCGGCTTCACGGAACATCGCGAGCCATTCGTCCGCCCGGTAGTCGCGCACGTGCGACGCGTCGCGCAGCACTTCCGCGGCCTGCAGGTACGTATCGAGAAGCGGATGGTCGTTGCCGGCGATATCGATCATCAACACGCGGCCGCCCGGTTTCAGCACGCGGCGCACCTCGGCGAGCGCCGCGCGCATGTCGTGCCAGTGGTGCGCGCTCATCCGGCTCACGACCCAGTCGAACGTCGCCGTCTCGAACGGCAGTCGCTCGGCCGGCCCCTGCTGCGTACGGATGTTCGCGAGCCCGCGTTCGCGCGCGGCGGCGTCGACGGTCGCGAGCATCTGCGCGGCGAGATCGTAGGCGACCACGTCGCGCACGTGCGGCGCGACGGCGAAGCTTGCATGGCCGGCGCCGCAGCCGAGATCGAGCACCGCGGCATCGGGCGTTGCGCGCACCGCGTCCGCGAGCGTCTGCAGATCCGCGCCCGTCGCGTGGACCGTGCTCGTCAGATAGGCGGCGGCCGTCGTGCCGAATGCGTCGGCGACCTGGTCGTGGTGTTTCATCGTTCGCTCCTTTGTACCGTTGCCGGTGCGACAGACGCCTCGGCATCTGCTCCGGCCCCATGCACGCGTTTGTGGGACGCCCGCTGCCCTGGCAGCGCGCGAGCCGCTACAATAGGCCTGCGGTTGTACCAGTACAAGTTAAGCAGTTATTCTGGTATTCGATACACCCGTCTGATCGTTGCGCGCCCCCGTTTCCATTTCGCCGTCTCCGCATGAACCATCCGTCCTCCGCTCCCGTCCCGCCGCTCGACGCCACGCCCGCCCGTGCGCTCGGCGAATTCATCCGCGCCCACCGCGAGCGGCTGTCGCCGCAGGCCGTCGGCCTGCCGCCCGGCCCGCGCCGCCGCACGCCGGGGCTGCGACGCGAGGAAGTCGCGCAGCTGTGCGGCGTCAGCCCGACCTGGTACACGTGGATCGAACAGGGCCGCCCGGTTTCGGCATCCGCCGACGCGCTCGCGCGGATCGCCGTCGCGCTGCAACTGTCGAAGGCCGAGCGCGCCTACCTGTTCGAGCTGGCCGCGCAACGCGACCCGGCCGAGCCCGACGTCGCGGGCGGCGACCTGCCGCCGACGCTCGCCGCGACCGTCGCGGCGATCGCGACGCCCGCGTACGTGCTCGACCGGCAATGGAATGCGCTCGCATGGAACGCGCCGGCCGCCGCGCTCTTTTCCGGCTGGCTCGACGGCGAGCACGACCGCAACCTGCTGCGCTTCACGTTCATGTCGCCGGCGGCACGCACGCTGATCGTCGACTGGGAAACCCGCGCGCGGCGGCTCGCGGCCGAATTCCGCGCCGATTCGATCCGTCACCTGACCGATGCGCCCACGCGTGCGCTGATCGACGCGCTGACCGCCGGCAGCGACGCGTTCGCGCAGTACTGGGCATCGCAGGACGTGTTCGAACGCGAAGGCGGCCTGCGCGAATTCGACCATCCGGCCGACGGCCGCCTCGTGTACCAGCAGATCACGCTGAAGCCCGCGCACCGCGAGGACCTGAAGCTGGTCGTGCTGGTGCGCGACTGAACGGGCCGGCCTGCGCAGGCTACGTCCGGCAGGCCGCTGCGAACGGCCGCGCGCCGCGGCGGGCAGGCCCGCGAATGTTAGAATCGCGGGATTCCCTCGGCGGCCCACGCCGCCCAAACATCCCCTTCGAAGAATCGCCATGACGTCCCAACTGCACAAAAAGGGCGAGGCCTGGTCGGCCCGCTTCTCGGAACCGATGTCCGAGCTGGTCAAGCGCTACACGTCGTCGGTGTTTTTCGACAAGCGCCTCGCGCTCGTCGACATCGCCGGCTCGCTCGCGCACGCGAACATGCTCGCCGCGCAGAAGATCATCAGCGCCGACGACCTGGCTGCGATCGAACGCGGGATGGCGCAGATCAAGGGTGAAATCGAGCGCGGCGAATTCGAATGGCAGCTCGACCTGGAAGACGTCCACCTGAACATCGAGGCGCGCCTGACCGCACTGATCGGCGACGCCGGCAAGCGCCTGCACACGGGCCGCTCGCGCAACGACCAGGTCGCGACCGACATCCGCCTGTGGCTGCGCGGCGAGATCGACCGCATCGGCGGCCTGCTGAACGACCTGCGCGGCGCGCTGCTCGATCTCGCGGAACAGAATGCCGACACGATCATGCCGGGCTTCACGCACCTGCAGGTCGCGCAGCCCGTCACGTTCGGCCACCACCTGCTCGCGTACGTCGAGATGTTCTCGCGCGACGCGGAGCGCATGCGCGACTGCCGCACCCGCGTGAACCGCCTGCCGCTCGGCGCGGCCGCGCTCGCCGGCACGAGCTACCCGATCGATCGTCACGCCGTGGCGAAGACGCTCGGCTTCGATGGCATCTGCGCGAACTCGCTCGACGCGGTATCGGATCGCGACTTCGCGATCGAATTCACGGCCGCCTCCGCGCTCGTGATGACGCACGTGTCGCGCTTCTCCGAAGAGCTCGTGCTGTGGATGAGCCCGCGCGTCGGCTTCATCGACATCGCCGACCGCTTCTGCACCGGCAGCTCGATCATGCCGCAGAAGAAGAACCCGGACGTGCCCGAGCTCGCGCGCGGCAAGACGGGCCGCGTGAACGGCCACCTGATGGCGCTGCTGACGCTGATGAAGGGCCAGCCGCTCGCGTACAACAAGGACAACCAGGAAGACAAGGAACCGCTGTTCGACACGGTCGATACCGTTGTCGACACGCTGCGGATCTTCGCCGAGATGGTTGCCGGCATCACCGTGAAGCCGGACGCGATGCGTGCGGCCGCGCTGCAGGGCTTCTCGACCGCCACCGACCTCGCCGACTACCTGGTGAAGCGCGGCCTGCCGTTCCGCGATGCGCACGAAGCCGTCGCGCACGCGGTGAAGATCTGCGACGACCGCGGCATCGACCTGGCCGACCTGACGCTCGACGAGATGAAGCAGGAACTGCCGAACGTCGCGCACCTGATCGGCGAAGACGTGTTCGGCTACCTGACGCTCGAGGGCTCGGTCGCGAGCCGCAACCACCCGGGCGGCACCGCGCCCGACCAGGTGCGTGCGGCGGTCAAGGCTGCGCGCGCCGCGCTCGGCCAGTAAGCCCGCTGTTCCGGACGGACGCCTTCGGCGTCCGTTTTTCATTGGGGCGGCCGTCGCGCTGCCCATCGCCTTCCCTGCTTCCCGAATGCCGCCGATGACCTTTTCCGCCGCGCTCTTCGACATGGATGGCCTGCTCGTCGATTCCGAGCGGACCATCATGAACACGTGGATCGACGTGTCGAATGCGCACGGCGTCACGCTGACCACCACCGACTACCTGCAGATCGTCGGCCGCTCGTTCGCCGAAGGCCAGGTCATCCTGGCACGGCTGATCGGCAACCCCGATACGTTCGACGCGGTGCGCATCCGCGTGCGCGAGCAGCTCGCGGCGCCCGAACCGCATCCGAAGTTTCCGCTGAAGCCCGGCGCGTTCGCGCTGCTCGATGCGCTCGCGCAGGCCGGCATTCCGTGCGCGGTCGCGTCGTCGTCCGCGTGCGAGGTCATCCGCGCGCGGCTCGACGCGGTCGGCGTGCTGCCGTTCTTCCGCGCGATCGCAGGCGGCGACGAAGTCTCGCGCGGCAAGCCCGACCCGGCCGTCTACCGGCTCGCGGCCGAACGTCTCGGCGTGCCGGCCCACGCCTGCGTCGCGTTCGAGGACAGCGACTTCGGCGCACAATCGGCCGCCGGCGCGGGCGCATCGGTCGTCACCGTGCCCGACCTGAAGGCGCCGACACCCGAGATCGTCGCGCTGAGCCTGCACGTGCTCGCGTCGCTCGACGACGCGGTCGCGCTCGTGCCGTCGTGGTTCGGCGAGCTCGACAAGCAACGGCCGGCGTGAATCGCGGCCGCCAAATGAAAAACGGGCACCTTGGGTGCCCGTTTTGCTTTTTGCCGTCTCGCCGAACCGTCGGCATCGCCATTGCGCTTACTTGTTGCCGGCCGTCTCCGACAGCCGCTTCATCGTCGCGATGCGCGCGCCGATCAGGTCGACACGGCCGTCCTCGCCGACGAGCGGCGCCGTCGCATCGCGGAACCCGACCCACGCGCGCTGTGCGCGGACGAGCGTCGCGGCCGAATGCGCGGGCATCTTGCGGCGCAGCTTCTGGTAATAGCGGTTCAAGTCGAACAGCGCGTGTTCGCACGCGGCGTCCTGTTCGCACGGCCGCACGCGGCGCACGGCGGGATCGCGCGGCGCGTTCGCCGGCTTGCCGTTCGGCTTGGCCGCACCCTGGGCCGCGCTCGGGGCATCCCCCGCGCTGCCCTGCGCGCCGCTCGTAGCCGCGACCGGCACGGCCGCGGGCGCCGGCGCATAGCGATCGGCCGCAGCGCGCAGCGCCAGCGCGCGATCGCGCACGGGCTGCAGCTGCAGGTCGGCACTCGACATCGCGTACGACGTGCCGCGCGTGGTGTCGTACACGGCCGTCAGCAGATGCACTTCATCCTTGCGCCACGTGAGCCAATGGCGCTGGCTGTCCTGCCAGCCGCGCTTCGCATCGGCCGGTGCGTCCTTCAACAGGCGCTGGTACGCGCCGTCCATCACTGCCTGCCACTGCTGCTGCGCTTCGCCCATGCACTGGATCTGGCCGGCCGGCGACGACCGGTCGCGCCGCGCGAGGCATTGCCGCATCGCGACGTCGATCGGGTCGGCCGCCGCGACTTCCGCATAGGCGACACCCGCGCCCGCGAGCCCCGTCAATCCTGCCGCCCAGACGACGAGCGCGGCCAGCGCCGCACGCATCGCCTGGATTCGTCCGTGCGTCGCCATCAGTCGCGCACGCAGTCGACGAAGTACTCGACGCGGCCGTTCACCTCTTCCGCGACGAGGCCGTGGATGTCGGTGTGGAAGCCCGGGAAGCGTTCGTTGAAGTCGCGCGCGAACCGCAGGTAGTTCACGATCGTCTTGTTGAAGCGCTCGCCCGGGATCAGCAGCGGAATGCCCGGCGGGTACGGCGTGAGCAGGATGCTCGTCACGCGGCCTTCGAGCTCGTCGAGCGGCACGCGGTCGATCTTGCGGTGCGCGAGCTTCGCGAACGCGTCCGACGGCTTCATCGCCGGCTCCATGTCCGACAGGTACATCTCGGTCGTCAGGCGGGCGATGTCGTTCGCGCGGTACACGTCGTGGATCTGCGTGCACAGGTCGCGCAGGCCGACACGCTCGTAGCGCGGATGCTGCGCGACGAATTCCGGCAGCACGCGCCACAGCGGCTGGTTGTTGTCGTAGTCGTCCTTGAACTGCTGCAGCTCGGTCACCATCGAGTTCCAGCGGCCCTTCGTGATGCCGATCGTGAACATGATGAAGAACGAGTACAGGCCGGTCTTCTCGACGATGATCCCGTGCTCGGCGAGGTACTTCGTGACGATCGCGGCCGGAATGCCGGTTTCGCCGAACTCGCCGTCGACGTCGAGCCCCGGCGTGATGATCGTCGCCTTGATCGGGTCGAGCATGTTGAAGCCTTCCGCCAGCGGGCCGAAGCCGTGCCAGTGGTCGTTCGGCTTCAGCATCCAGTCCTCGCGCGAGCCGATGCCCTCTTCCGACAGGTTGTCCGGGCCCCACACGCTGAAGAACCAGTCGTCGCCGTATTCGGCGTCGACCTTGCGCATCGCGCGGCGGAAGTCGATCGCCTCGGCGATCGATTCCTCGACGAGCGCGGTGCCGCCCGGCGGCTCCATCATCGCGGCCGCGACGTCGCACGACGCGATGATCGCGTACTGCGGGCTCGTCGACGTGTGCATCAGGTACGCCTCATTGAAGCGGTGCTTGTCGAACGTGCGGTTCTCCGAATCCTGCACGACGATCTGCGATGCCTGCGAGATGCCCGCGAGCAGCTTGTGCGTCGAGTGCGTCGCGAACACGAGCGCGCCGGTGCGCGGACGGCCGTCGCCGATCGCGTGCATGTCGCGGTAGAAGTCGTGGAACGTCGCATGCGGCAGCCATGCTTCGTCGAAGTGCAGCGTGTCGAGCAGGTCGCCGAGCAGGTCCTTGATCATCTCGACGTTGTACACGACGCCGTCGTACGTGCTCTGCGTGATCGTCAGGATGCGCGGCTTCATGTCCGGGTTCTCGCGCATCGCTTCACGTGCGAACGGGTTCGCCTCGATCTTCTTGCGGATGTTCTCCGGCTTGAATTCGTCGCGCGGGATCGGCCCGATGATGCCGAAATGGTTGCGCGTCGGCGTGAGGAACACGGGAATCGCGCCCGTCATCGTGATCGCGTGCAGGATCGACTTGTGGCAGTTGCGGTCGACCAGCACGATGTCGCCGGGTGCGACCGTCGCGTGCCAGACGATCTTGTTCGACGTCGACGTGCCGTTGGTCACGAAGAACAGGTGATCCGCGCTGAAGATGCGCGCCGCGTTGCGCTCGGACGCCGCGACCGGGCCCGTGTGGTCGAGCAGCTGGCCGAGTTCGTCCACCGCGTTGCAGACGTCCGCGCGCAGCATGTTCTCGCCGAAGAACTGGTGGAACATCTGGCCGAGCGGGTTCTTCAGGAACGCGACGCCGCCCGAGTGGCCCGGGCAGTGCCACGAGTACGAGCCTTCGTCCGCGTACTTCACGAGCTCCTTGAAGAACGGCGGCGCGAGCGAGTCGAGATAGACCTTCGCCTCGCGGATGATGTGGCGCGCGACGAACTCCGGCGTGTCCTCGAACATGTGGATGAAGCCGTGCAGCTCGCGCAGGATGTCGTTCGGCAGGTGGCGCGACGTGCGCGTCTCGCCGTACAGGAAGATCGGGATGTCCGCGTTGCGGCGGCGCACTTCGGTGACGAACGCGCGCAGCTCGATGATCGCGGTCGCGAGTTCGGGCAGATCGCCGTCCTGGCCGGTCTCGCCGAGCATGAGTTCGTCGTCGTCGATCGACAGGATGAAACACGACGCGCGGCTCGACTGCTGCGCGAACGACGTCAGATCGCCGTAGCTCGTGAGGCCGAGGACTTCGACGCCCTCCTTCTCGATCGCTTCGGCCAACGCCCGGATGCCGGAGCCCGAGATGTTCTCGGAGCGGAAATCTTCGTCGATGATGACGACGGGGAAACGAAACTTCATGGGCGATTCTCCAAAAAGAACGACCGCGGCGCGTCACGCGCAGCGGTCACCCGGAAACTGGTGAGACGTTATGCAACCAGATCAGGTTTTCGGCAGCGTGACACCGCGCTGACCCTGATACTTGCCGCCGCGATCGGCGTACGACACGTCGCACACTTCGTCGCTTTCGAAGAACAGCACCTGCGCGACACCTTCGTTCGCGTAGATCTTCGCGGGCAGCGGCGTGGTATTCGAGAATTCCAGCGTGACGTAGCCTTCCCACTCGGGTTCGAACGGCGTCACGTTGACGATGATCCCGCAGCGCGCGTAGGTCGACTTGCCGAGGCAGACGGTCAGCACGGTGCGCGGGATGCGGAAATATTCGACGGTGCGGGCCAGCGCGAACGAGTTCGGCGGGATGATGCACACGTCGCCCTTGAAATCGACAAACGAACCTTCGTCGAAGTTCTTCGGATCGACGATCGTCGAGTTGATGTTCGTGAAGATCTTGAATTCGTCCGCGCAGCGGATGTCGTAGCCGTAGCTCGACGTGCCGTAGCTGACGATCCGGCGGCCGTCCTCGGACGCGCGGACCTGATCGGGCACGAACGGCTCGATCATCTTGTGCTCTTCGGCCATGCGCCGAATCCATTTGTCGGACTTGATGCTCATATCAGGGCGCCAGGAAACGCTGCGTGACAGTCAGGAGGGGCCGCTCGCACGAGGGAGCGGCCAGGAAAGGCCGCCATTTTACGCGATCATCGGGCGCCGCATGCGGCAGCCGTCAACGGATCACGCCGCAGGCAAGCGCAGGCCCCGCGCCATGCTGCGGAAATGCGGGATCGCTCGGCTCGCGATGCACGAGCGCCGCGCGGTTCATCGCCGAGCGCACGCCATCGAGGGCCAGATCGGGGGCGACGATGAAGCCGGCCGCGACGCCATTCGCGTCCGCGTGAATGTTGCCGAGATCGCCGGCGACGCGGGCGCCCGCCCGCAGCCGGTCGGCCGCCGGCGCGAACACCTGGCCGGCGCTCGAGCCGTCGCCCGAGTTGCAGTCACCGCGTTCGTGTACCTGCAACGCGTGATCGCTGTTCGGCGGCAGCCCGGCCAGGTTGTAGGTAACCTGCACGCCGTCCGGACGCTCGACGAACGTCACCGCGCCGCGCGCCTGCGAACCGACCGTCGGCTGCAGCTGCGCGTCGGCCCGTTTTTCGTGCGACGAGGAAAAGGAGGTACAGCCGGCCAGCAGGCCCAGCGCGGCGGCGGCCAGCAGCGCGCACCGCACGCGGCCGGCGTACACGCCGTGATGTCGTTGTTTCATTCGATCCTCATGCCGGCTGACGGCCGTTTGACACGACGGCCGCGCCGGGCGGGTAAAGGGACCCGGGAAAAGTCGCCATGATACCGCGCCTCGCGGCGCCGTAAACAGCGTGAGGCCCCGCCCCGCAAGGGTTTTACGTATTTTGAACAACGATCGACGGGAACTTCGACGTCATGTCGCGCGATCGCTCGGCAATCGCCAGCGCGACGCCGCGTGCAATCTCGCGATAGCGACGCGCCAGCGCGCCGTCGGAATCGGCCACGACCGTCGGCGTGCCGCTGTCGGCGCGCTCACGGATCGCGATGTCGAGCGGCAGGCTGCCGAGCACGTTCACGCCGTACTCCTTCGCCATCCGCTCGGCCCCGCCGGCGCCGAAGATGTGCTCCTCGTGGCCGCAGTTCGAGCAGGTATGGATGCTCATGTTCTCGACGATGCCGAGGATCGGAATCCCGACCTTCTCGAACATCTTCAGGCCCTTCTTCGCGTCGAGCAGCGCGATGTCCTGCGGCGTCGTGACGATCACCGCGCCCGTCACGGGCACGCGCTGCGCGAGCGTCAGCTGGATGTCGCCCGTGCCGGGCGGCATGTCGACGATCAGGTAGTCGAGCTCGCGCCAGTTGGTCTGGCGCAGCAACTGCTCGAGCGCGGAAGTCGCCATCGGGCCGCGCCACACCATCGGGTTGTCTTCCTCGATCAGGAAGCCGATCGAGTTCGCCTGCAGCCCGTGGCCGACGAGCGGGTTCATCGACTGGTTGTCCGGCGACTCGGGGCGCTGGCCGTGGATGCCGAGCATCGTCGGCAACGACGGGCCGTAGATGTCGGCGTCGAGAATGCCGACCGACGCGCCTTCCGCGGCAAGCGCGAGCGCGAGGTTCACGGCCGTCGTGCTCTTGCCGACGCCGCCCTTGCCCGACGCAACCGCGACGATGTTCTTCACGTTCGGCAGCAGTTTCACGCCGCGCTGCACCGTGTGCGCGACGATCTCCTGCGACACGGCGATGCGCGCGTCGCGCACGCCCGGCACGGCCTGGAGCGCCGCGGCGACGCGCGCGCGCACGTCGTCGTGCTGGCTGCGCGCCGGATAACCGAGCACCACGTCGAGCGCCACGACGTCGCCGTCGATCGCGACGTTGCGCACGCCCTTGTTCGCCGCGTACGGACGGCCGGTATTGGGGTCGACGACAGCCGCCAAAGCGGCGTCGACTTGTGCCCGGTCAATGCTCATCGAAACTCCGTGAAAACGTTTTTCTCGCGCGCAAACGTCAAAAAATATCAAATTAAGGCGCGAAAATCGGGAAAAGTGAAAGAATCTGTTGCACGCCATTGCGCGAACGCGCGACCCGGCGCACTCTTCGCGTGCGGCATGCTATGGGGCCAAATCGGCCACTTACCGCCTATATTGTAGAGGCTGACGCGTCGCACTGTCCGAACAGCCACGCTGACGGACAGGGCATGCAGCCACCTCGGCGGCTGCCGCGAGCACGGGCCTGCCCTCCTTTTTCGGGCGGCCCGCGCAGGGAGCCGTAACTGTTGTTGTCGTCGTTGTCGACTCGTTCAACCAAGAGAGGAATCCAAGATGAACATGAAAATCGCGACCCGCTTGTCCGTCTTCGCATTGGCCGGCGCACTGCTGGCAGGCTGCGCCACGCAGCAAGGCAACAATACGGCCGTCGGTACCGGCACGGGTGCGGCGCTGGGCGCAGGCATCGGCGCACTGGCGGGCGGCGGCAAGGGCGCGGCGATCGGCGCGGGCGTCGGCGCACTGGTCGGCGGCGTGACGGGTTACAACTGGCAGGCGATCAAGAACAAGCTCGCACCGTCGGCCGCGCAGACGGGCACGCAAGTGACCGAGCAGCCGGACGGCTCGCTGAAGCTGAACGTGCCGAGCTCGGTGACGTTCGCGACGAACCAGTACGCGATCACGCCGGCCTTCACGCCGCTGCTGAACGACCTGGCGACGACGCTGAACCAGAACCCGCAAGTGACGGCCTCGATCGTCGGCTACACGGACAGCACCGGCTCGGCCCAGCTGAACCAGACGCTGTCGCAGAACCGCGCGCAAAGCGTCGTGAACGCACTGACGCAGCGCGGCGTGAGCGGCGGCCGCCTGTCGGCGCAAGGCATGGGCGCGTCGAACCCGATCGCGGACAACGCGACCGAAGCCGGCCGCGCACAGAACCGTCGCGTCGAAATCTACCTGCGCGCAGCGCAGGCGCAGTAAGCGCTCGACGAGGGGAAGGCGCGGGCCCTCAGCCCGCGCAGCCCCGCCGGACAAGGCTTCCGTCGGGGCCGGTAACAAATCGAAAAATTTTTCGAACTTCTGTCGCAGGCCGTGGTCAGTATTTACGGTACGCGGCTGGTGTTGCCGGCGCGTCACCATTCTCCTCTTGTCGTTGTTGCTCCGGGGCCGTATCCGCCCCGGTTTTTTTTGCCCGCAGAATTCGTGCTGCACCGCAACACAACGCTGCCGGGCACGCCGCATGTGCGGCCACGCCCCTTGCGGCGCCCGGCCCGGGGCGCCTGCCCGCCGCGCCGGCCCGCGCCCCTGCTAGAATCGCAGTTTCCCGTCGTTTTTCCCGCTGTTCTTCTCCAGACCCTATGTCCGCATCCGACCTCACTTCCGTGCAGGCTGCGGCGCCGCAAGGCAGCCGCCAGATCCTCGTTACGTCCGCACTGCCCTATGCCAACGGGCAGATCCACATCGGCCACATGGTCGAGTACATCCAGACCGACATCTGGGTGCGGACGCTGCGAATGCATGGCCACGAGGTCTACTACATCGGCGCCGACGACACGCACGGCACGCCGGTCATGCTGCGCGCGGAGAAGGAAGGCCTGACGCCGAAGCAGCTGATCGATCGCGTGTGGACCGAACACAAGCGCGACTTCGACAGCTTCGGCGTGTCGTTCGACAACTTCTACTCGACCGATTCGGACGAGAACCGCGTGCTGAGCGAGAAGATCTATCTCGCGCTGCAGGAAGCCGGCTTCATCGCCGAACGCGAAATCGAGCAGGCCTACGATCCGGTCAAGGAAATGTTCCTGCCGGACCGGTTCATCAAGGGCGAGTGCCCGAAGTGCCACGCGAAGGACCAGTACGGCGACAGCTGCGAAGTGTGCGGCTCGACGTACCTGCCGACCGAACTGCTGAACCCGTATTCGGTCGTGTCGGGCGCGACGCCGGTGCGCAAGACCTCGAAGCACTACTTCTTCCGCCTGTCCGACCCGCGCTGCGAATCGTTCCTGCGCGAATGGGTGAGCGGCCTCGCGCAGCCCGAAGCGACCAACAAGATGCGCGAGTGGCTCGGCGATGCCGGCGAAGCCAAGCTCGCCGACTGGGACATCTCGCGTGACGCGCCGTACTTCGGCTTCGAGATCCCGGGCGCGCCCGGCAAGTATTTCTACGTGTGGCTCGACGCGCCGGTCGGCTACTACGCGAGCTTCAAGAACCTGTGCGACCGTAACGGCATCGATTTCGATGCATGGATCCGCCCGGGCTCGAAGGCCGAGCAGTATCACTTCATCGGCAAGGACATCCTGTACTTCCACACGCTGTTCTGGCCGGCGATGCTCGAGTTCTCGGGCCACCGCACGCCGACCAACGTGTTCGCGCACGGGTTCCTGACCGTCGACGGCGCGAAGATGTCGAAGTCGCGCGGCACGTTCATCACCGCGCAGAGCTACATCGACACGGGCCTGAACCCCGAATGGCTGCGCTACTACTTCGCCGCGAAGCTGAACGCGACGATGGAAGACATCGACCTGAACCTCGACGACTTCCAGGCGCGCGTGAACAGCGACCTCGTCGGCAAGTACGTGAACATCGCGAGCCGCGCGGCAGGCTTCCTGATCAAGCGCTTCGACGGCCGCGTGCAGGACAGCGCGATGAACCATCCGCTCGTCGCGAAGCTGCGCGAGGCGATTCCGCAGATCGCCGCAAGCTACGAAGCCCGTGAATACGGCCGCGCGCTGCGCCACACGATGGAACTCGCGGACGAAGTGAACGCGTACGTCGACGGTGCGAAGCCGTGGGATCTCGCGAAGGATCCGGCCAACGCGGTCGCGCTGCACGAAACCTGCAGCGTGAGCCTCGAGTCGTTCCGCCTGCTGTCGCTCGCGCTGAAGCCGGTGATGCCGCGCGTGGCCGAAGCCGTCGAGTCGTTCTTCGGCATCGCGCCGCTCGCCTGGGCCGATGCCGCGAAGCCGCTGTCGTCGGAACAGCCGATCAAGGCGTACCAGCACCTGATGACGCGCGTCGACCCGAAGCAGATCGAAGCGCTGCTCGCCGCGAACCGCGATTCGCTGCAGGCCGAAGCCACCGGCGCGGCTGCCGCGAGCGCGAACGCCGCGAAGGAGGCGAAGAGCAACGTCAAGGCGAACGCGAAGCAGGCTGCCGTGAACGGCGCGGACGACGCACCGATCTCGATCGACGATTTCGCGAAGATCGACCTGCGCATCGCGAAGATCGTCGCGTGCCAGGCCGTCGAGGGTTCGGACAAGCTGCTGCAGCTCACGCTCGACGTCGGCGAGGAAAAGACCCGCAACGTGTTCTCGGGCATCAAGTCCGCATACCAGCCCGAGCAGCTCGTCGGCAAGCTGACCGTGATGGTCGCGAATCTCGCGCCGCGCAAGATGAAGTTCGGCCTGTCCGAAGGGATGGTGCTCGCCGCGTCGGCCGCCGACGAGAAGGCCGAGCCGGGCCTCTACATCCTCGAGCCGCACAGCGGCGCGAAACCGGGCATGCGCGTGAAGTAAGCCGAACGCGCTGCCGCTTGCGCGAAAAAAAGCCCCGCACGATGTGCGGGGCTTAATAGGATGGTCAGCCCGATCCTCACTCAGTGGACTACGCTGAGTGAGGATTTTGTCCTTCTGGAGGGCCATCATGGACACGGTATCGCTGATCGGAATCGATCTCGGCAAGCACTGCTTCCACCTGCATGGACAGGATGCGTCAGGCAGGATGGTGTTCCGTAAAAAGCTCACGCGTAGCCAGATGTTCACGCTGCTGGGCAATTTTCCGCGTTGCATTGTGGTCATGGAGGCCTGCGCCGGTGCTCACTGGATCGCACGTCGACTTCAAGCGCTGGGCCATGAGGCCAAGCTGATTTCTCCGCAATTCGTCAAACCGTTCCGGCAAGGCAACAAGAACGATTTCGCGGACGCCCAGGCGATCTGCGAAGCAGCCGCTCGTTCGAGCATGCGTTTCGTGAGCCCGCACAACGAAGCCCAGCAAATCGTTTCAGCCTTGCACCGTGTGCGCGAGCGGCTGGTGCGTGACCGCACCGGCACGATCAATCAGATTCATGCGTTTCTGTTGGAGTTCGGTATCAGCTTGCCGCGCGGCATGGCAGTGATCCGGCGACTGCCTGCCGTGCTCGAGGCAGAATCGTTGCCGCCGAGGCTGGTGGTCGTGCTCGAACGTTTGCAGGCGCACTTCAAGTATCTGGACGAGCAGATCCACCAGCTCGAACGTGAGTTGCTTACCCAGCTACACGAGGATGAACGCAGTGAACGACTGCTCGAGATTCCTGGCATTGGCCCGATGACCGCCAGCGTGTTGATGTCTGAGTTGGGCGATGCCCAGCAATATGGCTCAGCAAGGCAGTTTGCAGCTTCGGTTGGTCTGGTGCCGCGGCAGTACAGCACCGGCGGCAAACCAACGCTACTGGGCATCAGCAAGCGTGGCGACAAGGAACTGCGACGATTGCTGGTGCAATGTGCGCGGGCCATCATGCAGCGCATCGAGCACCGCACGGATGCATTGGGCGTCTGGATTCGCAGCCTGTTGGCGCGGCGACACTCGAACGTGGTGGCCTGTGCCCTGGCCAACAAACTGGCGAGGATCGCCTGGGCCATCCTCGCCAAAGGGACACACTACCGGAGCATCGAGGCTGTTCCCTCAGTCTGACGCTTCCTATCGCTTACGGCTTCAGTTTCAGTAGTCACCTCTGGTTTTGCGACGCGAGATACGTGAAGGCATAAACGACTCAACGGCCGGGCAAGTAACCTGACACAAAAAACAGCACCTCAATGCTGTGGGCTTTTTGAGGTTTGCCCGGCGCGGCTCCCATCATGGGGCGGGATCTTTCCCATCCGCGACCCCGGATAGATTCGAGCAAGTCCACTTTAGGTCAACACTGCCTCGCTTGCAAAAATCGGGCTGACCATAGATTTTCATGGCTGCTCGGCGCGCCGCCCGCGTCCGCCGTCACTGCCGAACCAACGATCGAAACGCCGCGTGTAGTTCAGGTCGACGCCCTGGAACGTGCCGCCGTAGGCGGACACCGACCAGAAGCGCGTCAGGTTGATCGTCGCCTTGAACGCGTTGGCCGCGGATTGCAGCCCCTGCTCGAAGCCGAGCACGAAGCGCTCGTTGATCGCCTTCGACACCAGCACGACCTGCGGATCGGTCAGGCCGACTTCGCTGCGGCCGACCGAGACTTCGTCGAGACCGAAGGTCTGCGCGACGCGCTTGCCGGTCACGCTGCCGAGCAGGCCGAGCGCCGCCGTCATCGCCCCCTGCTGGCCGACGTTGTTGCCCTGGTCCGTGCCGTGCCCGAACAGCAGCCACGACAGCTTTTCGTTGTCGGTCACGTTCGGCTCCGACACGAGCTTGACCGTCAGCGACTGGATCGTGCCCGTCACCTGCACGCCGGCCTCGACCTCCTGGTTGCGCCGCATCGCGAGGATGTTGACGCCCGGGTTCGACACAGGGCCGTTGAACGTGAAGAAGCCGTTCTCGATCGCGAGCTTGCGGCCGAACGACGTGTACGTCGACCCTTCCGTCACGCGCACGTTGCCGACCGCGCGCAGCGGCACGCCCGGCGCGCTCATCACGGTGATCGTGCCGCGCAGCCCGAGATCCGCGCCGTGGCCCTTGAAGCGGAAGTTGTTGCCGAGGCCGACGTCGATGTTCGCGCGCGGCGCGAGCGACGGTGCGGGCTTGTCCTCGACCGGCTTCGGCTTCGCGACCGCGGAACCGGTCGGCGTCTCGCCGCGCACCGTGCCGCCCGGCTGCATGATCACCACGTCGTCCGACAGGTGCGGCGCCGATTCCTCGGGCAGGTCGAACAATGCGCGGTCGACGACGAACTTGCCGTCGATCGACAGCGCGCCGCGCGGCCCGTCGTTCGCGACCGTCGCCTTGCCCGACAGCGACAGCTTGCGATCCGGCGCCGCGAACAGCTCGAGCTTGTCCGCGACGATGCTTGCAGTCAGGTCGGGGGCTTCGCCGTCAAGGCGCACGCGGCCGAGTGCGCGCAGCGTACCGTCGCCGCCGTGGAACTCGACCTGCTGGAATTCGACGAGGTTTTCCGACAACTTCACGCGCACGATGCCGTCCTTCAGCTGCACGCCCTGGTCGATGAGCGTCGCGGACAGGTCGTCGCCCGTCAGCATCCCCGACAGGTTCGGCTTCGCCGGCGTGCCCGCGACCGTCAGCTTCAGCGCAGCCCGCCCGCCGAGCAGGTAGCTGGGCCCGAACAAGTTGCCGGTCGTCTTCAGCGCCGGGATGTCGGCGTCGATGCGGCCCGACAGCGGGCCATCGTCGACCACGCCGAACATGCCGTCTCGCAGCGCGAACGGCACGACGACGTTCGCATCGAGCGTGCCGATCCGGTTCGCCTTCGCGAGTGCCGTCACGTTGAGCCGGTTGCCGGGCGTGAAGCTCGCGCGCGCGGACAGGTCGGTCAGCCCCAGCGATGCGATGCCGCGCCCGCTCTCGATCGTCACGTCGCCGCCGCGGCGCTTCACCTGCACATAGCCCGTCGCGTTCGCGCCGAGCGAGAAATCCCAGTCGGCATCGAGCACGACGTCGGTGCGCACCGGCGGCCGCTGGCCCGTCAGCTCCTGGCGGACCTCGAGGAAACGCGCGACCGACGCTCCGGTCACCGAGCCCGCCGAGCGCATCTGGCCGTGATCGAACACGAACGATTTCAGGTCGATCGCCGCGCCTTCGAGCGTGAGCCGCGTCGAGCCGAGCGTCACGCGGCCGGTGCCGGCCGACACGGTCAGCGGCGACTGCAGCGCGATGGCCGGCGTGCCGCGGTTCGCAAGACGCGTGACGGTGCCGTCCCAGCGCATCCCGTCGCGATTCTCGACCACGCCGCCGTTCGCCGCGAGCGTCATGTCGATCACGCGGCCGCCGGCCACCCCGAGCGCCGACGCGTCGAGCGTGTGCTTCGCGCGCGTGCCGTCGAGGTTCGCGCGCAGCGATTTCAGCTTCAGCGAGCCGAGCGCGATGTCGGACGCGTCGGCCGTAAACACGAGCGCGCCGTGCGCGCCGTCGCGGATGTCCGCGCGGCCCTGCGCGACACCGATCCGGTTCGAGCCGACGACGACGCGCTCGGCCTTGTAGGTGGCCGTCACGTTCGGGTGCGCGAAGCTGCCGGTCAGGTCGCCCTGCGCCTGCACGAGCCCTTCCACGCCGAAGCCGAGCCGGTCGAGCTGCGGCGCGTCGACGACGAAGCGCAGCCGGTCGCCGGGCGCGCCGAAGCTGCCGCGCAGGTCGACATGGTTGCCCGCGATCGACAGGTTCGCGTTGCTCGGCAAGATGCGCGATCCGGCCAGCTGCACGACGCCGGCGCCGGTCAGCGGCACGCCGTCGTACAGGCTGTCGCCGAGCTTGAAGGTCGCCTTCGTCGATACCTGCGGCGCGAATGCGCCCGACGCCGTCAGCGTGCCCGACACGCGCGTCTCGCCGCGCCGGGCCGGTGCCTTCGCCGCCTTGGCGGGCGCCTTGCCGCCGCCCGCCTTCGGCGCGCTCGCCGCGGCGAGCAGCAGCGGATCGAATGCGGTCAGCGTCGCCTTCGCGTCGTAGCTCGAATGCGCATCGTGGCGGAACACACCGGTCAGGTCGATCCGGCCCTTGCCCGCCGTCACGCGCGCGTCGGTCAGCACGGTCTGCTGCGGCGTCAGCGCGACCTTCGCACGTGCGCCGAGCGCGAGCTTCGGATCGTTCAGGTTGAAATCGACGGTCGTCACGTCGCCCGCGAGCGTCACGCCGAGCGGGCCGGCGAGACGCATCGGCCGCAACTCGGCGACGAACGCGTTGAGGTCGAGATTCGCGACCTTCAGGGCGAAACGGCCCTTGCCGCCCGTCAGCGTGCCGTTGCCCGTCACGCTGCCGTCGCGGATCAGCTTCAGCGCGAGATCGTCGATCCGCTGTGCGTGCGCATCGAGATGCACGTTCGCGTGCGCGTCGATCACCGGCAGCAGGTGGTCGCCGAGCGTGCCGGGCTTCGCGTTGACGATCGACACCGGGCCCGTCACCGCGAAACCCTTCGCGGGCTCGGCCCCGGCCGGCGCGGTCACGGGCGCGAGTTCCGCGCGCACCGCGAGATCGGCGGCCGGTGCGCCGGGGGCGAGCGCCTGCGGATTCACGTGATCGAACGCGAGCGACGCGCGGGTGAGCGGCACCGCGCCGAACGGCGCGGCCTCCACGTGCGCGCGCCCGTTCAGCTTCATCCCGCTCGCGTCGACCTCGGCGACGAGCGCCTCGAGCGAGCCCGACACGCGCGCACGCGCATCGACGGGCTCGTCGGACAGCTTGCCTGCATACGTGGCGTCACCCGTCAGCGCGAACGGCTTCACACCGTCGAGCTTCGCGCGCGCGGTCAGCGCGCCGTACGGCGTATCGACGCCGTCGAGCACGAGTTCATGGTGACGGCCGTCGCTGCGCCCGTTCAGCGCGATATGGTCGAGCTGCGTCGTCGAGCCGCCGTCGTGGATCGCGAGGTGATCGACGCGCAGGTCGTCGATCCGCAACTGCAGCGGCAGGCTGAGGTCCTGCGGCATCGTACTCGGCGTCGACGGCCCCGGCGCGATCCGCACGTCGATCGTGCCGGCACGCAGATACGCGATGGACAGCCGCCACGGCGCGCGGGTCAGCGCCCAGCGGCCGTCGAGCCGGTCGATGCGGATTTCCGTGCCCGAGCCGTCGGGGCTCGTCCACGCGAATCCGCGCAACCGCACGCCGGTCGCGAGCGAGCCGCCGTCGAGCGTGCCCGCGAGTCGCGCGCCGAGCACACGCTCGGCCACCTGCCACGCGAGCCGCGTGCCGTGCTCGGTCGTCACCGCGGCCAGCACGAGGCCGACCGCCAGCACGACGAGCAGCACGACCGTCGCGAGCGTCCACGCGACGAACCGCCCGATCCGCGCGACGGGCCCGCGACGCGGCGCGCGCGGCGGCGTGTCGGGCGCGCCGTCGGGCGAGTCCGGATCGTGAGGCGGCGGCGTGTCGTTCGGGTCCTTCGTCATGCGGTTCGTCGTCGGTGAAGCGGTACGGTCAGAAAGCGATGCCGAGCGTCAGGTACGGGCGCACGCTATGGTTGCGCAACCCGTACGCGACGTCGACGTTGATGGGTCCGACGGGGCTGCGCCAGCGCGCGCCGATGCCGACACCCGGGTAGAACACACGCTCGCCCCACGCATCGGTGGCGGTGCCGATGTCGAAGAACGTCGCCGCGCCCCAGTCGCGGTTGAACCAGTGCTGGTATTCAGCGGTGCCCGTCATCAGGTACTTGGTCGGCAGCACGGAACCGTCGACGCTGTTACCGATGCTCTGGTAGCCGTAGCCGCGCACCGAGTTCGAGCCGCCCGCGCGGAACAGCAGCGAAGCCGGCACGCCGGTCGAACTGCCGCTCGTGAACACGCCGCCGAGCTCCGCGCGGAACACGAACAGGTCGCGCTTGCCGATCGGCAGGTACTGCTGGCCGCGCGCGTAGCCGCGGATGAAGGACTGGTCGGTCAGCACGCCCTTGACCGCGAAGCCGGCCTCCGCGTGGATCAGGTTGCCCGAGCGCGGAAACAGCGGATCGTCGACGTTGCGGCGCGTCCACGCCCATTGCGGCACGAGCGCGCGGCTCGTGGTCGGCCCCGCGCCGTTCTGGTCGAGCCGGTCCTGGTAGAACATCAGCGAATACGAATAGTCGATGAACTGGCCGGTGCGCGTGCGCTGCGCGCCGACCCGCGCGCTGTAGATGCGCGTGTCCGACACGTTGGTGTTCGTGTACGACGCGAGCACGCTGTTGGTCCAGCCCTTCTCGCCCGGCGGCATCGACAGCTGGACCTGCCCGTATTGCTGGATCTGGTCGAGCCGGCCCGACACGGTCAGCGGCCAAGCCGCGCCGAACGTGTCGAGATACGTATAGGAGCCCTGCACGTGCGGCCCGGTGTCGGTGGCAAAGCCGACGCCGCCGCGGATGTTGTTGTACGGGAATTCGCTGACCTTCACGTGCACGGGCGTGCGCTCGGGCTTCGCCGTATCGTCGCCGACGTCGATCGCGACGCTCGCGTAATACGGCGTGTTCTGCAACTGCCGCTGCAGTTCGGTGATGCGCTGCACGTCGTAGATTTCGCCTTCCGACAGCGGATTGACGTTCGTGACGATTTTTTCCGGATAGCGCCGCACGCCGTCGACGTCGACCTTGCCGATCGTGAACGTCGGGCCGCTGTCGAACGTGACCGCGAGCATTGCGCGCTGCGTGAGCGGGTCGATGCGCGCTTCGGACGACGCGATCTTCCCGCCGAGATAGCGGTGCGCTTGCAGTTGCCTGAGCGCCGCGCCCTTCGCGCCATCCCAGTCGGACTGCGTAAACGGATCGCCCGGCTTCAGCGAGAACGCGAAACGGGTCGCGGCTTCCTGCTTCGGATCCTCGGTGTCGATGGGCCCCTTGAACGTCAGGTCGACGCTCGACACGATGGTCTGCTTCCCCGGATCGACCGCGATGCGCACGTCGCGCTTGCCGTCGCGCGTGCGCACGTCGGTGCGCACGACCGGCGAGAAATAGCCGGCCGTCGCGGTCAGGTCGCGCACCTGCTGCGGCGTGGCGGTCACGAGGAAGTCGAACTGGTCGTCGCTGATGTCGTCGCGCTTCGCGAAGCGCGCGATATCGAGATGCGACTTGAGCAGCTTGCGAACCGAGCGCGGCGCGTCGATGTCGACGTCGTACTTCGCGTGGGCCGGCAGCGCGAAGCACGCGGCAAGGCAACCCGCGAGGGCCACCCGCGCGGCGCGAGCCGCGGCGCCGGCACGATTGCGTTCCACGCGCGCGCGCGCGTCATGTGCCGTGTGTGCTTGCTGGTTCGACTGCCCCGCCAAATATGACCTCGCCCTCGGTTGTCACGGTGATGTGGAAAAACCCTGTATTTGACCACAGGGTGCCGGCACCAAAGCTTAATGTTTGTAAACCACCTGAACCACAGCGCCATGCGTGGCGGTGCGCTTCCGGGCGCCGGCCCCATGCCGGCCCGCGGATTCGACGCGCGATTGACGCCGGCCGTTCCCGCGATGCGGTAAAATCCCGCCATCGTGAATCCGGCGCATCGTGCGCCGCCCGAAACGGAAAACCCAGCCATGCCGTACCAGTCCGATGTCACGCAGTTCCTGAACCAGCTCAAGCAGCAGAAGCCGACGCTCGAGGAAGAGCAGCGCAAGGGCCGCTCCCTGCTGTGGGACAAGCAGCCGATCGACCTCGAAGAGCGCGCCGAGCAGCAGGAATCGCGCGTGAAGCAAACGTCGTACGTCTACTACCAGAACTTCTGACGACGTGAGCGCCGCCGACGAGGCCAGCGCCGCCCGGCAGGACGACGCGATCGCCGCGCCCGCGGGCGCCGATTCGACGCCCGACACGGTCGACGGTGTCGCGGCATTCGCGCGCCTGTACGGCGAGCCGCTCTTCAAGCTGCCGCAGGATCTCTACATCCCGCCCGATGCGCTCGAGATCTTCCTCGAGACCTTCGAAGGTCCGCTCGACCTGCTGCTCTACCTGATCCGCAAGCAGAACTTCAACGTGCTCGACATCCCGATGGCGCAGGTCACCGCGCAATACCTGGGTTACGTCGACCAGATCCGCACGTCGAACCTCGAGCTGGCGGCCGAGTACCTGCTGATGGCCGCGATGCTGATCGAGATCAAGTCGCGGATGCTGCTGCCGGTCAAGAAGGCCGATACCGGCGAGGAAGCCGAGGATCCGCGCGCCGAACTCGTGCGCCGCCTGCTCGAATACGAGCAGATGAAGCTCGCCGCGCAGCGGCTCGACCAGTTGCCGCAGCTCGGCCGCGACTTCCTGCGCGCCGAGGTCTACATCGAGCAGAGCGTCACGCCGCGCTTCCCCGACGTGAATTCGGACGACCTGCGCGCTGCCTGGGCCGACGTGCTCAAGCGCGCGAAGCTCGTCCAGCACCACAAGATCTCCCGCGAGGAGCTGTCGGTGCGCGAGCACATGAGCCTGATCCTGCGCCGGCTGCAGAACGCGCGCTTCATGGAGTTCGCCGAGCTGTTCGACACGTCGCGCGGCGTGCCGGTCGTCGTCGTGAATTTCATCGCGATGCTCGAACTCGCACGCGAGTCGCTCCTCGAGATCACGCAGGCCGAGCCGTTCGCGCCGATCTACGTGCGTCTCGCGTACCTGCCCGCGTAACACCCTCGACCGCCCTTCCCGTTCTCCCGATTCATCCCGGCACGCTCGCCGCTACGCCGCAGCCCGGCGCGGCCGCGCGCGTGGTTGCCGGCACGCCCGATTAAAAAGTGAACGATCGTTCTTTTTTCGATGCGTTTGGCAGCCAAATCCTCTACAATCCGCCGACGCCCGATGCGCCGCCCGCGCGCCGGCGTTCTCCGCTTCGACCCCGACGCCGCTGCTGCGGCGCCAACGCGCGCCAGCGCGAGGAACCCGCTACCCGATCATGAAAGTCATCAGCTCGATCCATGAACTGCGCGACCAGCTGCGCGGCCAGAACCGCACGGCGTTCGTGCCGACGATGGGCAACCTGCACGAAGGGCACCTGTCGCTGATGCGCCTTGCGCGCCAGCACGGCGACCCGGTCGTGGCGAGCATCTTCGTCAACCGGCTGCAATTCGGCCCGAACGAGGATTTCGACAAGTATCCGCGCACGCTCCAGGACGATATCGAGAAGCTGCAGAAGGAAAACGTCTACGTGCTGTTCGCGCCGACCGAGCGCGACATGTACCCGGAACCGCAGGAATACCGCGTGCTGCCGCCGGACGATCTCGGCGGGATCCTCGAAGGGGAATTCCGGCCCGGCTTCTTCACCGGCGTGTGCACGGTCGTGGCGAAGCTGATGGCCTGCGTGCAGCCGCGCGTCGCCGTGTTCGGCAAGAAGGACTACCAGCAGCTGATGATCGTGCGCCGCATGTGCCAGCAGCTCGCGCTGCCGGTCGACATCATCGCCGCCGAAACCGTGCGCGACGAGGACGGCCTCGCGCTGTCGTCGCGCAATCGCTACCTGTCGGCCGACGAGCGCAGCGAAGCGCCCGAACTCGCGAAAACGCTGCAACGCATCCGCGAAAGCGTGCTCGGCGGCGAGCGCGACCTCGGCAAGCTCGAGGAAATGGCCCGCACGCATCTGGCCGGCCGCGGCTGGGCGCCCGACTACATCTCGATCCGCCGCCGCGCGAACCTGATCGCGCCGGACGCGGCCCAGCTCGAAGCCGGCGAACCGCTCGTCGTCGTCGCCGCCGCGAAGCTCGGCGCGACGCGCCTCATCGACAACCTGGAAATCTGACGGGCCGCCCCGCCCGCGCCTCTCACGCATCACGGAGACACCATGCAGCGCCACATGCTCAAATCGAAGATCCACCGTGCGGCCGTCACGCACTGCGAGCTGCATTACGAAGGCTCGTGCGCGATCGACGAAGACCTGCTCGAAGCATCGGGCATCATCGAGAACGAACGGATCGACATCTGGAACATCAACAACGGCGAGCGCTTCTCGACGTACGCGATCAAGGGTGAGCGCGGCAGCGGGATGATCTCGCTGAACGGCTCGGCCGCGCGTCGTGCGCAACTGGGCGACCTCGTGATCATCGCAGCCTTCGCGATGGTCGACGAAGCCGAGCTGCAGGCCGGCTGGAAGCCGAAGCTCGTGTTCATCGACGACGGCAACAAGATCAAGGGCCACCGCGATCACGTGCCGACGCAGAACTGGACCTGACCTGACCACCTGCCCGCGTGCCGTGGCGCGCGGGAGCGGCCGTGCCGCTCGTGGCCGAAGGGCCGG
>AACY020556708.1_pt1 | contig 51818 bp, 24 predicted proteins | sample 267378 | NCBI WGS metagenome assembly AACY02 (sample SAMN02954345, study PRJNA13694) | marine metagenome | biome: aquatic; feature: ocean; material: water; isolation source: isolated as part of a large dataset composed predominantly from surface... | reverse complement strand
GATCTCCTTGATCCGCCCCTCGAACACGCCGTGCGTCGAGGGGTAGGTCACCATCAGCGCCGCCAGCCGGTCGCCATGCTTCGCGACCTTCGCCTTCAGGTCCTCAACGTCGATGTCGCCGCGCGCGTCGCAGCCGACCACGACCACGGACATCCCCGCCATCACGGCGGAAGCCGGGTTGGTGCCGTGGGCGGAGGAGGGCACGAGGCAGACGTCGCGCTGCGTCTCGCCCCGGCTCTCGTGCCAGCGGCGGATGCAGAGGAGCCCCGCGTATTCCCCCTGGCTGCCCGCGTTCGGCTGGAGCGAGACGGCGTCGAAGCCGGTGATCTCGCAGAGCATCCCCTCCAGCTCCTCGAACAGCTGCTGGTAGCCCTGCGTCTGTTCGAGCGGCGCGAAGGGGTGGATGTCCGCGAAGCCCTTCCAGGTGATCGGGATCATCTCCGACGCGGCGTTGAGCTTCATGGTGCAGGAGCCGAGCGGGATCATCGCCCGGTCGAGCGCGATGTCCTTGGCCTGCAGCCAGCGCAGGTAGCGCAGCATCTCGGTCTCGCCGTGGTAGATCTTGAAGACCGGATGTTCCAGGAACGGGGTGCGCCGCGCGAAGGCGGCCGGCACGGCGGTGTCCACCGTCCCGTCGAGATCGGCCACGGTCGCCTTCTCCGCGGCGCGGCTGTCGAAACAGGCCCAGAGCGCCGCGACGTCGCGCCGCCGCGTGGTCTCGTCGAGCGAGACGCCGAGCGTGTCGGCGTCCACCACGCGCAGGTTGATGCGCTTCTCGAGCGCCCGCGCCGCGATCCGTCGCGCGCGGCCGGGCGCCTTCACCGTCAGCGTGTCGAAGTAGGCGTCATGGGCGAGGTCGTAGCCGAGCCGCTTCAGCCCTTCGCCCGCGATCGCCGCCATCCGCGCGATGCGCCGCGCGATCCGCGCGATCCCGTCCGGCCCGTGATAGACCGCGTACATCGAGGCCATGACCGCCAGCAGCGCCTGGCTCGTGCAGATGTTCGAGGTCGCCTTGTCGCGGCGGATGTGCTGCTCGCGGGTCTGGAGCGCCATGCGCAGCGCCCGCTCGCCGGCGCTGTCCACCGAGACGCCGATGATGCGGCCGGGGCAGGCGCGCTTGTGCTCCGAGCGCGTCGCGAAGAAGGCCGCGTGCGGGCCGCCGTAGCCCATCGGCACCCCGAAACGCTGCGCCGAGCCGATGGCGACGTCAGCGCCCCACTCGCCCGGCGGGTCGAGCAGCGCGAGCGCCATCAGATCGGTCGCGACGACGGCCAGCGCCTTGGCCGCGTGCAGCGCCTCGACCGTCCCGCGCCAGTCGCGGATCGCGCCGCAGGAGCCGGGATAGGAGAGCAGGGCGCCGAACACCGCCTCGGGGTCGAGGTCCGTCGCGGGGTCGCCGACGATCACCGTCAGCCCCATCGGCGCGGCGCGGGTCTCGATCACGGCGATGGTCTGGGGGTGGGTGTCGCGGTCCACGAAGAAGGCGCCCGCCTTCGACTTCGCGACCCGCCGCGCCATCGACATGGCCTCGGCCGCCGCGGTCGCCTCGTCGAGCAGCGAGGCGTTGGCGAGGTCGAGGCCGGTCATGTCCATCACGACCTGCTGGAAGTTCAGCAGCGCCTCCAGCCGCCCCTGCGCGATTTCGGCCTGGTAAGGCGTGTAGGCGGTGTACCAGCCGGGGTTCTCGAGCACGTTGCGCTGGATGACCGGCGGCGTGACGGTCCCGTGATAGCCCATGCCGATCATCGAGGTGTAGGCCTGGTTGCGCCCGGCCATCGCCCGCAGCGCGTCCATCGAGTCGCGCTCTGAGCGTGCGGGCGCGAGGTCGAGCGCGCCCCGGAAGCGGATCGCGTCGGGCACGGTCTCGTCGATCAGGGCGTCGAGGCTGTCGGCGCCGATGGCCTCGAGCATCCGGTCGATCTGTTTCTCGCCCGGGCCAATATGGCGGCGCACGAAGTCGTCGCGGGCCTCGAGCTGGTCGAGCGTCGGAATGTCGGCCGCGTCGCGCATGGCGTCAGTCTCCGGTAAGGGCCTTGTAGGCGTCGGCGTCCATGAGCCCGTCGAGCTCGGACGGATCGCTGAGCTTGATCTTGAAGAGCCAGGCCGCGCCCTCGGGGTCGTCGTTCAGCGTGGCGGGCTCGTCGGCGGGGCCGGGGTTCACCTCGACGATCTCGCCCGAGACCGGCGCGTAGATCTCCGAGGCGGCCTTGACCGACTCCACCGTCCCGCACTCGTCGCCCTTGGCGAAGGTCTCGCCGGCGTCCTTCATTTCGACGAACACGACGTCGCCGAGCTGCTCGGCGGCGTGCTTCGTGATCCCGACGGTCCCGATCTCGCCTTCGACGGCGATCCACTCGTGATCCTCGGTGAAGTAGATCGGCATGGGCGGCTCTCCTCAGGCGCGCTTGTAGCGATGGGGGATGAACGGGCTCTCGACGATTTCGGCCGGCAGCGCCTTGCCGCGCACCGTCAGCGCGACGCGGGCGCCGGGCGTCGCGTGCTCCGCGGCGACGTAGCCGAGGCTCACGGGGCCGCCGACCGTCGGGCCGAAGCCGCCGGAGGTGACGCGTCCGACGGTCTCGCCGTCGCGCTCGATCTCGACGCCGGCGCGGGCGGGGGCGCGGCCCTCGGGGCGGATCGCGACCAGTTTGCGGGGCGGCCCTTCGGCGAGTTGCCGCACGATCGTCTCGGCGCCGGGAAAATCGGCGGCCGCGCGGCGGCGCTTCGGGATCGACCAGCCGAGCTGCGCCTCCGCCGGCGTCGTCTCCCCGTCGATGTCCTGCCCGTGCAGGCAGAGCCCGGCTTCGAGCCGCAGCGAATCGCGCGCGCCCAGGCCGGCCGGCGCCACGTTCTCGTTCGCCAGCAGCGCCTCGGCGAAATCCGCCGCGCGCTCCGCCGGCAGCGAGATCTCGAAGCCGTCCTCCCCGGTGTAGCCGAGCCGCGAGACGCGGATTTCGGTCCCGTCCCAGCGCCCCTCGGCGGTCCGCATGAAGGAGAGCGCCGCGCATTCGGGAACGAGCGGCGCCAGCGCCGCCTCCGCCTCCGGACCCTGGAGCGCGAGCAGCGCGTTCTCCAGCGGCTCGATCGACACGCCCGCGCCCGCCAGCCCGTCCTGCAGAAGCGCGAGGTCGCCTGCGGCGTTCGCGGCGTTCACCACCAGCAGCAGCCGGTTGTCGGCGTTGCTGACGATCAGGTCGTCGATGATCCCGCCGCGCGCGTTGGTGAACTGGGTGTAGCGCGCGGCGCCCGGCTTCAGCGTCGCGAGCCCGCCGGGGCAGAGCCGCTCCAGCCGCTCCGCCGCGCCGGTCGGCCCCTGCGCGTCGCGGAGCGCGATCTGCCCCATGTGCGAGACGTCGAACAGCGCCGCCTTCTCCCGCGCCTGCGCGTGCTCGGCGAGGATGCCGGAGGGATACTGCACCGGCAGCGACCAGCCCGCGAAGGCGACCATCCGGCCGCCGAGCGCGACGTGCAGTTCGTGAAGCGGCGTGCGGCGGGCGTCGTCGCCCATGGCGGGCCTCATCCCTTGGGTCGGGGTTCCGATCACGGTCCCCTGTTTCCGATCGGAAACTTAACGGACCGGTCCTCCGCCTTCAAGTGTCGCTTTTCAACTTCTGAGCGTCGCGATCCGTCCGAGCAGCCCGGCCGTCGACGCGTCGAAGCCCGCGCCGTCGCCGCGCTCGACGGCGGGCAGCAGGTCCTTCGCCAGCGCCTTGCCGAGCTCGACGCCCCATTGGTCGAAGGGGTTGATCCCCCAGAGCGCCGCCTGCACGAACACCTTGTGCTCGAACAGCGCGACCAGCCGGCCGAGGGCGTAGGGGTCGAGGCTGCGGTGCAGGATCGTGGTCGAGGGCCGGTCGCCGGGGAAGGTCCGGTGCGGCGCGAGGCGGTCGATCTCGTCCGGGGCCTTGCCGGCCTGCGCCATCTGCGCGCGCACCTCGCCCTCGGTCAGCCCGAAGGCGAGCGCGGCGCTCTGAGCGAGCACGTTCGCCAGAAGCTTGGCGTGGTGGTCGCCGAGGCGTTCGCGCGGCGCGGCTGCGGCGATGAAGTCCACCGGGATCACGTCGGCGCCCTGATGGATCAGCTGGAAGAAGGAGTGCTGCGCGTTGGTGCCGGGCTCGCCCCAGATCACGGGGCCCGTGGCGTCGGCGATCGGGCTCCCGTCGAGGCGCACGCGCTTGCCGTTCGACTCCATGTCAAGCTGCTGGACATAGGCGGGCAGGCGGTCGAGCCGCTGGTCGTAGGGGATCAGCGCGACGGTCGGCCAGCCCATGGCGTTGCGCCGCCAGACGCCGATCAGCGCGTAGAGGACGGGCAGGTTCTCGGCCAGGGGGGCGGTCAGGAAGTGCCGGTCCATCGCCGCCGCGCCGTCGAGGAAGGCGCGGAAGCGCTCCGCGCCGATGGCGACGGCGAGCGGCAGACCGATCGCGCCCCACATCGAGTAGCGCCCGCCGACCCAGTCCCAGAAGCCGAAGACGCGGCTCTCGGGCACGCCGAATTCGGCGCAGGCGGGCAGGTTGGTCGAGACGGCGGCGAAATGGCCGCCCGCGGCCTCGGCGCCGACGGCGGACGCGATCCAGTCCCGCGCGCTCAGCGCGTTGGTCATCGTCTCCTGGGTCGTGAAGGTCTTGGAGGCGACGATCACGAGCGTGCGCCGCGGGTCCAGCCGCCTCGAGACGTCGGTGAAATGGGCGCCGTCGACGTTCGAGACGAAATGGGCGGTCGGGCCGTCGGCGTCCGGCGCGAGCGCCCGCGCGGCCATCGCGGGGCCGAGATCCGAGCCGCCGATCCCGATGTTGACGACGTCGGTGAACGGCCCGTCCGGCCCGGCGTAGCGCCCGGCGCGCACGTCCTCGGCGAAGGCGAGGAAGCGGTCGCGCGTCGGCGCGACCTCCGCCACGCCCGCGATCTCCGGCGCGACCGAACCCCTCAGCGCCATGTGCAGCGCGGCCCGCCCCTCGGTCTCGTTCACGGCCTCGCCGGCCGCCATCGCGTCGCGGCGCGCGGCGACGCCGCGGGCCTCGGCGAGCGCGAGAAGCGCGTCGAGCGCCTCCGCGTCGATCTTCTCCTTCGAGAAATCGAGCGTCAGGTCGTCGAGCGCGGCGGAGAAGCGGGAGAATCGGTCGGGATCGCGCGCGAACAGGTCGCGCAGCGTCGTCGCCTCCAGCCGCGCCGCGTGGGCCGCGAGCGCAGCTTCGATGGACACCGTCGTCATCTCGTCCCCCCGGGATGCGTGTTCGCGCGCGCAGGATATCGGATTCGCGTGGGCCGCGCCGCGTCCGCTCGCCGCGGTCGATCCGACGAATCTGTGGTGGTAAACGAAAACTTACGCCAAAGTGCGGACGCGATCACCCGCGCAGCCCGACCCGGGAGAGACGACGATGAACATCGAGGCTCCGGCCGAGATCGAGGCGGTGGAGCACGTCGTCGGCATCGGCGCGTCGGCGGGCGGCCTCGAGGCGCTGGAGGCGTTGTTCGAGAACCTCGCGCCGAACACCGGCGCGGCCTATGTCGTGATCACGCACCTCTCGCCCGACTTCAAGTCGATCATGGACGAGCTGCTCGCCCGCCGCACGCAGATGCCGGTGCATGTCGTGAACGACGGCGAGCGTCTGACCGCGAACTGCGTCTATGTCATTCCGCCCGGCAAGGACATGATCGTGCAGACCGGGCGGCTGTTCCTGTCCGACCGGACGCAGCACGCGCATCCGTCCTTGCCCATCGACCTGTTCTTCGGCTCTCTGGCGCGCGAATACGGCTCACGCGCCGTCGCAGTGATCCTGTCAGGGACGGGCGCGGACGGAGCGCGCGGCGCCAAGGCGCTGCATCAGGCGGGCGGCCTCGTGATCGCGCAGTCGGTCGACACCGCGCGCTTCGACGGGATGCCGCGCGCGGCCGCCGAGACCGGGGCCGTGGATCTCGTGCTTCCGCCCGAGGGCATCGGCGCCGCGCTCGCCGAGCGCCTTCTCGCCGAAGACGACGTGGTCCCGCACGACACGCCCACCGACATCCGCGAGGGCGAGGGGCGGATCCTGACGCGGATCCTCGAACTGGTGCTCGGCGGCGCCAACGTCGATTTCTCGGAATACAAGAAGACCACCGTCCTGCGCCGGATCGCCCGGCGGATGCAGGCCGCGGGGCTGCGGACGCTGATCGACTATCTCGACGAGCTTGAGCGCAACCCGAGCGAGGCGCGCGCGCTGGCGAACGATCTCCTGATCGTGGTCACGGAGTTCTTCCGCGACCCCGGCGTCTGGGATCTCCTGGCCGAGCAGGTCATGCCGGAGCTTCTGACCGACCCCGCGGAGGATCGCCCGATCCGCATCTGGATCCCCGGGGTCGCCACCGGGCAGGAGGCCTATTCCGTCGCGATGCTGCTGCGCGAGGAGGCGGACCGTCAGGGCCGCGACCCGCGGGTGCAGATCTTCGCCACCGACGTCAACCCGATCGCGCTCGAGAAGGCCGCGGCCGGCGTCTACAGCGAGCACGACATGGCGAACGTCTCGCGCGAGCGGCGCGAGCACTTCTTCATGCGGACCGAGGAGGGCCATTGGCAGGTCGGGCCTGAGATCCGCAACTGGATCGTCTTCGCGCCGCACAACATGCTGCGCGACCCGCCCTTCATCAACACGGACCTGATCTCGTGCCGCAACGCGCTGATCTATTTCGAGACGTCGGCGCAGCAGAAGGCGCTGTCGCTGTTCCACTTCAGCCTTGCGCCGGCCGGCTTCCTGCTGCTCGGGCCGTCCGAGTCGATCGGCGACGACGGCGGGCGCTTCTCGGCCCTCGACTCGAAGTGGCGGCTCTTCCGCAAGCGGCAGGCGGATCGGCGCGAGGCGACCACGGTCTCCGACCTGATCTCGCGCAACCGCTGGACCGTGGACGCCGGCGGGCGGCGGCGGACGCCCGTCTATCCTGCGGCCCGCGCGCCGAACGCGTCGGCCCTTCAGACGGTGCTCGACCTCTACGCGCCGCCGGGACTCCTGATCGGGCGCGATCGCGAATTGCTGCACGTCGTCGGATCGGGGCGCGACTACCTCGACCCGCCCCAGTCGGGGCCGTTCACGCAGGACGTCGTCAAGCTGGTGAAGGAGCCCCTGCGCATCCCGATCGCCACCGGCATCGAACGAGCGCTCCGCGCAAGCGAGGAGGTCGTCTTCACCTCGTCGAACCCGCAAAAGGGCGAGGGCGAGGGCGGCGAGATCGTGTTCCGCATCCATCCGATCCTGCCCGGAGACGGCGCCGCCCCGGATCGCCTGTTCATCTCCTTCGGCGCGCCGCCCGCGCGGGACGGAGAGGGCGCGCAGATCGAGAGCGTGCATTTCGACCGGCTCGCGGAGCAGCGGATCGCCTATCTCGAGGACGCGCTTCGCGCCGAGCGGGAAAATCTTCAGTCGATGCTCGAGCAACTGGAGACCTCGAACGAAGAGCTCCAGTCCACCAACGAAGAGCTGATGACGGCGAACGAAGAGCTGCAGTCCACGAACGAAGAGCTCCATTCGGTCAACGAGGAGCTTTACACCGTCAACGCCGAGTACGAGCGCAAGAACGAGGAACTGACGCAGCTCTCGAAAGACGTGACCTCGCTGCTCCAGGCCACGGGCGTCGGCGTGGTGTTCGTCGACCGCGGCTTGCTGGTCCGCCGCTTCACCCCGACGGCGACGCGGGTGGTGAACCTGATCCCGGGGGACGAGGGCCGCCATCTGAGCCACATCACCCATCGCCTGTCCGGCTTCGACCTCTGCGCGTGGCTCGAACGCGCGATGTCCGGCGGCGCCCTGCTCGAGGAGCAGCGCTGCGCCGAGGGCGGCACGGTCTGGACGGTGCGCGCCGCCCCGGTGAAGGACGGGCGCACGGTGTCCGGGGCCGTCGTCAGCCTGATCGAGGTGACCCATCTGGCGGAAGCCGAGGCGGAGGCGCAGGCGCGCACCGCCGAGCTGGGCCATCTGCTCGACTGGGTCGGCGCGCTTTCGCTCCAGTTCTCGCCGGACGGCGCGTTGTTGCGCGGTGCGGGGGACTGGGAGAGCGTCACCGGACGGCCGTTCGAGGCGATCCGGGACGCCGGCGACGACGCCTGGCTGGACATCGTGCATCCCGAGGACGCCGAGCGCGTGCGCGCCGAATGGCGAGCCGCCCGCGACAAGGGCGACCGCTTCGACGCGGAGGCGCGCCTCTCCCTGCCGGACGGCGGATGGCGACCGGCGCGGATGGCCGGCGGGCCCGAGCGCGCGGCGAACGGCTCCGTGCTCGGCTGGTTCGTCTATCTGCGCGACGAGACGCGCGGAGAGGGCGCCGGCTGACGCCCGGCGCGCGCCCGGGCTTGACCCCTGGACGCGGGCGCGCTCTAGCTCCGGCGCGTCCCAGACCGGAGGATCCCCGATGCCCGACCGCTCCCTGCTCATCCTGCCCGGCGACGGGATCGGCCCCGAGGTGATGCTCGAAGTCCGTCGGGTCGTGGACTGGTTCGCCGGGAAAGGCGTCGGGTTCGACATCGACGAGGACCTCGTCGGAGGCTGCGCCTACGACGCCCATGGAACGCCGCTGACCGACGCCGCGATGGCGAAGGCGCAGGCGGCCGACGCGACCCTGCTCGGCGCCGTCGGCGGCCCGAAATACGACTCGCTCGATTTCTCCTTGAAGCCGGAGCGGGGGCTTCTGCGGCTGCGCAAGGAGATGGATCTGTTCGCCAATCTCCGGCCCGCCCAGTGCTTCGACGCCCTCGCCGACGCCTCCTCGCTGAAGCATGAGGTGATCGCCGGGCTCGACGTGATGATCGTGCGCGAGTTGACCTCCGGCGTCTATTTCGGCGAGCCGCGCGGCGTGACGATGGGGAACGACGGCAAGCGCGTCGGCGTGAACACCCAGCGCTACACCGAGGACGAGATCATCCGCGTCGCCCGCGTCGCCTTCGAGCTCGCGATGAAGCGCGGCCGCAAGCTCTGCTCCATGGAGAAGGCGAACGTCATGGAGTCGGGCGTCCTCTGGCGCGACGTGGTGACCGAGGTCGCCGCGGACTACCCGGACGTCGAACTCTCCCACATGTACGCCGACGCGGGCGCGATGCAGCTGGTGCGCTGGCCGAAGCAGTTCGACGTCATCGTCACCGACAACCTGTTCGGGGACCTGCTCTCGGACGTGGCCGCGATGCTGACCGGCTCGCTCGGGATGCTGCCGTCCGCCTCGCTCGGCGCGCCGCAGGCGAACGGCAGGCCGAAGGCGCTCTACGAGCCGGTGCACGGCTCGGCGCCGGACATCGCGGGGCAGGGGATCGCGAACCCCATCGCCTGCATCCTCAGCTTCGCGATGGCGCTGCGCTACTCCTTCGATCTGGGCGCCGAGGCGGACCGTCTGGAGGCCGCGGTGCAGACCGTGCTCGCGGACGGTCTCCGGACGCCCGACCTGATGACGGTCGGCGGCGGCCGCAAGGTCTCGACCGAGGAGATGGGCGCGGCGGTCGTGGCGGCGCTCGACGCCGGCTGACGCCGTCGCCGGACGCCGCCTCCGCGCGCGGCGCCGCCCGGCGGGGCTCTTCACGAAGCTTTCTTCGGCGCGCCGGCGCCGCGGTTTGCGGCGGCGCCCGACAGGTGTCCGACGCATGCCCGACGCCTGTCCGACGGGCGCCCGACATCTGCCCATTTCGCAGGCGCCCTGCGGAAACCTTCGTTTCCGCGCAACGTCCTTTCGCCGCGGCCTCCTGCTGCGTGCTTTTCTTCCTCCGCCGGTGGTTGACGCTTGGCCTGCCCTGTGGCAACGGATGCCTCGCTGAACAGGGAGATCGGTTTCCATGCGGGACCAACTCGTACTTATCGGCGGGCGCGCGGCGCGGCGGATGTCCTGAAATCCGCCGGAGAGCGGCGCGCCATCGGAAGCCCCCTGACCGGGGGCTTTTTTGTTGGCTGATCGGCCTGGCGCCGCGGCGCGGGCCCCCTAGACGGAGGATGCGCGGATGACCGCGGAGACGCACGACATGACGGGCGCGGAGATCGTGGTGAAGGCCCTCGTCGACCAGGGCGTCGAGGTGGTGTTCGGCTATCCGGGCGGGGCGGTCCTTCCGATCTACGACGCGCTCTTCAAGTCGAACCAGATCCGCCACATTCTCGTGCGCCACGAGCAGGGGGCGACCCACGCGGCGGAGGGCTACGCCCGCTCCACCGGCAAGCCCGGCGTGGTGCTGGTGACCTCGGGCCCGGGCGCCACGAACGCCGTGACCGGCCTGACGGACGCCCTGATGGACTCGATCCCGATCGTCTGCCTCACCGGGCAGGTCCCGACCTTCATGATCGGCAACGACGCCTTCCAGGAGGCCGACACGGTCGGCATCACGCGCCCCTGCACCAAGCACAACTGGCTGGTGAAGGACACCAACGACCTGGCCGACCGCATCCACGAGGCGTTCCACGTCGCGACCAGCGGGCGGCCGGGGCCGGTCCTCATCGACATCCCGAAGGACGTGCAGTTCGCCACCGGCGGCTACAAGGCGCCGAAGGCGGCGCGCCGCTCGACCTATCAGCCCCGCACCACGCCGGAGTCCAGCGCGATCTACGCCGCGGTCGAGATGCTCGAGCAGGCCGAGCGCCCGGTGTTCTACACCGGCGGCGGGGTCATCAATTCCGGGACCAAGGCCTCGGAATTGCTGCGGAAATTCGTGGGCGCGACCGGCTTCCCCATCACGTCCACGCTGATGGGTCTCGGCGCCTATCCGGCCTCGGGCGAACGCTGGCTCGGCATGCTCGGCATGCACGGCACCTACGAGGCGAACTGGGCGATGCATGACTGCGACCTGATGATCAACATCGGGGCCCGCTTCGACGACCGCATCACCGGCCGGCTCGAAGCCTTCTCACCGGGCAGCCGCAAGATCCACGTCGACATCGATCCGTCCTCGATCAACAAGAACGTGCCGGTCGACGTCCCGATCATCGCCGACGTGACCGAGGCGCTGAGCGAGATGCTGGCGCTCTGGAAGGCCCGCGGCTGCCGCACCAACGCGGAGGGCGTCGCGCGCTGGTGGCGCCAGATCGAGGAGTGGCGGCGTGTCGACTGCCTGCGATACGCGCCCTCCGAGACGACCATCAAGCCGCAATACGCCCTCCAGCGGCTCGAGGCGCTGACCCGCGACCATGACCGCTACGTTGCGACGGAGGTGGGCCAGCACCAGATGTGGGCCGCGCAGTTCATGGGCTTCGAGGCGCCGAACCGCTGGATGACCTCCGGCGGCCTCGGCACGATGGGCTACGGCGTCCCCGCCTCGATCGGGGTTCAGGTCGCGCATCCGGAGGCGCTGGTCATCAACGTCGCCGGCGAGGCCTCGTGGATGATGACCATGCAGGAGATGTCCACCGCCGTGCAGTACCGCCTGCCGGTCAAGCAGTTCATCCTGAACAACGAGCGCCTCGGCATGGTCCGTCAGTGGCAGGAGCTGCTCCATGACGGCCGCTACGCCCACAGTTACTCCGAAGCGCTGCCCGACTTCGTGAAGCTCGCCGAGGCCTTCGGCTGCAAGGGCATCAAGTGCGATGACCCCGCGGACCTCGACGACGCCATCCGCGAGATGATCGCCTATGACGGGCCGGTGATCTTCGACTGCCTCGTCGAGAAGCACGAGAACTGCTTCCCGATGATCCCGTCGGGCAAGGCCCACAACGAGATGCTCCTCGGCGACGCCGACCCGTCGCAGGCCATCGAGGCCGGCGGTGCCGTGCTCGTCTGAACCCTCTGCGGCCGTCCTCCGGGGCGGCCGCTTTCGTTCCCGCGCCGCGCCGCGCGGCAGGAGATCCGAGAATGAACGCCCTCCAGATCAAGCAAGGCGCCAGCCAGCACAGCGCCTACGACCTCCGCTCCCGCTACGAGGAGCGCGAGGAGCGCCGCACCCTCGCCGTGATGGTCGACAATGAACCCGGCGTCCTGGCCCGCGTCATCGGCCTGTTCTCGGGGCGCGGCTACAACATCGAGAGCCTGACGGTCGCCGAGACCGACCACACCGGCCATCGCTCCCGCATCACCATCGTGACCAACGGCACGCCGATGGTCGTCCAGCAGATCCGCGCGCAGCTCGAGCGCATGGTCCCGGTCCACAACGTGCGCGACCTGACGGTCGACGGCCCTGCGGTCGAGCGCGAACTGGCGCTGGTGAAGGTCAGCTCCGAGGGCGACCGCCGCGTCGAGGCGCTGCGCCTCAAGGACGCCTTCCGCGCCCGCGTGGTCGATTCGACCCTCCAGAGCTTCGTGTTCGAGGTCACCGGATCGCCCCAGAAGATCGACGCCTTCGTCGACCTCATGCGCCCGCTCGGCCTCGTGGACGTCGCGCGCACCGGCGTCGCGGCGATCACGCGCGGCCCCGAGGAGATGTGAGCGTCCGCGACTAAACCAACGGTTGAAACGAACGGATTTTACGAAATTCGTTTGAAGCAGTGCTCGATTCGTTCCACTGTTGTCGGTGTGCAGTTTTGCTTTGGGAGAACGAAATGCGCATCTCGTTAACCGCGGCGATCTCCGCGGCCTGCTTCTCTATGGCGACCGCGCAGGCCGCGACGCTGGATTTCGAGGGCGGGCCCGGCTACGCCCCGTCCGACAACCAGATCGTCACGCCGATGACGTTCAACGCCTTCAACATCCGGATCTTGGGCGTGGGCGCGGGGGCCGCGAACCCTCTCAGCTTCGAAGAGCGGGGCACCGATGACGGCGCGCCGTTCTTCAGCTTCCCGCCGGACGAGAACGAAGGCTTCGTGACCGACAATCCCGATGGCGGCGGCCCCAGGCCCTACGATACGGAGCGCGATACGACGGCCTCGCTCGGAAAATTCTTCCTGCGCCAGACGGAGGCGTTCGCAGGCGTCTCGCCGGGCGACACGTTGTTCCGCGTCGAGTATCTCGCCGCGCCGTCGGGCGTGATTTCCGGCGAGATCTGGGACATCGACGCCGGCAACGCGAGCAATTCCGAGCGCTGGCGCGTCGACGTCGTCGGAACGAGCGGATCGGTCCTCGACTCGCTCGAAAGCCCGCCCGGCGAAACGAACGACGCCAATTCGCTCGACGGCAAGCCGTGGGTGTTCAGCTTCGACCTGATGAATGCGATTGTCTTTGACGAAGAGGTCGCGCATCTCGACTTTGTTTTTACGGGCGCAAAGATGAAGAACATCGGCGTCGCCTTCGATAACTTCCAGACCGGCACGGCCGTTATCCCTCTGCCCGCCGCCCTGCCCATGCTCGTGGGCGCGCTCGGCTTCGTCTCCCGCCGCCGCAAGGCTTGACGCGGCCGCCTCCAACCGGCTCGATCGTGGGAGCGGCAGGACGCGCCGCTCCCATCGACGGACCGACCCATGACGCCCGAACCGATCCGCCGCGCCGTGCTCGTCGGCCTTTGCGCGGCTGTCATCACCCCTCCGCGCCTTGCGCGCGCTGATGCGCCGGTGCTCGAGGTCTGGAAGACGCCGACCTGCGGCTGCTGCGCCGACTGGGTGGCGCATATGGCGGCGGCGGGCTTCGAGCCCGCGGTCTTCGACGTCGACGGGGCGACCCTCTCGGAGCTCAAGGCGCGGATCGGCCTGACGCCCGAACGCGCTTCGTGCCACAGCGCCTTCGTCGGCGGCTATCTGGTGGAGGGGCATGTCCCGGCGGACGACGTGATCCGCCTGCTCGCCGAGCGTCCGGACGCGGCGGGGCTGGCCGTCCCCGGCATGCCGATCGGGTCCCCCGGGATGGAGATGGGCGACGAACGGGAGCCCTACGACGTGCTGCTCCTGCGGCGGGACGGGAGCGCCGAGATCTTTGCCAGCCATCGCTAGATCCCTCGCCGTCGCGTTCGCGGTCCTCGTCGCGCCGGCGGCGGCGCAGGAGAACCGGGCCCCGTTCGAGATCGACCCGCTGATGGAGTGTCGCGCCCGCGCCATCGCGCAGCTCGAACTCGCGGATTTCAACGTCGCGCCTTTCGGCCGGCCCGAGAGCGAAGCGATCCGCGACATGGCGAATTTCGCGCTCCGGCTCGGCTTCTGGCGGGGCATGCCCGGATCGGTGGCCGAGGCGGTCGAGGACATGCGCCTCGGCGAGGTCGTTCTGATCGAGAACGCCCGCCGCGTGCGGCGGATCGCGGACGCGTTTCCGGGCCCGGAGGGACTCACCTCCGCATTGCGGGAGTGCGTGCCGGTCGTCTGGAACGCCACGCGGTCGGTGATCGATCTCATGCTGCCGCGGACCCCTCCGCGCCCGGAGCGCTGAGGAGGGCCGCCTCAGGCCGCCAGCGCCGCCTCCGCCGCCGCTCCGAGCCGCAGAAGTCGCGCCTCGTCGAAGGGCCGGCCCGTCATCAGCAGGCCAGCGGAGGGCGTCGGCGTCGGGACCGTCAGCCCGCAGAGCCCCAGCAGATTGCCGAGCCGCGTGGTCCGGAGCGCGAGCAGGTTGCGCGAGACGTAGTAGTCCTCGTCGGCCAGCAGCCGTTCGACCTTCGGCGGCAGGATCGGCGTCGTCGGCGAGAGCAGGGCGTCGTAGCCCGCCATCTGCGCCCGCACGGCCTTCGACAGGCGCGCGAAGGCGAGCCGCGCGCGGTCGATCTGCGGGGCGGTGAACGCCGCGCCGCCGCGGAAGCGCTCCCGTATCTGGGGGAAGATCGCGTCCGGGTTCGCCTCGATCGTCTCGCCCCAGATTGCGTAACCCTCCGTGTTCACGAGCGCGCCGTCGCGCGCCGCGACCTCGAGCGTCTCCGCCAGTTCGGGAACCGGCGCGCGGTCGACGCGCGCGCCCGCGGCCTCGAGCGCCGAACAGGCCGCGTCGAAGGCCGAGGCGATCGCGGGATCGAGATCCTCCAGCATGACCGTCTCCGGGGCGAGAAAGGCCGCGCCCCGCAGCGTCGCGCCGCGCAGATCGGCCGGCGGGCGCCCGGTCAGCGCCGAGAGCGCGAGCGCCGCGTCCTCGACCGTGCGCGTCAGCGGCCCGACGGTGTCGAGCGAGGGCGAGAGCGGCACCACGCCCTCGTTCGGGATCAGGCTCCACGTCGTCTTGAGGCCGACGAGATCGTTCCACGCCGCCGGGATCCGCACCGATCCGCCCGTGTCGGAGCCGAGCCCCCAGGGCGCGAGCCCGAGCGCCACAGACGCGGCCGCGCCGGAGGACGACCCGCCCGGCGCGGCCTCCGGATCGTGGCGGTTCGGCGGCGTCGCCGCCATCGGGTTCACGCCGAGCCCGGAGAAGGCGAGTTCGGACATGTGCGTCTTGCCGAGGCAGACCAGTCCTTCGGCCGAGAGCGCCGCGACGCAGGCCGCGTCCCGCGCAGGGGTGCGGCCCGCCAGCAGGCGGGAGCCCGCCTCCGTCTCCACGCCTGCGGTGTCGAAGAGGTCCTTCAGCGAGACGGGCACGCCGTCGAGCGGGCCGCGCCGGAGCCCGGCCTGCGCGCGCTCCGCGGCGCCGGCGGCCTCGGCCCGCGCCCGCGCCGGCGTGACGCGGGCGTAGACGCGCTCGAACGCCGGATGATTCGCGATCGCGTCGAGGAAGGCCTCCGCGAGCACCCTCGGGTCGATTTCGCCGGCGTCGATCCCTCGGCCGAGCGCCGCGGCGCTCATCGTCAGCCAGTCCTTCATGCACTGTCCTCCCCCGCCGCGACGCTAAGGGGCGGAGGGGGGCGCGGCAACGGGTCCGCACGCGTGGACAAGGCGGCGCGGCGGGCTTAATCGCCCTCCATGACCTTTCGCGACACAGACGCCGATCTTCTGGTCGTCGGCGGCGGCAACGCCGGCGCGGCGCTCGCCCTCGCCGCCGCGCAGGCCGGCCTCTCGGTCGTCATGCTCGACGCGACGCCGGCCGAGCGCCGCGCCGCGCCGGATTTCGACGGGCGCGCCTACGCGCTGGCGGCGGCGTCGGTCCGGATGCTCGAGGCGCTCGGGGTCTGGAGCGCCGTCGCGGCGCGCGCGCAGACGATGCGCGAGATCCGCATTTCCGACGGCCGCATCGGCGATCCGGGCCCGGTCCGGCTCCGTTTCGAAGGCGCCGCGCTCGACCGCGCGCCCTTCGCCTGGATGCTCGAGGACCGTTGGCTCCGCAGCGCGCTGCTCGACGCCGTCGCCGCCGATGCTCGGATCGATCACCGCGCGCCTGCGCGGGTCGCGACGCATCGCGCGGAGGCGGGCAGGGCCGTCGCCTTGCTGGAGGACGGCGCCGAAGTCTCCGCCCCGCTGATCGCGGCCTGCGACGGGCGGCGCTCCGCGCTCGCGGCGCGGGCTGGGATCCGCTGGAGCGGTCGGCGCTACGGCCAGACGGGGCTGGTCTGCGCGGTGCGCTGCGCCGAGCCGCATGACGGCGTCGCCCGGCAGATCTTCTACCCCGGCGGCCCCTTCGCGATCCTGCCGCTCCAGGGCGAGGCGGGGGCGGGCGACGTGGTCTCGCTCGTCTGGTCGGAGCGCGACGCGGAGGCCGCGCGCATCGCCGCGCTCGACGATCCTGGCTATCTTGCGGAGATCGCGCTGCGCATGGGCGGCGTCCTCGGCGACGTCGCTCTCGTCGGGCGGCGTTGGGCCTATCCGCTGGAGCTCGCGCTCGCCTACGACTACGCGGGCGACCGGGTCGCCGCTGTCGGCGACGCGGCGCATGCGATCCATCCGATTGCGGGACAGGGCTTCAATCTCGCGCTGCGCGACGCGGCGGCGCTGGCCGAGACGCTGGCTGACGGGCGTCGACGGGGCGAGGACATCGGCGCGCCGGCGACCCTCTCGCGCTACGCGCGCTGGCGGCGGTTCGACTCGACCGGTCTCGCGGCCGCGACCGACGGCCTCAATCGGCTGTTCTCGAACGACTGGACACCCTTGCGCGCGCTGCGCGACGCGGGGCTCGCGGCGGTGGACGCGGTTCCGGGTCTCAAGCGCGCCTTCATGACGGCCGCGGCGGGGCTCGACGGCGACGCGCCGCGGCTCTTGCAGGGGCGGCGCTTGTGACGGGGACTTGCGCATGATGCGACGATCCGTCACGAAGCCTGCCCATGCGGCCCCCTGTCGGCTTTCGGCGGCGCCTCTAAAACCGTAGAGGCAAGCGTGAAATCCGAACGGCCGGGCGTGACGTCCGGCATCGGCGCTCCGGCGCCGACGCAACCCTGCCGATCCCCGCATCTCCGGGGCGGCGCGAGTGAACGGGAGCGACCCTTGGCGACGACGACCGAGCAAGCCGAAGAGGGCACCCGCCGCGACTTCCTGTATGTCGCCACCGGCGCCGTTGGCGCGGTGACGGTGGGCGCGGCGGTGTGGCCCCTGATCAACCAGATGAATCCGAGCGCCGACGTGCTCGCGCTCGCCGAGATCGAGGTCGACATCGGAGACCTCGCCGAAGGCTCGCAGATGACGGTGAAGTGGCGCGGGAAGCCGGTCATGATCCGCCACCGCACGGCCGACGAGATCCAGGCCGCGCGCGAGACCCCTGTCAGCGCCCTGAAGGACGGTCAGTCCCGCAGCGCGCAGACCCCGGGCGCCGAGGCGACCGACGAGAACCGCTCGCTCATGGACGGCAAGTATCTCGTCCAGATGGGCATCTGCACCCATCTCGGCTGCGTGCCGCTCGGCGAGCAGGGCGATTACGGCGGCTGGTTCTGCCCCTGCCACGGTTCGCATTACGACACGGCCGGCCGCATCCGGAAGGGACCGGCCCCGGAGAACCTTCACATCCCCGAGCTCGCCCTCGACGGGACGACGCTTCGGCTCATCGAGACCTACAGCGGGTGATCTGAACCATGAGCGGTATTCCCCAGCCCCACTACGAGCCGGGCTCCAACGCCGAGAAGTGGATCCACGACCGGCTTCCGGTCGTCGGCTTCGCGCTCGACTTCCTGCGCTTCCCGACCCCCAAGAACCTCAACTGGATGTGGATCTGGGGCGTGATGCTCACGATCTTCCTGGTGATCCAGATCGTCACCGGGATCGTGCTGGTGATGCACTACACGCCCCACGTGAACCACGCCTTCGCCTCCGTCGAGCACATCATGCGCGACGTCAACGGCGGCTGGCTGTTCCGCTACATCCACGCGAACGGCGCGTCGTTCTTCTTTATCGCGGTCTATCTGCACATCTTCCGCAGCCTCTTCTACGGCTCCTACAAGGCGCCCCGCGAGGTCACGTGGATCATCGGCATCCTGATCCTGCTGCTGATGATGGCGACCGCCTTCATGGGCTACGTGCTGCCCTGGGGCCAGATGTCTTTCTGGGGCGCGACGGTCATCACCAACCTGTTCTCGGCCATTCCGATGGTGGGCGACGCCATCGTGACCTGGCTCTGGGGCGGGTTCGCGGTCGACAATGCGACGCTGCAGCGCTTCTTCTCGCTGCACTACCTGATGCCGTTCCTTATTCTCGGCCTCACTGTCGTTCATATCTGGGCGTTCCACACCACGGGCAACAACAACCCGACCGGCGTGGAGGTTCGGCGCACCGACGTCGAGACGGCGGCCAAGGACACGGTTCCGTTCCATCCGTTCTACACGATCAAGGACATGTACGCGCTCGTGCTGTTCCTGATCCTGTTCGCGGTTTTCGTGTTCTTCATGCCGAACTACCTCGGCCATCCGGACAACTACATTGAGGCCGATCCGCTGGCGACGCCGGCGCACATCGTGCCCGAGTGGTACTTCCTGCCCTTCTACGCGATCCTGCGCGCCATCACCTTCGACATCTTCATCATTGACTCGAAGCTTGGCGGCGTGCTGGCGATGTTCGGTTCGATCGCCGTGCTGGCGCTCGCGCCGTGGCTCGACACGTCGAAGGTGCGCTCGGGCCGCTATCGCCCGCAGTTCAAGGTCTGGTTCTGGCTGCTGGTGGTCGACTTCTTCGTCCTGATGTGGGCGGGCGGCATGCCGGCCGAGCAGCCCTACGTGGCGATCTCGCAGATCGGCACCGCCTACTGGTTCGCCTACTTCCTGATCATCCTGCCGGTGCTCGGCGTGATCGAGAAGCCCGAGGCCCAGCCCGAGACCATCGAGGCCGCCTTCGCCGCGGAGCATCCGCCGAAGTCGTCTGACGCCGGAACCGTTCCCGGCGCGGCCCCCACGCCGGCCGAGTGAGGTGAGAGCATGCGACTGACGACCCTTTCCGCGGCGGTTCTGGCCGCCGCGGGCCTCGCCACCGGCGCGCTCGCCGCCGGCGAGACGCATATCGAGGACATCGACTTCAGCTTCGAGGGCCCGTTCGGCGTGTACGATCAGGCCCAGCTGCAGCGCGGCTATCAGATCTACACCGAGGTCTGTTCCGCGTGCCACGGCATGAAGTACGTGGCCTTCCGCAACCTCGGTTCGGAGACGGGCCCGGGCTTCCCGGAAGAGCAGGTCAAGGCCTTCGCCGCCAACTACGAGATCCAGATGGAGGACGGCGAGTATCGCCCGGCCGAGCCGAGCGACCGCTTCCCGACCCCCGAATACTACGGCGACGGCAATCCGCCCGACATGAGCCTGCTCGCCAAGTCGCGCGCCGGTTTCCACGGTCCCTATGGCACCGGCCTTAGCCAGCTGTTCAACGGCATCGGCGGGCCCGAGTACATCTACTCCCTGATGCTCGGCTACGAGGAGACCCCGGAATGCGCCGCCGAAAGCGACATCGGCGGCTACTACAACGCGGCCTTCCCGAACGGCGGCTTCCCGGCGGAGTGCGTCGATGAGCACGGCCACCGCATGGTTCCGGGTTCGTGGATCGCGATGCCCCCGCAGATCTATGAGGGCGTCGTCGAGTACATGGACGGCACCGATCCGACCGCCGATCAGCACGCCGAGGACATCGCGGCGTTCCTGATGTGGGCGGCGGAGCCCAAGATGATGGAGCGCAAGGAGGCGGGCCTCCGCAACATCCTCTGGCTCGGCCTGCTCGCGGTGCTGATGTACTACGTCAACAAGAAGATCTGGGCGCCGGTGAAGGGTGAGGACGCCTGACGAAGGCGCGTTCCCTCGCTCCCGACCTCCATCTCAGCGCCCCGCCGAGCCCTGCTCGGCGGGGCGTCGCCGTTCTCGGCGCCTTTGCGGATGCGGCGCCCTCGCGCAACGCCGGCGCTTGATGTAAGCCCGACCCCGCGGCGCAGGTTGGGTCGATGTCTGGCGGGCAGGGGTTCGCCGATCGCCCCTCCGGTGCGACAGACCGCCGGGGGCGCCGCGTCTCCTCAGGGCTTATGCGCTGATACGAAGGCCAGCCGCCCACCGACCGAATGGAGTAGAGAGAATGGCTTCCGACGCCCAGCAGCACCCGACGACCCACGCCCGGCTCATCGCCTGGGTCGACGAGATGATCCGGCTTTGCCAGCCCGACAGCGTGCGCTGGGCCGACGGTTCCGACGCCGAGTGGAAGGAGCTCACCGACCTGATGGTCGAGAGCGGCTCCGCGATCCGCCTGAACCCGGAGAAGCGGCCGAACTCCTTCCTCGTGCGCTCCGATCCGAACGACGTCGCGCGCGTGGAGGGCAAGACCTTCATCTGCTCGAACAACCGCAACGACGCCGGTCCCACCAACAACTGGGCTCCGCCCGCGGAGATGAAGGCGAAGCTGCGCGGACTGTTCGACGGGTGCATGCGCGGGCGCACCATGTACGTGATCCCCTTCTCCATGGGGCCGCTCGGCTCGAACATTTCGCAGATCGGGATCGAGATCACCGACAGCCCCTATGTCGTCGTGAACATGCGGATCATGACCCGCATGGGTCGGGCGGTGCTCGACGTGCTCGGCGACGCCGGCGACTTCGTGCCGTGCCTCCACTCCGTGGGGCGCCCGCTGAAGCCTGGCGAGGCCGACGTCGCGTGGCCCTGCGATCCCGAAAACACCTACATCACGCACTTCCCCGAGGAGCGGTCGATCTGGTCCTACGGCTCGGGCTATGGCGGCAACGCGCTACTCGGCAAGAAGTGCTTCGCGCTTCGCATCGCGAGCGTCATGGCGCGCGACGAGGGCTGGCTGGCCGAGCATATGCTGATCCTCGGCGTCGAGAGCCCGAAGGGCGAAAAGACCTATGTCGCCGCCGCCTTCCCCTCGGCCTGCGGCAAGACCAACTTCGCCATGATGGTGCCGCCGGAGGGCTTCGAGGGCTGGAAGGTGCTGACGGTGGGCGACGACATCGCCTGGCTGAAGCCGGATGCGGAGGGCAAGCTCCGGGCGATCAACCCGGAGGCGGGCTTCTTTGGCGTCGCGCCCGGCACGTCGATGAAGACGAACCCGAACGCCATCAAGACGCTGCACGCCAACTGCATCTTCACCAACGTCGCGCTGACCGATGAGGGCGACGTGTGGTGGGAGGGGCTGACCGACGAGCCGCCCGCGCATCTGATCGACTGGACCGGGCAGGAGTGGACGCCGGATTGCGGGCGCAAGGCCGCGCATCCGAATTCGCGCTTCACCGCGCCGGCGGCGCAGTGCCCGACGATCGACCCCCGCTGGGAGGACCCGAAGGGCGTGCCGATCTCGGCCTTCCTGTTCGGCGGGCGCATGAGCCAGACGATCCCGCTGGTCTATCAGGCGTTCAACTGGAGCCACGGCGTCTATTCCGCGGCCACCATGGGCTCGGAGGCCACCGCGGCGGCGGTCGGGCAGGCGGCGATGCGGCGCGATCCGATGGCGATGCTGCCCTTCTGCGGCTACAACATGGCCGACTACTTCGCCCACTGGCTCGACGTCGGACGCCGGCTTTCGAACCCGCCCCGGATCTTCCGCGTCAACTGGTTCCGGCGCGACGAGAACGGCAAGTTCATCTGGCCGGGCTTCGGCGAGAACATGCGTGTGCTGAAATGGGTGATCGACCGGCTGAACGGCCGCACCGCGCCCGTCGAGAGCCCGCTCGGCTGGATGCCGCGCTACGAGGACATCGACTGGACCGGCCTCGATTTCCCGCCGGAGAAGTACTACGAAATCATGTCGGTCGATCGGGATGCGGGTACGGAAGAGGCGCATGACCATGAGAAGCTGTTCGACCGCTTCTTCGACCGCCTTCCCAAGGAGTTCATCTATGAGCGCGAGCTTCTCCGCTCGCGCCTGTGGCGCTCTCCCGAACACTGGGGTCTCGTTCACGAGCGGTGACAGCCACGCCTGAACGGGCGCCTCGCGCGAGACTCGAAGCGCCGCGGTATCCGAATGGAAACCGCGGCGCTTTCTTTTTTCGGCCGAAGGCCGACCTCAGCCGAACAGGTTCACGAAGTCGTCGAGGTTCAGGTTGGCGATCCCCTCTACGGTCAGGCTGTCGCCGTCGCCTCCGCCGAGCACGACCTTTCGGTCCAGCCAGCCGAGCTGCACGAAGGGCAGACCGCCGACGTCGATCTTGTCCTCACCCTGGACGAAATCGAGGATCACGGCGCTGTCGGGTCGACCGTCGCCGCTGTTGCGGCCGAAGACGAAGACGTCCTCGCCCGGCCCGCCGATCATCCGCAGAGACCGACCGGGGCCGGCGACCAGAAGATCGTCGCCGTCGCCGCCGCGAAGCACCCGCTGGTTCGGCGCCGCGGCCTGCGGGGTCAGATCGAGCACCGAGACGTCCACGGTCGCGACATCCGTCCCGCCGAAGCCGTCCGAGACGCGATAATCGAAGCCGCCGACACCGGTAAATCCGGGATCGGGTGTGTAGATGAAGCTGTCGCCGTCCTCCACGACCGCCCCGTTGCGCGCGCCGCCGACGACCACGGACGCGGTCAGCGGATCTCCGTCCGCATCGCGCGCCTGGGACAGCAGCGCGCCGCGCGCGATGCTGAGGGGCTGGTCGACCAGGATCGTGAAGGCGTCGTCCTGCGCGATCGGCGCCCGGTTCGTCTCGTCGATCTGACCGTTCTGGTTGTTGTCCTTGCCGTCGTTGAACTCGAGGGCGCCCGGGAAAACGGTCGGGTCGGCGTCGTCGGCGTCTCCTGCGGTGTCGGTGAAGCCTTCCGGCGCATCATAGGCGCTCCGGTTGGCGTCGGGATCGTCGACGCCGAAGCCGTCGGCGTCAGCGTCGCGGAAGAAGGTGAAGGGGCCGTCGACCCCATTGACCGTCAGCGAACCGACATTCGTCGTCTCGCCGCCGAAGCCGTCGGAGACGCCGTAGCGGATCTCCAGCTCCAGCGTCTCGCCCTGGGCGAGGCGAACCGCGAACTGCGCGGGATCGACGGTGAGGTCCTGACCGGCCGGGCCGCCAAGGGTGAAGGCCACGGGCGCGCCGCTCCCGACCTCGACGACGGCGACGTCGCCGAGCGAGAGCGCGTCACCGTCAGGGTCGGTGACCCGCGATTGGATGAGCGCCGTGGTCACCGGAGCGTCCCGCTCGGAGAACGCCCCCAGGGCGAACGCCGCGGCGACAGGCGCCAGATTGTCTTCGTCGACCTCGCCGTCCTGGTCGTTGTCCTTGAAATCGTTGATCTCGGGCGCGCCCGGGAAGACCGTGGGATCGTCGTCGTCCGCGTCGCCCGCCCGATCGACGAAGCCCGGCGGCGCGACGTAGGCGGTCCGGTTCGTGTCGGATGCGTCCACGCCGAAGCCGTCAGCGTCCCCGTCCTGGAAGAAGGTGAAGGGCCCGTCGACGCCTTCCACGAGGAGCGTCGCAGTGTTCGCCGCGACGCCGCCGAAGCCGTCAACGACCTCGTAATCCACGAGGACGTCGACCGACTGCGATCCCGTGAGATCGAAGGCGAGGGACGCGGGATCGATCGTCAGCAGGCTGCCCGACAGCGTGGAGTCGACCGAGAGCCCCGCCGCGTCGACCGTGACCGAGACGTTCGCCACCGAAAGCAGATCGCCCTCGGGGTCTGTCGCGTTGGCGTCGGCCAACAGATCGATCATGACCGCCGCGTCGGTCTCCAGGACCGGGCCGGCGGCGATCGGGTCGACGTCCGGCGGACCATCCGGGAAGTCCGCGTTGCGGACCGTCCCTGCGTAGCCATCGTTGACGATGAGAGCGCCCTCGGGCGTTCCGTCGCCGTCGACGTCGATGGTGATGCGCGATCCGTCGGCCAGTAGGCGGGCGCGCAGCGGCTGTCCTTCGGCGTCCAGGATGCGGAGCCGGTCGCCGTCGGCGTCGTCGAAGCCGGTGATCGTGTCGCCGTCGAGTTCGGCGAGCGCGCCCTCGATGGTGTCGGCGCCGGCCAGCTGCGAGATGTCGTCCGCGCCGAGACCCGGCGCGAGCAGATCGTTCCCGCCCCGTCCCGCCAGGAAGTCGTCGCCGCCGAAGCTGCGCAGGGTTTCGCCCAAGTCCGACCCGCCGAAGCTGTCGCCGAACTCGGTCCCGAAGACGACTTCGAAGCCCGAGAGCGAGTCCTCCACGCCGCTGGCGAAGTCGTTGAAGCTGTCGACGCCACGCCCGATGAGCAGGTCGATGAACACGCCGCCCGGGCCGCCCTCCAGGTCATAGCGCAGCGTGTCGTCGCCGGCGCCGCCGTCGAGAGTGTCCGCGCCGTCGCGGCCCGTGATCTCGTTGCCGTCGGCGTCGCCGATGATCACGTCGTCGAGATCGCCGCCCAGCACGCCCTCGATCGACGTCAGCGAATCCGTATCGCCGAACCCGTCGACTGCGGCGCCGTTCAGCAGATTGACCGAGACGCCCGCGAGCGCAGTGGCGAAATCGACCACGTCGAAGCCGATGCCGCCAGTTAAGGTGTCGTCGCCGGCGAGCCCGCGGAAGACGTTGTCGCTCCCGTCGCCGGTCATGACGTCGGCGAAGCGCGTGCCGACGACCCGCTCGATGCTGGAGATCTGATCGACGTCGCCGAAGCCGTCGACGATGGTCCCGCCCGCAAGGTCGGCCACGATCCCGAGCAATCCGCCGCGCGCTTCGTCGAAGACGTAGCTGGCGGCGTCGAGGCCGACGCCGCCCTCGAGCGTGTCGGATCCGGCGAGACCGAGGAACAAGTCGTCCCGCGCCGAGCCGACGAAGACGTCGCCGAAGCGCGTGCCGGCGGCGTCCTCGATCCCGGTCAGCGTGTCCTGGCCGCCGAAGGGATCATTGGCGCGGCCGTTCGCGAGATCGACCGTGACGCCCTGCGTCGCCGCCTCGCTCTCGTAGCTGACGAGATCGGTTCCGGCGCCGCCCGCGATACTGTCGTCGCCCGCGCCGCCGTCGAAGATGTTGTCGGCCGCGTCGCCTGTCAGAGTGTCGTCGAAGGCGGAGCCGATGACCGCGTCCACGCCGATGAGCGTGTCCGCCCCGCCTCCGCCGTCCGTGGCCCGCTCCGCCGCCATGTCGACGGAGACCGGCCCGGCGTCGAACGCGTAGCTCACGACGTCCATGCCGGCGCCGCCCTGCACGAGGTCGTCGCCGCCGAGAGGGGCGAATTCGGACCCGCGCACGCCGGCGAAGAACTGGTCGTCGCGGTCCGTGCCGACGATCAGGGCGCCGCCGATGACGGTGTCCGTGTCGCCGAAGGTGTCGACGATCGTCTGGTTGCTCGCGATGGTGAGATCGACGGCGATGGCGAGCCCGCCGCCCTCGAGATCATAGCGGATCAGGTCGACGCCGGCGTCCACGTTGAACTCGTCGTTCCCGGCGCCGCCGATCAGGTCGTCCGCCTCAGGGCCGGCGTCGCCGTCGTCGTCGGCGAACAGGATGTCGTCGCCCTCGCCGCCGTCGAGCGTGTCGCCGCCCGCGTCGCCGCGCAGAATGTCGGCGCCGAGCCCGCCCGAAAGGCTGTTGTCGGCGCCGTCGCCTGCGAGCGCGTCGTCCCTGCCGGTTCCGACCACGTCCTCGACGCCGATAAGGACGTCGCTGTCGCCGAAGCTGTCGAGCGCGGCGCCGTTTCCGAGATTGACGAAGACGACGCCGGTTCCGGTTTCAAGGTCATACCGCGCCGCGTCGCGCGACCCGTCGCCGCCGTCGAGCGTGTCGTTCCCGGCGCCGCCAGTGAGATTGTCGCCCTCGCCGTCGGCCCCGCGGAGCGTATCGTCGCCAGCGTCTCCGAACAGGTCGTCGTCGTCCGCGCCGCCGTCGATCAGGTCTGCGCCGTCGCCGCCGGCCAAGCGCTGCGATCCGATCGCGCCGGTCAGGGTGTCGTCGAACTGGGAGCCGTTGACGGCGTCGATCCCTGCGAACGTGTCCGAGTCGCCAAACGGATCGATCGCAGAGCCGCTGGTCACGTCGGCGAAGATCAGGTCGACGCCCTGGATCGCCGGGCCGGCCCCGTCGAAGCCGTCGTCGAAATAAACGAGGGTGGAGCCGGCGCCGCCGTCATAGTCGTCGGCCCCGCTGCCGGCGAGGAACAACGCCCCGCCGGTCGCAATCAGGACGTCGTCGCCGGCGCGGTCGAAAACATACTCGTCGTTCAGGAAGATCGCGTCGCCGGCCTGTGAGCCGTGAAGCCCCTCGAAACCGGAGAGCGAATCGACTCCCTGGCCGCGCTTGTCGGCTGTGAACGGGGCGGCCCCGCCATTGGCGACGGCCGTGTAGTTCAGTGTGACGCCGTCGAAGAAGAGCCCATTGTCGTAGAACACCACGTCGGCGGCGCCTTCCGCGCCGTCCGCTCCGCCGTCGAGCAGGTCGTCGCCCTCGCTGGCGTCGATCCCGTCGCCGCCGATCCCGCCGAGGATCGTGTCGTCGCCCGAACCGCCGCGGAGGTTGTCGTCGCCGAGGCCGCCGTCGATCGAGGCGCCGGCGTCGCCCGCGCTGATCTCGTCGCCGCCGCCGAAGCCGAGCAGCGTCGTTCCGACATTCGTGGAGCCGTCCAGCGTGTCGCCGAAGCCCGAGCCTTCGACCGCCTCGAAGCTGACCAGCGTGTCGGCATCGCCGAAACCGTCGGTCGCCGAGCCCAAGTCCAGGTCGACGCGCACGCCGCCGGGATCGTCGGCGTAGGAGACGGTGTCGGAGCCTGTTCCGCCGTCGAGCCTATCAGCCCCGCCGCCGCCCGACAGGAAGTCGTCGGAGCCTTCGCCCGACAGCGTGTTGGCCTCGCCGTCGCCGATCAGCGTGTCGTCGAAGCCCGTCCCCTCGACCTGCTCGACCCCGCTGACGACGTCCGTGTCGCCGAAGCCGTCGATCGCCACGCCCGTGAGCAGATCGACGTTCGCGCCCTGGGTGATGCCGGACTCGTTGAACACGGCGCGGTCGATCCCGCCCTCGCCGCTCAGCGTGTCGGCCCCCTGACCGCCGATCAGGGTGTCGTCGCCGGTCCGGCCCTGCAGCTGGTCGTCGCCGTCGCCGCCGACGAGCGAATCCGCTCCGGTGTTCCCGGTCAGCGTGTCGGCCCCGCCGAAGCCGAACAGGGTGGTCCCGCCGGCGTCGCCGCTGATGGCGTCCGCGAAGTCGGTGCCGCCGACCTGTTCGACGCCGTCGAGCACGGTGTCGGCGTCGCCGAAGCTGTCGGTGGCGACGTTGATGACGAGATCGACCTGCACGCCGCCCGGACCGCCCTCGGAGCGATAATCGAGCAGATCGATCCCGCCGCCGCCGGCGATCTGGTCTGCACCGGCGCGGCCGATCAGCGTGTCGTTCCCGCCGCCCCCGTCGAGCGTGTCGTCGCCGAGCCCGCCGTCGAGCAGGTCGTTCCCGGCGACGCCGGCCAGGTTGTCAGCGCCGCCGGCCCCGAACAGTTCTGTGTCGATCAGCGCGTTCCCGATGAGCGTGTCGCCCGCCTGGCCGCCGCGCACCTTCTCGACGTTCAGGACCGACCCAGTGAGGCTCACGCCGTCGGAGACCTCGTTCGCCTCGAACAGATCGACGGTGATCCCGAATGCGACGCTCTGGAAATCAAGGAAGTCGACGCCGTCGCCGCCGTCCGCCTCGGCGATGAGGAATGTCTCGTCGGCGACAAGCGTGTCGTCGCCGATGCCGCCGCGCAGCGTGTCGCCGTCGCCGTTCGCCACGAGGCTGTCGGCGCCGTCTCCGCCATCGATCAGTTCGGTTCTGACGTTCCCGAACACGGTGTCGCCGAAGACCGAGCCTTCCAGCGCTTCGAACTCCCGAACGAACGCGACCCCGAGGACGCCGCCCGTGATCTCGCCCGTGCCGTTGCCCTCGCGGAGGTCCGCGACGAACCCCTGACCGTTCTGCGACACGAGGGTGAGCACGTCGAAGCCCGCGCCGCCGTCGAACAGGTCGTTGAGCCCGCCGTTGATCGTGACGGAGTCGTCGCCGTCCAGACCCTCGAACACGTCGCGCACGCCGGACGCCCCGACGAAGCTGTCGGGCAGATTGGTGCCGATGACGTGCTCAACCCCGACCAGCGTGTCCACGCCGCCGAAGGGATCGGTCACGGTTCCCGCTTCAAGGTCGATGACGACGCCGCCGGACTGCCCGAAGGCGCCCGCGTAGCTGACGGTGTCGTTCCCCGCGCCGCCGAGGATGAGGTCGGAGCCCGCCCCGCCAACGATGAAGTCGGCGCCGTCGCCGGCGTCGACGGTGTCGTTCCCGTCGCCGCCGTCCAGCGTGTCGCCGAGGAGGCCGCCGGCGACATCGCTTCCCGTGATCGAGTCGTCGCCGAGCAGACCGGAGAGCGAGACGGGCGCGCCGAAGCCCGCCGCCGACAGCGTGTCGCCGACGCCGTCGATGTCGGAGCCGATCACGGCCTCGAACCCGGTCACGGTGCTGACTCCGGCGCCGCCGGTCGGGTCGCTCGCGGTCCCGGCCCCGAGGTCGACGGCGATCCCGGTCGAGGCGCCGCTCGAGAAGTCGAGCGCGTCGAAGCCCGCGCCGCCGGACGCGCTGAAGCCGGCCTCGAACACGCTCAGCGTGTCGTCGCCGTCGAGCAGGTCGATCTCCGACAGACCGGTGCTGAAAACGCTGTCGCCGGAGAGGGTGCTGTTGCTGCCCTCGAGCGCCTCGATCCCGCTGAACTCGCCGTTGGCGTTGCCGAAGCCGTCGTCGAAGACGAAGCCGCCGGCGACGTCGATCCCGCCCGGCGCGTCCGCGAAGCTGAGCGTGTCCTGACCGGCGCCGCCGAAGATCGTGTCGACGCCGTCGCCGCCCTGGAAGAAGTCGTCGCCGTCCTCGCCCAGGAGACTGTCGCCGAGCCTGTCGGACCCGGCGCCGCCGATGAGGGTGTCCGCGCCGTCGCCGCCGATCAGGTTGTCCGCGCCGCCGCCGCCGCTCAGGCTGTCCGCGCCGCCGCGTCCCTGGAGCAGGTTGTCGCCGCCGTCGCCGGTCAGCGTGTCGCTGAAATCGGTGCCGGTCGCGTCCTCGAACCCGGCGACGTCGTCCGTGTCGCCGAAAGCGTCCAGCACGGTCGCGTCGCCGATCGTGTAGACGACGCCGTTGGTCTCGCCGACGCCGCCGAACACGATCTGGTCGATCCCGGCGCCGCCGCGGAGCGTGTCGTTCCCCGCCCGCCCGGCGATGATGTCCTCGCCGCCGCCGCCGTAGAGCGCGTTGGCCGCGTCGTCGCCTAAGAGGGTGTCGTCGCCCTCGGTCCCGTCGACCGCCTCGATCCCGTAGAGCGTGTCGTCGTCGTCAGTATAGATGTAGGAGCCAGGCAGGTTGACGAAGCCGCCGGTCGCGACGCCGAATGCGGGGTCGAAGCCGAGGTTCACATACGCGCCGTTGTTCTGCACGTAATAGGCTGGCAGGTCATAATCGGCGGTGTCGAAGCCGTCGCCGCCGATGATGACGTCGTTGCCCTCGCCGCCTTTAAGCGTGTCGTTGTCGGCGCCGCCGTCGATCGTGTCGTCGCCGCGGGTGGCGTCGATCAGGTCGTCGCCGTCCCCGCCGAGGATGGACTCCGAGCCGAACAGGCCGTTGACCGTGTCGTTCCCGGCGCCGGCGTCGATGTCGGGAACCCCGGCGGTCAGCGAGATCAGGTCGTCGCCGCCGAGAGCGACAATGCTGGTCGTGCCGACGCCGCCGACGATCGTGTCGGCCTGCTCGGTCAGGATGAACGCCTCGAACCCGCCGATCGTCTCTCCGGCGTTGCCGAAGCTGTCCGAGGCCGTGTCGCCGGCGACGTCGACGCTGACCCCGAGGCCGCCGCCTTCCTGCGAGAAGTCGAGCACGTCGACGTCGCCGAACCCGCCGCCGCCGTCGAGCGAGTCGACGCCGTCGCCGCCGACCAGCGTGTCTGACCCGGTTCCGCCGGAAAGCGCGTCGGCGCCGACCCCGCCGTCGAGGAAGTCGTTCCCGCCGAGACCGTCGAGCGTGTCGTTCCCGCCGTCGCCCAGTAGCTCGGTGTCCACAGTCTGGTTCGCGATCAGCACGTCGCCGGCCTGTCCGCCGCGCACCTTCTCGACGTTCAGCACCGAGCCCGTGAGGCTGGCGCCGTCGGTGACGTTGTTCGACTCGAACAGATCGACGGTGATCGCGAAGGAGACGCTCTGGAAATCAAGGAAGTCGACGCCGTCGCCGCCGTCCGCCTCCGCGATGAGGAATGTCTCGTCGGCCACCAGCGTGTCGTCGCCGATCCCGCCGCGCAGCGTGTCGCCGTCGCCGTCGGCGACCAGGCTGTCGGCGCCGTCGCCGCCCTCGATCAGGTCGGCGGTGCCGTCGCCGATCAGGGTGTCGGCGAACTCGGAGCCGATCAGGCCGTCGAAGCCGGAGATGGTGGAGACCGCGCCGCCGTTGCTCACCGTCGCGTCGCTGAGGCTGGCGGCGAAGCCCACGCCGGTGGTCGAGACGAGGGTGAGGACGTCGTTCCCGAGGCCGCCGTCGAGCGTGTCCGACCCCCCGCTCAGCGTCACGCTGTCGTCGCCGTCGCCGCCCTGGAAGTTGTCGCTGCCGATGGAGCCCGCGAAGCTGTCGGCGAGGTCCGTGCCGATGATCGTGTCGATCCCGACCAGCGTGTCGGTCGAGCCCTCGGCGTCGAGCACCTCGAACGACCCGCCGTTCCCGCCCGTGACGGTGATCCCGGCAGTGAAGCCGCTGTAATCGACCGTGTTTGCGCCCGTGCCGCTGATCGAGTCGTTTCCGGGCCCGGCGATCACGAGGTCGGTCCCCGCCTCGAGCTCGATCACGTCGTCGCCCGCGCCGCCTGTGACGGTGTCGTTCCCCCCGCCGGCGAAGATCGTGTCGCTCCCGTCGCCGCCGAGGATCTCGTCGGACCCCGCCGCAGCGCTCAGCCTGTCGTTGCCGCCGCCGCCGTCGAGGCGGTCCGCGCTGCTGCTCCCGCCGAGCGTATCGTCGCCGAGCAGGCCGATCAGCGTCACGGCGCCGCCCGCGAGATCGGTGCGGATGTCGTCGCCGAAAGCGTCGACGTCAGTGCCCGTCACGACCTCGAAGCCGGTCACCGTGGCCGCAGCGCCGGTCGAGGGATCGGTCGCCGCGCCGGTTTCCAGATCGAGCGTCAGAGGGAACGCGCCGACGCTCGAGAAGTCGATGACGTCGACGCCTGCGCCGCCGCCGAGCGCCGTGAAAGCGCCTTCGACGCGCAATGTGTCGTCGCCCGCGAGGAGATCGACGCGCGACAGTCCGGCGTTCGAGACGTCGTCGCCTGAAAGGGTGTTGTCCGATCCTTCGAGCGCTTCGACGCCTGTGAAGCTCTCCGCGTTGCCGAAGCCGTCGTCGGAGACGAAGCCGCCGCCCCCGCTCACGACGCCGCCCGGCGCGTCCGCGAAGCTTATGGTGTCTTCACCGTCGCCGCCCTGAAGATTGTCGATGCCCGCGCCGCCGCTTAGGCTGTCGTCGCCGCCGCCGCCGATGAGGAGGTTCGCCCCGACGTTCCCGACCAGCGTGTCCGCGAAGCCGGTGCCGACCACGTCGTTGAAGCCGGTGACGCTGTCGGTGTCGCCGAAGGCGTCGATCACCGTGGCGTCGCCAAGTGCGAAGTTCACGCCGTTCAACTCGCCCGGGCCGCCGAAGACGATGCGCGACAGACCGCCGCCGTCGAGCGAGTCCGCGCCCGCCCCGCCGCGGATGATGTCGAAGCCGCCGCCCGAGACGATGGTGTTAGCCCCGGCGCTTCCGTAGAGCGTGTCGTCGCCGGCGGTGCCCTCGACCGCTTCGATGCCGGTGAGCGTGTCGGTGTCGTCGAGGACGCCGTAGCCGCCGACGGCGCTTCCGGCTTCCAGATCGACATACGCTCCCGTTCCAGCATCGGAGTCGTAGTAGTCGAAGACGACCGTATCGAAGCCGTCGCCGCCGATGATGACGTCGTTCCCGCCCCCGCCCGCGATCCGGTCGTCTTCCGTTCCGCCGTCGAGGCTGTCGTTCCCGCCGCCGCCGCCGATCGAGTCCGCGCCCGCTTCGCCTTGCAGCGTGACGTCGGCCTCGCCGCTGCTTGCGTCGAGCGTGTCGTCGCCGCCGCCGCCGAGGGCGACGGTGATGCCCGATCCGTCGAAGCTGTCCGCCTGATCTGTCAGGATGACCTGTTCGATGCCTGAGAAGGTCTCGCCTGCGTTCCCGAAGCTGTCGGTGATCAGGCCGCTCGCGACGGCGACGGGGCCGCCGCCGCCCTCCTGCGAGAAGTCGATCACGTCGACATCGCCGGCCTGGTTGAACCCGATGAAGTTGTCGACGCCGTCGCCGCCGATGAAGGTGTCGGAGCCGAAATAGCCGTTCAGCGTGTCGTCGCCGGCGCCGCCGACGAGCAGGTCGGCGTCGTCGCCGCCATAGAGCGAGTCCGCGCCGCCATAGCCGTAGATGGTGTCGTCGCCCGCTCCGCGGCTGATCGTGTCGCCGAAATCGCCGCCGAGGATGATCTCGACGCCAGTGATCGAACCGCCAAGCGTGTCGAAGCCGTTGTCGAGAAGAGACCCGCCCGAAATGCGCACTGCGCCGACAGCGTTGGAGAAGTCCGCCACGTCCACGCCGACGCCGCCGTTAAGCGTGTCGCGGCCTGCGCTCGCGAGAAGGGTGTCGTCGCCGTCGCGGCCCTGCAGGTCGTTCGCGCTCGCGTCGCCGCCGATGCTGTCGCCCTGCGCCGAGCCGAACACGTTCTCGAAGCCTGTGACGGTGTCGGTTCCGCCTTCGCCGTCCTGCGCCGCGCCGCCCGCGAGATCGACCGAAACGGCCCCGGGCGCGGCGCTGTAGTCGAGCGTGTCGCCGGCGTCGCCGTCGGCGCCGCCGTCGAGCAGGTCGTCGCCGCCGCCGCCCGAGATGATGTCGTCGCCGCCCGCGCCACGAAGCGTCTCGCCCGCCGCCGATCCGATCAGGATGTCGGGCCCGAGCGTGTTGTCGGAACCGATTACTTCCTCGATCGAGACCAGCGTGTCATCAGACCCGAGGGGGTTGCTGAGATCGACCGTGACGGGCGCGCCCGCGGGATTGGCGAACTGCCTCTGCGAGTAGTCGACCGTGTCGCTGCCCTCGCCGCCGTCGAATACGTTGCCGACGTTGCCGGGGATGAAGAGGTCGTTCCCAGTCCCGCCTTCGAGCGTCGCGTTTCCGAGCGCGGTCGTCTCGGGCGACGCTTCGAGGGTGTCGTTTCCGCCAAGCCCTTGCAGCAGGGTGGTCCCTTCGACGCCACGGATGTTGTCGCCGAAGGCGTCGGTGCCGACGGCGTTCTCGACGCCGGTGATGGTGTCGGCGTCGCCGAAGCCGTCGGTCTGCGTGCCGCCCTGGAGCTGTATGTTGACGCCCTGCGTCACCCCGACGTCGTCGAACAGCGCCGTGTCGAGTCCGTCGCCGCCCTCGATGCTGTCGCCGCCGGCCCCGCCGATCAGCGTGTCGTCGCCGTCGCCGCCGTCGAGCGTGTCGTCGCCCGCCCGGCCGTCGAGGCTGTCGGCCCCGCCGCCGCCGGTCAGCCCGTCGCCCACGACCGAGTCGTCCGCGCCGAGGATCGTGTCGCCAAGGCTCGTGCCCTGGACCCGCTCGAAGCCGGAGAGCTCATCCACGCCGTCGAAGGCGTCGACGGCCGTCCCCGCCTGGAGGTCGACGACGACGCCTCGGAGCGGGTTCGTCGCGCCGAAGATCACGAGGTCTCCGGAGCCGGCGCCGCCGTCGAGCGTGTCGTCGCCGCCCCGCCCTTCGATCGTGTCGTCGTTGTCGGCGCCGCTCAGCCGGTTCGCCTGACCGTCTCCGCGCAGCGTGTCGAGGCCGAACGTGCCGTCGACGCCCTCGATTTCCGACAAGTCGTCCGTCTCGGCCGCGAGGGAATCGTAGCCGACCGACCCGGTCCCGGCGGCGAGGTCGACGTCCGCGCCGGCGTAGGTCGACGAGTTGAAGCCCTCGTAATCGACGATGTCGAAGCCGTCGCCGCCGATGATCGTGTCGACGCCGCGGCCGCCCCGCAGCGTGTCGTCGCCGAGGCCGCCGTCGATGCTGTCGCCGCCCGCGCCGCCGTCGATGGTGTCGGCGCCGTCCTCGCCGAGCAGCGTGTCGTCGCCGGCGCCGCCGTCGATGGTGTCGTCATCGGCGCCGCCGCTCAGCGAGTCGTTCTGGAAGCCGCCGACGAGGCTGTCGTTCCCGGCGCCGCCCGCGAACACGTCGATGTTCCCGTCGCCGACGAGCGTATCGTTCCCGGCGCCGCCCTCGACGGTCGCGGAGACGTCGCCCGATCCGCCGAACTCGTCGTCCTGATCCGTCAGGATGAAGTTTCTGACGCCGCTGATCGACTCGCCGGTGTTGCCGAAGCTGTCGGTCGCGTCGCCGTCTCCGACGTTTACGACCACGCCCGAACCGCCGCCCTCCTGCGAGAAGTCGAGCACGTCGTCCGCGTCGCCGTAGAAGCTGTCCACGCCGTCGCCGCCGACGAACGTGTCCGCGCCCGAGCCGCCGTCCAGCGTGTCAGCCCCGTCGCCGCCGAACAGGATGTCCGCGCCGCCTTCGCCGAGGAGGCTGTCGTCTCCGCCGCGGCCGTCGATGGAGTCGTCGCCGTCGCCGCCGAAGAGATCCTCGCCGGCCGCGTCGTCGCCGAGGATCGTGTCGCCGAACGCGGTGCCCTGAGCGCCTTCGAACCCGAAGAACGTGTCGGTGTCGCCGAAGCTGTCGATCGCCGTTCCCGTCGAAAGATCGACATCGATCGCGTTCGGGCCGCCGCCGAACACGAGGATGTCGAAGCCGCCTTCGCCATAAAGGCTGTCGTCGCCTGCGCGGCCGCCGATGCGATCGTCGCGTCCCCCGCCGTAGAGCGCGTTCGCGTAACTGTCGCCGAGGAGGGTGTCGTCGCCGTTGCTGCCCTGAACGGCTCTGACGCCGCTCAGCGTGTACGTGTACGTGTCGCCGAACGCTACGCCGGCCTCCAGATCCGCATCGACGCCGATGTAGATGCTGCTCGGCGGGTAGCTGTAATAGTAATCGAAGACGACGAGGTCGAACCCGTCGCCGCCGATGATCGAGTCGTCTCCGCCGCCTGCGAAGAGAGTGTCGTCGCCGTCGCCGCCATCGAGCGTGTCCGCGCCGTCTCCGCCTTCGATGTCGTCGTCGTCTGCGCCGCCGATCAGCGAGTCGTCCCCTGCGCCGCCGGTGATGGTGTCGAACCCGTCGCCGCCCTCGAGCGTGTCGGCCCCGTTGTTGCCGTCGAGAATGTCGTCGCCGCCGAAGCCGAGGACGCTCGCGCCCGCGTCGTTGGAGGCCCGGAAGTCGTCGTTCAGCTCGGTGAGGAGGAAGTTGGAGACGCGCGTGTCGGTCAGAACGTCGATGTCGCCGAAGGTGTCGGTAGCGGTGGCGTTCGGCAGGTCGACGTTCACCCCGTTCGGCCCGCCCTCCGCCGAGAAGTCGACGAAGAACTCGCCGAGCGCGCCGCCATAGAAGCGGTCGGCGCCCGCGCCGCCGATCAGCGTGTCGCTGTCGAAGTAGCCCCGCAGCGTGTCGTCGCCGCCGAGGCCGGAGAGGATGTTGTTTCCCTGCCCGCCGATCAGGTTGTCCGCCTGCGCCGTCGCCTCGAGGCCTTCGACGCCGATCAGCGTGTCCTGGCCCTGGCCGTCGTCGACGGTGAAGCCCTGCAAGGGATCTCCGAAGGAGACCAAAAGGCCTTGGGTCGCGCCGCTGAAACTCGCGACGTCGAACCCATCCCCGCCGACGATGCGGTCGGCCCCGGCGCCGCCTTCCAGCGTGTCGTCGCCGTCGCCGCCCTCCAGCGTGTCGTCGCCGCCGCCGCCGCCGAGGAAGTTCGCGCCGCCGTCGCCGGTCAGGCTGTCGGAGAGCCCCGAGCCGATCGCGCCCTCGATGCCGGATACGGTGTCGGTGTCGCCGAACGCGTCGATGACGGTGAAGTCGCCGACCGCGAAGTCGACGCCCTGCGTCTCGCCCAAGCCGCCGAAGACGATGATGTCGTCGCCGCCGCCGCCGTTGATATCGTCGCCACCGGCCCGCCCGCCGAGCGTGTCGTCGCCCCCGCTGCCAAACAGATAGTTGGCGTTCTCGTCGCCGAATATCTGGTCGAAGCTGTAGCTTCCATAAACGTTTTCGATCCCGCTGATCGTGTCTTCATAGTAAAACTGGCTATAGATGCCGGGGGATATGTACGAAAAGGAGTATGTTCTGGCGATATCCGCCGCAAGGTTGACGTATGCGCCGGGGCCGTAACTGGTCGTCGGGTCTACCGGATTGTATGCTGGCTTGTAGAAATAGTAGTAGTAACGATAAATGACAGCATCGACGCCGTCCCCGCCGATGATGACGTCGTCGCCGTCGCCATCGAAATCCGCGCCGACGATGAAGTCGTCTTCGGTTCCGCCGTCGAGCGTGTCAGAGCCGAAACCGCCTATCAGGCTGTCGACGCCACCTCCGCCGAACAGGGAATCGTCTCCCTCGAGGCCCTCGAGGGTGTTGACGCCGTTGTCGCCGATCAGCGTGTCGTCGAAGAGCGTGCCGATCGCGCCTTCGAAGCTGGAGATCGTGTCGACGTTTCCGAAGCCGTCCGTCACCGTGGGGGCGGAGAGGTCGACCGAGACCCCTTGGGTGACGCCGGCCTCGTTGAAGTCCAGCGTGTCGAAGCCGACGCCGCCGTCGAGCGTGTCGGCCCCGTCTCCACCCCGGATCGTGTCGCCTGCGTCGCCGCCCGCGATCGAGTCGCTCCCGGCGCGTCCGTCGAGGAAGTTGGGTCCGGCGTCGCCGATCAGCGTGTCGCCGAGATCCGTGCCGAGCACGGCTTCGAAGCCGGAGATCTGGTCGACGTCGTTGAAGCCGTCGGTCGCCGTCCCCGAGCCGAGGTCGACCGAAACGCCCTGCGTGACGCCCGCGGCGCCGTAATCGAGGACATCGCCCCTGCCGAAGCTCAATTCGGCGCCGCCTTCAAGCGTGTCGGCCCCGGGGCCGCCGGATATGGTGTCGCCGCTGTCTCCGCCGGCGACAGAGTCGTCGCCTTCGGCTCCGTCGAGAATGTTGGCGGCGAAGACGTCGCCGAGAAGCGTGTCGTCGAAGCGGGTCCCGATGGCGCCTTCGATCGAGATCAGAACGTCGGTGTCGCCGAACCCGTCCACCGCCGATCCGCTGGACAGATCGATATTGACCGCCTGAGTCGCGTCCGGGTCGTCGAAGTCCGCCACGTCCACGGCGCTGCCGCCGTCGAGCGTGTCGCTTCCGGCCCCGCCGGCGAGCGTGTCCCCAGCGAAGCCGCCGGCGATCGAGTCGTTCCCCGCGCCGCCGCCGAGCGTGTCCTGGCCGTTGGACCCGGAAATGGTGTCGGGGCCGTCTCGGCCCTCGAAGCTCACGCCGGAAACTCCCGCGGAATAGTCGAAGGCCAGCGGATCGAGCAGCGCGTCGAATGCGGCGTCGTTCGCGTTGTCGTTGAGGTCGACGACCGCCGCTGCGAAGTCCGCCACGGCGATGGAGAGCCCGGAAAGCGTGCCCAGCGAGGTCGTGTTGTCGAAGAACTCCAGCGACGCGATCACGCCGGCGCTCGGGTCTCCGCCACCGAAATTCGTGTCGAAACCCGCGCCGGTGACGGCGACCGTCAGGCCGGGCGACGTCGCATTTTGAATCTCGAACGCAGTCGCGGTCTGCGCGATGTAGTTGACGTCGGGCGTATTCGGGTTTCGCAAGACGCGAAAGAACACGTCTTCGAAGAAGTCGCCTTGAGCGGTCTGAAAGATCGTCGCCATTCGTCAAGGCTCCCCCACGCGCACGCGCCCGTGAACGCTAGCGTAACGGTTTGTAAACGACAATCGCGGGCGCTGAGCGTCGCATTCGCTCACGGAGGGTTCACCGTGGCGTGAGACGCGTCACCCCCGCCGCGCCGGCGCGCGCGTCGGCCGGATCGAGCGACATCGGCGCGTAGTCGCCGCGCCGCCAGAGCGCCCCGAGGTCGTCGTAATGGCGCGAGAGCGGATGGCCGCTTTGGCCGGTGGCGATCACGAAGACCGAGCGGTCGGGGTCGGCGAAGTCGTAGACGGCCCGAAGCCCGGCGGCGTGAACGTTGCGGAACGGCTCGGGCTCGCGGCCCGAGGTCGAGCCGCGAAGCAGGGTGTGGTCGCCGCCGGGCGTCTCGTGTTCGACGTTCACGAGCAGGTCGACGCCCGCGGCGAAGCCGAGCGGCGTGTGGCGATGGATCGCGCGGTGCGCTTCGCCCCAGCGCCATCCCTCGACGGCCTCGCCGTAACGGCGCGACAGGTCGTCGAGCGCGTCGTCGAGCGCGCGGCGGGCGATCTCGGCGCAGCTTTCGACCTCGGGGGTCTTCACGACGTCGCACCAACGCCCTGCGCCGTCGACGTCGTGGAACACGCGCTCGACGAAAAGGGGGCGCGGTCCGGCGACCTCGCGGAACAGGAGGCCGAGTTCGTCCTCCGCGAGCCGGCGGGTCAGGGCGCGCAGCCATGCGGTGAAGATCAGCGGTTCCGGGTCGTGCTCCGACATCTCGCCGTTCCAGGCGGCCAGGCGGTCCAGCGCCTCGCGCCGCCGCTCCGCGCCCGGGCCCGCGTTGGCGTCGCCCCACCAGAGGTCGCGCGCGATCAATGGCAGCACGGCGCGCGCCATCTCCGAGACCGCGTCGGTCTGCATTTCGACGAAGCTTTCGCGGGTGTGGAAGCGGCGGTCGTTCAGCCGCCGCTCGATGCGCCGGATGCGATACGGCGCCGGCCAGTCATGGGTCAGATGGGCCGGGAAGGGGGCGTTGGTCACGCGGTTGTTGGCGTTCGCGACCGCGCCGGAGAGCGGGCGGATCGCGCGCGGCATGTCCTCCTGGGGAACGGTTCCGACCCAGTCGTTCTCCGGCACCCAGCCGAGCGAGGGCACGCGTCCCCGGCTGCGGCTCTCCGGCCTGCGCAAGGGCGCTGCGCCGGCGGTGACCAGCCCGACGCCGTCGGCGTCCGCGACGACGACGTTCTGCGCGGGCGCGTGCAGGAGGCGCGCGGCTTCGGCCGCGTCCTCGACGCTGGTCGCCCGCATCAGTCCGAGCGCCGCCTCGATCGACCGGTCCTCGGGTTCGAGTCCGGTCCAGGCCAGCGCCGCGACATGCCCCGGCGGCGTCACCGACGTGAAGTCGAGATCGCCGCCGGACGGCGGCGCCGGGCCGTGCCGGGTGGCGCGCAGCAGGATGCGCTCGGCCGGGCCGTCCGCGACCCGGATCACCTCCTCGCGCGTCTCGAACGCCGCCCAGCCGTCCGGAGTGCGGTAGCGGGCGGGATCCTCCGGGTGAAGCTCCTCGAGGAAGATGTCCTGATCGTCCATGTGGACGGTCGTCAGCCCCCAGCCGACGTCGCGGTTGCGCCCGATCAGAACGGCCGGAATCCCCGGGATCGTGCCGCCGATCACGTCGAAGCCCGGAGACGACAACCGCGCCAGCATCCAGACGGACGGCGCAGATAGCCAGAGATGCGGGTCGGTCGCGAGCAGCGGCGCGCCGGCGGCGGCGCGCGACCCCGACACCGCCCAGGCGTTCGAGGCTCCACCGAAGCCAGGCTCGGAAAAAGGGGAGAGCGGGTGCGGATCGGCCTCGGCGCGATCGGCGGGGAAGTCCAGCGGGCCGCCCTCCGGCGCCGTCGGCAGCGCGATGAGGCCCGGTTCGGGATAGGCGGGGTCGAGATCCGCGAGCTGATCCGGCGTCAGGCGCGCGAGGAGCCGCGCGCGCCGCGCCTCCTCTTTCGCGGCGCTGGTGAGGCGCAGCGCCATCAGCTTCACGAGCGAGACGCTGTCGGCCGGGGTCCAGGGCGCGAGCCCGTCGCCGCCGAACAGGAAGAACTCTGGCGCCCCGCGGCCGAGCGCCTCCTCGCCGATCTCGCGGATCCGCGCGTTGACGCCGTCCGCGTAGGCCGCGAGCAGCGCCGCCGCTTCGTCGGACAGCGCGTCCACGGACCGCTCGGCGATCCCGTCGAGGTCGAGCGCGCGCATGGTGCGGTCGATCGCAAGCGCGTCCGCCCCGAACAGCTCCGCGAGCCGTCCCTGCGCGGTGCGGCGCTGGAGCTCCATCTGCCAGAGCCGGTCCTGGGCGTGCGCCCAGCCGAGCGCGAAGAAGGCGTCGGCGTCGCTCTCGGCGAAGATGTGGGGCACCGCATAGGCGTCGCGCACGATTTCGACAGGCGCTCCGAGGCCGGCGAGCCGCCGCTCTCGATCATAGTCCGGCAGCGACCCGGCCGCGAGATAGTAGGCGAGGCCGGCCGCGGTGGCGGCGAGCCCCGTCGCGGCGAGCGCGGCGATCGCGAGAACGCGGAACAAAAGGCGCATTGGGACGGGCGGTCTCCGGCTCGGGCCTCGGCTTGACGGGGCGGGTAGGCGGCGGCAGGGTCCGCCCCGACCGCCGCCGCCGTCGCGGCGCAAGATAAGGCGGGCGCGGAGGGCTGGAAATGGCGAAGACGGCGTTCATCGGATTGGGCGTCATGGGCTATCCCATGGCCGGCCACATGGCGGCGAAGGGCCACGAGGTCGTCGTCTACAACCGCACCGGCGCAAAGGCCGAGGGCTGGGTCGCCAAGCATGGCGGCCGCGCCGCCGCGACGCCCGCTGAGGCGGCTGAAGGCGCCGAATTCGTGATGGCCTGTGTCGGGAACGACGACGACCTGCGCTCGGTGACGTTGGGCGAGAGCGGCGCATTCGCGGCGATGGCGAAGGACGCGGTCTTCGTCGACCACACGACCGCCTCGGCCGACGTCGCGCGCGAGCTGGACGCGGAGGCGCGGGCCGCGGGCTTCCATTTCGTCGACGCGCCCGTTTCCGGCGGACAGGCTGGGGCCGAGAACGGGGCCCTCACGATCATGTGCGGCGGCGAGGAGGCGGCTTTCGAGCGCGCCGCGCCGGTGATGGACTGCTACGCCCGTTCGCGTCGGCTGCTGGGGCCGGCGGGCGCCGGGCAACTGACGAAGATGGTCAACCAGATCTGCATCGCGGGGCTCGTGCAGGGCCTCAGCGAGGGGCTCGCCTTCGCCGAGAAGGCCGGGCTCGACGGCGAGGCCGTGGTGGACGTCATCTCGAAGGGCGCGGCCGGGTCGTGGCAGATGGAGAACCGCCACAAGACCATGCTCGCGGACGAGTTCGAGCACGGCTTCGCGGTGGAGTGGATGCGCAAGGACCTCGACATCTGCCTTGCCGAGGCGCGCCGAAACGGCGCGCGCCTGCCGGTGACGGCGCTGGTGGACCAGTTTTACGGAGAGGTCATGCGCCGCGGCGGAAAACGCTGGGACACGTCGAGCCTCATTCGCCTTTTGCGCTGAGAGCGCCGCCCAGTAAATCGCCTTCGGGACCCTCCGGACCCGCGGTGCCGCCTTTTCGCGGGTTATAAGCGGAGAAGCGCGACCGCGCCTCAGCTATGCGCGAAGTCCCAGTAGAGTTCGCGCGCGCGCTTGAAGAAGGGTCCGGGCTGAAGCTCGCGGTCGTCGAAGCCGATCACCGGCAGGACCTTGCCCATGTTGCCCGTCGAGAAGATCTCGTCGGCCTCCCGGAACTCGTCGACTTTCAGCGTCCGCTCCTCGACCGTCACGCCGGCGCCGCGCAGGAGGGCGATGACGCGCTGGCGGGTGATCCCGTTCAGGAACGTCCCGTTCGGCGTCGGGGTCGCGACCACGCCGTCCTTCGCCATGAAAACGTTGGCGGTCGCAAGCTCGGCGACGTTGCCGAGCATGTCCTGGACGAGCGCGTTGCCGAAGCCCTTCTCGGCGGCCTCGCGCAGCATCCGGGCGTTGTTCGGGTACAGGCAGGCGGCCTTCGCGTCCGTCGGCATGCACTCCACGGTCGGGCGGCGGAACCGGGTCGTGGTGACGGTGAAGCCGCGCGGCTCGGGCATCGGCGCCTCCCACAGGAGCATGTGGAAGCGCGTGCTCTCCGGGTCGGGCAGCACCGCGCGCGCGTCGCCGCGCTCGGCCCAGTAGGTCGGAAGGATGTAGAGGGGCGCGCCGGAGGGGAACTTCGCGATCCCCTCGCGCGCGATCTCGATGATCTCGCCGGCCGCGAGCACTGGCTTCAGTCCGAGCGCGAGCGCGCTGTCGTTCACGCGGGCGCAGTGCAGATCAAGATCGGGGCTGACGCCCTCGAAGGCGCGCGCGCCGTCGAACACGGTCGAGCCGAGCCAGGCGGCGTGGCTCGAAGCGGTGTAGACCGGGGCGTCCCCCTCGATCCAGCGGTCGTCGAGATAGGTCCACATCGCGGCGGGCATCGGGCGGTCTCCTCAAGCGGTGTCGTGCGGAGGATAGACCGGGGCCGAGGTCCGGGGAAAGACGAGGCGCCCATTGCGAGGGCGGGCGCGTGTGCGCCGCTCCGACGTGACGCGCGGCCCCGATCCCCCGGTCCGACGCGCCGCCCTCGCGCGGGGTCGCGCCGCTGCGAGGACCGTCCTCCATTCCGTGCTCGCGGGAGGAGGCGGTGATGGCGGCGCAGGCGCGCCGCCATGCGCCCAGTGTCCGGCGGTCCGCATGCGGGGCCTTTGAGTACGTTCAAGAACTTAAACGTTGCGCCTTGGCCGCGACGCACGGGGCGAAGCGTCGATCCGCGCCAGGTCGGACGGCCTCTTCGGGTGTGACCCATGGGGGCGCGCCTCTGTTGGACCCGCCGGGAATGACCGCACCCTTTGAGACCGCGTGCGACGGCTTCGCGGGACGGAGGGGGCATTCGCGTTGAGCTCAGCGGCGATGGCGATCCGGGCGACCAGCCCGGATCGCGCGAACGCCCCATCCCGGGGGCGGTCGCATTGCGACGGTCGCGACTAGCGAAGCGGTCGCAGTCGCTTGCGCCATAAACCGCTCGCGCCCGAGCGCTGCGAAGCGACCACCCTGGGGCGTTCGCGCGATCTTCATCAAGCAGCGGGGCCGCTATGCAAGCTCAAGGTCCACTCCGGCCCCAGAGCGACCTCATCCATACGACGCCTGTCGCTAGAAATCGTACTTCCAGTTCACGCCGACGGACTCGCCCTGGTCGCCGCCCACCTCGCTGTCGACAGTGACGTTCTCGAACACCTGCACCTCGACCTGCACCCGCGCCGGCCCGCCGTCGACCGGCTGCTTGAGGCCGACGAAGACGTCCTCGGTCAGGTTTGAGCCGAGCACGGCGGAGGTCTGCTCCCCCTCCATCTCGAGGCGCAGCACGTCGAGCCCCGTCGCGGAGCGGATCGAGCCGAGTCCGAAATCGCCCGCCCCGTCGAGCAGCACCGTCAGCCCGGCGGCGAGCTGGAGGGCCTCGCCCGCCGTCAGCGACTGCTCCGACTTCCCGAACAGAACCCGCGGCAGAACCTCGCTCTCCGGCAGATCGGGCCGCGAGCGGAAGCTGATATCGGGGTCGGAGGCGAACCCGCCGACGAAGACGCCGCCGGTCACCCCGTCGTTCTCGCGCGTCAGCGCGATGTCGAGCGCCGGGTCCGGCGGGGACTCGCCCCGGAAGCTGATCGTCCCGCGCTCGAGGTCGAAGGGAAAGCCGACGAGGTTGAGGACGCCGCGAAGCCGCTCGATGTCGCCGGAGATCGAGGGGTCCTGCGCCGTGCCGCCGATCTCGAGCCCGATGCGCCATTCGCTGTCGAGCCCGCGCCCGCGCACGAAGACGTCATCCTCGGCCTCGACGGTCAGATCGAGCGTCACGGTCGAGAGGAGCCCGTCCTCCTCTTCCTCCTCTTCGACCTCCACGCCCTTGATCCGGATCTCGCCGAGCTCCGGCACGGTCGGCGGCAGGTCGCTGACGAGCCGCACCTCGGCGCGGTCCACCGTGATCCCGCCGGTGACGGCGACGCCTTCGTCGAGCGCGCCCTCGGCGGCGATGTCCGCAGAGATCGCGGCGGTCGCCTCCCGCCGGCGCACGAGGATCGCGCCCTCGGCCGTCACGCCCGCGTCGAGCGCCCCGTCGTCGAGCTCGATCGAGGCCGACAGCGGATGGCCCGATCCGTCCTCGGCGGAGAGACGGAGGGCGAGGCCGGTCCCATCGTCCGCAAGCGCGCTCTCGAGGGTCAGGTCGGTCAGGATCGTCCCGAGGAGAAGGTTTTCGTAGCTTCCGTCGCTCAGCGCGATGCGCCCGCCGGGGGTGATCGCGTCGAGCGGGCCCGAGAGCGTCAGATCGACGTCGGCCTGGCCGCGCAGCACGTGGTCGGGCGCGGGAACCAGCGCCCAGAGGTTGTCGATCCGCCCCGACCAGCGGATTCGCCCGTCGAGCGGCGCGCCCTGCGGCACGGTCGGCACGCCCTCCGGCGCGACGAGGGGCAGCGCGGCCTCCGCGGAAAGCGGCTGCCGGAACGGTCCCGTCACCACCGCGTCGAGCGCCGCGCGCGCGCCGTTCCAGCGTCCGTCGGCCTCGAGCGAGAAGCTCTGATCGCCGACCGAGGGATCGACGCCCGCGAAGCGCAGGCCGTTCGCGACGAAGTCCAGCGTCGCCGAGGCCGACCCCGGCCGCGTGTCGAAGCGCGCGTCGAGATCGGCGCGACCCGCCGCGATCGGCGAGTCCGTCAGCTCCGAGATCAGCGGGAAATCCTGGAGCGTCAGGGCGACCTCGCCGGAGAAGCCGACGGCGTGCGCGGTCACGTCTCCGCTGAGGGCGCCGCCGGGGAAGGCGAGGTCGAGCCCCTCCGCCGCGACGTCTCCCGCCGCCGAGCGGATGCGCGCAGGCCGCCGCAGCCGCGCTTCCGCCTCGCCGTAGGCGGCGGCGAAGGCTGCAAGTTCGGCGTCCACCACGCCGGGCTCCGACGCGTCGATGGTTGCGCGCGCGTCGAGGCGCACAGGGGTCGCGCGTCCCTCCTCCTGCGCGGCCTCGACGGTCTCGGGGCGCTCACCGACGAGGCCCCGGGCCGCGACCGTCGCCTCGACCGCCGAGAGCGGCCCTCGCGCCGTCGCCTCCAGCCGGGAGACGCGGATCTCGCCGAAGCGCGCGTCGCCGAGCCGGGCGGCGGCGTCGAGCGCGAGATCGCCGGAATGGACGCCCGTCGCCGTCGCATCCAGCGCGGCGCTCCCGATCCGGCCCGCGTCGAGTCGGATCGGGTCGGTCGAGAGGCTCGCGACCAGGCGTCCGCCATCGGCCTCGGTGAGCGCGGCCGAAAGCGTCGCCGCGCCTGAGGCGGCCCCCGGCGCGCCGACGTCCGAGAGCCGCGCGTCGAGCGTCGCGACCGGGGTCTCGGTCGTCAGGTCCTCGCCGGGAGAAGGTCGCCTCCAGCGCCGAGGCGGTGGCGCCCGCGCCGGAGATGGCCGAGGCCATGAGCGTCCCGGTGGCGTTCGCCGCGCCGGTCAGGTCGGTCCCCTCGAAGTCGAGCGCGACGCGCTCGACCGTCGCGTCGGCGCCCGGATAGGCGAGAGCGTCGATCGTCAGCCGCCCCTGCGCCGCGGTCGCTCCGGTCAGGTCCTCGCCGGAGCCTTCGAAGGCGATCCGCGCGGCCTCTGCGCCGGCGGCCCGCACGGCGTCGAGCACCAGCCGGCCGTCGGCGGAGGCGGCGCCGGTCAGGTCCTCCGCCGAGCCCTCGAAGCTCGCGAGACCGATTTCGGCCTCCGCGGGCGGGTAGGCGAGGCCCTCCGCGGTCGCCGACACCGCGACGGAGGGCGACTCGACCAGCGTCTCGCCGCGTCCCTCGACCACGAGCCGCGCCAGCGTCGCGCCGGCGCCGGCGGCGTCCTCGATCGTCAGGGTTCCGGTCGCCGACGGGGCGCCGGTGAGGTCCTCCGCGCGCCCCTCGAAGCGCAGGCTCGCGACACGCGCCTCAGCCGGATCGTAGGCGAGGCCGGTCGCCCTGGCGTCCAGCGTCGCCCTAGGCGCGCCCTCCAGGTCTTCCGCGTCGAGCGTCGCTGTCAGCGAAGCGACCCGCGCCCCGAAGGCGTCGAGCCCCTCCGCCGAGAGGTCGCCCTCGGCGATGGTCACGCCCTCGCGCCGCGACGCCGAGCCCTCGAAGCTGAGCCGTTCGAGACGCGCTTCCTCATAGGCGACGTCCTCCAGCGAGACCCGGCCCTCGCCCTGCGGCGCGCGCAGGGCGTCGGCCACGGTCGCGTCCACGGCGAAGGACCCGATCCGGGCGCCGAAGCCCTCCAGATCCGCGCCCTCCAGATCGGCGTCGACGGTCTGCCCGCCGTCCTCTGCGGAGAGGACCACCCGCCCGGAGGCCGATCCGGAGAGCGTGGTCCCCGTCTGCGCGCCGAGCGCCGCGAGATCGGTCGTCGAGAGGTCGAGCGCGCCGTCGGCCAGCCCGTCGTCCAGCCCGTAGGCGACGTCGCCGGCGATCCGCAGACCGAGCGCCTCGGCCGACAGCGCCGACAGCGACAGGGTCTGGTCGGCGAGCCGGAACGCCGTCGCGACGCGCGCGGGGCCGTAGGGGCCGCCCTCCGCCGTCAGGTCAATGTCGCCCTGCGGCTCCGCGCCGAGCGTCACGTCGTGGTCGAGCGCGACCCGGCCCCAGTCCTCGCCCTGATAGGAGAGGTCCTCGAGCCGCGCCGCGCCCGCGATGCTCGGGGCGGCGAGGTCGCCTTCGACCCGGCCCGCGATCTCGAGCGCGCCGCCCGCCGCGACGTCGTAGGCGGCGGCGACCGGGGCGAGGTCCGGCGCGTCCAGAGCGTAGTCGATCCCCGCGCCGTCCGGCGCCAGCGTTCCGGAGGCCTGGAGCGCGAGCAGCGCGCTCTCGAGCGAGAGCCGCTCCAGCGTCAGCGTCTCGCCGGCCAGCGCGCCCGCGACGCCGACCTGCGTCGGGCCGACGGTCTCGGGCTCCAGCCGGTCGAGCCGCAGCCCCTCGGCGCGCCCGTCGAGCGCGAAGCCGATCGCCTCCGCCGAGTAGCTTCCCGACGCTTCGAAGCGTCCTTCGGCGAGGTCCATGGGGTCGGTCGCGATCCCGTCGAGCGCGAGGTCGCCCTCGGCGCGGAGGTCGTCGAGCGATCCGCTGGCCGTCCCGTCGAAGGCGATCCGCTCGAACGCGACCCCCGGCGCGAGCGCCGAAAGCGCGGCCCGCGCCTCCAGCGAGACCGTCGCGTCGAGCGCCCCCGTGTCGCGGGCGAAGGTCCCGTCCACCGCGGCGTCGAGCGCGGGCGCCGTCAGGCGCGCCGTCTCGATCCGGATCACCCCGTCCGCGCCCTCCTCGGCGAGCACGCGCAGCTCGGCCGACGGAGAGAGGGCGGCGCGCGCCTCGGCCGGCAGAAGCGGGCCGGGCTCGGCGGTCGCCGTCGCGTCGAGGCGGAAGGGAGGGCCGAGGTCGATCGCGCCCTCGCCGGCGAGCGTCAGGGTCCGCTCGGCCTCGGCGCGCAGGTCCACCCGCCAGTCGGAAAGCGGGCCCTCGGCGGTCAGCGCGACCTCCGAGGCGGCGGTCTCGGGCAGGCCGAGCAGCCCGGCGACGAGCCCGCCCGCCGCCTCGCGCGCCGCGAGGTCGACCGCGAGCGTGCCGTCGGCGAAGTCGCGCAGATATTCGAGGTCGATGGTCCCCTCGACGGCGTCCGTCCGGGTCAGCGACAGTTGCGCGGCCTGCTGATCGCCCGCGTCCCGCGCGGCGCCCGTGGCGTTGAAACGGATGGCGTCGGCGCCAACCACGCCGGGCCCGAGGAAGACGCCGTCGAGCCGCATCTCGTCCACCCGGACGGTGATCGGCGCGCGGGGCCACTGGAAGGCGGACGCCTCCTCCTCCTCCGCGGGCGCGTCTTCGACCGGCGTCGGCGTCTGAACCGGCGGGCGCAGCACGCGCACGCCGCGCGCGACCAGGCGGTTGATCTGGAGATTGCCGATCAGGATGCGCGACGGGCTCCAGTTGACGGCGATCCCCTCGGCCTCGAACCACACGCCCTGGCGGTCGCGGATGCGGACGTCCACGAGTTCCGTGACGCCGTCCTCGGGCTCCTCGACGCCGCCGGCGGTGATCTCGAACTCGTCGGGCGTGCTCAGCTGCTCCAGCGCGAACTGCACCAGCGAGTTCTTCAGCCCGAGGATCGAGATCTGCGCCGGGGCCGGCGCCGGCTGCAGCGCGATGAGGGTCGCGAGCAGGAGGGCGGGGAGGGCGCGCATCAGTAGGCCTGCCCGATCGAGAGGTAGAACTGGAAGGACTCGTCGTCGTCGTCCGGGTTGAGCGGCACGCCGACGTCGAAGCGGATCGGCCCGATGGGCGAGTAGTAGCGCGCGCCGGCGCCGGCGGCGAACTGCATCCCCTCCGAGAAGGTCGGGACCTGATCCTCGGAGACCGAACCGCCCTCGACGAAAGCCGCGACGCCGAACGCCCCGGCGACGCGCGCGCGCAGCTCCGCGCCGATCTCCGCCACGGAAAGGCCGCCTGAAGGATCGCCGTCCTCGTCCTCCGGCCCGATGGCGCGCTCGGCGTAGCCGCGCACGGAGCCGCCGCCGCCGGAGTAGAAGCGCCGCGGGGCGGGCACGACGTCGATCTCCTCCGACACGATCGAGCCGAGCCGCGCGCGCCCCGCGAGCACGTAGTCGCGCGCCTCGTCGATCGGGTAGTAGCCGCTGACCCGCGCCTCGATCTTGGTGAAGAGCGGGACGTCGCCGTCGTCCTCGTAGCCGACGAAGGGCGTCAGGCCGATCCGGGCGCGGTAGCCTTCGGTGGGGTTCAGGTCGTCGTCGGAGGTGTCTTGCGCGAGGAACCCCGGGAGGCCGGCGAGATAGAACGTCTTGTCACCGTCCTCGTCGCTCGTCTGGGTGAACTCAAGGAGACCGCCGAGACCGACCCTGGTCTCCTCCGAAAGCTCGCGCTCCACGCCGACGGTGAGCGTGCCCGCCTGCTCGTCGAAGGCGTCGTTGTCGAGGTTGCGGATCTCCGCCCCGGCGAGGAAGTCCTGCCCCGGCCTCAGCCATTGCGGCACGCGGTAGCGCGCCGTCAGGCGTTGCTCCTCGAAGCTGGCTTCCGCCTCCAGGTTCACCGTTTCGTTCCGCCCGAACAGATTGCGGTGCGTGAAGGTGGCGCGGGCGGCGGGGCCGATGTCGGTGTCGTAGCGCGCGCCGGCCGTGACGGTGCGGAACTCGGCCTCCTCGGCGACGAAGGTCACCGGGGCCGGCCCGTCGGCGGCCGGCGGGTCCACCGGTACGCGCACCGAGATCGTGTCGAACAGGTTGGTGCCGGCGAGATCGCGCTGCATGTCGCGAAGCTGCTCGACGTTCACCGGGTCGCCCTCCGCCCAAGGCAGGTAGGTCGCGAGATAGTCCGGATCGACAGCCTCCAGCCCTTCGAAGCGCAGCCCGCCATAGGTGAGATAGGGGCCCGCTGCGATGCGGCTGTCCACCTCCAGCGTGTTGGCCTCGAGATCGGCGACGGCTTCGCGCCCCCGGGTCGCGGCGTAGGGGCGACCTGAGCGGCGCAACTCGGCGGCGACGGCCTCCTCGGCGGCGAGGATCGGGGCGGCCGCGGCGGCGTCGCCGACGGGCGAGCCGAAGGCCGAGGCGTCGAAGGTCGGGGCCGGCCGGTCTCCGGGAACGGCGATCAGGAATTCGTGGCGCGCCAGCGTGAAGCGGTCGTTGGGCTGCACCGTCATCCGGACGAAGGCGACGGGGCGCTCGGGCGCGGCGTCCTCCTCGTCCGTCGCGGCGGCCGCGTCGACCTCCGAATCGCCCGCCGGCGGCGGCGCCGTTCCTTCGACGTCGTCCTGCGCCGCCTCGGCGACAAGGGTGGCCGCGCGCTCGGGCGGGACGATCTCGGCCGAGGCGTCGCCCTCGTAATAGCCGAAGGAGCGCAGGATCGCCTGCACGCGCTCGACGTCGCGCTCGGCCCTGCGGCGCAGGAAGGCCAAGCTCTGCGCGCCGTCCTCCTGTCGCCGGTAGAGGTCGAGCGATTCGCGGATGAGCGCCTCGGCCTCTTCAGAGGGCGCGCCTTCGAGCGCGACGACGTAGTCGACCGCGGTCTCAGGCGCCTCGAACACGATGGGATCGCCGAAGGACTCGTCCGCCCCTCCGCCGCAACCGGAGACCGCGGCCGCGAGCGCGAAGGCCGCGGGGATGACGCGGGTCAAGAGTGTCCTCCCCCTGCTCCGGGACGCCGCCCCGGGGACAGCTCGCAGGAGAACGGCCCCGGGCGAGGGCGTCAAGGGCGAGGTCCTGCGCGGAATCGCAACCATCCTGCGCTATGCTCCCGCCCGTCATCCTGACTCGGGAGCCCGCCTCCGATGGCCGCGACCTCCATTCTGAACGATCTCGGCAGCCGCATCGCGGAGGCCGGCCGCAGCCTCGCGATGTGGAGCGGGACCCGCGACGACGGGCTGCCCGCGCTCTGCGACAGCCTGCTGAGCGGCAAGGGCGAGGCGGTGGGCCTCGCCGTCGCCGTGGCGGCGCTGGAGCGCTACGCCGCGCTCGACTCCGAGGGGCGCGAGGCGTTCTTCATCGACGCCGTCCACCGCTTCGGTCCCGACGCCGAGGCGATGGCGCGCGCCGCCGAGCGCTGGCGCGCCGAGGGCCACGGCGCCGCGCGCGCTCTCCACTACGCCGCGCAGCCGCGCAGCTTGGAGCTGATCCGGCGTCTCAACCGGGCGCCGGGCGGCACGCGCGCGCTGGTCCGGATGCGCGAGGACCTGATCGCGCTGCTGCCGAAGCGCCCGGAGCTGCGTCCGCTCGACGACGATTTCCACCACCTGTTCGCGAGCTGGTTCAACCGCGGCTTCCTAGAGCTGCGCTCGATCGACTGGGACACCCCGGCGGCGATCCTCGAGAAGATCATCGCCTATGAAGCGGTGCACGAGATCCAGGGCTGGGGTGACCTGCGCCGGCGCGTGGCGGCGCCCGACCGGCGGCTCTACGCCTTCTTCCACCCCGCGCTGAAGGACGACCCGCTGATCTTCGTCGAGGTCGCGCTCACCGCCGAGATTCCCGCCGCCATCGGCCCCATCCTCGCGGAGAGCCGCGAACCGCTCGATCCCGCCAAGGCGAGCACCGCGGTGTTCTACTCGATCTCCAACTGTCAGAAGGGTCTGAAGGGCGTCTCCTTCGGCAGCTTCCTCATCAAGCAGGTGGCCGAGGAGCTGCGGCGCGAGTTCTCCGGGCTCCGCTGCTTCGTCACGCTGTCTCCGGTCCCGGGCCTCGCCGCCTGGGCGCGGGACGAAGCGCAAGGCGAGGACGGCGCGCTCGGCCCGAAGCAGGCGGAGGCCGTCGCCGCGCTCGACGCGCCGGCGCCCGATCCCGAGGCCCTCGACGCCGCGGAGACGGCGCTCGCCGAGATCGCCGCGCTCTATCTGTGCGAAGGACGCGACCGTCGCGGCGGCGCGGCCGATCCGGTCGCGCGGTTTCATCTCGGCAACGGCGCGCGGCTTGAGCGGATCAACCCGGGCGCTGACGCGGGCGCGCGGGCGCGGCGCGCCTCATGGGGCCTGATGGTCAACTACCGTTACGACCTCGACGACATCGAGCGGAACCACGAGACCTACGCGCAGACCGGCGCGGTGATCGCGAGTTCCGCCGTCCGGCGCCTCGCGCGGCGGCGCTGAAGCGCCGCGGCGCCGCTTTCGCGGGCGCCGCTTGCCGCAGCGCAAAATCGCGCGCTATGCAGTGGGGATGGACACTGAGCCCCTGATCGTGGATCTGGCGAAGGCCCGCGACCCGGCGCGCTTCGGGGCGAAGGCCGCCCGCCTCGCCGCGCTCGCCGCGGCGGGGGTCGCCGGCCCGCCCGGCTTCGCGCTGTCGGTCGAGGCCGGCGCGCGGATCGGGCGCGACGGCGTGGCCGCGCTCCGGGCGGACCTCGACGCGGCGCTCTCGCGGCTCGAAGCGGCGCGCGGGCGCCGTCTTGGCGATCCCGACGCGCCGCTGCTGCTTTCGGTCCGCGCCAGCGCCGGGCGGGGCGCCTCCGGCGCGCATGCGGTGCTCAA
>AACY020357433.1_pt1 | contig 51864 bp, 54 predicted proteins | sample 267378 | NCBI WGS metagenome assembly AACY02 (sample SAMN02954345, study PRJNA13694) | marine metagenome | biome: aquatic; feature: ocean; material: water; isolation source: isolated as part of a large dataset composed predominantly from surface... | reverse complement strand
GAGGCAAAATGAGCGAAGTCACTACCGCTGAATTTAATGAAGAAGGCAAGTATCTGCGTAAGATCAGAAGCTTTGTCCTAAGAGAAGGGCGTTTGACTAAAGGTCAAGCGCAAGCCATTGAGACTCAGTGGCCAACAATGGGCTTAGATTACAGCCCAACACCATTGGATTTAGCCGAAGTTTTTGGCCGCGAAGCTGACACTGTACTGGAGATTGGTTTCGGTATGGGCGCTTCTTTAGTGCAAATGGCGCAAGAAGCACCAGAGCTGAACTTTATCGGTATTGAAGTCCATAAGCCTGGTGTTGGCTCATGCTTAAGTGATGCCGCTGCCGCGGGCGTGACCAATCTTCGTGTGTATCACCATGATGCGATGGAAGTATTAGAACATGCGATTGCCGATGGCAGCCTGACGCGTGTGCAGTTGTTCTTCCCCGATCCTTGGCATAAAAAGCGCCACCACAAACGCCGTATCGTACAAGCTGAATTTGCCGAATTGATCCGCCGTAAACTGAAGATTGGCGGCGTATTCCATATGGCAACCGACTGGGAAAACTACAGCGAACATATGCTGGAAGTGATGAATGTGGCGAGCGGTTACAAGAATCAATCTGCCGATGGTACTGTTGTACCGCGTCCGGATCATCGTCCACTCACGAAATTTGAAGCCCGCGGTCATCGCCTTGGCCATGGCGTATGGGATCTGATGTTCGAGCGTATCGCTTAATATCGTTATCTTTTTATTGGTTTTTTAACACAACGGGGAAAATCACTATGGCAACGAATCGTAGCCGTCGTTTACGTAAGAAAATGCGCGTCGATGAATTCCAAGAGTTAGGTTTTGACATCACTTGGACGTTCGATGCATCTGTCTCTGAAGCTGAAATTGATGCAACTGTCGATAAGTTTATTGATGAGGTGATTGAAGCCCGTAAGCTAGGCTTCCATGGCGGTGGTCATATCGAATGGGAAGGTATTATTGCGACCCAAACTATCGGGAAGTGCACCGAGGAAGATATCGCTGCTGTTAAGGCATTCTGGGCGGGTCAAAAAGTGACTCAACTCGAAGTTAGCGAACTGTACGATATCTGGTGGAGTTAATGCCAGAACAGGCGTTATTAGAGGAAGTGGTCGACAAAGTTCGACCCTTGCTCGGCCAAGGAAAGGTTGCTAATTATATTCCTGCGCTCGCTAATGTTGATGCTGGCAAATTGGGCATAGCCGTGACAACTATTGACGGTGAAACCATAGGCGCAGGCGATTACCTTGAGCCATTTTCAATTCAAAGTATTTCTAAAGTTTTCAGCTTAACCTTAGCGCTAACTTTATATGAAGAAACCGAAATTTGGAGCCGCGTCGGCAAAGAACCCTCGGGACACTCCTTCAATTCATTAGTCCAAGTCGAACTCGAGCGGGGTAAACCTCGCAATCCCTTTATTAATGCTGGCGCGTTAGTCATCGCTGACTTATTACAGAGCCGTTTAGGGGCACCTAAGCATCGGATGTTGGAATTGGTCAGGGCGTTGAGTCAAAACGATAAAGTTTGTTTCGATAAGCAAGTGGCGGATTCTGAATATCAGCATAGTGCTCGCAATGCGGCCATCGCCTATCTGATGAAATCCTTCGGCAATTTTCAAGGTGATGTCGATACAGTGCTGCGCACTTATTTTCATTACTGCGCCTTAAAAATGAACTGCGCCGATCTATCGCGGGCGATGCTGTATTTAGCTAATCGCGGTAAAACTTTAGACGGTACCGAGCTTATTTCGCAAGTGCAGACTCGACAGTTAAATGCCCTGTTAGCAACCTCGGGCTTGTACGATGGCGCTGGTGAGTTTGCCTATCGTGTCGGAATGCCTGGCAAAAGTGGTGTCGGTGGCGGCATTATTGCGGTGATCCCTGGGGAGCTCTCGGTCTGCGTTTGGTCACCCGAATTAGATAACCAAGGTAACTCCCTCGCGGGGACGGCGATGCTTGAGCATCTCAGCCAGCGTCTCGGACGTTCAATCTTCTGATTTACCTCTTTTATTAGCACCCTTAAGCTAAATATTGGTGAAAATCACTAATCATCTATCGGTGCTAATTTTTATAACTCCATACTAATCATATTGTTACAAAGTTGGCACATCTTCTGCTTTTTGTCTTTTAGCATGTTAGCTTAGTCGAATTACTCAGATTAAAGGATGAACCACAATGAAAATAAATACGCTATTAACTGGAGTGGCATTATCGGGCGTTATTTTAGGTGCTTCTGGCTTGCAATCAGCACAAGCGAAAACCGAGCCGCAAATTGATGAGCGCTGTGAGGTTTCCCTTAATTATGATGTGAAAGTCGAACCTAAAAAATTAGTGATGAGTGAGAAGGGCGCCGAGAAGTATCGTATCGAGGTTGACAAGTTATACGTTGAAGGCAAGCAGGTAACTTTAACTGATAAGCAGAAGAAGCTAGTTAGCCAATATGCCGATGAGGTGTCAACTCAGGTACCTGAGGTGATTGAATTAGTCAATGAAGCGGTTGCACTAGCCTCTCAAGCTGTGAGTATGGCGTTAACGCCATTGATGGGCGATGCCGCTGGCGCTAAGTTTGATGAAATGATGGCAGGTGTGCAGAAGCGTGTCGATGCCGTAGCCTACAAGCAGGGCGATAGTTTTTACCTTGGTGCGACCGAAGAGTCGATGCAAAACACTTTTAACGATGAGTTTGAACAGGAAATGGAGCAAATCGTGCAAAACTCCATTGGCACCCTGATGATGAATATCGGTGGCCAAATTCTTGCCGGCGATGGTGAGTCCTTCGATGCTAAGATGGAGGCATTTTCACAAAAAATGGATAGATTAGGCGATGATATTGAGCAGCAAATTGAATCCCAATCCAAGGGGATTGAAGCGAAAGCCGACCGTTTATGTGACCGTTTTGAAAACCTGCTAGTGCTTGAAAATCAACTGCGTAAAGAAGTGCCTGAGTTAGCACCTTACGTGTTGACGCAAAACACTCACCACGAATTGCGTGAGTAGATATCGCAGAAGATATCTAAGGGAATAAACAGGTTTTTATGCTAGAACGTTTGCCTAGCTGGCAAAATGAATAAAGCAGTATAAATGATCAATGCCTCAGCACCTTTGTGTTTGGGGCTTTTTATTGGGGAATTGTTACCAAGCACCTTGATATTAATCCCAATGCTTGCGGCTATTTAGTGTGGAATGTTACATTCTTCAGACTAATGTTTGGTATACTCTTAAAATATAATGAAAAGCTGGCAACTCAGTCAGATAAAACACTCTACTTTAGCTGACTTTTTCGGTTTAAATCTCTACAACGAACCCATTTGCTGTGAGATATTAAGGCGTTATGGAATGCTGCATTCCTGCGTTATTCCGAAAGTTTAAATCACTGTCGAAACTGCTTAAGGCGACTTTCCATGTTAGAACTGTTAGAACCTATTGCGATTTTTACTCATGTGGCCAGAGCCGGAAGTTTCAGTGCGGCCGCAAGAAGGCTTGGGATCTCTAAATCTAAGGTTAGTACGCAGGTAGCCGATCTCGAGCATAGACTCGGTGTTCAACTGATCCAGCGTACTACTCGCAGCTTAAGTTTGACTGAAGCTGGGCATTTGTTATATCTGCAAGGTGAAGAGTTACTCCGCGATGCTGAGCAGGCGATTGCTAGCGTGCATAATTTAAACGATGCGACCCGCGGCGTGTTAAAGGTGGGTATTTCTCAGTCCTTTGGCGCTATGCATATCATTCCCGCACTGCCATCCTTTATGGCAAAACACCCTGAGCTCGAACTGCAAGTCAGTTTGCTTGATCATAAGGTGGATGTGGTCAGTGAAGGTTTAGACTTACTGTTAACGATGTCTGAGCAGCTTCCCCTTGGTATGGTGGCGCGACCTTTGATGAAGTGTCAGTTCCTACTCGTTGCCTCACCCGATTATATTGCTAAGCATGGCGAACCTTCGCGTCCAGAGCAATTAGTCGACCATAACTGCTTGGTGTATCAAGGTGAGTGGCATGAGCACAGCATGTGGCAGTTTAAAAAGGGCGATGATTACTGTGAGATAGGTGTCTCAGGTAACTTTAGGGTGGATAACGCTCCTGCTTTAAAATCAGCTGCGATCAGTGGCTTAGGGGTTGTATATCTTGCTAGTTACTTGATGGAAGATGAGATCGCTAAAGGTACCTTGGTGCCACTATTGAGAGATTGGCAATTGACTCATCATTTACCGCTACAGGCGGTGTATCCACGTCGTAAGCATTTAGCGCCTAAGGTGAGTGCCTTTATTGAGTTTATTAAAGACCATATTGGTAATCCGCCTTATTGGGATATCCCTTATGCTGAACTTTTCAGTGAGCGTCAGTAATTTTGGAAACATTGTTCTTAAAATGCGTTCAATGCGTTTTGGAAGCGTTTGTCGATATTTTAAGTTAAATAAAATCAGCCGCTTACATGTTTTTGGTCTTGCATTTTAGTTTGGTTTTTTAGCATTGTCTAAAACAAGTTTTTGAAGCTTGTATTGAAGTCTGTTCTTAAATGAATACAATGATTGTCAGATGATTCGGAATGACCTGAGTCCTATGCTTTTATTGGAAATGACCCCTTTCGATATGAGTGTGCAGGTCTGCAATATTGCGGTTTCGAATCACCGCCAGCAGAAGTTTGCGAACTAAAACAATGTTGGCTTTTAAACCATCATCCTAGTTTTTGGTTTACCTCAGCTTATTAGGCTGAGGTAATTTTTTTCTGATGGTTTAATCGTGGGAAATGAGTTTTGTCTCTCTGTACCCTAAAGTCACACCGAGTGTTAAGTATTGAGCTTAATTCATCAAATATAGTGATTCACAGTGAGATAGGGTTTTATGACCAAGCTGGTGATAAATCCAATAAAAAAGCCACTTGATAGTGGCTTTTTTATTGGCTGCGATTTAATCACTTCATTCGCAACGGTGTTCAAGGGAGACTAGCGTGAGCCTCCCAAGGTTTCACGCTTAGGCTTTGTTAACACTGGCAATCCATTGATCGACTTGCTCTTCCAGCACATCCAAAGGCAGCGCGCCATTTGCCAAGACTAAAGTATGGAAATCCCGGATATCAAACTTATCACCCAGTTGTTTTTCCGCCTTGTGTCTCAGTTCGAGTAACTTAATCATCCCAACTTTATAGGCTGTGGCTTGCGATGGCATAACGATATGACGCTCCACCATTTTCTTCGCATCGGATTTTGCGTTAGGGGTATTATCGACGTAATAAGCAATCCCTTGTTCGCGGGTCCATTGCTTAGCGTGGATCCCGGTATCGACCACTAAACGGCAAGCTCGCCATAACTCCATCGCCAGTCGACCAAAATCGGAGTATGGATCGGCATATAAGCCCATTTCTTTCGGGAAAGACTCACTGTAGAGCCCCCAACCTTCGATATAGGCGGTATAGCCACCGAACTTACGGAACTTAGGAATATCCTTTAGCTCCTGGGAGATTGCGATTTGCATATGGTGGCCTGGGATCCCTTCGTGGTAAGCCAGTGCTTCCATCTGGTATTTAGGCATGGCCTTCATATCGTAGAGGTTGGCATAGTAGCTGCCAGGGCGAGAGCCATCGGGCGCAGGTTGTTCATAGAAGGCTTTACCCGCGGATTTTTCCCTAAAGGCTTCAACCTGTTTGACTATCATGGCAGCCTTTGGCTTGACCTTAAAGACTTCATCCAAGCGTGAGCGCATATTATCGATAAGCTTGGTTGCATCGGCTAAATATGCCGCCTTGCCTTCGGCGGTATTTGGATAATAGAACTGTGGATCATCGCGCATAAAGGTGAAGAACTCTTGTAAGGTGCCGTTAAAATTCACCTTTTTCATAATGGCGCGCATTTCATTATGGATGCGTTCCACTTCGGCAAGACCAAGTTGATGGATTTCATCCGCTGTCATGTGGGTAGTGGTCGTGCGTGCAAGGGCATTGTTATAAAACGCCTCGCCGTCGGGGAGTTTCCAAACCCCATCGCGGGTATCGGCCTTGGCTTCTAAGGTTTTGATATAGGCGATAAGCGTCTTGTATGCGGGCTCAACTTGCGAGACTAGTGCTTTTTCAGCATCGGCAATAAGTTGGGCTTTTTCTGCTTCGGAGATGCTGAGTGCATTCACTTTTTTGCGAAAATCCGCCAACAGTGCACTGTCTTCGCCTTTATCGAAGGGGGCGCCTTTAATGATGTTTTGGCTGTCAGAAATCACGTAACCGAACACAAATTTAGGCGCAATAATACCTTTATCTGCACGAATCTCTAGCGCCTGTTGCAGTTGGCTTAAGCGTTTGGGCACGCCATTTAAGCGGCTGATATAGGCCTTTGCATCGCTGACATCGGTGATCTGGTGTTGATTAATCAGGAAGGAGGCGATCATCGAGTGGCCACCATGCATCTGATTTACTGGGTAGTTATGGTAACGCCACTGATAGTCTTTAATTTCGTTATTCAGGTTTTGGGTGAGTAATGTCAGGCTTAGGCGAGTTTGTGGGTCAAGCTTACTCGCATCCAGTTGATTCACTTCGGCCAGTTGTTTCTTAGTGCGCGCCAATTCACGGGCATCCGCCTCGTCGCCAATGTCATCCCACTTATCATAGTCCTGCTTAATGCCCATATAGGTTTGCGCAATTGGGCTTGCCATGATGTTTTCCATGAAGATGGCTTCAAACAAGGCGTTGGCTTTTTCTGACTCGCTTTGGGCTGCAACACTGGTACTGGTTACATTATGTGAGTCATTTAAGCTGGGCACTGCATAGGAAGGCAGTGCAAGCAGGGCGGAGAGAGTAAATGCGACTAAGCTGATGTTCGTTTTTATTGGCATGATCAGGCTTCCTTAACAATGTTCAGGCAATTCTAAAGAAGCAGGGGGAAAATGTATGAATATAAATGTTAGAAAATGTGTTAGCCATAAAAGATGCTTCATCGAGAAACCTAGGCTAACACATTATTTATACGGGAAATTTAATCAGTGAATTAACAAAATTGCGTCAGTAAATCATTCACAAACATGTGACCTTTACTGGTTAATTGCCAATGTTCAGCCGATTCGGTGAGTAAACCCCGTTGTTTGGCCTTTTCCATCCCATCCTTTAAGGTGTCTCGGTGTAAACCGGTTCTGTCTTCAAACTCTTGTTTAGGGATTGGCGTCATTAGGCGCAGACGATTCATCAAGTATTCGAGGGCGCGATCTTCTTGAGCGACTTCAGTTTGTTCGAAGGTATAGTTGCTGGCCGCTAAATAACCTTTAGGGTGTTTAATTTTGACCGTACGAATGATGCGATTTTCTTCAGGTAAGGTCACTTTGCCATGGGCACCGCAGCCTATACCTAAATAATCGCCGAACTGCCAATAGTTAAGGTTATGCCGGCACTGATAGCCAGGTTTGGCATAGGCCGAGATTTCATACTGCTCATAACCGAGTGCCGCTAACTTTTGTTGCCCTTGTTCGTAGATCTGCCAGAGATCTTCATCGTCGGGCAGTTGCGGTGGCTTGGAGTGAAACAGGGTATTGGGCTCAATCGTCAATTGATACCAAGACAAATGCGGAGGATTGAGTGCGGCTGCGGTATCGATATCTGCCATGGCTTCGGTGAAACTTTGATTCGGAAGTCCATGCATCAAATCCAAATTAAAACTTAAATAACCCGCTTGGCTGGCTTTTTGGGCGGCGGTTTGGGCTTCGTTTTGATCGTGAATTCGCCCCAGCAGATTAAGCTTATCCTTAGAAAAGCTTTGTACCCCAATCGATAACCGAGTGACCCCAGCGGCGCGGTAGGCACTAAAGTCATCGTGCTCTAGGGTACCAGGGTTGGCCTCCATGGTGATTTCAATATCGTCACTAAAGGGAATTAGCGAGTTGGCGCCATCCAATATCCGTTTGATTTGATTGGCATCAAATAGAGACGGTGTTCCACCACCAATAAAAATAGTGTGTAGCTTACGGCCCTGTACTAAGTGCAAGTCTTGGCGTAAGTCCGCTAGCAGCGCATCCACATAGGCCTGCTGGGGTAATTCGCCATTTTGCCCATGGGAGTTAAAGTCACAGTAAGGACATTTTTGTACACACCAAGGGATATGGATGTATAAGCTCAATGGCGGCAGGGTTAACTCAGGTGGCACGGTTACTGACATTATTGGGCGTTCCCGTCGGTAAATACGCCTTTTTCCTGCATGGCAGCAATCAGTTGCACTAACGCTTTACCACGGTGACTCAAGGCATTTTTCTCGTCACTGCTCATTTGGGCTGCGCTGCAATCATGGTGTTCTGGAATAAAAATCGGATCGTAACCATGGCCGTTGTCACCCCGTTGTACGAAATCGATTTGGCCTTCCCACGCGGCTTGGCAAATGATGGGCGTTGGGTCTTTCGCATGGCGCATATAGACTAAAACGCATTGGAATCTGGCCGTACGCGGCGCAGGATTATCCTTTAATGTGTCTAAGAGTTTTAACACATTGTCTTGATCCTTGGCATTCTCCCCCGCATAGCGCGCAGAGTAGATGCCCGGTGCACCTTGGAGTAAATCGACTTCTAATCCCGAGTCATCGGCAATGGCGGCAAGTCCAGTAATTTGTGCCGCATGTCTGGCTTTGATAATGGCGTTTTCGACAAAGGTGGTGCCCGTTTCGGCCACTTCGCTAACGTTAAATTGGCTTTGTGGCAGCACTTTTACGCCGTAGGCGGCGAGCATTTGATCGAATTCGGCAAGTTTACCTTTATTGCCACTGGCGAGGACGATTTGTTGCATGGGGTACCTATTTCATTGAGCGATGTTTACGGCGGCAATGATACCCAAGCTGAGCGGTAAAGGACAGAAAAAGGCAGGACGATAATTGGTATCGTCCTGCCTGTGAGGCTGAGATTATTCGACGTAGAACTTTTGTTTAAACTGTAGGTTAGTATTCAGCTGGTTCCTATACTTGATGGCGATGTTGAAATTGATTTCTTGATCGTCGCGGTAAGGCACTTCTGCGATGTAGTAAATAGCCTCACCTTCACGGATTTCTCTAAATTTCAGATCGATACGCGCATCGAGTAGGTTATTGGCCACGCCGGTGATTTCAACGGGCACTGCGGGAGAGCCTGCTTCACTTGTATCTAATACAGCAATGTTAATGATGCCTCTGTAGCTACTACGTTCGATGCCATAGGTTTTCGCAATACTGGGTGTTAAAAAGGTGCTGCCCAGCGCCATGTAATGAATATCGAAATTACCGACAGTTTCTTTTTGCTCGGCATTAGCTGCGCCACACAGGCTTGCGGTTAAGGCGAGCATAATAAGGAGATTACGTAACATGATGTTGTACCTTAGTATGAGGGATTGCTTGATTATATGTCTCTGAACTTAGACTTCCAACGCTGTGTTTATTCGAGCAGGGTCGCGATTTCTGCGGGGACGTTTTTGGGGGCACTGATGCGTACCTGTTTATGGCGTCCTAATTCGCCCTTAAGGATGTGAACATCACTTTTAGGGACTTTAAAGGCTTTGGCTAAATATTTACTTAAATGAGCATTGGCTTTGCCATCAATTGGCGGGGCGGTAATGGCAACCTTTAACTCATCACCGTGTAGCCCGACTATCTGATCGCGACTCGCTTTAGGTTGAATATACAAATTAAGCAGCAAGTCGCCTTGCTGCATTATGACTGCGCTCATTAAATCACGGCCCAAAATGGTACGTATTGCGCCAACAGCATGTTGATAAAGTTCATGCCGATAATCACCAACATTACCGACAGATCTAAGCCACCAATTGGCGGAATGATGCGGCGCACTGGGGCCAAAATGGGCTCTGTTAGTTGTCCCATGATCATCACAATCGGGTTATAGCCTTGATTGAACCAGCTTAAGATGGCGCGAATGATCAGCATCCAAAAGAGTAAAATGCCCGCCTGTTTGATGACAGTGACAAGTGCAAATACAAAGAACAGCACTAAATCAATACCGCCGCCAGCGATAAGGCTTAACAGCAGCACTTTAACCATCACAACTAATAGGGCGAGCACAAAAGAAGAGGTATCGAATCTTCCCATTGAAGGAATTAATCGACGCATAGGTGCGATCAACGGGTGTGTGGCTTTGACCACAAATTGACTGAAGGGATTATAAAAATCGGCACGGGCCAAGGGGAGCCAGATCCGTAATATCACCACCATCAAATACAAATCGAAGAGTGTGCTGATCAAAAAGGTTAATGCATTCATCGAGATTTCTGCCTATATGAGTCCGATTAAAAACGCCCGCGTTAAAAGTTAGCAAGTCACCCAGCAACTGCTGGATCAAAAAGTATTGGCCATTTCTTCTGCACGTTTGATGCAGTTTTCCATTGCATTTTTGACCACACTACGAAGATCCGCCGCTTCGAATGTGGCGATAGCTTGCGCCGTTGTGCCGCCCTTAGAGGTGACATTCTCCCGTAAATTACCCAGCGTAAGCTCAGGATTTTGCTTTGCCATCATAGCAGCACCGAGGGCTGCTTGCTGTACTAAGCTTCTGGCTTTGGCTTCATCCATACCCATTTGCTTGCCTGCATCAATCATAGACTCCATGAGCAGGAAGAAATAGGCAGGTGAGCTACCAGCAAGGGCAATAACTTGATTAATCTCAGATTCCTCATTCACCCACACAATTTCACCACCGCTAGACATCAAGCGCTCGGCAATGGCTTGTTGGGCATCAGAGAGGGGCTGCGGCGCGTAGAGACCTGTCATACCGACACCGATTTGCATTGGCGTGTTTGGCATAGTACGAACCAGCGTGATGGGTTGAGCCAGATATTCGCTATAGCGGCTTGCTTTGATGCCCGCTGCAATGGTAATCACAAGCTTGTTAGACATATCAATGCCTTGCAGTGCTTGGCAGACTTGTTCCATCAACTGCGGTTTAACGGATAATACGATGACATCGGCATCTTGGGCGGCGCTAACATTGTCTTGGGATACACGCACACCAAAGTCGGCGGCGAGGGCATCGAGTTTACCTTGGCTAGGATTGGTGGCTTGCACTAGCGCAGCAGGGTAGCCGCTGCGAATTAAGCCGCTGATAATACTACGGGTCATATTGCCCGCACCGATAAAGCAGATTTTTTGTTGACTCATGTGTACCCCATAATGTCTGGCCTAGGCTGAGTGGATAACATTCAGCATTAATATCATTGAATTAGCGTTATTAGGCCGGATAAAAATTTCTATTTAATGTTCTCTAACAGTATTTGGGCTTTAGTCACTAAAAACAAGGCTAAAGCCGATTTTGCTGGCACACCTTTGGCTATCTCGGTGATTTCCCTTAGCGTCAATGATGACGGTTTAACCCGTACTGACTAATTGCTGGTGGTCTCTTTTGCACCGTAATCCCGTTCACCAAAGATGGCGCTGCCGATACGTACCATGGTTGAGCCGCACTCAATTGCGACGTCTAAATCATTGCTCATGCCCATGGAGAGAGTATCTACCTCGGGATAATGCTGCTTTAGCGTATCGAATAACTGCTTAAGCTCGCTGAGTTCGCGTGTCTGCTGCGCGATGTCATTGATGGCACTGGGAATTGCCATTAAGCCCCGCAGTTGTAAATGGGGTAATTGGCTGATGCTATCGGCCAGCGGCAGCATCTGCTCGGCATCGATACCGGATTTTGTATCTTCATCACTGATATTGATTTGAATACAGACATTTAACGGCGTAAGGTGCGCTGGGCGCTGCTCATTGAGGCGCTGGGCAATTTTCTCCCGCGAGAGGGTGTGCATCCAATCGAAATGTTGGGCGACTAAGGCGGTTTTATTGGATTGCAGTGGCCCAATAAAATGCCATTCAATATCAGGGTGCGTGCCCTTTAGCGCCTCAATTTTTGTCACACCTTCTTGAACATAGTTCTCGCCAAAGCAACGCTGGCCCGCATCATAGGCTGCTATAATATCTTCAATCGGTTTAGTCTTACTGACGGCAAGTAAGCGAATACTGTGAGGTAGGCGTGCGCATTTTTGCGCCGCTTGCGCGATCCTGCTCTGGGCGAGGGCGAGTCTGTCTGCTATTGTTGTCATGATGTAATTATCTGGTTGCAAGGATATCCCAAACTATGGAAATCACTGAGTTATTAGCCTTTAGTGTAAAACACAAAGCCTCGGATCTACACCTCTCTGCAGGGATATCTCCCATGATCCGTGTCGACGGTGAAGTGAGAAAAATTAACCTGCCCGCGCTCGATCATCAGGGTGTACACAGCCTTGTGTACGACATTATGAATGATAAACAGCGTAAGGACTTTGAAGAGCATTTAGAAATCGACTTTTCGTTCGAAGTCCCTAATTTAGCGCGTTTCCGTGTGAACGCTTTTAACCAATCCCGCGGCGCGGCGGCGGTATTTCGTACCATTCCTAGTGATATATTGTCACTTGAGCAGCTAGGTGCGCCTGAAATTTTTAAAAAAATCGCCAGTTTTCCCCGTGGCTTAGTGTTAGTCACTGGCCCTACTGGTTCGGGTAAGAGTACCACACTTGCGGCCATGGTGGATTACATCAATGAGAACCGCCACGACCATATCTTAACCATTGAAGATCCTATCGAATTCGTTCACCAGAATAAGCAATGTTTGATTAACCAACGGGAAGTGCATCGTCATACCCACAGCTTTAACGCGGCGCTACGTAGTGCACTGCGTGAAGACCCTGACGTTATCCTCGTCGGTGAGATGCGTGACCTTGAAACCATTCGTCTGGCGATGACGGCTGCCGAAACGGGCCACTTAGTTTTTGGTACCTTGCACACCACCTCGGCGGCTAAGACCATCGACCGTGTGGTTGACGTGTTCCCTGCCGGTGAAAAGGACATGGTGCGTACCATGTTGTCTGAATCATTACAGGCGGTTATTTCGCAAACTCTGATTAAGAAAATCGGTGGTGGCCGTGTGGCTGCCCACGAAATTATGATGGGAACGCCCGCCATCCGTAACCTTATCCGTGAAGATAAAGTGGCGCAGATGTACTCAGCTATTCAAACGGGGATGGCCCATGGCATGCAAACGCTTGAACAGTGTCTGCAAAACTTAGTCAACCGTGGTCTCATCACCCGTGAGGATGCCATGGCGAAGAGTTCAAATAAACAAGCGACATTTTAAGGATTTATGATGGATGTTCGTCCGTTTTTAAAAGTCATGGTAGAGCGTAAGGCCTCTGACTTGTTTATTACCGCAGGTTTTCCGCCGAGTGCCAAAATTGATGGTGAGTTACGCCCATTAGCCGAGAGTGCCTTCACGCCCGCGCAGTCTTTGGATTTTGTCGAGTCCGTGATGACCGAGGCACAAAAGAAGGAGTTTCACACGACTCGCGAGTGTAACTTTGCTTTTGCAGTGAAGGAGTTAGGTCGTTTTCGCGTGAGTGCATTCTGGCAGCGTGAATCTCCAGGATGCGTGATGCGCCGGATTGAGACCAAAATCCCTGAGGTGGAAGACTTAAAACTGCCACCGATTTTAAAAGATCTGGTGATGAGTAAACGTGGTCTTATCATCATGGTTGGGGGAACGGGAACCGGTAAGTCGACCTCCTTGGCGGCGTTAGTGGGTTATCGTAATGCCCATGCCCGTGGTCATATCCTCACCATCGAAGACCCGGTAGAATTTGTGCACGACCATCGCAAAAGCATCATCACTCAACGTGAAGTGGGGATAGATACAGAGTCCTTTGATGCGGCGCTGAAGAGTTCGCTGCGTCAGGCGCCCGATGTGATTTTGATTGGTGAGATCCGTACTCAAGAAACCATGGAGTTTGCGCTTTCCTTCGCCGAAACGGGTCACCTCTGTATGGCGACACTGCATGCTAACAATGCTAACCAAGCATTAGACCGGATTATGCACTTAGTGCCAGAGAGTAAACATCAACAGCTATTATTCGATTTGTCACTCAACCTGCGCGGTATTGTGGCGCAGCAGCTGGTGGCTAAAGTTGATGGCACAGGGCGCCGGGCGGCGATTGAAGTCTTGATCAATACGCCACGTGTCGCGAGTTTGATTGCTAAAAACGAGCTGCATTTGCTCAAAGAAACCATGGCCAAATCGAATGAGCAGGGCATGCAGACCTTTGACCAAGCACTGTTACAGCTCTATGTCGATGGGGAGATCAGTTATGCCGACGCGCTTCACCATGCTGACTCACCCAACGACTTGCGGTTAATGATTAAATTGCAAAATAAAGAACCCGCCAGTTCGAGCTTTATGGAAGGCGTGACCTTGGATATGGATTAATCCTATTTTGTCGTGTGTTAAAGCAGCTCGATTGAGCTGCTTTTTTATCAGCTAAAGCAATCGATAACTCCTTGTAGCTTTTATTTTTTTATTCAATATGATCTTTACCGTAGCAAGTGACGTAATAAGAATAAGTTCGCCTATCTTGGATCATTGAATAAGAAGGACATTATGATGAAACTCCCGCTATTTATCTTGACTAGCTCGATGAGCACCAGCGCTTTGGCGGCAACATGCCCAAGCTACCTTGATGTTGAAGTGCGTAAATTGCACTCAGAACAGAGCGTTAACTTATGTGAGCTCACTCAGGGTAAGCCTGTGCTGCTGGTCAATACCGCCAGTAATTGTGGTTATACGCCGCAATTTAAAGCCTTAGAAGCACTCTATCAACAATATAAAGATAAAGGGTTAGTGGTAATTGGTTTCCCTTCGGATGATTTTTTCCAAGAGGAGAATGATGAAAAAGACACGGCTAAGGTGTGCTACATCAACTATGGTGTCACCTTCACCATGCTCGCGACGTCTCCCGTCCGAGGTAGTGATGCTAACAGTGTATTCAAATACTTAGGCGATAAAGCTGGCTCACCCAAGTGGAATTTCTACAAATATGTAGTGAGTGGCGATGGCAATACTGTGCAGCAATTTAATTCTAAGGTTAAACCCGATAGTGCCGAGCTTAAGCAGGCAATAGAATCCGTGCTTTAATGCCCAATTTATTCATTTACAAATTTTAAGAGGCTACTTTGGCTAGGTTTTCAGGATTATCAAAAGAGATGGGCCACGCAACGCGTGGCAAAGTGGGTGTGTTGTTACTTAACCTTGGCACGCCAGATGCGCCAACGGCATCGGCCGTAAGGCGTTACCTTGCAGAGTTTTTATCCGACCCTCGGGTGGTAGAAATTCCAAAACTCCTCTGGATGCTGATTTTACATGGCATAGTGCTGCGCGTTCGCCCAGCAAAGTCCGCGGCACTTTATCAAAAGGTGTGGACAGAAGCTGGGTCGCCACTGATGGATATCAGTTTGCGGCAAACGGCTAAATTGTCCGATAAATTAACCGCCGATGGTTATCCAGTGTCGGTTCACTTAGCTATGCGCTATGGAAACCCTTCAGTGGCAAACACGTTAAAGGATATGCATAAGCAAGGGATTGATAAGATAGTTGTTTTACCCTTATATCCCCAATATGCTGCGCCGACAACGGGTTCCGCTTTTGACGCTATTGCCAAGGAACTTTGTCAATGGCGCTATTTGCCCTCGCTGCATTTTATTCATACTTATCACGATAACCCTGAGTTTATTGCTGCATTAGTCAATTCGATTCGTGCCGATTTTGACAAACATGGCAAGCCACAAAAGTTAGTGCTGTCTTACCATGGTATGCCTGAGCGTAATCTTCATCTGGGTGACCCCTATTATTGTTTTTGCATGAAGACCACTCGTCTTGTGGCTGAGCAATTGGGTTTGGCCAAAGATGAATTTGCGATTACATTCCAGTCACGTTTTGGTAAAGCTAAGTGGTTACAGCCTTATACGGATGCGACGATGGCGGCTCTGCCGAGTCAAGGTGTGCGTGATGTTGCGATTGTGTGTCCAGCATTTAGTGCCGATTGTTTAGAGACGTTAGAAGAGATCGTGGGCGAAAATGGCCATATCTTTACTCATGCTGGGGGGGAGAAGTTCCGTTATATTCCAGCGCTAAATGATAATGATGACCATATCAGCATGATGGCGAGCTTGGTTAAACCCTATCTGTAAGCTTTATAACAGTTGAGATAAAAAAGGATAGCTCAGGCTATCCTTTTGTTTTATTGCTTATTATTCGCCGAAATGATTTTCAAAATAGCTTTCGACAATCAATACGGCTGACACAGCATCAACTTGACCTTTGGTGAGGGCTTTGAAGCCGCCGAGTTCAAATAGCCTAGCTTTTGCATCTGTGGTAGTGAGTCTTTCATCCTGAGTGACAATTTTGACCCCAAACTTAGCGTTTAGTCGGTTGGCAAATTTTCTTGCTCTGTGGGTCATTTCTTGTTCTGTGCCATCCATGTTGAGCGGTAAACCCACGACGACTAAATCGGGTTGCCATTCTTGGATGAGTTTGGCTATTTCATCCCAATTTGGAATGCCATCAACGGCCTTAAGAGATAAAAGTGGTGTTGCGCTGGAGGTAATTTGTTGCCCTACGGCAACGCCGATGCTTTTTGTCCCAAAATCAAAACCTAACACGGTTTTAGTATTCATCTGATATTAACTCGTTAAATAAAGTGAGATTAAGCGTGGCCTGCCTGTGTTGAAAGTTGCCAAGCCTCAAATCCCAGTGAACGGCTAGCTTGTTGCCATCTATCTTCGTGGTTTACTTCAAAGAGTAAGGTGTGATCAGCGGGGATCGTAAGCCAAGAGTTATCGGCAAGCTCTTGCTCTAACTGATTTTTACTCCAGCCAGCATAACCTAATGCTACGAGAAACTTATCTGGTGAGCGCTTACTGCCTATAGCGGTTAATACGTCTCGAGATGTGGTAAGCATCAGTCCCGAGCCTAATTCCGTACTATTGGCCCAATAGGGTTGGGAAGTATGTAGTACAAAACCTCTATCTTGGGAGACTGGCCCGCCCATTAAGACTTGCGCTCCCATTGCAAAATCGGCAGACACTTGCTCTGTTGGGAGATCCATCTGCTCGAGCAATGAGTTAACTTCAATGCCCAGCGGTTTATTAATCACTAGTCCCATGGCGCCTTTTTCATCGTGCTCACATAAATAGATGACGGTGCGCTCAAAAAAAGTGTCATCGAGTGATGGCATGGCGATTAAAAAATGGTTCTGCAAACTCTCCATTAAATGCTCCGTTCAGCCCATATGCATTGATCGATAGATAAAATCCAGCTACTTAGGATCGTGGCGTATCAACCGCCGGCTAATTTGACTTTATAGTTTTGTTTTTCAAGCAACTGTTTGAGTAGTTCACGGTTATCGGTTTGCACTTCGATCGTGAAATCTTTAACCGTCCCACCACAACCACATTGTTTTTTAAGTGTTTGTGCTAGTGCTTTTAGGCCAGTATCGTCAAGCCCTAGGCCTGAAATGACCGAGACACCTTTACCTTTACGGCCTTTGCTGTCTCTGTGGATACGCACAATGCCATCGGATGCGGGGAGTGCTTTTGCTTCTGGTTCGGCAGTAATGCGACCTTTATCAGTGCTGTATACTAAGGAAACGTTGGGATCTACTCTCATAAGTCATCTTTTATCTGAATGTAAACTGCTTAAGTCTATCAAATTCATAATGCTTCGTGGAGGTAAAAAGTAGAGGTAAAAAAAGGCCACAGACAGAGACTGAAAGTGGCCGAAGGTAAATGCTAGCTCTTTGCAGGGAAGTAGCATGTTTTCAAACGGAATTTATAGATGCTGCAAAACCATAGCGATTAATGCCAATGCGGTGAGTAGGGCGCAGGGCATAATAAAACGATGTAATTTGGGAAGTGCAATTAAACAGGCTGTGGCAACAAAACCAAATGCGGCAATAGTGGTGTAGTCTGCACCATTTGATACAGCTTCGAATATCAGCCAACTCATTACAATCAAAGGCAAAAACAATAACATCATCGGGAGATGAGGCGTGAGTTTATTGTTATTGGTGTCGATTGAGGCTTTTTGTGGCGCTAGCCAGAAAATTGCTGATGCAACAATCAATGCGCTAATGAACCAGTACATGTTATTTATCCCTTAATCGCTTTAAGTGATAATCATTATCATTTAAAGCGATTGCTGAAGTCAAGCTGAATAACGCTCTGCTTTTCATTATATTGAGTTGTAGAATCGGCCATTGCTCTGTAAGCTAAATTTATTTATCGGCTCATTTGTGTTCTTTACGAAATCCAAGGAAATCACCATGAAAAATTTTATCGTAGGGTTAGCAGTGCTGGCCTTGAGTGCTTGTAGTTCTCTTAAGTCTGGTTGGGACTATGATCCCAGTGCCAATTTCTCTCAATACAAAACCTATGCTTGGGTAGCACAAAAGACTGATGCTTCAGGTTATCATCTCGATGGTCTGATGGATCAGCGAGTGCGTGATGCAGTTAATGCACAACTTTCTGCTAAGGGCATGACGTTAGTCGATGCAAAAGACGCTGATGTCCTAGTTAACTATCTGACTAAAATCGACAAAAAGATTAATGTAGATACTTTCAATACCAACTTTGGCTATAACCCTTACTATGGTCCTGGTTGGGGATGGGGTGGCAACATGCAAACTCAAACCACGGTGAGAGAATACGAAGTTGGTACGTTGATCATTGATTTAGTTGATAATAAAACAGCTAAGTTAATATGGCGTGGTTCGGTGGCTGACACCATTCGTGATAAAAATACTCCTTCTGAAAGAGTCCAGCTCATCAATGATGCCGTTGGAAGTGTCATGGCGAATTATCCTCCGAAACCTGAAAACAAATAATTTACTTTTCGTCTAAAAAAGCGGCTATTAGGCCGCTTTTTTATGGCCAAAATTTAGGCTTGAATGACGTGATGTTGAGTTTTCTACAAAATTTCAAAGTTTAATTGATTATACTTTATTAAAACTTATCAAAAAATAAGCTTAATTGAATGCGGCTGGCAACTGTCTGTTAGTTAATTTATTGTTATTTAAGGAGTGTAGTGTAGCGTGATATTGAAAGTTAGAAATGACTAATACATAAATGGTATCAATAGATTAAATATTCTAATGACAAAATTTAAATAATCTCATTATCCAGCCCGTGGATTATCAGGCAAAATCCGTTTTTTATGCATGGGTAATAAGTAGTTTAAATGCAAGAAGCGCAATTTATCGGATTATTATGGCTGATTGGGATTTTGGCTGAGGCCATGACTGGGGCATTAGCAGCTGGCCGTAAGCAGATGGATTTATTCGGCGTAGTCATTATCGGTTGTGCTACCGCTATTGGTGGCGGCACCTTACGAGATATGTTACTTGGAAATTACCCTTTGATTTGGGTCGAGAATGTCCACTATCTAATTGCGATTGCATTTGCATCTTTGTTAACTGTCGCGATTGCGCCAGTTATGCGTTATTTGTCTAAGCTGTTTTTGGCCATCGATGCCTTAGGCTTAGCGGTGTTCTCAATTGTTGGCGCGCAAAAGACCCTGATGCTTGGTTTTAGTCCAACTATTGCGGTCGTTATGGGATTGGTTACCGGTGTTTTTGGTGGTGTTATTCGCGATATTCTTTGTAATCAAGTGCCTTTGATTTTTAAGAAAGAGCTCTATGCGGTAATCTCACTCTTTACGGCGGGGTTATATATCACGCTAAACGCCTATCAATTGGCTGAGTGGATTAATCTATTAATTTGCTTAAGTTTTGGATTTAGCTGGCGGATGTTAGCATTACGCTATCATTGGTCTATGCCTACCTTCGACTATCAAGCCAACGGCGACCAACATACGCACTAATAAAAAATAGGGCATTAAATGCCCTATTTTTATGCTTATTACTGTGCTTGAATGGTTTTTAGCGCCTCTAGCGCGGCATCATAGTTTGGATGCTGGGCAATGTTGGGTACTAATTCTTGGTACTTGAGTTTACCTTCGGCATCGACGATGAAAATCGCCCGTGCAAGTAAGCCATAATCTTCAATTAACAGACCATACTTCTCGCCAAAATCACGCCAAACAGAATCGGATAACACTTTAATATTTTCAACATTCTCAACTTTACAAAAACGTTTTTGCGCGAAAGGTAAATCCGTGCTGATGGTTAGCATGACGACATCATCAGAAAAGTGGCTGACCTCGCTATTAAAGCGTTTAGTTTGTAACGCACAAACACCCGTATCCAAGCTAGGCACTGCACTAATCAGGATGGTTTTTCCCTTAAAGTCGGTTAAGTTGATTGGATTGAATTTATCATCAACGACTTTAAATCTTGGGGCCATTTGCTCAAGTTGAGGTAATTTTCCTTCTAGGGTGACAGTCTTTTCACCCATCATTACTTGGGTTTTATTGCTGGCAATCGCCATAGGGCTGAGCAGCATTAAACTAAAAACACAGCCAGCGGCCAGAAATGAAACATACTTTGGCATATTCTCTCTCTTACTCAGATATGTGTGCATATTCGGTTAAGGTACGCCAAAATCCGACTTATCACCATAAAAAAGGCCGGTTTTCACCGGCCTTCTAATATCACTGCTGATTATTTGCTCTCGGGCAGTTGTTTTACATGAATATCCATTTGTGGAAATGGAATTTCAATATTGGCTGCATCAAGCGCATTTTTGATTTGTTCTAAAATCTCGAAACGAGCTGTCCAGTAATCCGCCGTTTTTACCCAAGGACGAACTACAAAGTTAATTGAAGAATTTGCTAGTTCAGACAGACCCACGGTGTAACCCGGTTCTTTCAGCACATATTGGTTGTTATCTAAAATCTCGGTTAAAACTTTTTTAGTCTGGGCAATATCCGCAGAATAAGACACGCCAATGACTAAATCGATACGACGATTTTCTAAGGCAGAGTAGTTGGTGATCGTGCCATTCATGATTGAAGAGTTGGGCGCAACGATAACCTTATTATCTGGCGTGCGTAATTTAGTTGAGAAAATGGTGATTTCATCAACAGTGCCTGCAATACCAGCAGCTTCAATATAGTCACCCACGCGACATGGGCGGAATAACACCATTAACACGCCTGAAGCAAAGTTAGATAATGATCCTTGGAGCGCTAAACCTATCGCTAAACCGGCGGCACCGATAACCGCGACTAAAGATGCGGTTTGCACACCAATTTGGCCTAAGGTGGCGATAATGGTGAAGACAAACACAACAGCCCACGATAAGTTGGCTACAAAAGAGACCACCGTTGGATCAACTTTGCGGCTGTTGAGCAGCTTTCGCACTACCTTTTGCGCAACGCCGGAAAAATATTTACCGACAAAAAAGATAACAAGGGCAAATAAGATCTTCACTCCATAGGTCATGATCAGATCTGGAGCCTGCTTTAATAAGCCTTCAAGGTTTTCCATTAAATTACTCCCTAAAAATACGCTAACAAAACTACTTATTATTGACGAAAAATTGTACTCGTCGATTTAATCTGCGACCTTCGCTGGAACGATTATCTGCTACTGGTTCAGATATACCTTTACCGACAACGGTAAAGCGATTTGGGTTGAATCCATAGTCTTCAACCAAAATTTGTTTCACATTTTGCGCACGTTGAAGTGATAACTGATAATTAAACTCAGGTGTGCCGACAATATCTGTGTGCCCAACCAAGATTAAATGAACATCAGTATTTGACTCTAAAAATGCTTTGACTAAGGCTAATGCTTTCCACTGCGATAAATCTACCTCTGCTATCGCAAACTCAAAATACACAATGGCTGTCTCAATATGATGACAATCAGGAGCTGAATAGGTGCTGGGGTCATTGAGATTACATTGAATAGTAGTGGCTGTGGCTTCGACTTCATAAACACAGCCATTTGCCATCACCCTAGTGTTAGCGGTTGTGTTGGGGCAGGCATCTTTAATATCGGGCACGCCATCTTGATCAGTATCCTGCCACGCATAAGCTGGTAGCATTAGGGTTAAACTCAATGCTAAAGAGGCTAGTTTAATCCATTGCATTACGGATATATTCACCACAAATCACCTTATGTTTAATATCTAGCAGTCAAAATCACTAGGAGATTGGCATTGCTTTAGCAGGAGCATCCTAGTTGGCTATTGTAGCTTTTAAACGTTCTAACGCCAAGTTTTGCCATTTATTCGATATAAATCAATTATATCAGATTAAATTCCACATTAGGTTGTATGTTTTATCGGCAGCTATATCAGCAAGCTATACAATTTTTTCCTTTAAGGCTAGAGTCGCTAGGCGTATTTGACATGCGCATAGGGGATAGGCAGAAGAAGTTGAGGACAAAATGATAGATTTACGCAGTGATACTGTAACCCAGCCTACTGAGGCAATGCGTTTAGCCATGTCGAGGGCTGAAGTGGGTGATGATGTTTATGGTGATGATCCGAGCGTTAACCGTTTACAGGACATGGCCGCCGAGATGTTTGGTTTTGAGGGAGCACTTTTTACGGCATCTGGCACCCAAGCCAATCTACTGGCTTTGATGTCGCATTGTGAGCGCGGGGATGAATATCTATGCGGTCAGCAAGCTCATAACTATAAATTTGAAGGTGGTGGTGCGGCGGTGTTAGGTAGTATTCAACCTCAACCGCTAACAAATCAACTAGATGGGACTATTGCTCTTAGCGAAATTGAAGCGGCAATCAAGCCTGATGATATTCATTTTGCCCGAACGCGCTTGCTGAGTTTGGAAAATACTATCGGGGGGAAAGTGTTGCCCCAAACCTATCTTGCCAATGCGCAGGCACTGGCTTTTCAGCGCGGTTTAAAAATTCATTTAGACGGTGCAAGAGTGGCTAATGCCGCAGTGGCACAAGGGATCGCTATTGCTGATATCGCCGTACACTTTGATTCCGTTTCGATCTGTTTATCAAAGGGATTATGCGCGCCAGTCGGATCGTTACTCTTAGGCGATGAACGCCTCATTAAAAAAGCGACGCGTTGGCGAAAAATGCTTGGTGGCGGTATGCGTCAAGCTGGGATTCTAGCAGCTGCGGGGGAGTTAGCTCTAACTGCGCAAGTTGAAAGATTGGCAAATGATCATCAAAACGCTGCATATCTGGCCCAACAGTTAAGCCTATTAGATGAGTTTGAAATTGACTTGCCATCCGTTCAAACCAATATGGTGTTTGCAACCTTAGCTTCTCATATTGATGAACAGGCCTTAGCGCAACGCTGTCGTAATGAGGGCATTTTGATTAGTCCTGGACGTACCATACGTTTTGTTACCCATAAAGATATCTCGCGCCAGGATATTGATAAAGTACTGCGGGTTTTTAAATTACATCTGCAGGCGTAATTGATTAAAGTCCAAGTTAAACCTTGGGCTTTTCTTTGTTTTCAGTTCAGCCTATTGTGGATTTAAAAATCAATCGTTGAATTGTGAACCAGATGCAAGGCGAATTTTTTAAGCCTATCTATACTAAAAACAATAACATTAAACCATCAAGGGAAAGCTAGGTTGAAACCTAATAATACTAATAAAGGGGTTGATTATTGGACAAAACGGATAAGTGAGTTGGAAATGCCAGCGCTTTGTTCCACCGTCCAAACGTTAGAAAAGCTTGCCAAGGATGACGTTTCTTCACTTGCCTTATTAGGGCGTAGCGTGATGCATGATAACGCCCTCACATCACGTATTTTACGGGTCGCAAATAGCGCTATTTACCATAAGGGCAGTACGCAAATTTCTACTGTAAGCAGAGCCGCTATTGTGCTTGGTTTTGATGCAGTTCGTAATATTTGTATCACTGCACAATTATTATCTAGCTTGTTAGAAAGTAAAAACCTCTCGCCTTCAGTATATCAAAGATTAATCAAATTAATGGCTAAGGCATTTCAAGCTGCCATGTTAACTCGGATGATGCTGAGTCATTATGATGATGATATTCAAGAGGAGGCCTTTATAGCCTGTTTGCTTTTTCATATTGGTGAGAGTGCGTTTTGGAGTATCGGGGGAGAATTTACCGAAACCCTCGATAGCCAATTAACGAAATGTGAAACTCCAGCAGAAGAGCGAACTCTTATTCGTGAATCATTAGGTACCTCTTTTTCACAGCTAACCCAGAGTATTGCTCGCCATTGGGGATTGGGGGAATTATTGATCCAAGCGGTAAATAATCCCGATGACGCTCGTCCTGAAATACGCTGTATATTTTTAGCGGATAAACTTTGCGAAACGCTCTCAGTGGCGATACCAGATCAGATCGATCTTGAGAAATTTATAACTCAAGCGGCTAACTTTACCGGGCTGGATGAGAGTGAATTTACCTTAAAAATGCAGCGTTGTACCAAGGCGACCCATAAATTAGCTGAAGCCTATGGCGCTAAAGTGTTGATTGACTATCTACCTGATCCCAAGAGGCTCGATAAGCTTGAGTCTCGTTTGCCTGAAGTAGAACTACCGATTTTTGCTGCCAATTTAAATATCCAATTAGCTAAACTGCGTGAGCTTACAGCTTTTGCAATCAATAAAGCCGATTTTAATCAAATCATGCAAACCGTACTTGAGGGTATTTTAGAGGGGGTTGGAGTTGATCGCTGTGGTGTGTTGCTGTTGTCTCCTAGCCGTAAACAGCTACAGCCAAGGATTATGCTTGGCAGAGATGCAGAGGAAATGAAGCGATTATTTATTATCGAACTTGGAGATAAGAAGGGGTTATTTCCAATGGCGATGGAGCATAAGGAGTCACTTTGGGTTGATAATCCGAGTGCCAAAAAATGGCTAGAACAATGTCGTGAGTTGAAAGTGCAATTGCCAGAGTCGGGTTTTTTAGTGGCACCCTTGTTGGTGGATAATAAAGTGATCGGCTTTTATTATGCAGATAGAGGACCATCTGAGAGGTGTTTTACAGAAGTGGATTTTCAAGCTTTCATCCACTTCTCACAGCTGGCAAATGTGTGTTTTACCGTGTCCTTAAAATAACGATTTACTGTGCTTTTTTAATTTCAGCAGTGATTTTTTTCGCTATACCATTGGGGATGGGAAAACTTAAATGATATTGAGCTATTTTCCATTCTCCATTGGTTTTGATTAATGTTCCTGTACCACGACTCACGCCATAACTCGGACTATTGAGCAGTTCGTCGAACAGAATTACATCACCATGCTGCACTAAATGGCGCGAAGTTAAATCGTAGCGCCAGCCTTTTGTGGGACGGGAATAGTGTTCAAATTCTGCCATTCCCCAGCGCTCATTCGCATCTGTTCCGATAAAAATCCCATCCTGACGATACAGTGAAAAATATTTATCCCAATCGGCACTACTGGAATATTGATTCAATTGATCAAGTACTTGAGCTGCGGCTTGTTCATCGGCAGATGGGACTGATATGCCGCTTGTTGCTGGTATGATGGCATTATTATCATTAGCATGGTTATTCGAGCTGAAGAGTAACGCTACCACAACAAGAATGAACATAGTGGTACAGAATCGACTTGAATTTTGCCGAGTGGCATTATGCGAAGTGGCTGAAAGATGTTTGTATTTAGCTATTGTCATAGGGTATTCCTTGTGTTTATTACTTTGTAATGACATCAGTGCCAATTGAGCGGATCGACTTGATAGAAATGACTTAACTCTCGATAAAGTGCTGGATGTTCTTGGTTGAGTTCTGCTGGTTTTTCAAAAAAAACTTCGGTCGCTACGGCAAAAAATTCTGCTGGGTTGGTAGCCCCGTAGCCATTAAATAGGGCTGGTTTACCGACGGCAGTATCTTCAACTAGTTCATTAAATGCTTGATTAAATACGCTTGACCAAGACAGATAATCTTGGCCACGAGCTAAAATTGGGGCGCCATTGGCGTGGCCATCCTCTTGATCTAATTGATGGGCAAACTCATGGATGACAACATTGTTGCCATCGTGTGGATTGGCAGCGCCTTCAAGCGTATTTTTCCATGAAAGTATTACTTGTCCTTGCTCCCATGATTCTCCAGCGAGTACGTTACGTTGCTCCCTGATTAAGCCTGATGGATCTTGTCGTTGGCTGTCGACTATAAATGCATCGGGGTAGACCAAAATTTGTCTTAGTTTAGGGTAGAAATCGGTCTTGCGATTAAGTAGCAGTAGGCATGCTTGGGCAGCAATAGTGACTCGAATTTCATCGGTTATGAGTAAACCATCGCAGCCAACAAAATGCTTTTCATCTAAAAATACCTGAATATGACGTTTAAGTTGCAATTGAAGATCTGCAGGTAATGCATGAAAAAATGGAAGTCTTCTTTTTAGTATTGCTCGCCAAGTCTTTGGAAAGGGGCTTGCCATCACTTGTTTACGACGGAGGTTTTTGCGCCAACGACTGGAGGCCAACCAAGCAATCGCACTGAGGCCAAATATTAGAATCGTTAAACTGGCGAGCATAGTCCCTCAGTGTGTTATTGGTGTCAGTTATATTAGCTAATGGGGATTGAGCGTACTGAACTCAATCCTTTGGTTAAAAATAAAACGCTTTCAGTGAGCGGCTTAATGCGGGATGAGTGGTGTTAGTGAGTGCCAATGAAGACTTCTGTGCGATTTCGCCCTGCTAGTTTGGCACGATAGAGCGCCTCATCAACATGGCTTATCAGCTTGTTTGCATCGAGTAATTGCGGAGGTTGCCAGCAGGCAATTCCTAAGCTAATGGTGACAATCCCCATGTTTGATGAGCCTTGATGGGGAATATGCAAGTCTATAATGGTTTCGCGCAGATGTTCGGCAATTTTGTAAGCATCTTCAATATGGCTTGAGGGCAAGAGTAACATAAATTCTTCACCACCATAGCGAGCTAGAATATCTGTGGGACGTTGTAGAATTGCTTTGGTGGCCTCGACGATCTGTTTTAAGCATTGATCACCGACCACATGGCCATATTGATCATTAAATTCCTTAAAGTGATCTAAATCGAACATCACAATACTCAATGGCATATTATGATCGTTGGCGTAACTCAATTCTTTTAGTATTTGGCTATCTAAATAGCGGCGATTATAGCATCCAGTGAGTCCATCGGTTTCCGCCATCGCTTTAACTTGAGCTGCATAGGTTTTTAGGGTTTCAAGTGAACTCACCATTTGTTGCAGTTCAAGGTTATCGGTAATCGGCATTTGGGTATCGAGTTTTTCATTGGCGATGGCATTCATTGCATCACGAGTCTCAATCACGGGTTTGATAATACCTTTAGCAATAAAGTGCCAACTGGTGAGCCAGATAAAAAAGCAATAAAGAATACCTCCACAAAAGATGAGGATGACAAACGAGGTACTATCACTCTTGAGATCGGTGCCTGCGATCTGAATTTCATCTTCAACATGGTTGACTAACTCTTGGGTGAAGGTTGCTATTTGCCTCGCTGCACTGGCTTGATAGCCAAAATGAGCATTGGCTATTTGAGTACTTTTTAAGGCATTACGGGATAGCTCAAATAGGTTGTCATTGCCAACCATGTTTTGTTTTATTTGCGATAACCAGTTGAGATAAATTGTATTACTCGAATGCATAGACGCGACGATATTTTCCATTTGAATAAGTCGCCGCATCGCTTCCCGTTGAAGGTGATTTAACGTCGCTATATTTGGGGTATTTTTTACTTCATCTAATAACACAAACAGGTGCTCACCTTGGTGCAGGTATTCCGAAATAGCTTGATGTTCTATCTGATTGTCGGTAATTCCACTGAGATCTTTATGGTCAACTAATAGAGCGAAACGTTCATGGGTCTGATTCAGTTGAGTCTGCATTTCATCAGAAAATGCTGATGACATACCGGCCAAATTTGTTTGAATATTTTGTGCCTGTAACTTTGCCTGTAAAGCACTGTCTGTAAGCGTATTGAGCAATGGGAGTTGTTGCTGATAATAAAGCTGAGTATCGATCGTTGTGTTTAGGGCTTGATACATCTCAGGAGTGGTTTCAAGACTTAGTAATACCTTTGTATCTTTTAACAAATGCTCCCATTGAGTAGTTAACTCTGAAAGTAGGGACAGTCGTTGTTGCTCAGTATCATAGTGGTTTAATTCTGTGGTGATAATTTGCAACCTTTCACTGTTTTTCGCTAGTTGCAGCGCAGTGGTGACTTTCACGACATCACTATTTACCAGTTGCTCAATTTCAGTTCTCAATTGTTGTGACAATAGGATAGCGATAATGCCATTGAGTGACGCCATGCCGAGAATAATATAGAAGGCTAGCGTAATTTTCTGTTTAAGACTGGTCAGTCGTTTTGAGTTCATTTGTTTTTCTTGTCGATTGCAGGGACTTCCCCGTAGGTGTTCTGCAAATGTTTAATTTTGGTGCTTAACTCAATAAAAATATCTGTACTATTGGCTTCATGCTGACTTGCGGCATAACAAGCATGGCTTAATTCTGGATAAATCTGCCCCATTGCTGTAGTGGTAAAGTGTCCTACTTCCAATACTTTAGTCGACCAGAACAAGTTAGCAATGTGGCTTGCCTCAAATGCACCAGCAACAGACCTTTTTGAAGCTTGTTTAAATTCGGGAGCCGTAACGACATCCATTCGGCATGGATTTCCGCCGCCAAGTGCATAGGCATATTGGGCTTCAAAAGTGCCCATATATTTGAGTAACCAATAGGCGGCTTGTGGATTTTTACTGTCGTAGCTCACCGCAAAGGCATAGGCACCGTTGTAAGGAGTTCCTCCGGGGACTTGAGATACTCCAAGTCGAGCACCAGTTATATTGGCTTCAACTTTAAAAGAGGCTGGCCAAAGGTTGTTATAGGCAAAGGGCCATATGGCTACCTGTCCCGTCGCCATAGCATGCGCGGCTTCATTAAAGGCAAACTTATCATCAGCAGGATAGGCATAGGGCATTAGTTTGCGATAGATTATTCCAGCGGTAATTGCCTGTTGATTGACACTCGGAACTTCAAAGTGAGTCAGTTTTTTTTGTTGATCATAAATAGGCCACATCCAAACGCCGCCTAAACTCCAAATAATGCTGGAAAACTCATCGTTAATATGGGGTTTATTACCCGACATCAACGCTAGGCCATAAAAGTTATGGGTCAATGGTTTGTCTGCAAGGAGTTCACCCGCTTTTCGCGTAAAGAAGACGGCTTGATCTTCTAATTCTTGAAAGTTGGTCGCGGGTTTGAGTGGGTAGCCAAACCGTTGTTGAAAGTGAGACTGTTCGGTTTTATTTTCAAATAAATCGGCGCGGTAATGACTTCCCATTACGTAGTTATTATAGGGAATTGCGTGCAATTCTCCGTGGTAGGATAAAATATTCAGTAATGATGGATAGTAGGGTTCGAGGTAGCTTTCCATCGCTTTTTCACCATCGGGATCATAGAGTTTTGCTAATTCCAACAGGGGGACTGTATAGCCGTTTGCCGCCCATTCTTTTGCCCAGCCAGCCTCCATAGTGAGCAGATCGTATTTTCCTTCCCCCATTAATAATGCGTGGGTCTGAAGTTCGAACATGCTTTCAAGTTCGGTGCTAATCACATTGACTTTAACACCGGTTTTTTCGGTGAATTTGGGTAGCATTTGCTGGGTGAGATAGTCAGTCCAAAAGCCTTTTTCGGCAACTAAAGTGATTGGCGTTTTATTCGGCAAGGGGGGAATTTGATCCAAAGAAAACTCCGCTAAGGCGGGAGGTGCTAGCGTTAATCCCAGTCCGAATAATAGGATTGACAAACGTGTTAACAAGAATAACTCCTTAAATACTCGGGCTATTGATGCTAATCAATAGCATTAATCAGCTCAGCTGTACATTAAGGATAGATTTGTAAAAAAAATTAACTCAATTTTTTTATCGGTTTTTTAGACAAAAAAAGTCCGATGACCTAATTAATTCAGATCATCGGTAAAGGGTGGGAGATGGTGCGCAATTAAGCTTGTTTTATTTGCTGTTCGCGCATCTGCCTCAATGCGGTTGGCAAAGCATAATGTTGTTCAATTAAAAAACGGATCAATTTAGATTTAGAAATATCACTTTCCTCTGAGAGCGTTGCTAAATGGGCTATTGCCGCCTCACTCAGTGAAAATGTGGCTTTGCGGTAATGTGGCCGTTCGTCGTCAATCGTGGTATCAAGGGATCTTGATGCCGTTTGTGGTCGATGCAAAGTTACCACATTGGAAGTATCCAAGGTGACTTCAAGTGGTGATTCTTTCACTCGCTCCATCGCCGCCACTGAGTTGCCCGTGCTTGGAATATGACTTTCTCCCATAGCATAAAGGGTTGCGGCATCAATAAACTCATCGAGGGAGAGGGGCTGGACGCCTCCCCTAGATGGCATAGCGTTTTTCTTGAGGTCGCTGAGTCCCATATTGTCCTCTCAGATGATTCGGCTGAGGTTGATTGATAGCGGCACGATGCGCGGCTATTGGTGTGCTTGGTTTGAGTAAGGCCGTTAACGAGGCTGCGCAGTCCACTTGAAACATTTCACAGGCGATAGCACGGATTTCAGCTGCGGCTTTACCCTTTGGTTCTATCTCCATCACCGACAATCCAGACTCTTCACTGTCATCATAGATATTACGACTATAGGTAATTGCATCTAATACATTGATATCATAGGTTTTACAGACCTCTTTAGCCTCTAAAATACGATTCGCTTGATTGGGAAGGTTGGGGCATTGCGTGATAACGAAAGACGCGTGTAATTTAGGGTTAATCATCTTACAAGTCGCGACGATATCATCCATATGACTCACGGTTTTTAAATCTCGGCGTTTAGGCCTGAGCGGCATTAATATATGCGATGCAACTGACATGGTTGCCCTTAATGCAAGATTATCCTGCCCACCACAATCAACGAGTACAAAGTCATAGTGTTGTTCTAAGCTCAGAAGATCGTTACGGATCTTGCCATAAAGTTGTACACAGTTGATGCTTGCCAGTTTCGGATTATTGTTTCTGGCTTGGATCCAATCCGATGTGGTTCGCTGTGGATCGCAATCCACCATGATGACAGAGGCACCACATTCGGTGGTGAGAAATACTGCGATATTTTGTGCGAGGCAACTCTTACCGCTGCCGCCTTTTTCGCCGCCGACTAACACTATCATGACGAGTTCCTCAATGCTTAGGCTATCACTTGGGCGGTAATATGTTGCTTATGGTTTTTTACCGCACCTTGTTGTCATAAACGAATGTAAACTCTGTGTTAATGTTGGTCAATTATCTGATTTTTGACGTTTTTCTATAAAATGTCGCGTGATTAATATTTGACGTCACCATGTAATATGCCGTTAATTTGACTCTTTCTGCTAGCGGGGTTACTTAGGCGATTTTGAATTTTAGTTATCTGATTATTAAGGTTTTTAGTGAATTTTTAACATCAATTGATTATGAATGTTTGTTCTCCATTGCGGCAATGATATTGAAATTAAGGCTTGGTATAGTTTACTTTGAACGTTTATTTTAATTTTTTATGCAAAAATATTATTAAAATATTGGCCTCTCACGACTACTTTTCAAACGAAAGTTGTCTTGCATAAAGCTTGAGTGTCATCAAATTGCCACCTTGTTGAGTTAGTCTTTCCCATTAATGCCGTCTAATCACCTTGATTTTTCTACCATTCGTGAAGGGATGCCCAAATGGATATTAAAATGTCAATGCCTATTGAATTTGAGCTGGTTGAAACTGCTCCTTTATTTCATGAGTTGCTGAATCTACGCGATGCGGCTGGGTATCCTTCTATCGGCGTTGAGATGGCTGATGGGCATCCGTTACAGCCTTTATATTGGGTATCTATTCGCTTAACGAGTGATCAGTCAAAAAATACCTGCGCGATAGTGGCAACAGCCTGCGTATATGGTGATAAGGCTAACCATCTGGCGATTGAGGATTTTATTGTTTTACCTGAGTATCGGCATGTGGGGCTGGCAAAAATAATGTTAGAGCGAGTCATGACTTTTGTTGATGAGCATGCGAGTCAAGGAACTTGTGTGAGCATTAACGCCCACGGAGAAGAAGAACGACTCTGTATTGAGTACGGTTTTGAGTATTCACATTGTGCGAATCTTGGACCGAATCTGCGTAAAATCTACGCTTGATGCCGTATCAACTCAGGGTAAGCCTGCGGTTCGCTCTAAGTTTATCCCCCCTTAGTCGTTCTCAGCTTGTATTAGCCATAGGCATTCATTGGGTATTAGGGTAGCATCCTCAATCTAGTTTTCTGTCTGAGTTCAAGCTAATACTGTCATGGATCAACAACAGCTTATCGATGCCGTAAATCAGGTCATGCCCTTTGGTAAATATGCTGGCCGCCGCTTACTCGAATTGCCTGAACCCTATCTTGTGTGGTTTCATCAACAAGGTTTTCCAAAGGGAAAATTAGGGGAGCAGTTAGCGCTGATTTATGAGGTAAAACTCAATGGCCTTGAGGGCATGTTAAAACCGCTATTGAAATGAGTTCCCTACTAAGCGATAAAAATCCTACTTTTGCGATAAGTGTTGTATTTCGTGATAGAGATTGGCGATTTATTACCTATGGCATGTTTTAATGCTGCATATTAGTAAAACACAAGGAACAAAAGGCATGATGGCAAAATTGGTAAAATTAGCTGCTGTAGCAACATTAGCGTTAGGTATGTCAAGTGCTTGGGCACAGGGCGTAGTTCATGAAGGTACTGTGGTTGATACTATGAATGGTGGCGGCTACACCTATGTTCAAATTAAAGAAGCTGACAACACGTTTTGGGCAGCTGGCCCAGAAGCTGAAGTCAAGAAAGGTGACAAAGTAGCTGTGGTTGAGCAAATGTGGATGAACCAGTTCACCAGCAAAACCTTAAACCGCACCTTCGACAAGCTGTTGTTTGTTGGTCAAATCGAGAAGAAATAATCGATGTCTTAGCAACATTCATGTTGCGATGAGTTCCTAAACCGCCTCGCCTTGTTCGAGGCGGTTTTGTTTTTAGCGGTATTTGGCTTAAATAAGCGTCAACGCTATTACTTCTCAATAAATAACTGCAAAATACGGCAAATACTCGCAATGATATTTGAGCATACCGTGTCAATGTCTAACCAAACTAACGAGAAAATTGAAGTCGTCGCTTATCAGCATTGCTATGCAAGTGCGGTCAGTCAGCTTTTTCATCACTGTGTTCATCAAATACAGCATGAGCGTTATACTACTGCGCAGTTAAATGCCTGGTCACCCTCGCCCCGTTCCAGTAAACATTGGCATTTACGTTTAAGTCGTTCCCAAGCTTGGATTATTTTGGTGACAGATGCGCTGAGCTTAACTAAGATTTGTGCAGGTTTTATCAATGTTGAAACGGATTTTCGCCATAGGGGATATATCGATAGTTTGTATATTCACCCTAATTGGCAGCGCTGTGGACTCGGTGAACTGGCTATCAGACAGTTAGAGCAATGGGCGAGGAAGCAAGGTTACAGCCAATTAAGTGCCGATGCGTCTTATCTTTCCCGTGGGCTGTTTATTAAACTCGGATTCGTCCAACAGCAACGCAGCTATCAACAAAAACTGGGCCAAGTGTTGCCGAGTTTTTATATGACTAAAAAACTGTAACTGAATGGGAATGCACTGCCTGTGTGCCCATTGGTCATGATTAACCCATAGGAGTGGACTCCAATGCAGATACGCTTATTTTCTCCTGCGGACGTGGCGCAGGTGGCGGCGGTATTTAACGCCAGTGTTATGGAGGGCGCACAGGAATATTACTCGCTGACAGAACGTTTAGCATGGGCGCAAAATCAAGGTGAGGCACGCAGCGATGCCTACTGGCTGGCCAAGTTAGAAGATACAACCACGTGGGTTGCACTTGAAGACGATAAGCTGGTTGGTTTTATCAGTTTAAGGTTGTGCCCCGATAAAGAGCTTGATTGCTTAGTCGGCGAAGTTGATTGTCTGTTTGTTCATCCTGAATATGGTCGTGCTGGTGTAGCGACACATTTATACTTGGCACTACTCGAAGAGGCGAAAAGGCTAAACCTTAAAAGACTCACAGTTGAAGCCTCCTATCAGGCGCGGCCTTTCTTTGAGAAACAGGGCTTTAATTGCATTCGCCGTAATGAACTACGCCGCTATCTCACCGCTGAAGACAAACAAAACGACAGGGCGCAGGTGTTAGTGAACTTTAGTTTGATCATGTCCTTATCATAGGTTTGCGCTTGAAGAGACTGTTCTGTTTTAGCCATACACCATACACAGAGTAATAAAAAACCGCCTCGTTTCCTTGGCGGTTTTTTATTGGTCAGTAAGCATCATCAGGCTAAGTCAAACACCAATGCTGTGACTGGGCTGTCAGTGGCGCTAAATCTAACCACTTCTTCGGCGGTGATATGCGCGCCATCTCCCGGGGTGAGTACTTGGTCATTGACCTTAAGCGTACCTTCCACCAGTTGCACATAGAGCTGACGCTGCGGCTTGAGTTGCGGCATCTGCACTTGCTCTTGCGGTGCCAGCATTAGGTGATATAAGGTCGCATCCTGCTGCACTTTTAAGGTGCCATTTTCACCCGTTGGCGTGACCACGGCTGTGAGCGCCGAGGTTTGCTCGAAGGCTTTTTGCTGATAACCCGCATCAATGCCTAAGGTGTCTGGTTGGATCCAGATCTGCAAAAAGTGCAGTGGCTCAGTGTTTGATGCATTAAACTCACTGTGATAAATCCCTTTACCGGCGGACATTAACTGAAACTCACCCGCTGGTAAGGTCTTAATATTACCGAAGCTGTCCTTATGAGCTATGGTACCTGAAATCACATAACTGATGATTTCCATGTCTTTATGGCCATGAGTTTCAAACCCCGCACTCGGCGCGACTCTGTCATCATTAATGACTCGTAGGGAAGACACACCCATATGCCGCGGATCGTAGTAACTAGCAAACGAGAAGGTATGTTGACTCTTTAACCAGCCTAAGTCTGCCTGTCCTCGGTCCTGCGCTTTACGTATACGGATCATCGTTAACTCCTTATTTTAAGTGTGCGGCTAACAGGTTGTCGGCACTCAGTTTACCTGCACCTGACACGGCCAGAGATACCGTAGCGGCTAACAGGGCTAAACCAAATTCATAACCGTTATTGCTAAGGAACAGACCGTTACCAATGTGAACCGAGAAAATCGCGACCACCATAGTAAAGGACAATACCAGTGCAGTAGGGCGAGTCAGTAAACCAATAATGAGCAGCAAGCCACCAAAGAATTCGCTCGAACCCGCCATCAGCGCCATTAAGTAGCCAGGGGTTAAGCCAATGGAGGCCATCCATTGTCCTGTGCCTTCTAGGCCATAGCCACCAAACCAGCCGAAGAGTTTTTGTGAGCCGTGGGCCATGAGGATAATCCCGATAGGAATACGCAAGGCCAATGGGGCGAAGCTTGGGGCAGAGGTCAGTAATTTTGTGATAAGTGCTTTCATGGGATGTTCCTTAATTCAAATTTTTTAACTGTGTCGTTAATGGGGTAGTCGGTCGAGATTTAGCGTCAATCTCTCCATTGGTTTACAGTCTAGACTTGACCTTTAAGGAAGAAAATCGGAACATTTTCAAAGTATATTTCAAAAAATTTGAATGTGGAGCACTTATGTTGCCAGTGATGAGTCTCGATGGATTGATAGTGCTAGATGCTATTGATAAGAAAGGCAGTTTTTCGGCTGCGGCTGAATCCTTATTCCGAGTGCCATCGGCGCTGACCTATACAGTGCAGAAATTAGAGAGCGATTTAGGGGTAAAATTATTTGAACGTAAGGGGCAGCGCGCCGAGCTGACCTTAGTTGGCCAACTGGTATTACGCCAAGGGCGGGAGATCTTAGCCGCCACTGCAAGGCTTGAAGAGGCGGTTAGGCAACTCGAAACGGGCTGGGAGTCGGCATTAACCTTAGCCATAGATACTGTAGTGCCCGATTTACCACTGCTTAAACTGATTGCTGAATTTACCGAGTTAGGTAAACAGGTGACCATCAATATCACCGAGGAGTCATTGGGTGGCGGTTGGGATGCGCTGTATTCGGGCCGTGCCGATATTGCCATTGGGGTCACCGGGGAGTTACCTAAGGGGCAATATCACTTAGTCGAAATCGGCATGCTTGAATTCGTGTTTGCCCTTGCGCCTCACCATCCCTTGGCACAGTTTGACCATCCCATCCCGACCGAAGCCCTGTTGCAATTTCCCTCCGTGGTGGTGGCCGACAGCTCAACGGCGCTCGCGCAGCGCTCCAGTGGATTGTTTGATAGTCGCCAAGTTATTCGTGTGCCAAACATGCAGACCAAGATTAAAGCCCAGCAACTCGGGCTGGGTGTGGGTTATCTTCCCAAGCATTTGATCCGCGAAGAACTCGCTTCAGGCACATTAGTCGCGTGCAAGGTTGAGATCCCAAGACCGGCGCAGCCGGTGTTTCTGGCGTGGCGCAAGGGCAACCAAGGCAAGGCGCAGGCGTGGTTTGCCGAGCGTTTGCCCCATTACGACTGGTTGTTTTAGTGGGATGTAAAGTGCACGTGCTGCTAGTGGATTGAGTGAATCACAGGACTTAACCATTGCTAGGGCGTGTTGACGTTTCGAGATTAAATTTTGTTCGTTCTGGCAAGCACATGCTCGCGAAACGAGGAATGATGTGTAGTTATTCTACTCAAATGACGAGTGACAAAGAGAACGAGCTTGCTAGACGAACCCTTCGGGCAGCGTTTGGCTGGCGTTTCTGCTGCGTTATCGTCCGTTTATGTAGAATAACTACACTGTACGGACTTTACCTTGCATAAACGCCAGCCAAACTGCTGCAAAAATAACCCTGAAACGTCAACACGCCCTAAGTACTGTGATGAATTAAGAGGGCAGGGCTTTGTGGCAGCGCTGATACACATCCCTGACACCGGGCGCTTACACCGAGCGTTTTACATGGCTGGTGTAATGCACATGTGGGGAGAGCAAGTCCGCTAAATTAGGGTTGGGCGCCCGGTTGAGGAAGCGAATAAAAGCCTGGGGTAGGGTGAGCGTCTCAATCGGCTCTTGCCAGCGTGCCTGTAACAGTGGGTGATAACCTTCTTTCCCCGCAGCGGTATAAGAGGTCGATACCCCCACATAGAGCGCATCGGGTTGCACTGGATACCAGAGTGATAATCCATCCTGCTGCATCATTTCTAGCTTGAATAAACGTTCCCCTAAGGGGCGTCTGCCATCGTAGTAATAACGCAATCCATAGGTATAGGGGAAGCTGCCAGCGCCTGTGCCGCGTACACTGTTATTGGTGGCGGCGTTAATCGCCGACTCCAGCGCCTGATACAGAAATTGGCCATGGATTTCGTATTTGACTAATGGCAGTTCGAAGGGCAGCAATTGGCCCAACACATCGGCGAGGGTCAGTCTGCCTTGGGCGACCGATTGCCTGACACCACCCGCATTATGCAGGGCAAAGTGGATGCGAGGGTCTTCAAGTTTAGCCTCTTGGAACATACTGCGACTTACCCAAGGCGCGATTTCACTGCCATGGGGCAGCGCCTTAGAAGGTAGTCTGGTGTGTACCAGATTCTTAGGCACTAGAGCTAAGACTTTGTTTTCCATCTCGGCAATCGCAGGGCGATAGATATCGTGGATCACGCCATGAATATCTTCATCGGCTTCATCCCACAATATATAGGGATGTTCATCAAAGCGTTGGCGCACGGCTTGATAGTCGGTGTCATCCACTTGCTCACTCGAACTCAACATAAACTGCTTATCGAGCATAAAGTAGTTGCCACCGCTTAAACTTATCGCGCGGCCAGCTTCATCAAACTCAACTTCGGCCAAACCTAAGGTTTCGGCGTATTTCCCTGCATGGACAATTGGCGTGCCATTGATGGTTTCGCCATAGGGAAGATTGCTTAACCCCAAGGCGCTAAAGTCGCCCTGTAGAGTATGGGTATGGCCACCAACGATAAGGCTGATACCATCGACTTGTTCTGCGAGCCGTTTATCCTGATCTAAACCTAAATGACTCAGCACAATAATGTGCTTAATGCCTTTGGCATGCAGATGCGAGACGGTTCGCGCCGTGGTCGCAATCGCATCGACAAAGTGGGTATCGGGATCGGGTCTGGCAATGTCCTTCATCTGATCCAGAGTAATGCCGATGACGGCGAGCTTTTTGTCATAGAAGGGCTTTTCTAGGTAGCTGGCAAGCTGTGTTTTTTCATCATAGGCCAGAATATTCGCCACAGTACGCAGGTTACCCGGCTTGCGGATATCCTCTTGGCTCAAGTCCATATTCCCCGCCAGCAGCGGGAAATCGATTTGCTTGGCAAATTCGGCGAGCCGCGCATTACCTTCGTCAATATCGTGGTTGCCAATTACCATGGCATCGGGGGCAAGTAAATTCAGCAGATGGGCGTTGGCTTTACCCTTAAAATGGCTGAAATACAGTGTGCCTTGGAAACTGTCGCCCCCATGCAAAAATAAAAACGGGGTATTGCTTCGGATGGCTTGAACGCGCGCCTGGCTAATTTGATATCCCAAACGAGCATAACCACCGCTGTGGCTGGTAATATCTAAGGATTTAAGCCCAAGATTAAGGGAAAAATGTACGCGGCTAGGCTCAAAATTCGAATGGGTATCGTTGATGTGCGCGAGTGAGAGAGTGTATCTCTGTGTCATAACTTACCTCTTTTACGGCGGGAGATTATAACCTTCTCATCAAAAACAAGAAAGGGAGCTAAGCTCCCTTTACTTTGACAATGACTAAATCAAGATTAACCCGAGCGTGCTTCATCATCGTCGGCTGCGGCTTCGAAGTCGCCATCATCGGAGAGGCGAATGCCTTTTTGCTTCATGCGTTTGGTCCAGAGTTTACGCGCCAATTGCTGCATGTCGGTCGCGGGGTCATTCACATCGACAATCTCTAATCCCAGTAGCGACTCGATAATATCTTCTTGGGTCACAATACCTTGGCTACTGCCGTATTCGTCAACCACCATGGCAATTTGGGTGTTGCGCTTAATCATCCGCTCAAATAACGGCAGGATTTTGGCCGTTTCGGGTACGACAAACAGGCTACGCTTGAGTTCGCCAATTGGCGCGTCAGGAGTATAACGCTCAGCCAGCAACACATCGGTGCGGGTGATATAGCCGATAATATCGTCGTGGTCCTGATCGTATACCGGAATACGCGTAAAAGGCTTGTCACGATATTCTTGCACAAACTCATTTTGCGTCAGTGAAATAGGCAAAGAGAACATCACGGTGCGCGGCGTCATAATCGCGGTAACGGGCACATCACGCACCTTAAGCATTTGGGTCAAAATCTTGGATTCTTGTTCGTCTAACTCACCGGATTCTTGACCGATTTTGGCCATCGCGCTCATTTCTTGGCGAATATATTGGCCTTCTTCACCTTTACCTAGCAGGCGAGTCACTTGCTGCGACATCCAAATTAATGGCTGGGTAGCACGCTTCATCCACGTAATGGCAATCGATACGCTTGGGGCTAAACGGCGCCAGTGGTTGGCTCCGACAGATTTAGGAATAATCTCTGAGAAGAACAGAATAATAAAGGTTAACACTCCGGAGAAAACGCCGAGCATATCATCCCCAAAGACCTTAGCGGCTTGCGCACCAGCAACGGCGGCACCTACGGTATGGGCAACAGTATTGAGGGTCAAAATAGACACCAATGGCGCTTCGATGTTCTCTTTCAGTTTACGCAACCTTGTCGCCGCAGCACTGTCAGTTTGTTCGAGCGTAGCGATATAACTAGGGGTAACCGAGAGCAACACAGCTTCGAATACACTGCACAGAAAAGAAACTGCAACAGCGACAAGCACTATAATGATGAGGGTTAACATATTGGTGGTATTACAACTCCATAATTTAGGCCAACATTGACCCTCGGCGATTCTAGCATAGGAGAATGGAGTTGCTGGCTAAAATTTTTCTGCGTCTGTATAATTCGCCGCCCTGTTGCAGGTTTTGGTGTTGAGGTTAGTCCTATGAGTGAAAAAAAGATCAATTTATTAGACCTTGATCGTAAAGCGATGCGGGCATTATTTGCCGATCTGGGTGAGAAGCCTTTCCGTGCCGATCAGCTGATGAAGTGGATCTATCATTTCGGTGTCAGTGACTTCGAAGAGATGACTAACATCAACAAAGTGTTACGCCAAAAACTGGCGGCGCGCTGTGAGATTGTGGCGCCCGAGATTTCCAGCTATCAAAAATCCGCCGATGGCACCATTAAGTTCGCCATCCATGTCGGTGAAGGCCAAGAGGTCGAAACTGTTTATATTCCTGAAGATGACCGCGCTACCTTGTGTGTGTCGTCCCAAGTGGGCTGTGCCCTCGAATGTACTTTCTGCTCTACGGCGCAGCAAGGCTTTAACCGCAACCTAACTGTCTCTGAAATCGTTGGCCAAATTTGGCGTGTTTCGCATTTCTTAGGATTCGCGAAAGATACTGGCGAGCGCCCCATTACCAACGTGGTGATGATGGGGATGGGGGAGCCTCTACTTAACCTTGCTAACGTGATCCCTGCAATGGACATCATGCTAGACGATTTTGGCTTTAGTCTGTCAAAACGTCGCGTAACGCTATCGACCTCAGGCGTTGTTCCAGCATTAGACAAATTAGGTGATGCCCTCGATGTCGCATTAGCCGTGAGTATCCACGCGCCAAACGATGAGCTGCGCGATATTCTGGTTCCGGTGAACAAAAAGTATCCACTGCAGGAGTTTCTTGCAGGGATCCGCCGTTACATCGCCAAATCTAACGCTAACCGTGGCCGTGTCACCGTGGAATATGTGATGCTCGATCACATCAACGACAGTACCGAACAAGCCCATGAATTAGCACAATTAATGAAGGATACCCCCTGTAAGGTAAACCTTATTCCGTTTAACCCATACCCAGGTTCACCCTATGGCCGTTCGTCAAACTCGCGCATCGACCGTTTTTCGAAAGTGTTAATGGAATATGGCTTAACCGTGATTGTGCGTAAGACCCGTGGTGACGATATTGATGCCGCCTGTGGACAGCTGGCTGGGGATATTCGCGATCGAACCAAGCGTTTAGCAAAAAAACGCATGCAAGAAAATCAGATTTCGGTCACAATGAATTAACTCTTTGTTTGCACAGATTTATAGGCTTGCCCATGAAGCATGGATTGTCAGGGTTTTCATTAGCAATAGCCCTGTCATTATTAGTGACAGGATGCGTAACTGAGCGTACCTATTCAGGGACTGATATTCCGGTGTCGGAGCGAAAACTGGATAAAGTTGCCGCTGCGCGGGAGCGTATGCAGCTCGGTTTAACCTACCTTAATCGAGGTAACTCGGAACAAGCCAAGTATAATCTTGATAAAGCAATCGAATATGCACCAGAGCTCGAAGATGTGCATGTGGCAATGGCTTATTACTATCAAACCGTAGGCGATTTAGTACGTACCGAACAGGCGTATCAGGACGCTATCAATACTAAGGACGCCTCTGGCGATTCCATGAATAACTTTGGGGTGTTTTTGTGCCAACAAAAGCAATACGAAAAAGCTGAAAAAATGTTTTTGGCTGCAATAGAAATGCCCAAATATACGCGTACCGCATCCAGTTATGAAAACTTAGGTCTTTGCAGCAGAGACGCGGGACGAGCAGAAAAGGCACGACAGTATTTTCAGATGGCGTTAAAGTATGACCCGAGACGCTCGGTGTCTTTACTGGAGCTGGTTGAGCTTGGGATAGATAAAGGTGATTATGTTGATGCGCGTAACCAGTTAGCGCGTTACCACCAAGTTGCGGCCCAGACTCCAGAGAGTTTAACGCTCGGAATAAAAATTGAGCAGGCGTTGAATGATGATGCTGCCATGAAACGATTTGGCATTTTATTGCTTGCCAAATTCCCAGCATCGCCTCAAGCCAAGCAATATAGAGTTAATTTGCATCAATGAAAGATAACGAAATGAACGCGTCAGTAGAACCAGTGACAACAGAAGAAGCTGAGTCGACGCCTAATGTAACGCTCGGAAGCGTACTCAAAACAGCTCGTGAGCAGATGGGCTTGAGCATTGCGGAGACAGCTGTGAAGCTGCATTTGCGGCCTGGTATTGTTGAAAATCTCGAAGCCGATGATTTTTCAAATATTGCCTCATCAACCTACGTACGCGGATACGTTAAAAATTATGCGCGTATGCTTGGGGTCGACAACACGCTCATCGAAGCCTGTCTCGCAAGGCAGGTGCCCTATGTAACACAGCCTGCGATGCAAAGTTTTTCCCGTAAGACCACTTATCAAGCTCGTGACACTAAATTAAAGTGGCTGAGCTTTTTTATTGTCATCGTGTTGCTCGGTCTGTTTGTGCTTTGGTGGATGCAACGAACGACGCTAGTGACTCATGTCGATATTTCAAAACCAACCGCTGAAGAGTTAGCCGCGGCGAATCAAACCTTGCCGGGTGATGTTTTACTCACCGAAACGGATGCGAGTGCACGTTTGAGTGAGATCGCGGTCAACGGTTCAATGGCGACCGATGGTCCAGTAAAAGATACTGATGCTAGCACTATTGACCCGAATATCAGTGATATGGCGGCAATGGAAGCAGGGCAGGTGTCTGCCAATTCGACAGTCAATGCGAGTGAGCCTAATAATCCCCAAAGTGCATCAGGTGCGGTGCAAACGGCAGGGGTGACTGCGCAAAACACGCTTTCTACACAAAATTCTTCTGCAACAAACGTAGCGGCTCAAAATGTACCAACAGCCAGCGCGCCGGTGAACAGTGCCACGCCAGCGGCTTCGAGTGAACAAACCATGCCTGTGGTTGCTGGACAATCCAATATCAATATTCAACTCACGGGTGATTGCTGGATCAACATCGTCGATGCCAAGGGCAAAGCGATTGTTGATGGGGTCCGAGGTGCTGGCGCAACTATTCAAGCCAGTGGTGTGCCTCCGTTTAAAGTGATCTTAGGCGCGCCGGCTGTTGTGTCTAGTTTTACGGTTGATGGTAAAGCCATCAGTCTTGCTGAATTTCCTAAGGGTCGTGTTGCGCGTTTGACTATCCCACAGGCTTAAGTCTCACGCTTAACGCAGAGTACCGAAAAGAGCGTATTGAGTATGTATAACGAAACACCCATTAAGAGACGTCCTTCAACCCGCATTTATGTGGGCAATGTACCCATTGGTGATGGTGCACCGATTGCAGTGCAGTCAATGACCAACACTAAAACGACTGATGTTGAGGCGACCATTGCCCAAATTCGCGCCTTAGAAAAAGTGGGTGCCGACATTGTGCGTGTCTCTGTGCCGACCATGGACGCGGCCGAGGCTTTTAAAGTGATTAAGCAATCGGTGTCAGTGCCCTTGGTTGCCGATATCCACTTCGATTACCGTATCGCCTTAAAAGTGGCGGAATATGGGGTGGACTGTTTGCGTATCAACCCAGGCAATATTGGTAACGAAGAGCGTATCCGCAGTGTGGTGGAGTGCGCCCGTGATAAAAACATTCCAATTCGTATCGGGGTTAATGGTGGTTCATTAGAGAAAGATCTGATGGACAAATACAAAGAACCTACGCCAGAAGCCCTGCTCGAATCGGCCATGCGCCATGTGGACATTCTCGACCGTTTGAACTTCGACCAATTTAAGGTCAGCGTAAAAGCCTCCGATGTGTTCTTAGCGGTAGAATCCTATCGTTTATTGGCTAAGCAAATTCGCCAGCCATTGCATTTAGGTATTACTGAAGCGGGTGGTGCCCGTGCCGGTGCAGTGAAATCAGCCGTAGGCTTAGGCATGCTGCTTGCCGAGGGCATTGGTGATACGCTGCGTATTTCCTTGGCGGCCGATCCGGTGGAAGAAATCAAAGTCGGCTTTGATATTCTAAAGTCACTGCGTATCCGTAGCCGTGGCATTAACTTTATTGCGTGTCCTTCTTGCTCACGTCAAGAGTTCGATGTGATCAGCACAGTAAACGAGTTAGAACGCCGCCTCGAAGATGTGACGACCGCGATGGATGTGTCTATCATCGGCTGTGTGGTCAATGGCCCAGGTGAAGCCTTAGTGTCGCACATTGGCTTAACGGGTGGTCATCGTAAGAGTGGTTACTACGATGAAGGTGAGCGTCAAAAAGAGCGTTTCGACAATGATAACCTAGTCGATTCCCTCGAAGCGAAAATTCGCGCTAAGGCGAGCCAAATGGCTAACCGCATCCAAGTGAAAGACACGACTGAGTAACAACCGCAGCCGAATAACCTCATAGGTTAAGCGTTATAAAAACATTCAAGGCTTGAGCTAGACCTCGAAACTGACGGGGTCATTTTACGTTTAGTGTTGAACAGCCTATAATGCCTGACATTTTTTATTAATTTAGCGAAATCGGACGAGTCGATACAGTGGCAAAACAGATCCAAGCGATTCGCGGAATGAATGACATTCTGCCAACTCAAAGTCCTCTATGGCAAAAAGTGGAAGCGGTATTACGTTCAAGCGTTGCTGCTTATGGTTACAGTGAGATCCGCACTCCAATAGTGGAAAATACCGATCTTTTTAAACGCTCTATCGGTGAAGTGACTGATATTGTTGAAAAAGAAATGTACACCTTCGAAGATCGTAATGGCGATAGTCTGACGTTACGCCCCGAAGGTACTGCTTCAACCGTGCGTGCGGGTAACGAGCATGGCCTGTTGTATAACCAAGAACAACGTTTGTGGTACATGGGCCCCATGTTCCGCCATGAGCGCCCGCAAAAAGGCCGTTACCGCCAATTCCATCAATTTGGTGTTGAAGTCTACGGTATTGGTAGCGCTGATATCGACGCTGAAGTGTTGATGTTATCCGCCCGTCTTTGGGAAAAACTCGGCATTAGCGAGCATGTGACGCTTGAGCTGAACACCTTAGGCGATCCTGCCGAGCGCGCCGCTTACCGTGAAGCCTTGATTGCCTTTTTAGAGCAACATAAGGACAAACTAGACGAAGATAGCCAGCGCCGTATGTACAGCAATCCGCTGCGCGTATTGGACTCAAAAGATCCCCAAGTGCAAAGCATTTTAGGTGATGCGCCTGCGCTGATGGATTACTTAGGCGAAGAATCCTCACAACATTTTGCACAATTGCGTGAACTCCTCGACGCGGTTGGCATCCAATACCGAGTTAACCCGCGCTTAGTCCGTGGTCTGGATTACTACAATCGCACGGTTTTTGAATGGGTTACCAATAGCTTAGGCTCTCAAGGCACAGTACTTGCGGGCGGTCGCTATGATGGTTTAGTCGCGCAGCTGGGTGGTAAAGAAACGCCAGCAGTGGGTTTTGCGATGGGATTAGAGCGCATCGTCCTACTACTCGAAACCTTAGCGCTGACACAGGATATCCCAGCTGAAGTGGATGTTTATGTTGCCGCTATGGGGGATAACTGCCTAGTTGAAGCTATCAAAATGGCTCAAGAACTGCGCTCTGCATTGCCCACTCTGCGAGTCATGAGTCACTGTGGTGGTGGCAATCTGAAGAAACAAATGAAGCGTGCCGATAAAAGCGGCGCTCAAGTAGCCTTACTGATTGGCGAAGAAGAACTCGCCGAAGGTGTGGTTACCGTAAAATACTTACGCAATGACAACGAACAACAACGGGTCGCTCGAAATGCATTAAGCGCATTTTTAGCTGAACTTAGCAAATAAGGGGACGTGCGCGTGGAAATTTATAGCACAGAAGAACAACAAGTTGATGCTATCAAACAGTTCTGGAAAGACTATGGAACCTCGATTGTTATCGGGGCGGTCGTTGGTTTAGGCGGCCTGTACGGTTGGAACACTTATTCCGACATGAAAATCGTGAAGGCCGAAGAAGCATCACAGGCGTTCCAAACCTTAACCACCAAATCAAGTGACGAAGCGGCCATGATTGCTGGCGTGGCTGAGTTTTCGAAAAATTACGACCAAAAGGGCTATCAATCACTGCTAGACCTGATCGTTGCGAAAACAGCGGTTGAAGCGAAAAATTTTCCTAAGGCCGAAGAAGCACTGAAGAAAGTGATTGCTGCGAAGCCAGGTGCAGGATTAGACACTATTGCAACATTGCGTTTAGCGCGTATTCAGGCTGAACAAGGTCAAGTTGACACTGCGTTAGCCACGCTAGACCAAGTGACTGATAAAGCCTTTTTAGCACAACGTGAAGAACTGAAAGGTGACTTCTTTGTTCGTCAAGGCCAAACCGATAAAGCGAAAACTGCTTATCAGGCAGCAATGGATAACGGCGGTGTTGTGACCAGCCCTGCACTTAAAATCAAACTTGATAACTTAAATCAAGCATAAGGGATCCCTTGATGAAGTCTTGGTGCAAGAACCTGCTAGCCGCTGGGTTAAGCCTAGCCATGTTATCCGCCTGTTCTTCTAGTGATGTGGAAGAAGAACCGGTAAGTGAGTTAACTGCGATTCAGGCGACAGTATTTCCTGAAGTAAGTTGGAGCGCCTCTGTAGGTGATGGTGTTGGTGATTATTACTCTCGCCTTACCCCTGCAGTTCGTTACGGTAAAATTTTTGCGGCCGACCGTTATGGTGAAGTTGTTGCTTTTGATGAAGCAACGGGTGAACAGGTTTGGAAAAAAGATTTTAGTGAAGAGTTCCGTGATAACGCTTTAGCCAAAAACAAAGGTGCACGTTTGGCCGCTGGTGTAACAGCGGCACGCAATAAGCTCTTTATCGGCGGTGAGAGTGGCCTTTTGGCTGCGCTGAATGCAGAAGACGGCCAAGTATTATGGCATGTGATTGCTGGTGGCGAATTGTTATCTAAGCCAACCGTGGCTGACGACGTTGTGGTGGTGAGCACCAGTTCAGGTTCATTTGAAGCCTATAACGTTGATACTGGCGCAAAACTGTGGGTTTATAACATGCAGTTGCCTAACCTGACGCTCCGGGGAACGGGTTCAGCAGCTTATGAAGCGGGTGGTTTCTTTATTGGTACCGCCGATGGCAAAGTGGCTGTTGTCGTCAAAAACAACGGTCAAGCTGCGTGGGAGCAAGCCATCTATAATCCTACAGGTGGCAATGAGTTTACCCGTATGGCCGATGTGGATATGACACCGTTGATCCTCGGCGATAACTTATATGCGGTGAGCTACAACGGTAACTTGGTGTCGATGGAACTGCGCACCGGACGGATTATTTGGACTCGTAAGTACTCAAGCTTCAATGAGTTAGCTACGGCGGGTTTAAGTTTGTTCTTGGTTGATGACCATAGTCGTATCTATTCAGTGGATAGACGTAACGGTTTAGAGTTGTGGAGCAACTCTGAGTTGGTCAATCGCACACTCACTTCACCAGAGGTATATAAAGACTATTTGGTCGTGGGTGATTTTGAAGGTTATCTGCACTTTATCGACCGTAGCACAGGCAGTATTGTCGGTCGTATCCAAGTGGACAGCTCTGGATTATTCAGCCAGCCATTAGTGGTGGATGATAAAATCTATGTGCAAGGTCGCAGCGGAAAGTTAGCTGTTGTAACACTTCCTTAGTTAAAAGTGTTATCCTTGTAGAGCCCCTGGAAGTGTGTTCCGGGGGCTTTTTATTGAAAAGTTTTTTAGAGGCGAAATCATGATCCCTGTAGTGGCCCTTGTTGGTCGGCCGAACGTCGGTAAATCCACCTTATTTAACCGCCTTACGCGTACGCGTGATGCGCTGGTTGCTGACTTTCCTGGCCTAACACGTGACCGTAAATATGGTCGAGCATTCTTATCCGGCTATGAGTTTATCGTGGTGGATACCGGCGGTATCGACGGCACTGAAGAGGGGATCGAAACTAAGATGGCCGAGCAGTCCCTTGCCGCTATCGAAGAAGCCGATGTTGTCTTATTTATGACCGATGCGCGTGCTGGGTTAACCGCTGCGGATTTGTCTATCGCTCAGCATTTACGTAGCCGCCAAAAAACCACCTTTGTGGTGGCTAACAAGATTGACGGTATTGATGCCGACTCGGCCTGCGCCGAATTTTGGTCTTTGGGTTTAGGTGAAGTCTATCAAATGGCTGCCGCCCAAGGCCGCGGTGTAACCAATATGATTGAGTACGCCTTAACTCCTTACGCTGAAGCCATGGGCATTGAGCGCCAAGGCGAAGAGGAAGAAGTTGACGAGCGTCAGTACACTGAAGAAGAAGCCGAAGCTGAGCAAAAGCGTCTACAGGACTTACCGATCAAACTCGCCATCATCGGTAAACCTAACGTGGGTAAATCGACCCTGACCAACCGTATCTTAGGTGAAGAGCGTGTGGTGGTTTATGACGAACCAGGCACCACTCGTGACAGTATTTACATTCCGATGGAACGCGATGGTCGCGAATACGTGATTATCGATACTGCTGGTGTACGTCGCCGCAGTAAAGTCCATGAAGTGATTGAAAAGTTCTCGGTGATTAAAACCCTCAAAGCGGTTGAAGATGCTAACGTGGTGTTACTTATCATCGACGCCCGTGAAGGCGTTGCCGAGCAAGATCTTGGCCTATTAGGGTTTGCCCTAAACGCAGGCCGCGCGTTAGTGATTGCTGTTAACAAGTGGGATGGCATCGACCAAGGCATTAAAGACCGTGTTAAGAGTGAACTCGACCGTCGTTTAGGCTTTATCGACTTTGCCCGTATTCACTTTATTTCGGCGCTGCATGGCACGGGTGTTGGCCATCTGTTTGAGTCGATTGAAGAAGCTTACGACAGTGCGACTCGCCGCGTGAGCACCTCAATGCTGACCCGCATTATGCAAATGTCGCAGGATGACCATCAGCCACCATTGGTGAACGGTCGCCGCGTGAAACTGAAATACGCCCACGCCGGTGGTTATAACCCGCCAATCGTGGTTATTCACGGTAACCAAGTCAGCAAGCTGCCGGATTCTTACAAGCGCTACATGATGAACTACTTCCGCCGTTCATTAAAAGTGGTCGGTACGCCAATCCAACTGCGTTTCCAAGAGGGTGATAACCCGTTTGAAAACAAAGTGGAAAAGCTGACCATGAGCCAAGAGCGTCGCCGTAAACGCGCCTTGAGTCATATTAAAGACCGCAAGGCAAAATAAGACTCAAGCGAAAAACTGAGTCATTTATTTAAGTGAATCAATAGAAAAGGAACCCTAGGGTTCCTTTTTTGTTTGTTCAATTGAGTGGAATTATTGGGGTGTTTGACTGGGTATCAGTCAAGTTGTGCATTATTCCCCTTGAATAACCTCGGTGACGGTAGAAACGACTTGTCCGTGCAATAGGCGGGTATGCATACTATCACCAACGTTTAGCAGGGCTGCATTCTCTATAACTTGATGATTTGCATCTGTTGTGATGCTGTAGCCGCGACTTAAGGTGGCTAATGGACTGACCGTTTCAAGCTGATGGGCGGCATATTTAATTCGCTGCTCGCTTTGATTGAGGGTATCTTGCATTGCGTCCTGCAAACGCGTTGCTAAATAGCTCAAACGATTGGCCTCAAGTGCGAGTTTATGTTTTGGTGATTGTTGCTCGAGGCGATTTGCCAGTTGCTGCTGACGGCGACTTAAGCCATGCAGCTTATTGGTAAACGCCGCTTCGAGGCGTAATTGCATCTCATCGAAACGTTGCTCAAATTGCTGTAAGGTGCGTTTAGGGTCTAAGCGTTGCAGTCTGTGCTCGAGTAAACTTAAGCGTCTCTCTTGCTTGAGTTGATAGTGGCTTGCGCTTTGTTTAAGGCGGGCAAGTACTGTGGCTAAACGTTGGCTTTTATTGTCACTGTCCTGTGAGAGCAGCTCTGCGCCTGCTGAGGGCGTGGGGGCACGCACATCGGCGACATAGTCGCTTATTGTGGTATCGACTTCATGGCCCACGGCACTCACTATGGGCAGTGCGCTGTTATAAATGGTATGGGCGAGCACTTCGCTGTTAAAACACCATAAATCTTCTAACGAGCCACCGCCACGGGTAAGCAGTAATACATCCACCTCAAGCCGTTGATTGGCGATATTGATCGCTTGGCAGATATTCATATCCGCGTTTTCACCCTGTACTTGTGTCGGATAAATAATCACTTCAATCGATGGGTCACGACGTGCAAGCACATGCAAGACATCACGGATTGCCGCGCCCGTGGGGGAGGTGATCACCCCGATGCGTTGAATATTTTTCGGTAACTGACGTTTAGTGTCGGCGGCAAATAATCCCTGCGCGGCGAGCTTCATTTTCAACGCTTCAAATTGTTGTGCCAGTAAGCCGTCTCCAGCGGGGAGCATTGACTCAATCAATAATTGATAGTCGCCACGCGGCTCGTAAACGCTAATAGCACCTTTTACGATCACCTGCTGGCCATTCACGGGTTTAAAGCTCACGCTTTGGTTGCGCCCCTTAAACATGGCGCAGCGAATTTGTGAAAAATGATCCTTAAGGGTTAAATACCAATGGCCTGAACTGGGGGCTGAAAAGTTGGAAATTTCCCCATTTAGCCAGATCTTACCCAGTTGCCCCTCAAGAATTTGTCTGACTTCACCATTGAGGCGTGAGACGGTATAAATATTATTTTTAGGGACTTGCATGTGTTTTCTCGCGCAAATGGGATTTTTTCACTATTTTCCATTTACCGCTCCCTAGATGCAAGGTATAATCCCGCCGCAATATTTCACCTCTAAAATCCTACTCAACTGGGGAGATGTTGCCTATGCTACGTTTAATTAAAGAAGCGCTAACTTTTGACGATGTGTTACTTGTTCCTGCGCATTCTACTGTACTCCCAAATACCGCCATTCTTAAAACTCGCCTGACCAATACCATTGAACTGAATATTCCGCTTGTGTCTGCCGCTATGGACACTGTGACCGAAGCGCGTCTTGCGATCGCCATGGCACAGGAAGGTGGCTTAGGTTTTATTCATAAAAACATGAGCATAGAAAAGCAGGCCGAAGAAGTTCGTAAAGTAAAAATTTACGAGGCAGGCGTAGTTCAACAACCTGTGACGGTAACGCCTTCAACCACGCTGGCTGATTTAAAAGTACTGACCGCCAAGAATGGTTTTGCGGGTTACCCTGTGGTCAACGAAGCCAATGAATTGGTGGGTATTATCACTGGCCGTGACGTACGTTTCGTAACTGACTGGAGCAAAACTGTAGAAGAAGTGATGACGCCTAAAGCGCGTTTAGTCACGGTTGCCGAAGGCACTAAGTTAGATGAAGTGCAAAAATTAATGCACTCAAACCGTATCGAAAAAGTGTTAGTTGTCGATGATAACTTCAAGCTGAAAGGCTTAATCACAGTTAAAGACTTCGAAAAAGCCGAGCGTAAGCCTAATGCCTGTAAAGATGAGTTAGGTCGTTTACGTGTTGGCGCCGCTGTGGGTGCGGGTGCGGGTAACGAAGAGCGTGTCGATGCGCTGGTGAAAGCCGGCGTTGACGTGCTGCTGATTGACTCTTCCCACGGCCACTCTGAAGGTGTACTTCAACGTATCCGTGAAACCCGCGCTAAATACCCAGATTTACAAATTATTGGTGGTAACGTGGCGACAGCTGAAGGCGCATTGGCCCTAGTTGAAGCCGGCGTTAACGCAGTTAAAGTCGGTATTGGCCCAGGTTCTATCTGCACCACACGTATCGTGACGGGTGTGGGCGTGCCACAAATTACTGCGGTTTCAGATGCGGCCGAAGCCGTAAAAGGATTAGGTATCCCTGTTATCGCCGACGGCGGTGTACGTTTCTCTGGCGACTTAGCCAAAGCGTTAGCGGCGGGTGCATCATGCATTATGGCGGGCTCAATGTTCGCTGGTACTGATGAAGCGCCGGGCGAAACCGAGCTTTATCAAGGCCGCGCCTATAAGTCATATCGCGGTATGGGTTCTTTAGGCGCCATGTCTCAAGGTTCTTCCGATCGTTATTTCCAATCTGACAATGCTGCCGACAAGCTTGTGCCAGAAGGCATTGAAGGCCGTGTACCTTACAAAGGTAAGTTGAAGGAAATCATCCATCAGCATATGGGTGGTTTACGTTCATGCATGGGCTTAACAGGCTGTGCCACTATCCAAGAGCTGAATGAAAAAGCCCAGTTTGTGAAAGTGACGTCTGCGGGCATGGGCGAGTCCCACGTGCACGATGTGACGATCACTAAAGAAGCACCGAACTATCGTTCAGGTTCTTAAGCGTTTGTAAATACCGGGGCG
>AACY020564220.1_pt1 | contig 51905 bp, 47 predicted proteins | sample 267378 | NCBI WGS metagenome assembly AACY02 (sample SAMN02954345, study PRJNA13694) | marine metagenome | biome: aquatic; feature: ocean; material: water; isolation source: isolated as part of a large dataset composed predominantly from surface... | reverse complement strand
GCAACGGGCTTCCCGATTGCAAAAATCGCCGCCAAGTTAGCGGTGGGCTTTACCCTCGATGAGCTGATGAACGACATTACTGGTGGCCGTACGCCTGCGTCATTCGAGCCAGCCATCGACTACGTCGTGACTAAAGTACCTCGCTTTAACTTTGAAAAGTTTGCCGGCTCAAATGATCGCTTAACCACGCAGATGAAGTCCGTGGGCGAAGTGATGGCGATTGGCCGTACTTTCCAAGAGTCACTACAAAAAGCCCTGCGCGGTTTAGAAGTAAGCCGTCACGGTTTAGACCCGATTACTGACATGTCTAAGCCTGATGCGTTAGCCCGTATCCGCCTCGAGCTAAAAGAGCCTGGCTGTGACCGTATTTGGTACATCGCCGATGCGATGCGTGCGGGTTTAACCTTGGATGAAATCTTCCGTTTAACCAACATCGACCCATGGTTCTTAGTCCAGATTGAAGAGCTGATTAAGCTGGAAGGCCAAGTGGCCGAAGGCGGTTTAGCCGGTCTTAACGAAGAACTGCTGCGTAAGCTTAAGCGTAAAGGCTTTGCCGATGCGCGTCTGGCGGCGGTCCTTGGCGTAAACGAGACTGAAGTCCGTAAATTGCGTGACCGTTTCGACATCCACCCAGTTTACAAACGCGTAGATACCTGCGCGGCTGAATTTGCGACTGACACCGCTTACATGTACTCAACCTATGAGGAAGAGTGCGAAGCCAACCCTTCAAACCGTGACAAAATCATGGTGTTAGGTGGTGGTCCAAACCGTATCGGTCAAGGTATCGAATTCGATTACTGCTGTGTGCACGCGGCATTAGCACTGCGTGAAGACGGTTACGAAACCATCATGGTTAACTGTAACCCTGAAACCGTTTCTACTGACTACGACACCTCAGATCGTCTGTACTTCGAGCCTGTTACTCTAGAAGATGTGTTAGAAATCGTCCGTATCGAGAAGCCAAAGGGCGTTATCGTGCAGTACGGTGGCCAAACACCGTTGAAACTTGCTCGCGCCCTTGAGGCAGCGGGTGTGCCGATTATCGGTACTAGCCCAGATGCGATTGACCGTGCAGAAGACCGTGAGCGTTTCCAGCAAGCGATTCAACGCCTGGAAATGAAGCAGCCTGAAAACGATACCGTCACTACGGTTGAAGGTGCTGTGATTGCCGCCGAGCGTATCGGTTATCCGTTAGTGGTGCGTCCATCCTACGTACTGGGCGGCCGCGCGATGGAAATCGTTTACGACCAACAGGATTTACTGCGCTACTTCAACGAAGCGGTAAGCGTATCTAACGCTTCACCAGTACTGCTAGACCACTTCCTAGACGATGCTATCGAAGTGGATATCGACGCAGTATGTGACGGTGAAACCGTAGTTATCGGCGCGATTATGGAGCATATCGAGCAGGCGGGTGTTCACTCAGGTGACTCAGGTTGTTCGCTGCCTCCTTACACCCTAAGCCAAGAAATCCAAGATCGCATGCGCGTGCAAGTCGGCAAGTTGGCGATGGAGCTGGGTGTTGTTGGTCTGATGAACGTGCAGTTTGCCGTGAAGAATAACGAAATCTACATGATTGAAGTTAACCCACGTGCAGCGCGTACCGTGCCATTTGTGTCGAAAGCGACTGGTGTGCCGTTAGCGAAGATTGCCGCCCGTGTGATGGCAGGTCAAAGCTTAAAAGCGCAAAACTTCACTCAAGAAGTCATCCCACCTTTCTACTCTGTGAAAGAAGTGGTACTGCCATTTAACAAGTTCCCTGGCGTTGACCCACTGTTAGGCCCAGAAATGCGCTCAACGGGTGAGGTAATGGGCGTGGGCGATACCTTCGCCGAAGCCTATGCTAAGGCGCAGTTAGGTGCGACTTCTGAAGTGCCTAAGTCTGGTCGTGCACTCTTGTCTGTGCGTAACAGCGATAAGAAACGTGTTGCCGACTTAGCCGCTAAGCTGATTGAGCTGGGTTATCAAATCGACGCCACCCACGGTACAGCGGTTATCCTAGGTGAAGCGGGTATCAACCCACGCTTAGTGAACAAGGTACACGAAGGCCGTCCACACATTCTTGACCGCATCAAGAACGGTGAGTACACCTACATTGTGAACACCACCGAAGGCCGTCAAGCGATTGAAGACTCGCGTCAATTACGTCGCGGTGCACTGCGTTACAAAGTGAACTACACCACGACCATGAACGCGGCATTTGCCACTTGCATGGCACACGCTGCGGACGATCGCACTAACGTGACGTCAGTGCAAGAGCTGCATCAGCGCGTATTGGCTAAATAAGCCATAAGCTTCTGAAATCAAAAGGCCGGATAACGTTGTTATCCGGCCTTTGTTTTTAAGGGGTAAAAGGTTTATAAACCGATACGCTCGGTTTCCATTGGCGGCGCATCATTGGGCAGCCAGCGGTGATAAATTTGTGCAAAGGTGCCATCGGCCTTGATGCTGACTAGTGCCTCTTTCCATTTATCAACTTCCTCCGTTGGTGTGCCTTGAGAAAATGCAATGTACAGATGATTCGCGCTGATGGTGTAGAGGGATTTTACATCATCAATACTGGCTCCGGCTTCTGCAAGAATACTTGGCGCCGTGAGATTAGCGTTGCACCATAGATCGATTCGCTGCTTCATTAACTGCTTTGCGCTTAGTAGTGGTGTCGATGAGGGGGCGAGATTTGTAAACCCATGATCCATTAATAATTGTTCTTCGACAGAGGAACGATACACCCCAATTGCTTTTGCCTGCTTAGCACCTTCAATTGAGTCAATGTTAAGCTTGCTACTTTTTAGAGCATAAAAGTTTGTTGTGCCAACCGCGACAGGGCCTATCAAACTAAACATACGCTCCCGCTCTGCGGTACGTGTCATCGTGAATAACACCGTGTTGGGTTGTTCGGTGATAATTTTCCAGCCACGAGCCCAGGGCACAATCTTGATAGGATCTTGGTTATCGATACGTTTTTGGATTTCTTGCACGACTTGTACAGCTAATCCATCGGGTTGGCCATCAACCGAAAAGCTAATCGGAGCCCATTCTTCTGTATAAATATTGAGTGTGGCCTGAGCTGTGTGCGGGATAACGCAGAGAAGCATAACGCGCACTAAATGGGTAAAAAATGTCATTAATAACCCTAGGAATTAGAATGTTATATGCGAGTCTCACGGCGTGCTCATATTGAATTAAAGATGACAACTCTTAAGCTCGCAAGCCACTTTAGGGTTATTTTGTGATCTGTACTCTTGGGTTAGAAAATTATTGATAAATCATATTGGTCATTGAGGCAAGATAGAATTGCCTCCTTGTTGTGCAAAGGAGGCTGCCGATGCGCTATATCTGTTTTAGTGAGCTTTAGATGAGTGAGGTTGCTAATTGATGACCCATGAATAGGTCACTTAAAAAGCGCGCTATTCATGGGTATATATTGCTGTTACTAGCGATAAACATCTCGTAGTAGATTATCGAGGCAATTAACGACTCGCATGCTTGAGTCTTCCATTAAACGTAATTGTCTGACCATTTCGGGTAAATTACCTTGTTGCCTTGCCGCGAGTGCTGCTTTACCTGCATCGTGCACCGCTTTATGGGGAGCATCCAACGCCTTAAAGTTGCTTAAATGCTGATAATTTTCAGCGCCAAAGCCTTTGAAATACCATTGGCCTAAGCGGCACTCAGTATGGGAATTTACGCCATGATTGTGCTGATTTTTTTCAATGAGTTGGTACACATTACTCTTCCAAACAGCGTGGTCGAGTTTAGTGGTATTTAAAAATGATGCGGTCGCAGCATTATGAATCACCTGCTGCATATTATTAGAGCGTTGCAACACATCTTCAACCACTTGGCCGATTTGGGTGGAAGAGGAGGCGACATCGAGGGCACTGTTTTGATTATTATGAACAATCTCTTTAATATTAGAGGCTTGCGTTACAATCTGTTTAACAAGTTTCTCGATTTGGCTACTGGCCTCATGTGCTTTACTGGCTAATTGCCTGACTTCATCGGCAACAACAGCAAAGCCACGACCCGCTTCACCCGCCCGAGCGGCTTCAATTGCAGCGTTGAGAGCAAGTAGGTTGGTTTGCTCTGAGATACCTTGAATGGCGGCAACAAATTGGTTAATAGATGAGGTGGTACTGTTGAGCTCCGTCACCGCTTGCATGCTACTGGTGGCTTGCTCATTAATATAGGTCGCTCGATTGCCTAAATTAACAATGGCTACCCGCGTTTGATCAAAAATCTTATCTAATTCAGATAATGATTCTTTTTCTTCAGTGAGTAACTCGGCGCTGCTCGCGAGTCCTTCTCTCACCGCATTTAACATCTCGCCACCTTGGTTTTGGCAGGCAATAACTTCACTATAAAGATCGGTATTTTGGCGGGACTGTTGTTGCATGGCTTCATTTTCGCGGGCCATATTTTTTAGCTCTTCGATTTCAACTTCGTATCTATCTTGTTGATCAATGAGCTTTTGCTTCAGCACTTCGTTTTCTGCTTTGAGTCTTGAATTAAACCACATAAAAACCTCTAAACTTTTATTGATATTGTTATGGCCACTGAATTAATAACGTCTAAGGTGCAATCCCTGCGGTATTAGGGTAAGTAGGAAAGTGTGGTAAGAAAATATTAACGTATATCAATGCCATAATCTTACTTTTTTATTGAATAACAATGAATTTATGAACTTGAGCAAATAAATTGCCCAAGTCCATTTTGGGTAACAAGTGAATATCTCGTACTGTATTTCTACAAATTGCGATTCAACCTTAATTGAGCTTGCTAGTTTGAGTGTTAACGCTTTTCATCAGCATCGCAGCAAAAGCGTTGTAACTCTTTTAAGCCACAGGTAAATCTAAAATCATTGTAGCAATACTAAAGTAAACGAGCACACCAATGATATCGGCGATTGAGGTGATAAGTGGTGCGCTGGCTGAAGCCGGATCCATTTTTAACTTGCTGAGTAAAAAGGGCAGTGACATGCCAATCAGGCTGCCAATGATCACGACGATCTGCATGGTTAATGCAACGACCAAGGCGATTTCAGGGCCGCCGCGCCAGAAACCGAGCAAGGACACCGCCAGCGCCATGCTGGCGCCGAGTAAGCCCGCAACTCCTAACTCGCGTCCCAGCAATGAAAGCCAATCCTTGAGAATCACTTCACCTGTAGCTAATCCCCGCACCATTAGGGTAGCGGATTGGGAGCCAGCATTACCGCCGCTGTCGATAAGCAAGGGCAGAAAGAACACTAAAGACACATAGCTCGAAATCGTATCTTCGAAAAAGGCGATGCCCGCCCCGGAGAAGATATTGCCAAAGACCAAAATCACCAACCAGACTACACGCTTACGGTAGAGTAGCCCTATGCTTGCTGTCTTTAAATTGTGCTCGATATTGCCTATGGCCGCGGTTTTGGTGAACTCGAGATCGGCCTGCGAGCTGGCAATGTCCATCGCATCGTCATAGGTCACAATCCCCACCAATTGCCCCTTGCCATTGATAATGGGCAAAGCTAGCAGATCGTAATGGGCGATCATCTGCACCGCTTCTTGGCATTGGGCATTGGCATCCAAGGCAATGGGGTTGGGCTTCATAAAATCGACCACCCGTTCTTCAGGCTGGGCCAGCAGTAATTGCCGTAGCGAGACGGTACCAATTAAGCGCCCTAACATATCAACCACATAGGCTTGATATATGGTTTCTTTGTCGGCAGTTTCCGTGCGGAGCATATCAATCGCTTGTGCGGCGGTATGACGGCTATTGAGCAGAGTGTAATCCGATGTCATCGCTGCACCGACTTTGGTTTTGTCGTAGGCGGCTAAAGTGCGCATATCCTCTCGTTTTGCCTGTGCTAACACGGGCAATAGTCGTTTTTGTTGTTCAGGTTCGAGCAGGTTATAAAGATCGGCGCGCTCGTCCGCTGCCATAGTGAGCAACAGCGATGACAGCGTGGTTTTATCTAACTGCTGCACTAATTCTGTTTGTAATTCATCACGTAAATAACGAAATAAATCCGCCGCAATTTTGGCGGGCGCAAGTTGCAAAAACCGTAATTGCTGTGGCTGAGTAAAGCTACCAACTACAGCGGCAATATCTGCGGGGTGACGCTCTTTCGCTAAAGCCGTAATGCCTGCTGTATCGCGCTGCTCTAAAATATTTTGGATAGCTACGACGATTTGCTTAGTATTTTTTTGGTTGTTGTTCATGTTCATAGTTCATTCTCCCAACGATCTATTAATTAAAGAAAAAGGTAAAGTCAGCGCCCAGCTGTTGTGTGTTTCCTTTTAGGCTGTTGCCTAGGCTTAGTTGAAGTTGTAACTGTCTTTTAAGTAAATATTGATATGCGAGTTTGTAGGCTCGTTCATGGGACTCATGGCGATAAAATTCGGCTATCCATTGCTGCTCAGTGTTGTATTCGAAGGCGATAGCAACTCCTGCAATAAGCTGGGGCGATTGAGCGCCATACTGATCTATACCTAGGTTGCTATAGAGGCGTAAATTCTGAGCTGCCAAGTCATATCCCAAAATCCCTACAATTTGCGTTGTTAGAGGGTGGCTGCCTTGATGATTTTTTTGCAAATTAACAGCCAGCGCACTTTGCCAAGGGGCATAGTCTGCATTTAATGGCAATTTGAATCCCAGCTCGGTTTGCTGCTCATTGATAGCATTATTACTTTGTTGTTCAATGCCTAAGTGCCATTCCCACTGGCCTGAGTTGCAGGTGCCACTGCCATTTATCTGTTTTGCGCTATGATCGGATCTCGGCTGTTGCCAACCTAGCTGTAACTCGCAGTGTTCGGCGATGCTGGGATCATCCACATCGAGTTGAGAGGCATGTGTTGCGACGCTAATACATAGCCCAAAAAATGCCCAAGACTGAAAAGCAAAGGTGAATGGCTTGTTTGTGTACGCCATGGTTTAACTCCCTGAGTGTGGGGAGCCAACTGGGGCAAAATAGACGTGAAGATGTATTCAATAGGCAGCACTTATTCTCCGGCTCAATGCCGGAAAAAACCAATAGGCGAGCGCTAACGCTAGCATGACTGGCTAATATTAAGGTCTGAAATTGAATATACGGGAGTGGGGTGAGATGTGTCACGCTACTACCCTGCTTAGCAGGTAGCAGCAAAATATTGCGGGCTAGTGCTAGGCGTTAAATCCTGTCTTTTGGACAGGGCATCTACTGTCGCTTATGTGTGTGCCCACAGTGGGTCTCCTAATGGTAAAGTCGGCTAGATTCTAAACCGCTGACAATGAAAGTCAACCCAATAGGCAATTACCTATGTTTATGTTTCAATTTTGCTTTTATTCTTGAGTTAATTTTTGTTTTAGGTTTTTGCTGTGTTGCATTTTGGTGTTCAGCAGGTTGCCTTAGGGTATCGGATTGTATTTTTATAAGATTTGATATTTATTAATTGCTGTTGTTCTGCGCCAGTTAATGGATGTATTTAATGATAAAATCGATTTATCGCAATCAGTTAAAAACCGAGTTTAATTAGCACAACGGTTTGGCTAAAGAGGAATCACCTGTGACATTTGCTTCCCAACAGCAGTCCATTTCGGCTGAAAACTGCTACTCGAATATTCGTATTGCGACTATCAATCTATTTAATTTTATTGAACCACCTTTAGCCTTTTACGATTTTGAAAATATCTATAGCCATGGCCAATGGCAAAAGAAGTGTCAGTGGTTTGGCGAGCTTTTAAACCAATATCATCCGGATATTGTCGGGTTTCAGGAAGTGTTTAGCCCTGAGCCATTAAAACAACTTGCGGCGCAGCAAGGGTTAACACATTTTGCCATAGTTGATAGCGCCACTTTGGTCAGTGATTACATTTATCAAAGCCCTGTGGTTGCGCTAGCGTCGCGCTTTCCAATCCTTGAGGTGCATGCGATTGAGCCCGATGCACATTTAGTGGCTGCGATGGGTTTGTCGAGCCAATTTACCTTTAGTCGTAAAGTGCTGCGGGCGACGGTGGATATACCGCAAATTGGCGCTTGTGATTGCTATGTGGTGCATTTTAAATCTAAGCGCCCGGGACTTGCGTTAGAGCCACATCCCTTAGGCTTAACCTTAAGTGCGCCGCCCACGCTTGCGTTGCACTCTGAGACTAAGTTATTAACTGAGCAAGCCCTAGGTCGCTGGGCATCGACCATGCAGCGGGGCGCAGAGGCGGCATTGTTGTTCCATACTATTCTCGCGCGGCGGCAAAGCATAAGATATCCGGTGATCCTGATGGGTGATTTTAACGATAGTTTGTCCATGGGGGCGTTGGATGCATTAACGCTCCAAGGCGAGCATCTCCACAGCAACGATATCAAGGCCGCGGGACTTGGGCATTTGTCTGATACTGCACGTTCGGCTGTGTTTGCCCAATATCGACTGCAAGATGCTTACGAGTTATTTATTGCGGCGAATATGCCCGATAACCTAGTCCATTCTCGGGAGCATCGAGCTGCAACCCATTACTACGGCCCTAAAGGTTCGGTACTCGATTATATTTTGCTTTCCAATGAGTTTGATGCCAGTGATAGTCGCAGTTTGGCTCAGGTGGTGGATTATCAAACCTGCGATAGACACTTAGTCAGGCCCGAATATGAGCGCGATGCTTACAGTACCGACCATGCACCGGTATGGGTGGAATTGGCGCTGCGGCGTTAGCAAGTAAAATAACTGTCGAGGATGCCATCAAGAACAACATCTCATCTTGAATCGTTAACACGCCCTCGGCCCAGGGTTTTACCCGCGAAACTGGAGTATGATCGCAGACCATGGGAATGGAGAGCTGATGTTTTGGACAGATGGCTCGCACTTGAACCCTATTAGGTATATTATCCGCTTCCATTTTTAGAGGGCGGCGCCTAGTGTTCGAGCGGTACTATTGATTACGGTGGTACAACACACAGGCGGTACAATTATCAAAGGCGGTACTATGGCTATCAGAATCAAACTTAAACCCGGTCGCGAAAAGTCCCTTGAGCGTCGTCATCCTTGGGTCTTTTCCAACGGGATCCACAACGTTAAAGGTAAGCCTGAACCGGGGCAGACCGTCGATGTGGTTGCCCACGATGGTCATTGGTTGGGCCGTGGTGCTTGGTCTCCTGAGTCTCAAATCCAAGTACGAATTTGGACTTTTGATCGCGAAGAAGAAATTGACCGTGAGTTTTTTAAGCGTCGTATTCTGCGTGCACAAGCGGGACGCGATGATTTGATCCGTGAACAAGGCTTAACGGGTTACCGTTTAATTGCCGCTGAGTCCGACGGCTTACCCGGTATCACTATTGATAAATATGCCAATGTATTGGTGTGCCAATTACTGAGCATGGGCGCCGATGTATGGCGTGACACTATTGTCGATGTGCTCGCCGAGCTGTACCCCGATTGCGCGATTTATGAGCGCTCAGACGTCGATTCCCGTAAGAAAGAAGGCTTAGCCTCTACCATGGGTTTACTCCATGGCACGCTGCCTGAAATGCCCGTCATTATTGAAGAAAACGGTATCAAAATCGCCGTTGATGTGACTAAGGGTCATAAAACCGGTTTCTACCTCGACCAGCGCGATAACCGCGCCATCGCCGCCCGTTTTGTGAAAGGCAAATCGGTACTGAACTGTTTTTGCTACACCGGCACCTTTGGCCTCTATGCTGCTAAGGCGGGCGCGGCCAGCATTGAGAACGTCGATGTCTCATCACTTGCCCTCGATACTGCGCGTTTGAATATGCGAGTCAATGGGTTAAATGATGACAATGTGCATTACAACGAAGCCGACGTGTTTAAGCTGTTACGTCAGTATCGCGATGAGGGTAAAACCTTCGATGTAATTGTACTCGACCCGCCAAAGTTTGCCGACAATAAGTCGCAGCTCAACGGTGCCTGTCGTGGCTATAAAGATATCAATATGATTGCGCTGCAATTATTAAATCCGGGCGGGGTGCTGCTGACCTTCTCTTGCTCGGGATTAATGCCTGCGGATCTGTTCCAAAAAATCGTTGCCGATGCCGCACTGGATGCCAAACGTGAGATCCAATTTATCGAGCGTTTAAGCCAGGCGAGCGATCACCCGATTGGCAGCGCCTTCCCCGAAGGTTTTTACCTCAAGGGCTTAGTGGCTCGAGTGTGGTAATCACTTAATCGTTTTAGGGTTATAAAAAATGCCGGTGCAGTTGCAGCGGCATTTTTGTTTCTCGCATGGGAGTCTTTCGACTCACCTTGCCTTAAGCGGTAAAGGTTTTCACGCCTTCAGGGGTGCCAACCAGTAACACATCGGCGCCGCGTTTTGCGAATAGACCGTTGGTCACTACGCCGACGATGGCGTTGATCTTATCTTCTAATTCCTTAGGATTGATGATCTTAAGATTATAAACGTCGAGGATCACGTTGCCGTTATCCGTGATAACGCCTTCACGGTACACTGGGTCGCCGCCGAGTTTGACGAGTTCACGGGCCACGTAAGAACGCGCCATTGGGATCACTTCGATGGGGAGTGGGAATTCACCCAAAATATCCACTTGTTTAGTGTTATCCACGATACAGATAAACTTTTCAGCCACAGCCGCAACGATTTTCTCGCGGGTTAATGCCGCGCCGCCGCCTTTGATCATGTCCATATGGTCGTTGATTTCATCGGCTCCATCGACATACACGGATAATTTATCGACGCTGTTTAAGTCATAAACCGGGATGCCAAGGGCTTTCATCTTTTGGGTAGAGGCTTCTGAGCTTGATACCGCACCTTCAATATCGGCCTTCATGGTCGCCAAAGCATCGATAAAGTGGTTAACGGTTGAGCCTGTGCCCACACCTACAATGCTGTCCTTCTCAACGTATTTGAGAGCAGCCCAGCCTGCGGCTTTTTTCATTTCATCTTGAGTCATGTCGACATCCTGTAATGGCAAATGAGTAAAAAATTCTGGGCTTAGTATACTCTTTTCCGCCAAATAGTGTGGTGCTATTGCACTATGGCTGTGATCTTGCTTACAGCCCGCACTGATTTAATCTGTGTATAAAGGGCAGTGCTTTAAGATAAAGTACATCTGGATAGAGACAATGCTCTATGCGGGCTTAATCTAACTAAGTTACTATTGCTAAAGCAGAATCGGCAAAATAAAACATTGGTTTAAGGGAGTGTGTATGGCAGGGGCAAGTTTATTAACCTTACTCGACGATATTGCATCCATTTTGGATGATGTGGCAGTGATGAGTAAGGTCGCGGCCAAGAAAACCGCTGGGGTGTTAGGGGACGATTTGGCCTTAAACGCCCAGCAAGTCACGGGCGTGAGTGCCGACCGCGAATTACCTGTGGTCTGGGCGGTCGCCTTAGGCTCGTTTCGCAATAAATTGATTTTAGTGCCCGCAGCCATGTTGATCAGCGCCTTTATTCCTTGGGCTGTGACCCCCTTGTTGATGTTCGGCGGCTTGTTTTTATGTTTTGAAGGCTTTGAGAAATTACACCACAGCTATAGCCATCGCAAAGAAAAACACGCGGAGCAGGCTGAATCGGACTTACCCGAGATAAGCGATCTGGCGGCCTATGAGAAGGAAAAAGTGAAGGGTGCTATCCGCACCGACTTTGTGTTGTCGGCAGAAATTATCGCCATCACCTTAGGCATAGTCGCGGACAAGTCGCTCTCAACGCAATTTTTTACCCTCGCCATTATTGGTATCGTGATGACCATAGGCGTTTATGGTTTGGTGGCAGCGATTGTCAAAATGGACGATGCGGGTCTGTATCTGAGCCAGCGTCAGGGCGAGTCGGGCTTCACTCGCTTTAATCGTAAGTTGGGGTTTGGCTTACTCAGCGCGGCGCCCGTGTTGATGAAGAGCCTAACCATTATCGGGACCGCCGCCATGTTTATGGTGGGGGGCGGCATTCTGACCCATGGTTTACATTGGGTCGGCGAGCAAATTCACCATGCCGAGCAATTTGTGGAAACCTTTGCCCTAGTCGGCCCCATGCTTGGTTTACTGACGCCGAGTGTGCTTAATGCGCTCTTTGGTATTGCGGCGGGCGCCCTAGCGGTATTGGTGATGACCGGATTCCAAAAGCTGCGTAGCTGATCCGTTTTCATCCTTTTATTGCTGGCGATTATAGCGTCAGCTAATCCGAGCTGTGCGAGTGCAAAGGTGCTCGCCGCGATTATTTCAGCGCTCAAGGACGAATTATGCAATTAATGCGTTATTGCCTTTCCCCCAATAAGTTGGCTTGGCTGCGTGAGGAATTAGGCGAACATGCCGACAAACTGCTGGCGGCGATGGATGCGGCGGGCAGCAACTATCTGGCGGAGTTAACCGAGCTCCAAGCGGGGGATTTATCGGCAGGCGATTCGCAACTCAAGTTTGCATGGTTTCAACAAAAGCTTGCCTTAACCACGCGCTTAACAGATGCCGAGCTGGCTAATCTTACGCCACTGTCGCTGGTGGATGTGCGGGTCGAGTTAGTTTCGTCTGATAAGCTTACCGCCGCCTTACAACAACTTAGCAGTGAATCCGTGCTGGGGTTTGATACCGAAACGCGGGCAAGCTTTGAGCCGGGTGTTCAACATCCCTTGAGCTTAGTGCAATTGGCGACCTCCGATACCTGTTATTTATTTCAACAGGCGGTATTGGGTGAGAGGCTCGCTGAGCTTAAACCTTTGCTCGAAAATGAGCAGATCCTCAAAGTGGGGATTGGATTAAGGGGCGATGGCCAAGCACTGAAACGGGATTGGGATATTCAGGTCTCCCCTCGACTCGATTTGAATTGGGCGATGGCGCAGCTCGGGGCTGGGAAGGAGATGGGCACGCGGCAATTGGTGGCGGCATTACTGCATAAACGCATCGATAAACCTAAAAAAATGACTCTCTCGAATTGGCAACAGGTGCCTTTATCTCAAGCGCAAGTTCACTACGCCGCCCTCGATGCATTGGCAGCGAACCAATGTTTTTGGCAGTTAATCGACAAGCTGCAAGGTTTTTATGGCAAAACGACAGTCGCTAATAAACCCTTATTGCCGCCGAGTTTAGCTGCACGACTCGCGAGCTATTTTCATCCAGCTTAAGACTTGAGATAAGGTCGCGAAGATAAGGATTAGGGAGCAAGAGATGTTGGATGCGATTTGTGTACTCACAACCGAGGCTGCGGCAGAGCAGGCTTCGTCACCATTACGACTCAATCCTCATGCTCAGGCTGGTGTCACCTACAGTGTGTTCAAGTTTCAGCAGTTACCCGAGGCTGAGATTGAGCGTTTGCGCCAGCATTTATATTGCCCCGCCTGCTACGGCAAAGCCTATTTTCGTAAAGCATCTAAGGATGGTAAGGCCGCCTGTTTTGGCTCCCGTTACCATGAGTTAGATTGCATCGAATTTAATCCGTCGGCGCAAAAGTCCCGTGAAGAACAAGATGCCCTCGAAGTGCAGCAACAATTGCTCGACGCCGATGCTTTGGTCATCGATTTTTCGCTAAATCCCAGTAATAAGAGACCATCTAACTCAGCGCACAAAATCAACGCTCCCCAAGAGCAAGAGGTTGTAGCCAAAAGTGAAATTGAAAATGATACCGAGAAATTAGCGTCAGTACAGGAGCCCAAAGCTGACTATCAGGTAGCGGCCGATAAGCCAGAAATAGCCATCACGGCAAAGCGTACTCCGAGCCAAGGGCTAGAAAAGTTACTCCATAGCCTGCTGCGAGGCTCCGATCTGGCGACTTCGGATCTTTGGGTTTACACCGATGATGAGCGTAAGTACCGCTGGCGGGCGAAGAATTTGTTTGTGAATTTTGCCGATGCGGATCCGACAGATAACAAACCCCATATGTACTGGGGTACTATCTCACACAGCGACCCGACGTTATCTTGGCTCAATCCCGCCGACAGTAAAGACATAGGCATTCCAATTGAGGCCGTCAAAACCAAACTGTTTAAGCGCTTTAATATCGAAGATAAACGGGATTTAGAGGGCGCAGGGCTTATCCTGTTTGGTAAGTGTTTTTGGAATAAGGATAAGACCCGCAAAATTATCCAGCTTTGGGACAATGATTTGCGGCGAATTTTTATCTCAACCCTTGATGATTAACTTTCAGCGATGGGATTAATTAGTGAGTGCTTGGTACGCACCGCGCTTAAATTTATCCTTTAAGGCGTTTTCACGACTCTTTTGTGAGTTTCTGGGTCATAGATAGAGCATCAGGTTTCACCGTTTACGCCGTTGCCAACGGTGTTTTAACGCTCTGCACTGAGCTTACATGCCGAATTTTTCAGCCTTATGCCAATTAAATCAACAGTAGATGGCAAACTTGTTTGAAAATTCCTCAGTTAATTAAGTTTGTCATAAAAAGTCCTTTACCTTTGAGAGTGCTTTTAGCATAATGCCCCACGTCAACAGGGGTGTAGTTCCAATTGGTAGAACAGCGGTCTCCAAAACCGATGGTTGCGGGTTCGAGTCCTGCCACCCCTGCCAAATAAAACAACGGCTTGCATAGAAATATGCGAGCCGTTTTATTTTGTTAGAAAAGTTGTTAGAAATGTCTAATCAGCTTTTTGAATAACGATTCACTTCTTAATACTGCCGATAGTTGGCACTATCTCAGTTCTACGGTCATAAACGTTCACTTGGCCAACGGTTTTATGCCCACTAAATTGCTGCTTGTCGTGAATGTTTCCCTCAAAGTCAGAGATGCCTTTCGCTTTGATGTCGTGAAATGTGAACGTTCGTTCAATGTCTGGATATTGTAATGCTAGTTTGTCTATCGCTCTGCGCCAACTGCTGCGCAGACCATATGCTGTTAACCTGCCTCCACCTGTTTTGTTGATTACAAAGACGCTAGCAATACCTTTGCGTAATGTTTTCGCTTCATTAATGAGTTCATGCAAGCGTGGCGACCAAGCCTTGATCTGTTTCTTGCCAGTTTTACCCTGCTGAATAAAAATCCCTTCATCCATCACTTGTGACCACTTCAGTGATAGCACATCGGCTTGTCGCGCAGCACATAGATAACTGATCTCACAAGCAATTTTTAGCCGCTGTTCGCAGCACTCAAGCAGTGCGTTAAACTCATAGTCAGTGATGTACCGATCACGAGATTTATTCTTGAACTTCTTAACGCCTTTAGCAGGGTTTTCTTTGCAATGACCACGCTCGTATCCCCAGCCGAAGACTACACTACATGCTGATAATTCGTGATTTGCCTGAGTACGACTTGTGTTCCCTCTAATATCCATGTATCGACGAATGTGGTGTGGCTTAATTGTGTCTGGTTCCATTTCGCCAAAGACTTTATTAAACATAGCTAGTTCTCGCTCTCTATCCCTTTGCGAGCGAGGTGCTAGTTCTTTGAATGTTGCAGATGCCTGGTATTCGTCAGCCATGCGTTTGAATGTGTACTTGGTCAGTGATTTTTCAATAGCTGCTTCGTATGCAGTCCAAACTTCTGCACGTGTTGAAGATGCCGAGCACAAGGTAATTGTGCGCTTGCCATTTTTCATTATGTAGCTGGTAGCTTTACCGCGAACTTTATGCAGGTATACGCCTTTTGGCATATATGGACCCATCCGGTTTGCAAGACATTCGATAACGATTTTGAGAAGAGTTCATTGCACCCATATATCCGGCCTGTTATTGAGGGATCCCTCTGGCCCTGATGGATATCTGCTTCTACAGTCCTTATCATCCCTGCGGCTTCGTAATGAGCCTATGCCCGACTAAGGTTTTTAGTAGATCAGTCTGACTGTCTCATCATCAAATCAAGTGTCTTAGCAACTTGCTGGTTGGTTAATTATTCACGTTTATTGAATCTATTCAGTACTATACTGGAAGCCGATACTCTTCCTCACGCGCCGCGATAACCCATGCCATTCTCGCGAGTTTATTGGCGACGGCCACACAGGCTCGATTAAAACCTCGGCGCTCTGCTAACTGTATTGCCCAGCAGCTAAATTTATCCTGTTTATGACAACTGTGCTGCAACACCGCTCTGGCGCCGTGAATAAACAGGGTACGTAAATACGCATTTCCCCGCTTGCTTATCCCAAGGAGGTTATCTTTACCTCCGCTGCTGTGTTGCTTGGGAACCAAGCCACACCAAGCTGAAAAGTGTCTACCATTACTGAAGTCTTTACCCTCTCCAGCAGCCGCATAAAAGGCCGTAGCGGTGACGGGACCAATACCTGGGATAGTCTCTAAACGCTGGCAAATCACATTGTTTTTCGTTTCAGTGAGTACTTGGGTATCACAATCCTTAAGCCGTCTTTCTATATCTGTAAACTCTTCATATAACTGATAAAAAATTGTTCGACCTTTGGTAGTCAGCGCATTGGTTTCGTTAGTCAAAATCTCAGGAAACTGTACTTTAAAAGCCGATTTACTTTTGGCTATCACGATGCCGTATTCAGCTAACATACCTCGCACTTGGTTGATTAAGGCTGTTGATTGCTTAGTTAATCGTTCGCGCATTCGGTGGAGCAGTTGCACATCTTGCTGCTCGACGCTTTTGGGTTTTACAAACCGCATGTTGGGTCGCTGCGCAGCCTCCGCGATGGCTAAAGCATCATTGTAGTCATTTTTGTTACCTTGCCGAAAAGGCACGACAAATTGAGGAGCAATTAACTTGACGCTGTGGCCCAACAGCTCAAATTCTCTGGTCCAGTAATTTGCGCCACTACAGGCTTCCATCACAATCAGACAAGGCTCAATTTGAGCGACAAAGGGCAGCAAGTCTTTGCGTCTAAGCATTTTCTTTTTAATTAACTTGCCTGCTTTATCGACGCCAACAGCATGAAAAACAGACTTTGCGATATCTAAACCGATTGTAGTAATCTTCATAGGTGGACCCGTCCTCTTTCTGATGAGTTTTAGCGACTACATCGTGGCCCATTGCGAGGCCGATTTAAAGTGGATGGGTCCATTCCATTATCCATGCATCTTCTGGTTTGCGTTTAGCCATTGCTTATTGCTCCAAAATTAGGAACATTGTCATTTGCTACCGCTCGATGTGTAAATGGGTAGTTTACCGCCGTCCATGTCACTACAGGCTTACCGTCACTACGTAAGTGATAATGTATTCCTTGTAACTTTAGTTGCTTGATTTGGGCGCTTGCTTTCGTATAGCCGGTTAGCTCTATTAATTGTTGCTCTGTTAGCATTTCGTTTAAAATGGTCGCCATATTAGTTATCCATAATGCTTGAGCAAAGAATTATTAATCCTTTGGCTCCGATATATTTGCGACTATTTTCTCATTCATTTTTTCAAGTTATGAACTCTCAAACTGCCCAATACGGACACATAAAGCCTTTTTTATGGTGATTAGAATTGGAGTTAATGCTTATCCCGCTTGTTGTAAAGATACAAGCTTCCGACAGTCACCACTGTGAAGAAAACGAACAATCCCAGTAATCCCCATATTAACGGCGTCATCGCTCATCCCTCTCGTTATTTAACATCTATCGTTTATAATAGCTTGGACTTAGAAGGAGGGCATTATGGCAAGAACGTTAGAGCAGATTCTAGAGCAGGAAAAACCAGGAGTGGTTTTGCAAGCCAATGAGAAGGCTGAGGAAATTCTAAAGGATATTGATGAGAAGGCAGAGGCGTCAGCCGCTAAGGAGCAATCCGACGGCTGACGATGAAGTGGATACAAAAACTTTCACATGTGAAAGTTTTTAGCTGGTTTTGACTTAGGTTCTTCAACAACTTTGACCTTGCGCCCAGATGGAGTATAAAACAGATACCATCCCCCAAATTCAGTGGTTTGTTCCGCCAGAACATCTCCCGTTTCTGAGTCAACAAGAGCAACTCTAATTCCATCTCGCTCAAGCTTGCCCTCAATTTCCCTAACTTCAGACAAAGGCAGGCGAAGATGATTTATCCCTCCACGAACTAGCCGACCTGACTGAATTGAACCGTATCGAGGCGACAACCCAAAATCTCCAGATGCTTCTATATCGTACCGTCGGTACGGAGTCAGAGAATCAATGACGGCCGGAGTTCTAACCTGATGACTATCAACAATGGCTGTAATATCTTTAACTTCTGGTTCATCTTCCTGGCAAATACCATCAGCATTAAGATCCCGACAGGTGGACAATACAAGCGTGGCTTGACTTCTCTGGGGGACTCGCTGGAATCCAGTTCGGCCAAAGCTACCACTGACTGATAAAGTAACGTTGTTACCGCTATTAGACGAGTGGTTGAACGAAGCTGATACAGTTGCAAATTTCCAGTTCCAAAGATCTGCACGTAGGCTTTGTTGTTGGCCTTCCCATCCATGACCAAAATTGCTTGCCGCGTAGCGATAAGTTAGCCGTCCCAGGTTAAATCGTTTTGATACCTCTCCACTGAAGCGTTCTATATCTTCAATACCATCGAGCTCTTTACTTTCATGCTCATAGGACGCCAAAACCTGCCAACCTTCCGCCATGTTAGCAAGTATTCGCCCTCCCAACATATTGGATATGACGCCACCAGTTAAACGATTGGAGTAGTATGGAGATAAAGAAATTGATGTATTCAGTGCCTCAAGGCGAGCGCTGTGATATGAGCGTAGTGTCGTTTCCTGAGTTTCATAGCCGCCGTGCGTGCGGGAAGAGTACTGAAGAGTTGGTTGGAACAGAGAGCGTGATGAAACACTAACAGAGCGCAATTGATAGTTGTCTAAATCACTTAATTGCCCAAAGATCGCAAGATCGTCATTCTGCCAAGAGCTGTTCAGAGCGTATCCACTACTGCCATACCAAGCAGGCTCAAATGAAAAGTCATCTATTGAATATAAAGCGGAAAAATACTGTCTTTCCTGTTCATCCTGACCAGCGAAAAGCGACAATTCGTTAGTCAATCCATAGGCCAAGTGTCCAATTAGTTTGCTTTCATTTGAGATTGGAGACTTGCCTATAGCTACCTGGTAGTTTAGACCACCTATTGGCGCAAGTCGTCCCGAAATGGCTCTTTCTACTGTTTTGGTGTCCGTTGTGCCATCGGGCAATACAGCGTCAAATTTATATAGATTAGTGCTGTAATCCAGCTCGATTATGTAAGAAAACGGCTCACTATCCAGAACCAGAGATTCTAGATAGGTTCCGTCACGGTAAACATCTACCCTTGTTCCAACTGGCCAGTACAACTCTATCTGGTCACTAGAAAATGAACCTGTAGACAAATAGTTCTCGTTTGTTACGGCAAAGCCATCCAATCCATATCGCTGCACTCGCCCTAGCTCAACGTCTTTTATATAGCGATTGTCTTCACTATGCCATTGTGATGAGAAATATGACTCTTGTCCTCCTATCCCCGCTCTAACATCAACATCGAGATCTGCGACGCGGCCTGTTCCCGTGAAGTTACCTGAAATATCACCTTTGTTTTGATAGGTGAGAAAGTAGTCAATGGATTTTACATCCAAATTAGATACAGTTGGTTCAATTGCAACCTCTGGTTTGACTACTTTGGGTTTGGTTGTGTTATGACGTGGGTAAAAGTAGATGGTTTGTTCTGACCAAACAATTTTGACATGACCAAGATTGTTTAACCTTTCCAAGGGAAGTGATGCTGTTGTGTTTACACCAGCAGCTTGCCATAGCCCTGGCTCTGCCGTGGTGCTATCTACTCCACGAGAAACAAGGTATTCCCCCTTGTTTTGTCCGTTCATGACAAACTCCATCAGGTAGTCATCCGCACGTGTTGGTGAGGCTGTAAGTGTGAAAGCTGCGGCCAAGATAGAGGGCACAAAAACTTTCACATGTGAAAGTTTTTGCTTCATCACTCAGACTCCCCTCTGACAGGTATTCTTAGTGTAATTCTTGAGTGAACACCTTGTTTTCCTTCGCCTATTACTGCATATGAAAATGCCATCTTGGCGTCTGGCGTCAATACTTTCCCATCACTCTCACGGGCTTTTACTACTTGCCGCTCTCCTGGGAGAAGTTGGAAGCGTCTTGGAAATATTTGTACCCCATCTGGTGGAGTGATTTTCACTATTATTGGCGAATTTAGGGTATTTGATACTGGGATTTCAGCAACCGCTTTGTGAACGATGTCCACTTCGTGGATCTTGAGTTGGAAGGCTGATGCTGGTCTAGATAGAGATAGAAGCGCTACCATTGCTGCCATCAAACCTGAATTAATAAGGGACTTCATTGGGACCTCTGTAAATGGCAATGGTCAGGGCCAACGTTTTGCTGGCCCTGACACTATTGAATTATTGGTAATCGACGGTGATATCGACCGTTCCAGAAAAGATCCCTTCTTCCCATGCACTGAGCTGCATGAATCCTGATGAGGCTGTGGCAGGTTGGCGATACGACCAGGCGATATAAAGCTCGCCCGAGGAGGAAGTGGTTGCTGAAACTGGCGCTGCGTTTATACCAACGCCAGCGCTTGTTTTAGATATGGCGTCCGCGCAATCAACAGTTGAAGTGGTTAGATTAACCTTTGGTGTTCCTGAGAAGCTCAACGTTGCTCCTCCAGGCGCAGTAGGATTTGACAGGTTAGTAATTGTAATGCCAACGTTCTTCGCTATATCCCCTTGTACTTTTAAACACCCTGGTTGCGCTGTGTCCTCTGGGTTTTGTGCTAGGTGAGTTGACCAACTTTTTAATGAGAAACCACTTGTAGGTGATGCTCCTGCCTTTCGCTCCAGCGTCATTTTGTATGGCTGAATCTCGACAATTGAAAGAGCTGGCGGTGTTGCTGCGATTTCTGCTGTTCCAGTACCTGTACCGGCAAAAGCACTAACTGAAGATAAAGTAACAACTGAGGTGATAGTGATAAGTTTTAATTTTTGCATTGCTTGTCTCTCCATTTGAAAAAAAATGCGTTTTTCGCATGGAGAATTTTGAATGCGATCACCTGATATTTTGGTACGTCAAATTGCCCTTTTTGGACAAAATGGAAAAGGGTTTAGGGTTATCGTAATTACGGTATTATCGTAATTATGATAATTACAGTAATTGAAATTTGTTCTGGCGTAACAAACTTAACTAAATGAAATTATTGATTAATTTTTGTTTTTGAGTTATTGACAACTCCCTTTAAACTGATATTCTTTGAATAAAGGTAGCTGGCCTTTAAACAGCATTTTCATTCGAGTAAGGATTTATTCCTTCGCACATCAAATAGCCCATTCATGATTTATGTTTGGGACACCAAGTAAGGCATGGGGTCTCGCTTGTTCATTGTTTTAAACTTTGAACAGGGGGCTTTATGCGTTCCAATGTATTCAAACCACTACCGTTCCTGCCAGATAACCATCACCTTAATCGATGGGCGTTTGGTTACTATTTGGTTAAGATTGGTTTTTCGAATTCAATAGTTCAGAAGGAAACTTCCTTCAGCTATAAACAAGTCAGAAAAATAAGAGAGGACCTTTCCATTCGTGAGCGTCGGTGTGCAACGTATGGGCAAAATATTTTGGCAAAGACAGACTGGATTATCTATTCATCTGCAACACAAATTTATTGTGAATTGCGCGAGAAATTAACTCATCTAGAATCAGTTCTCGAAGCATATGCATGGCTCAAAAGTAAAAAAGACTTTGATATTTCAGGGTTCTACAGAGCTTGTGAGGAAATCAGTACTGGTGAGGCTTTTTTTGCTGGGTGCGTACATTGTGATAATGAGGTTTTCAGTGGGTCTGGACTAAGAGATAAAGTTGTTAGCTGTCGCTGTCCTGCGTGCGGTAAAACTAATTGGGAGCGGCCACAAATAGATCATCGAATTGGTCACATTGCAATATTACCTAGGAGTCATCAACAATCGTTATTTTAAGGAGCTCGGTTATGTACCAACAAATTAATAAGATTGAAATGCTCATCGCTGGATTAGTAATCGGAAGTTTGTTCGGAGTTGACATAATTCGAATCGCCAGCAAGATATTTACCTCAATCTTAATAGCAAGTTTTTAAACTGGTGAGGTAGCTGGCCTCCCTAAACAAACAGCAAATTAATTGATTTGGTAAGCGAAAACTTTCATATGTGAAAGTTCCACCGCGAGTTCATGCTTGGCATGAGCGACCTTGTAGGTTCCGGCCTGCCTGGTTAAAGCGTATCGCCATAACCCCCCGTTAATCAGGCGCGAATGGGGCGGAGTGCTGCTTCAACAGCCGCGATCGCAGTGCCTCAACTTTAATCGTTGAGGTTTGTTATGAATGTACAAATTCACCCTTCTTATTTCGGCAAGATTGTTTCGTCGGAACCATTTTCATTGATGCTCGATGTGGCGGCTACAAGTGGCTCAAAAGCTCATCACGTTTATGTGTTATTAGCGCTTGCTCGTGTAACAAAACTGTCCACAGCATGTGTAAATGCAGCCGTTGACGAGGAAATTAATCGTCGCTCAATTGTGCATTCTGCTCGTGTTGCTGGAGGTGCTGTATGAGTGTGATCCGTCGTGCGCAAGAGGGAAATTTCACTATCATGCCCAACGCAACTATTCGAGATCCACGGCTTTCAATTGATGCGCTTGGGTTATTGTTGAGACTGGTCAGTCTTCCACCAAACTGGGAAGTTCACCCCGAAAAGGTCCAAGAGGAGTCTAAGATCGGAGATTCCAGATGGCGTCGGATTTCAAAAGAATTAATTGACGCTGGATACCTTACCAGATCGAAAGAACGGCAGGAGAATGGGCGGTGGGATTGGGTTTTCACTGTTTACCAAGAATCCCAAGTTCCTCGATCTCCTAAAATGCAGCAAGTTGACTCCACACGTGGATTTTCCACGGATGGTTCATCCACTCTTGGATCAACCGCGCACGGAGCTGCCACGCGTGGAAAATCGACGGATATAACAAAGAAAGATTTAATAAAAAAAGATCAACAAAAACAAAAAAAGAGAGAGGACACTCGCTCGCAAAATTTTACACGTCGCGATTTAGTCATCACAAATGAAATGCGCGACTGGGCTGTGTCTGTGACACCTCTCGTAAACCTTGAGTTGGAAAGTCAGATTTTTGTTGATCACCCCACAGGTCAATCCCAACGATTCAATTCAACTGAATCTCTCCTCGGTGCATGGCGCACCTGGATGATGAGGGGGCAAAAGTACGCAGAGCAACAACAGTCAACGTCCCCAAGGCGCTCGGCTGGAGAAGCTCTCAATGCCGAGCTCCCTAAAGCCCTCCCTGAGCAACCGGCACCACGACCAGCAGACCCAGAAGTAGCCAAACAACATATATATCGACTGAAGAAGATGCTGAGGCGATGAGCCGCAGCATAATTATCAACCTTCCGGATAGGCAAAGAATTCTGGTTTACCCTGCTCAAGAAGTTAAGGAAATGCAACTTTGTCGCCATTCTCCAGCCCCACTGATTTCGGGGCAAGATAGAGGTAGGCTCAAGTAGGTAGCTGTTTACTAATGGCTGCGTAGATCGTTTGCTTAGGAGCGTGGCTGGCTGTTATTCACAAAGTTATATACGGTCTCATGACCTGATGTAAACGCATAAGCCGCACCTTGAACACCAGAAACAAAATCAGGAGCTGCTCCCATGCGAGGCTCCACAATCCTCACTTTGACTGAACACATGTCAGCCACCTTGCTTTGCCCATTCACCTAAGTCGGGCAACCCCATTCGTTCTTGTAGAACTAATAGGTGAGGCGACCATTTTTGTCATACAGAAGCGTGAAATCAGCATCCAAATCGCTCAGTGCTGATTCGATGGACACTTTCACATGTGAAAGAAATTTGGTTTGAGCATCTGCCCGTAAATCGGCTTCTTTTGCTGGTATCCAAGCGATCAAGCTATTGCGAGCACCATGCTGTTTGGGGCCAATGGCCCAATTCGCAAGGTTAACTAAGCTACCTTGCCAGTTTGTCATTCCAAGCTGAGGCGAGGTGTAACCAGATAACACGTAAGCTGCACCAAACATCTTTGTGTCAGTCATATGCTCCAGCTTGTCACGAGGAACTGAAGCGTCCTAGATTCCTGTGACCAGACCACCAGCTTCTGCAATGTTATAGGCGCGACTGTGATTGGCTTTATAAGATGAGGGTTCGTAGTTGCTGCTGGTAGATGCACAACCAGACAGAGCTGCTACAGCCAGAGCTACGGTGGTGATTAAAGCTTTTTTCATGTAGTTCTCCTTGTAGTAAATAACTGCAATATATCAAAACACAACCAATAGGTTGTTTTTCGATGACTCTGAAGTACTAAGACGGCCTAAACCCTACTTAATACCATCAAAACACCATCGATAGGTCGCTTTTGGGTGACTACCAAGGAGAGTTGTGGCGGTGCTACATCAGAAAGCCATCAACAGGTGGCTTTTGAATGAAACTAGCCATTTTCCCAAGTGGCCGATTTGTCCAAATTGGGCAGTTTGACGTGCCGGGGTTTGCACACGTAAAGGCCAAAATCCCTCCTGAAATTCATCAATCAGGAGATAACGAATGAAACTTCATCCTCGGCAGTGCCAGCATTGTTCTGGCGCTTCAATTCTCGCAATTCTTGAGACTGCATCGAATTCAAAATCTGTAGAGCAAGCTATCACATCGATCGCCAATAGCCTGATGTTAAGGGCAAGGAAATACCATGAGTATGAGACACGTAAATTGGCAATTTCCTTCCTGCGAATGGCTGAAACAATTCACCCCGCTCCATCGAGCGGGGACCCCATCTCACAGCAAGAAAAAACCGTGCTTTGCCCGGATTTTTCTCCACACCCCACTCACCGCGAGTGGTCTGTCTCATCCGGCGCAGTAGCGCCTTCTGAGGGGACTCCCGGCGCCTCTGCACATGCAGAGTTGCATAGGAGTCACACGCAAGAGAATCAGGGATAAGGGGGACTACAATGGGAGTTTCTAAGGCGTACCGCGTACAAATATATCCACCTAGACAAGTACATATTTTGTTGAAGGAACTAGCTAAAGAATCAGGGCAAACGGTTAGTAAAACGGCGGTGTCTTTGATTGAGCAGGCATTAAATAATGACTCAACACTGCACGAAATCAGAAATGTACAAGTGGATCAGAAGGAGATTTATCAGCAGCTAATTAACCTGCTGTCGATCAACGTAGCAACCACCGATTTTCTGCTCAAAAAGACCTGCTCTGAGGATGAAATGGCTGAGGCTAAACAGGTCATTTCAGCCCGCACAAATGCTTTGCGAGAGTATTTCATTGGAGGTGCTGAAAATGGCAACGATTAGAAAAGGTCGAGTCGGTGACTTTGTTCGTGGTGCGGATACATGGCTTCATAGCCAGCAGATGTTGTTATTCAGCGGAATTTGGATCTTTCTGCCTGGTGTTTTGTTGGCGATTGTCGGTGGCCTGTTATACATCGGAATAGACGCCGATGAATGTGTCTTGCAAAACGCTAGTACATATCTTTGGGCACAATTGAAGGCACTAGTACAACCATTTTCAAGCGTGACTATAGGAACCTGTGTTGCCCTAGATGGACGCGACTCTCTGCCATCCTCTGTGGTGATAAATGAACCACTATTCCAGGAAGCTGCTGTTAAGCTTCTCAAATCCTTTGGATTGGCTTTCATTTCGCTCTTTGTATTGTACTTGCCTATTGGTGTTTATCTTGTTGTTAGGGCTGTTAAAAGAGGTAAGGAAATCAAAGAAGACAAATATATTCGAGGTGCGAAACTTGTTTCAGCCGAAAAATTGAAAGGAGAAATCGTAGAAAAGCATGGTGTTTCTGATTTAACCCTCGGCGATTTCCCTTTACCCACAGGATTTTCAAAAAAGCATACCTTGATTAGTGGCACCACCGGGGCCGGTAAATCTACTGCACTAACTCATTTGCTTAAAGCTATTCGTGCTCGTGGAGACCGAGCCGTGGTATATGACAAGAAAGGCGAGTTCGTAGAGATGTTCTACCGGGACAGAGTTGATCACATACTCAATCCGGCAGATAGCCGCTCACACCAATGGACTCCATGGGAAGAAATGGCCTCACCATTCGATGCAGACTGGATAGCTGAGACACTTTTACCTAGTTCTAATAGTAATAGCGGTTCTGAGAAATTCTTTACATCCGCTGCCAGAGCCGTTGTTTCAGCCGCACTTCAGAATTTATATCTAGATGGACCGAAGTCATTGCTTTCACTTCTTCGGGCGACAGCGTGGAATGACCTTGAGTTACTCAAAGAACTGGTTGCAGGCACTCCAGCAGCGACATATTTCAATGAGGATAACGAGCGAACTCTCGAAAGTATCCGTTCAACCATCGTAGATGGTGTTCGTCCACTTCGCCTGTTGAAAGAAGAGAATAAAAAGGGATTCTTCTCAATAAGAGATTGGATAGCAGAAGGCGATGAACCTAATGCCGATGATAGTTGGTTGTTCTTGCCAGTACGAGAATCTGAAATAGAAATACAGAAACCTCTCATCTCGACCTGGATACAAGCTGCGGCCAAAGGGTTGATGGCGCGTGGGGTTAATAACGAACGGACTCTTTGGATTGTTGTCGATGAGCTACCAAGCCTCAAAAAAATTCCTGCTCTTTCAATGTTGATGGCCGAAGGGCGGGGCTTCGGTGCGGCTGTTGTTTTGGGTATTCAGGAAATAAACCAGCTAGAGGAAGAGTTCGGGAAAAACACCTCTAAAACCATACTTGGCTTATGCTCCACGCAGCTTCATTTCCGTTTGAATAATGCCGACACTGCGGAATGGGTCTCCAAGGTACTTGGTGAAGCTGAGCGTGAGGAAGTTGATGAAGACTTAAACTACTCCGCCGATGACATTCGAGACGGCGTTCGGGTCAGTTCTAAACGTCAAAACCGAAAAATTGTTCTTCCCAGTGAAATCATGGACCTGCCTGATTTGTCTTGTTTTGTCAAAATTTGGGGTGTGGAGAGTAAAGCTCGTATTGATATTCCTTTCTTGAGGCTTCCGAAGATCGCTGACGGTTTTATTCAAGGTGATGAGAATGAGACGGTTGGTATGCGCCTGCTCAATGCCGCACGAGCCTTAAAAATGGAAGCTGATGTTGGCTATGTTCCGAAAGAGCTTTCCGATGAGCGGGACGTTGATGAGTTTAAAAGGCCAATACCAAGCCCAAGTGACTTAGAGCAAGAACTAAATTCAGTATTGGGAACGGTTGGAATGGATGATGATTTGGTATTTGGCCTGCTTGGGAAAGGAGGCAAAAAATCATGATGTCTGCGTCTTCTATTAAAAGTGCCGGAGCTGCCGGTCATTACTTTGAGCATGATGACTACTATGTAGACGGGCTATCTCCTTCCGCATGGGTAGGCTCTGGAGCTGAGGCTCTCAGTCTTGTTGGTGAGGTGGAGCGGGAAACTTTTAAATCACTTCTGGATGGGCGGCTCCCAGACGGTCAACAGGTTGGCACTTTTCGTGACGGCGAGTGGAAACACCAACCAGGGACCGACGTCACTTTTTCAGCACCTAAGAGTGTTTCTATTCTGGCAGAGGTAGCAGGCGACAAACGGCTTCTCGAAGCCCATGACCGGGCTGTCCAAGCGGTACTTCAATATATAGAGAGCGAATATATTGTCACAAGGAATCGCAACCGTACTAAGGATACCGTTGAATACGAGAAAACAGGTTCGCTGGTCGCAGCCACTTTCAAACACACAACCAGTCGTGCCCTTGATCCTCAGCTTCACACACACTGCGTGGTAATGAACTTAACACAGCGAAATGACGGCCAGTGGCGCTCAACGGAGAATAAACCAATCTTCATTGACCAAAAGCACCTTGGTCTGGTCTACCGTCAATTTCTCGCTCAAGAGGTTGGTTCACTGGGCTTTCGACTAGAGCACCAGGGTAAAGATGGGACCTGGGAGATTGCTGGGGTAAGTAAAGATACTGTACGTGAACTGTCGAAACGATCAGAGGCAATCGGAGATGCGCTGGAGGCTAGGGGAAAGACTCGTGAAACGGCCACGGCTGGGGAAAAGGAGACCGCCACGCTCGACACGCGGGATCGAAAAGTCGCTGCTGAGCGTGGTGAACTTCTGAATCGCTGGCATGCAGAATTGGGCGAAGAGAAGCTGACAGAATTGGAAGGGGTCATAGCTCTGTCTCGGGAGAATACCCCATCCCTGGAGCGGCAATCCGAGGCAATTTTGGCGCGGGTTGAATTAGCCAACGAAGCCGTCATGTGGGCGACTGAACATCTTGGGGAGCGTGACACATCTTGGACGCACCACGATTTAGTTAAAGTGGCTAGCCGTTATGCCGGATCGCGAGTGCTACTTTCTGATGTGAAGAATGCGGTTGATGCTGCAATCGGCAGTGGTCAGCTAATAGAGAAGTCGGTTAGAACCTTTGATAAGGTCAGCAAGCAAGAGATTGATGTGCGGGGATATACGTCGAAAGCGGCCATCGACATCGAGGATGAGGTACTCAAGGAGGAATACCTTGGCCGCGACCGCGTTCAGGCATTTTGCAGCCGGGAGCAGGCGACTGTAGCCATTTCTAATGCCGAGGAGAAGGCGAATGAACTTGGATATGAGTGGAATGCTGACCAAAGGAAAGCCACGGAGGGCATTCTGCTTACCGAGAACCGGATCGTCGGAGCGCAAGGGTTCGCTGGTACGGCTAAAACTACCTCCGTCTTACGAACCGTAGCTGATACAGCGAGGGGGATGGGGTATGACGTGAGGGGGCTCACACCTACGAACTCTGCTGGTCAGAGTCTGATAGTGGGTGCTGGAATTCAGTCTGGAACGATTCAATCTTTTCTAGCACAAAACCGCAACGAGTGGGTTCAAGAACGGAAAACTCGTGCCCAGATCGACAAAATTAATAAGCGGTTAGAGCAAATCGAAAAAGCCCTCGCCAATCCGTATGTGGATGAAAAAAATGGGGTTCGTATTCCCGAAAATTCACCGCTCTATCAAAAACGGCTCGACGAACTCCGTTACGAACGAACAGAGTTGCAGGGAGAGTGGGAGGAGCTTACCAAGGGCCTCCAAAAAAATCCGCAGCTATGGGTGGTCGATGAGGCCAGTATGGTGGGGACTAAGCTGATGCGTGACCTGCTACAGCGGGCTGGTCAAGTGGGCTCTCGCGTCATTCTGACGGGTGATGTCCGGCAGCTCGCCTCAGTTGAGGCTGGCGCAGCGTTTCGGCAGCTACAGAACCATGGGATGGAAACCTACCATCTGGAAGAAATCGTTCGGCAGACGAACCGAGGTACTCGGGATGCGGTGTATCTCTCCCTTATGAAGAATGCCTCTCACGCTCTCAGTCGATTAGAGGAGAGCGGTAGCACGATAAAGGAAATGGTCTCTCGTAAAAAAAGCGGAAAGATCGACCATGAGAAAAGCGGTGAAGCCCGCAGACAAGAGCTTGTGACGGACTACATGGCTCTTGCGCCGCAGGAACGAGCCAAAAGTATTATCCTCGAACCAAGCCGAGAGGGCCGTCGTCGCACGAATGAATTAGTTCGTGATGCCCTTAAAAAAGAAGGTGCTCTGGGCGAAGAGCTGCATACTAACCAGCTATCACCAGTCGATGCAACCGAAGCTGAACGGCGTGTGGTGACATCGTATCAAAATGGGCAAATCGTCCGGTTTGCGCGTAGCTTCAAGCGTGAGGGCATCAAGAAGGGCCTGTATTATCAGGTTGTTGGTCGAGATAACCACGATATCTTGCTTAAGAAGTTCGGGGCCAATGAGCAGGCTGAGCTGATTCGCTTCTCCCCTGAACGCTATGCGGCCAAGAACATCCAGATGTTCAACCTAGCTGAAAGTGGTTTGGCTGTTGGTGAGAAGATCGTGTGGCGTGATAATGATAAGCCAACTGGACGATTGAACAATGACACGGCCACGGTTGAGAAGATAGAAGGTACGAACGTAACCTTCAGACTTTCAAATGGTAAAACTGGTGAGTTTGACATGTCCAAACTGGCTAATTCCCATTGGGATCACGGTTACGCCATGACTGTTCACACTGCCCAAGGTAAGACTGCCCAGAACGTGTTTGTGCACGCGGAAACCAACCGGGAGGCTTTATTGAACACGGAACAGTTCTACGTGCAGATATCAAGAGCAAAGGACCGCGTGTATCTCTATACCGATTCAAAAGAAGGGCTGGTTCGAGCTGTAGAGCAGCGCTCAGGGCAAAAACAAACGGCTAAGGAAAGCAGTTACCAGTCTCTGGAACCGCTTGACCACTTGATTGATAAGCTATGGCAGCATCCAGAATCAGGACGCTCGTTAGAGCAATTAGCGGATAGGGTTCAAGAACGCGAGAAATCAAGAGGTGACAGACGGCACAGTCTAACAAGATGATTGCTGTCTATTGTCCAAATTGGGCAGTTTGGCATACTGGCTAAACTGCCCTTTTATTTGAAAATGAAATGGATTCGAAACCAAAAGGGAGATCTAAAAGTGAAAGTTCTTTTTACGTCAATTGTTGTAATGACTGTACTGGCAGGTTGCTCCGCGACCATGCCTAGCATCACCGGCAAAACTAAGACAGATACATCGCTCCAACCAATTGACAAAACAGAGCCGAACATCCAGGCGGCACTGGCCGACATGAAACTTGTTGGATTCAAACAGGAAGATTTCGGTAGCGAGGAGGCATTCAACTCGGCAGCTAAGATGGTGTCAAACTTAGGTGCGGAATGGCAAACCTTCAACTTGTGGACAGCGGAGCTGCTAGGTCAAGAGAATCAAACGCAAGCCATGGAGCGCATTCGCACCGCCAACGATAAACGACGCCAAGAACAAAGGAGATGGAGTTTCTCAAACCTAGATAGCAGTTCCGATAAAGCTAATATGGCTATGAAATATGGATTCCATGATTGCTTCGATGACTCTAGCCAGTTGCTCTCAGTTGACGATTTTATCAGCCGCTATGCGCGTACTAATGTTGCCTCTTTCAATGGAACGGTTGAGCTTTATGAGCGATGTTTGATCAACGGAGGCAATGAGTGCACTAAGGACGGTCAGGAGCTGAGCCTGGAGAAATTCTTGGTTAACTATAATGAAGCCGCCTCGCAGGAGAAAAAGGATCAAGCCTTTAATGAATATTATGAATACTGTGCTGTGCGAACTCCTGTTTCATCTGTTCAATACACTATCTCGTCTCATGACAATGATGTGATGGGTAGTCTTATTGCGGCGGCTGCATCGCGAGTTGGTTGGGATAGTGCGCTTAAAATGTCTCGTGTTGTGTTAAACATGCAATCCAGATCTGGATCAATGAATATTATTGCTGCCAACTTCTATAATTATCAACGAGCTGGATACTTTGATGCGTTTGATATCAGACCTTACGCGATCGGGCGATCCAGTGTCATATCCGTAATGCACGTGGGTGGTATGTGTGCAGCGTTTGGTGCAGGTAATAGCAGCCAGGATAGTGACATCGAGATTGATGAGCTCGCTATCGCGCTGGGAGCTAAACCTCGTCAAGCGGATGGTGGTTATCACTGCTTGAAATGGACAGATGGTAACTGGAAACGTGTTGCTGATGACATTGCTGGTGAAAGCGAGGGACTTCGTGGGTTTATGTCGGTGTACTCTCCTGCATTCAACAGCTATCAGGTGCCGTATTGGAGCTACCCCGGTCCGTTCCAGCACGACTCAACTATTCAGACTCAACTCCAGAAAAAAGGAAGTGGTATTGCTAGTTACACAAAGAAAGTCACGGAGCGGGAAACCTGCTCTACATATGCGGCAGGTCATTCAGGACTCGCAACTTGGTCTTATCCGGCCTGTGATTACTTAGAAAAGGCAAGCGAGTCAATGAAGGCCAAAGAAAAAATGATGCAAGCCGCAGGTCGGTTTGATGCCTATATATGCAGCAGGTCTGAGGCTGTGAATGGCTATGGCAAACCGGATCTGTCACGTTGTCCCACAGTCTTTTCTCGCGAACAGATAGAAGCTGGCGAACACAAACGCTAGGTAATCGAATTCAACTTCTCCACTCATTCTTTTAGGGGCTCAGGCCCCTTTCTTTTTTGTCCAAATTGGGCAGTTTGGCGTGCCATCTAAAGCTTGCTCACCTGAGAAAATATTAGCTCAAAGAGAGTAAAGATAAATGAGGACACTATGGCGGCAGAGATTCAAGTTAACGGATTAGTACTTCCAATAAATGACGCTCACATTCATCAAAGACGAGGTGTAACCGCTGCAAGAGCAGAATCTGGTGAACCTCTTCACTTCACGGTATTGAAGTGTCTCGATGGTCGATACACGAAAACATATTGTGGACTTGCCAGAGTCGATAACACCGATGACTTTTTGAAGATCATGGAGTGGGGAGATCACTTCGAACCTATTGCTTCTTGGTATCAAAGGGGGACTCAATGATTATCAGTATTTTCAGAAAGATTTTCAGAAGAGAGCCCACCCCTGATCTGTATTCTCAACTGTCCAGTCTTGTGGATGAAATGCGGACTTATCAGGCTGATATCGAGCGCTTTGATGCAGACATAGAGGCGTCAGCTAGCCATTTTGAACACATTCTCGAACCCAATAATTTCATTAGCGCAGAGTGGATTAATGGAAACCTACATGTAAAACATCGTCATTAAGAGGTATTTAGAATGGAACTGAATGAAAAAGCGAAAGTTGCGACGCTCTATCAAGAACTTAGCAAAGCTGATGTCTCTGACCCTAACAAGTTGGTTGGGCAGCTTGAATCAGCGGCTAAGTCAATTGTGCAAAGTATGAATAGTCATCCTATTAAAGATGAGCAGATGAAAACCAGCGTTTTTGATCATGCTCACATGAATGAGCAGTATCGGCAGCTATCTGAGCAGCAGATTAAAATTGTTGATTCTGTCCAGTTGCTAATAAAGCAAGTCGAAAGCATGGGACACGAGAAACCAACTCAAGATAACTGGCTCTCTAAAACACTTTCTAACTATCAGCGGGGATATTTAGAGAACGATATTTTTACTGAGGCCGCAGGTGCTTTAGTTTGGATGGCGGCAAAGGCTATTCAGAAAATCTTTTTTGAGTCAGACAAGACAAAGCAGCAACAAGCTGCCCAGGAACTAAAAAAAGATATTGGGAAAATGACAAAAGCTCTAGGTGTTGAGTTGTCACGCCTTCAACTAGACGTCAAAACAGAGCAGCGACATGGGCTTATGTCTGAAGCCATCACTAATGCCAAGCAATTAGAACAAGGTGGTCAACAGAAAGAAGCCGACAGACTGATTGTTAGCACCTATAACAAGCTATCCCAGTCTGCTCGAAAAGACTATAGCCAGTATCAACCTCAACCAGAACATCATAAAGCTATCGCTCAAGCTCAAGCGAGAGAGAAAGTGCGCCACTCTGCAATAGAAAACCAAAATCAACTAAGCAACGAGCCCAAAATAGATCGAGACAAAAACAAGTCTATTTCTCGTTAATTATTTTTTAAGCAATTGAGGAAAATGAAATGAATAAAACAATTTTGTTATTGACGACTACAACTCTGTTTTCTTTGGCCGGGTGTGCGACTAGTCCTGATCGTGTGGACGGCGTAACGTTCAGCATCGAGAAAGCGAGTGACGGTGTGCCTGTTTGTCACTACACCTACGACCCCGCCAAGGTCACGAAGTCCAATTGGGATGAAGTAGGCCAACGCCTCCTCTCAGCATATGGCAGTAAGCTGGACCAATGCCGCAGGTTCAAGTATGAGGAAGCCAAGGGATTGAAAGTGTAGTACATTTAAACTTGGAACAAATACGGGGTCAGCTTGTCTGGCCCCGTGCTATTTTAAAGCAGTCTAGTCACTAGATACTGTCGATATACTCTTTGCTATTTTGTCATTTGTCCTTGTAGGATCACCCAAATGACAGCTATGAATTTCATGCATGTAAGGAGTCGTACAGTACTCCAAAGTGTTATCCACTAAATCGAGTAACGGGATAATAGTCTTCCTAGCTATTTGGTTTTTATACCATTGCAGGAAAACATAATTACCTATTTTTAAGTCTTTGTAAGGGATAAAACACATTACTGCATCGTTTACGCTACGGTGTATTGCAAGGGTATAAACATTGGAAGATATATATTCACTGACTGCTTGGTCAATAGCAACATCATCTGAGTCTGAAAGCTTCGGGGCATGCAATTTTCCAGAAGTGACGAACATGCAATAATTATCTAGAAGGTTGGCGAGCCCTTCTGAATTAATAGAATACTTTGTTACAACAGCATGTCGCTTATAGCTTCGTTTCTGATTTTTTATTTGGTGAAGAACCATAGCTGTATGGTGAGAACCACCTGACTGTATCCCCACATACCTATTTAACCACTCAAAATAATTGACGGTAATAGGCCTGCTCTTCGAAAAGCCCTCGCGATTCTCTATATACCAAATGTTTTGCTCCCAATCGCTATCATCTAAGCCGGAAAGGTTATCCGAAGGGTACATAGCTTGGCCCCAAGATGCTGCATCAGCGAACCAACTACCGTTAATTCTTGCAGCGTAAAGTGAAGGACCAAAACTTTTTGAGTGTGAAAGACTTCTTATATTCGAGAAATCGAAGTCTGGTATTTCGTGTTTTTCAGTAATAACCAAGTTTTTTAATGCTTCTGCCAGGTCATTTGGTAAATAAGGTGGGTATGAACGATGAAGTTCATACTGCCAGTCAAATAGCAATCCTGCGTCGACGCTGGGTTTGTAGAATTTAGGGGGCGTTAGCTGTAACGTATTTAAATTATCTGATTGTAGATATGGAGTTCTGTTATAAAACCACCGAATTATTATGTGATGCCATTTTTCTTTATTATTCCCTGTTTCTATTTCCATAGATAAGTATCCTGTATTTGGTTGGAGTGGCTAACTGAATTTGACCAGTTGAGAAGAGTTACTGTAGCCCTTTAGGTTCTCGAAAAAACGAATGTTCGTAACTAAGGCAAAGCATAGATTTGTTTTTTCGAGACCCCCTTATCTGAAAAGCCGGAACTCGGTCATAACTGACTGTCAGATCAGTTATAAGCTACGACATCTGATATTTGAAATTCTATAGTCTCATCTCTTTATTTTGTGTTGTTCCTCTGTTCAGCTTCCTTCAGTGCCTTTCGCATTTCCGCTAGGTCAGCTTCAAGGCTATCCATTGATTGGCTATCAGATGCCTCCAGTTGAGATCGGAGTTTTTTAAGTTTTTTGATCCGCTCATCACGTTCAGCATCGTCAGCCGAAAGTGTTGCTTTGTCATGCTCATTGAGCGGGTCAAATTCAGTCCATGCTTTAGAAAAATTACGTTGAAATTCTTCTGTACGGATTTGTTGTTGAACTTCATGTGTTTTCTGTTGGATAAGAACTTCCTGCCTGCCGGACAAGGTAAAATAGATGATAATCGCTGTGATTGGACTGGCAATGATGATGCCATAAAGTACAGATTTCATTGTTAGTTACCTCCTTTGATACCTGGCTGGGACACTGTGAAGCTTGCTTCTGTTGAATTGCTTAGGTTGGATGCCTCTTCTGTTTGTAAGCGCTCTGACGTTCTCATTGACAAATTTCGTGATTTAGATGAACGGTTGTCTGTGCTTGCATATTGAGCGTCAGACGTTGATGCCTCTTTTGAGTTTGCTCTAGTAGTCGATACTGAAAAAAGAGTGTCCTGACTTTGTGATGTTTCCATTTCCCAGGTTTCACCAAATAGAGAGTTTCCTTTCCCAAACAGAGTGAATTCACCAATTGAAGCCGAGATATTTTTTGGATCAACAGAAAAAGAGCCACACGACCACTCGTATTTTCCCTCATAGCGATACCCACGACTTGTTGGTATTACACAGTTCTGACCAAATTGCCTTTCCACAATCTTTTGGGCTTTATCTGGCAGGTCATTTCTAACCAATTGTTTGCTCATCGCGTTTGCTAGGGCTAATTTGATGCCAGACGGATTATTTCCTTTGAGTGGAATCCCATCGGATATATCTTCAAGAGTTGCTTCGGCAACAAGACCATAAAGTGCCCAACATACGCCATCTTCAATGAGTCTGCCTGATGGTACTCTGATAAACGATGGCATACCTGTAGTAGCCCAATTGAAGTTTGCTTGGTGTAACTCAACCTGGCACTGGCCTATCGTTTTTTCTTTGTTCCACGCCATGCAAGCTTGAACGCTGGTTACGAGCGGTTTAGGTTCTAGATCTGGAAATTGTGGTGCTTTAGGTTTTGTAACGAGCGCACAATGTCTGATTACATTTGCAGTTCGTCCTTTCGCAGAATGACCTTTCTCTATGTATGTAAACAGTTCATTGAGCATTGCAAGAGGCGCTGTTTTAACTGCCAGACGGTTAGTTATTTGATTCTGGCGCCGAGATGATGTTTCGTCCGAATCACGTACCGAGGTTGAAGCGGTATCCCGTATTTCCTTACCATTTCGCTGCTCTTCCCCTTTTTGGCGCTGTAATTCCATACTGGTTTCATCGTTGATTGCTGTTTCTTTCTGTGTACGTTTTTCTTGCGTTGATTTTTGCCCTACGGTTGCGCTCTCCTGAGCAAGTAAGTTACTAGAGTAAGCAACCAACGTAAAAGCAACTACACCCAATAAATGCTTACTTCTCATGATGAAAGGCCTTCTTTAGTATTTCGATTTGCTGGATGCTTTTGAGGCTAGGCTCTATTAACCACGCGTATCTGTACCTATCGATATTTTTACAGAGAGCAACGATATATTGGTCTGTATCCGAAAGGCCTAATGTAAAATCTCCAATCTCTGCGGCCATGAAAGCGGTTAAATCATCAAACGCCGCTTTGCTTAGGTACTCAGCCAAATGAGTAGCATCGTCAGAATTTTTGCACAGCAAAACCTCCGGCCAGAGCAGATCTCCAGCTGGCCCTCGATTACCGGGCTGATCGGGTGGATCTAACCTGACGACCCAAACTTCTTTTAGCTCATGTGCTACAGCTAGATTGAGCAGTTCAATGCCATTTAACTTCATAAAAATAACTCCGTGCTTAGTGAACGGAGCAATTATCCCGCTGATAACTGCCGAGATTGGCACGTCAAACTGCCCGATTTGGACAAATGTGTTGTCTGTAGAGTCAGAAGAAAATTTCCAGGTTTTGACCTGGGTTGGTGTTGCTGATTGAGCATATGTCAATGAATTTAAAAAGATATTTATGTTTCGTTACATGTCACGAATGTAAAATGTGACATGTAACATCGCTGCCAGTGACATATGTGGGAACGTTGCACGTTAAACCTTGGGCATATTGGTTTGCAGCACGATTAACCCCTTAAACCTATGGGATGGCTGCACGATAGGGACTACCCAAAGCCTGGTTTTTGGCGTTTAGTGAACAAAATGAAGGCCAAAGTACTTGAATGCGGACTGTTTTGTCGGTCAGCGATCCTATGTGGGATTGTTGCACGGTTAACTAGAAGGTATATGGGAACGTTGCGCAGTTGACCTAAACTGATAATTTTTAATGCTTACATATCAAAATAGAATGAGGTTATGTGAAGGTGAATAAAATTATGCCCATTTATTGGTTAGATATTTTGATTCAATTGTTTTGGCTTTAGCGAGTTTGCATTAGAAAAGATAATCGATTTTTTACGTTAAAACTGATACCAGCAAAGCCATTTTATGTTCAGTCTCGGACTTTAGGGTCTTTGACAAAAATGCCGCCAAGTCCAGTCTGTGGGGGCTAAGGTAAATGAGCCGTTTTGTCTTCCGTCAATTTGAAATAAAGAGAAGTGTTCGAGTAAGTAAGGCTTGCCGTTCAGTCTTAATCACTTGAGCCAACAGTTTAGCTCCCATTTTTAAAAATTCACTCATGGCTTCTCTGGTTTATGCTGGTCTGTAACGTTATTATGGTTACCCATGCAGTACACTTCTTATTAATTGCTGATCTAGCGATATCAATCAAAGATTTACACTGTATTACTTCCTAGGCACCAGAAATCACTATAGCTTCTTTCCTTTGGAGGTTTATGAATTATGGAAATAAATACCGATATAAGTTTAATCGGCTGACTTGCAATCGGTATATCGAGAAGATTTCGAAGTGGGAGCAAGATTAATGGATGAGTTAAACCCTAGTGAAACTTATATTGCTCACTCAGATATCGAGCATGGGTATCACCAAAGCGTGTATGTTCACTTACAAGCAGTAAGCGAATTAGCTGGCAGGCTTGCTGCAAAAATAGGTTTTGCCGAGCAAGGGCAATTGATTGGCTGATGCATGACTTTGGTAAATGCAGTAATGCATTCCAAGAGTACATGCGCCTTATAGCCCAGATAAGGATGAATGAAGTAACTTTAGTGCAAAGGATATGTTTAATGAGTAAGTATTTTGGACATTCAGGGAATAAAGAAGATAAGTCTGACTGGCAGCCATTAAAAGATCACCTATATCGAGTTGCTTTGAGGGCTGAACTCAATTCCAAATATTTTAAAGCAGCAAAATTATCGTATCTTGCAGGTCTTTTGCATGATTTAGGAAAATATACTTCAGAATTTCAAGCAAGGCTTGAAGGTTCTCTAAGCAAAGTCGATCACACAACAGCAGGCGCTAAAATAGCGGCTGAAATTCTTCCAGACGAAAAGTTTAACAAATTTCCATTTTATAAGTTTGTTGCTTATGCCATAGCTGGACACCATGCTGGGTTGTCTAATGGAACTGATGAAGGTGATGGACGTCGAGCTCTTAAAGACCGATTGAACCTGCAATTTGGCAAAGATATACCTATGTTGGATAGTGAAGCTTGGCGGTCTGAACTTGTCTTGCCATCTATCGAGTCTCTTATTCCGGATATATCACCAAATCCTGATGCGGATCTGCAAGGTTTCCAATATGCGTTTTTAATTCGAATGATATTCTCGTGTCTAGTTGATGCGGATTTTATTGATACTGATAAATTCTATAAACACCTTGAAGGTAAGCCTTTATTGCGAGGCGATTATCCTCAATTATCAGAGCTAAAAGTACAGTTTGAGCAAACTTTGGCGGAAAAGGTTAATAATAGTGACCAAACGCAAACCGTCAATCAACTTCGCAAAGAGATCCTTGATACTGCTCGTCTTAAAGCAAAACTTGCCCCTGGATTATTTACCCTAACTGTGCCGACGGGGGGCGGAAAAACCCTTAGTTCAATGGCCTTTGCATTAGATCATGCACTAGCACATAACATGCGCAGAGTTATTTATGTCATCCCGTTTACCAGTATTATTGAGCAGAATGCCAAAGTATTTCGTGAAGCATTTGGTGATTTAGGTGAGTCAGCCGTTTTAGAACACCACAGTAATTTTGATGATCGCAAAATAAAGGATGCAGAAGGAGCAGAGGAAACGCGCGACAAACTAAAACTGGCAATGGAAAACTGGGATATGCCAGTGGTTGTCACGACGGCGGTACAGTTTTTTGAATCCTTGTTTGCTGACCGTCCCTCCCGTTCTCGCAAACTGCATAATATCTCTGGCAGTGTGATTATTCTGGACGAAGCACAAACTCTGCCGCTTAAATTTCTTCGCCCCGTCATGGCTGCAATTGATGAGTTGGCGCGTAACTACGGTTGTTCCGTCGTACTTTGTACTGCTACACAACCTGCATTGTGTGAACCTGATTTTACTAACGGATTTAAAGATGTCCGAGAAATTGCCCCAGCTCCCACAAGATTGTTTGACCTGCTCAGTTTGGTCAATGTTTCTCATTTGGGCGAAGTCAGTGATGATGAGTTAGTCTCGCGTATTCAAGCTAATAATCAAATCCTTACGATTGTTAATAATCGTCGCCACGCCCAGTCGCTGTTCCAAACACTCAAAGCACAGCAAACAGAGGGGGTCTTTCATTTAACAACCTTGATGTGCGCAGCGCACCGAACAGCAACTTTGGATGAGATTCGTAAGCGTTTAAGTCCAGATAACCCTCAGCCATGTCGTGTAATCTCGACGTCGCTGATCGAGGCTGGGGTGGATGTTAGCTTCCCGTGTGTGATGCGAGCGGAAGCTGGCTTAGATTCTATTGCACAAGCGGCAGGACGTTGTAACCGTGAACGATTGTGGAAAAAAGAAGATAGCCATGTGTGGATTTTCAGAGCCCCTGATTGGCCGATTCCACCTGAACTGAAAGGACTCTCGGCAGATATGCGAGCGGTACTGCGCAAAGGTCATGACAACTTATTAGATCAAATGGCTATCAAAGATTATTTTTCCAATGTTTATTGGCGTAAAGGGGAAGAGCTCGATAAGGCAAAAATATTGAGTGTCTGTAAAAATGGCGCAGTGAGATTAGATTTCCCATTTCAGAAAATTGCCAGTGATTTCAGAATGATTGACAGCATTATGTGTCCAGTCTTTATCCGATATAACGGGGAAGCGAGAGAGTTTTTAAAACAACTTGAATCAACGGATGACGTAAGCCGCGTTTTAAGAAAGCTACAGCCCTATATTGTCCAGATCCCACAAAATGGTTTTTACAGCTTGCAATCGGCAAAAGTGATTCAAACAGTAGCACCGCATCGGTTTAAAGAACAGTTTTGGGAGTTAATAAACATGGACATATACGACTCTGAATCGGGGCTTAGTTGGGCTGATCCTAATTTTATTAAGGCCGAAAATTCAGTTTGGTAATTAATACTAAACATACATAGAAGTAATTTTTTGACAGGTGCTCGTCTGCGTACTACTTTTCCTTAAGGTACTTTGAGGAGAGCTAAAGTGAACGGTCGATGGGTGATTCATCTTAAGAAAGATGAAAACAACAAACTGGTTTTCAAGTTTGGGGGACAATTTTATTTCTCGGTCAAAGTCATTGGTTGGGGAATAAGTATTGTATTGATGACCTTGACTGGCAGTTTTCTCTTCTAAAAGACTTGTGTCGCACCTCTTGCTGGTGCGTGGATTGAAACTTTGTCTGTTTTGTATTTGAGATGTCGCCTCTTTCGCAGGGGCGTGGATTAATTTGTGAATTAAGACCAGCCAAAAGGAGAGCATTATGGCTTATGGCATTAAACTGCATGTATGGGGGGACTATGCGTGCTTTACCCGACCGGAAATGAAGGTAGAACGTGTATCGTACGATGTTATTACACCATCTGCTGCAAGGGGAATTTTGGAGGCTATTCACTGGAAGCCCGCCATCAGTTGGGTAATTGATCGTATTCATGTATTGAGACCTGTTCGTTTTGAGTCTATTCGGCGCAATGAACTAGGGAATTGTAAAATATCCGCAGCCAAAGTCAGTGGTGCAATAAAACGAAAAAGTACTCAAGATTTAAGTTTTCTGATTGATGATGGTGATAATCGTCAGCAAAGAGCAACGACTTTGCTACGTGATGTAGGTTACGTCATTGAAGCGCATTTTGTACTAAGCGATAAAGCTGGCGCAGAGGATTCTATCGGAAAGCATCTCGATATTTTTAACCGTCGTGCTCGTAAGGGACAGTATTTTCACCAGCCTTGTTTAGGTAATCGAGAGTTCCCTGCTTATTTTTCGCTAATTGAGCATGAAGGGGATTTTCCTAAATCAGAATTGGCAACAGTCAGTAAAGATCTCGGCTGGATGCTGCATGATATTGATTTTGCTAACGGCGCAGAGCCTAGATTTTTTCGAGCAGAATTAAAAGGCGGAATGATAGATGTGCCTGCTTTTCAATCTTCGAAGGTGGTCAAATGATTTTATCAGCCTTAAACCAATACTATGACCGCCTTAATAATGGTAACCAAAGCAAGATTCCAGCTTTTGGATTTAGCGAAGAAAAAATAAGCTATGTGCTAGTGCTTTCAGAACAGGGAGAGTTGGTCGATATCGTTCCAAATTTGACTGATGAAAAAAAGCCAAAACCGAAATTAATGAATGTTCCTCGTCCTGAGAAAAGAACGTCAGGAATAAAACCAAACTTTCTATGGGACAAAACCGCTTATGTATTAGGTATTTCTTTGCCTAAGGATAAAAAAAGCGAGGCAACTTTTGATGTTAGCCTACCAACATTCGAAGCCTTTCGAGAATGGCATTTATCACAGCTGGAGCACTCTGAGGACAAGGGACTAAAAGCCTTAACTATATTCTTACAAAACTGGCAGCCTGAGAATTTTGTAAGCTCTATCCTTACTCAAGATATCTTAGACGCTAATATCGTTTTCCTATTGGATGGAATGCGTCAATACATTCATGAATCAGCTGAAGCAAAAAAGATTTGGGGCAGATTGCTGCAATCGGATGATGTTAAACAAGCTATGTGCTTAATTACAGGTGAGCAAGCGCCCATATCTAGGTTACACCCTGCCATTAAAGGGGTTTCAGGTGGGCAGAGCTCCGGCGTTTCGATTGTTTCTTTTAATAAAGAATCGTTTGAATCTTTTGGTAAAGAGCAAGGTGACAATGCGCCGGTATCTGAACAGGCGGCCTTTGCTTACACCACCGCTTTAAATTACTTGTTACGCAGAGAGAATGAGCAGGTCATCAATTTAGGCGACACCTGTGTGGTATTTTGGGCACAGGCAGAGAGTGAGCAAAAGACCAAGAGTGCAGAAGCATTTTTTTTAAGGGGTTTTAACCCACCAATGCCGACCGATGACAGCGAAGTGGCGGCGCTTGGTGCTGAATTAGAAAAACTGGTAAAAGGGCGGCCACTCCCAGAAATATCACCGGATCTAGATCCCAATACGCAATTTTTCATCTTAGGATTGGCACCTAATGCTGCCCGTCTTTCTATTCGGTTTTGGTTGCAAACAGACCTTGGACATATTCAGCAGAGATTTACTGAACACTTTCAAGATTTGGCGTTAAATCCATTGCCTTGGAAAACAGCGCCGTCAGTGTACCGCACTCTTTTGGAACTAATACCTACTAGATACGACTCGTCAGGAAACAAAAAGAAGAAAGATATTAACGATGCACCTGCACATCTGGCCGGCGAGTTAATGCGTTCTATTTTAACGGGACAACGTTACCCAAGAGCTATATTGGCTCAATTGATATCACGATTCAGGGCTGATGGCGATATTAGTGGGTTGCGGGTTGCTATGGTGAAAGCGGTATTGCAAAGAGAACTCAGATTACTTGGAAAAGAGGAGATTTCTATGAGCTTAGATGAGTCAAATACCAACCCTGCGTATTTGTTGGGAAGGCTATTTTCAGTGTTGGAGAATATTCAACGAAATGCTTTGGGTGATAAAGTCAACGCGACAATTACAGACAAGTATTATGCGTCAGCATCGACTGTACCTTACTCAATTTACCCAAGATTATTATCCGGAAGCAAACACCACCTGTCGAAATTGCGTAAGGACAAACCTGGTCTAGCCGTTACGTTGGAAAAAGAGCTTGGCAACATTATGGGGATGCTACCAACAGAATTTCCACGGCACTTTTCAATTGAGCATCAAGGGCGCTTTTCGATTGGATATTACCATCAAAAAAATGCACGCTTTTCTCAATCCGAACAAATAAAAACCGATGAATTAACGACAGAAGGGAATGACTAATGACTATCCAAAACCGCTATGAATTTGTTTACTTTTTTGATGTTACAAATGGTAACCCTAATGGAGATCCTGACGCTGGAAATATGCCGCGTCTTGATCCTGAGTCGAGCAAAGGTTTAGTGACTGATGTGAGCCTTAAACGCAAGATCCGAAACTACATTCAGCTTAGTGAAGAAAACTCACCAGGCTATGATATATACGTACAGGAAAAGAGTGTTTTAAATCAACAAAATCAGAAAGCGTATGACGCTCTTGAAATTAAGCCTGAACCCAAAAAATTGCCAAAAGACCAAGCTAAGGCAAAAGAAGTAACGGATTGGATGTGTGCTAACTTTTTTGATGTCCGAGCTTTTGGCGCTGTAATGACCACAGAAGTGAACTCCGGACAAGTTCGCGGGCCATTACAGTTGGCATTTGCGAAGTCCATTGATCCGATTATTCCACTGGAAATTTCAATTACACGTATGGCTGTCACCAACGAAAAGGATTTGGAAAAAGAACGCACTATGGGTCGCAAGCACATTGTTCCATATGGACTTTATCGGGTGCATGGCTTTGTTTCTGCTAAATTGGCCGAGAAAACAGGCTTCTCTGAAGGAGATTTAAAGAAAGTTTGGAAGGCATTGGAAATGATGTTCGAGCATGACCATTCTGCGGCCAGAGGAGAAATGGTAGGGCGTAGTTTAATCGTGTTTAAGCATGAAAATGCTTTAGGAAATGCCCCTGCGCATAAATTGTTTGAGCGCGTTACTGTCGAAAGGGTCAATGGGGAAGAAGGTACGCCTGCCTCCGCATTTTCTGATTACAATATTAATTTTAATGCAGATGGATTAGAGGCTTTAGGTGTTGAAGCCAAACAATATTTCTAGATAGTGAATAAGAGAGTAAGGTCTATTTATCATGGACTTTACTCTCATCTGGAGTGTTCAATTCATGGAAGAACAGAAGCTAATCAACATATCCGCTTTACAACATTTTGCTTTTTGTCCGCGCCAATGCGCTCTGATCCACTTAGAGCAAGTGTGGCAAGAAAACTACCTAACGGCACACGGGCGGCAGTTACATGAGCGAGTTGATAGCGGCGAACCAGAAACTCGTAAAGGTGTGCGTTTTGAACGTGGCGTGGTCGTTACTGCGCCACAATTAGGCGTAACAGGCAAATTAGACTTATTAGAGCATCATAAGTTAAGCAACCAATTCGTCCCCGTTGAATATAAACGAGGTAAACCCAAAGCCAGTAATATCGACAAAGTACAGCTTTGTGCTCAAGCGTTATGTATTGAAGAAATGTTATCCGTTGAAGTCGCAAATGGTGCACTTTGGTATTGGCAAACACGCAAACGCATTGAGGTCGAATTCGATGACCAACTCAGAACGCAAACAAAAGCCCTAATTGCGCAAGTGCAACAACTGTTTGCAAACGGAAAAACGCCTCCGCCAACTAAAGGTAAACACTGTAAGGCATGTTCTTTGATTGAGATATGTCAGCCAGATTTAACCCATAATGATGGTTCAAGCAGTTACGTGGCGGGATTGTTTAACATGGAGGCGGAATGAAAAAACTGCAAAACTCACTTTATATCACCAAAGAAGGTGTCTATTTGCATAAGCAACGCGAAACCTTGTTGATTGAGCAAAAAGTGGATGGCGAAAAGCAAAAACTGATGCAACTTCCTATTCATTCTATTGGTAACATATTTTGTTTTGGCAATATTATGGTTTCGCCACAGTTACTTGGTTTTTGTGGTGAAAATGGCACGCATCTCGCTTTTTTTGATATACATGGCCGTTTTCTTGCCAATGTTGTTGGTAAACAAACGGGTAATGTATTGCTACGTAGGCAGCAATTTGGTGTAAAAGAGCAGGCTTCAAATGAACTTGCCAAGCATATTGTCGCCGCAAAAATACATTCATCTCGTATGTTGCTTTTACGCTTTAGACGCAATCACAACAGTACACCACAGTTAGAAAAAGCTATTGAACGTTTAAAGCAAATTATTGAGCAACTGCAAGGCGTGACCGCCTACGACACAATTTTAGGGTTAGAGGGAGAGGCGGCATCGCATTATTTCTCCGCGTTTGCTGACATGTTTAAAGGTAACGAAAGCAAACGGCTGTTTGATAAGCGCACTCGAAGGCCTCCTAAAGATCCCGTTAATGCGGTTATTTCATTATTGTACTCTGTTTTAGGCCAAGAGATCAGTGGCGCATTACAAGGTGTAGGATTAGATCCACAGGTCGGTTTTTTACACAAAGAAAGGCCAGGCAGAAATAGCCTCGCCCTCGATCTTTTAGAAGAGTTTAGAGCTTACATTGTCGATAGCATCGCATTGAAACTCTTTAACAATAACTCTCTCACCACGAAGGACTTTGAGACAGATTGTCTCGGTGGTGTAACCATAAAAGACGATGCGCGTAAGCTAGTTTTTCAGGCGTATCAAGCTAAAAAACAAGAAGAAGTCATACACCCTTTTTTGCAAGAAAAGGTGCAAATAGGGTTATTACCGCATGTTCAAGCCATGCTGTTAGCACGTCATTTACGTGGTGATTTAGCCCATTATCCGCCATTTGCGATTAAAAAATAAGGAGTGCGATTAATGATGGTATTGGTCACCTACGATGTATCCTTTGCCAGTGAAGATGGCCAAAAACGTCTCCGACAATTAGCAAAAGTATGTTTAGACTATGGCGTAAGGGTGCAATATTCTGTATTTGAATGTGAAATAGATGCTGCGCAATGGCTGCGCTTTAAAAATAAACTGCTGTCAATTTACGACCCAGAGGTAGACAGTTTGCGTTTTTATAAGCTTGGTAAAAACTGGCAAAACAAAGTAGAGCACCACGGGGCGAAAGTCGCCATAGATATATTCCGAGATACCCTTATTTTATAATCGCTAGGCTTGAGTTCTCAGCAAAACTTTGGGGATCTAGCGATTGCATAAGTTCTTTAAAAATATAGAAAATATTTATTTGTATAGACTAACACAAAATAATTTTGCTCTACCGCGCCAAGTTAGCGGTAAACAATAGAGTGTGTTAGTTTATGCGCGCCTCTCACAAGAGGCAGTCGCGCCTCCCACAGGCGCGTGGATTGAAACGGCAAACGAGGTAACAGAATCACGCCCAACAACAAAGTCGCGCCTCCCACAGGCGCGTGGATTGAAACGCAGAAGCAATTGAGCAAGTGGACTCAGGCAACGTCGCGCCTCCCACAGGCGCGTGGATTGAAACACGGCATCGGATGCGCCTTTGTAATCCTTATCGATGTCGCGCCTCCCACAGGCGCGTGGATTGAAACTTGATGACAATCGTTTTTATAACGCAAAGTTCGGTCGCGCCTCCCACAGGCGCGTGGATTGAAACCCTAAACACTAGACATAGGATCGTGATGAAATCCGTCGCGCCTCCCACAGGCGCGTGGATTGAAACGCGTGCATTGGTATACCTCCCGTAAATAGTGTTAGTCGCGCCTCCCACAGGCGCGTGGATTGAAACACGGCGCATAGGTACACCTTGGACAATTGGACTGGTCGCGCCTCCCACAGGCGCGTGGATTGAAACCTGTTGCTATCTATGCATTACAGCCAGCCGCCGCTTGTCGCGCCTCCCACAGGCGCGTGGATTGAAACCAGCATTTTCGGTTATGGCATCCCTCGCATGGTGTCGCGCCTCCCACAGGCGCGTGGATTGAAACACAGCAACATCACCACTACCGCCACCATGTTTACGTCGCGCCTCCCACAGGCGCGTGGATTGAAACTTTACCCGCGCCCCATCCCCATACACGGCCCTCAGTCGCGCCTCCCACAGGCGCGTGGATTGAAACACGAATGGAGCACGTAAAAAATGCGCTTAGGGATGTCGCGCCTCCCACAGGCGCGTGGATTGAAACAGGCAAAAAGCATCAATTACCCGAGTGCCTGACTCGTCGCGCCTCCCACAGGCGCGTGGATTGAAACAAGACATAGCCAAGATCCATAACATCAGTATTGGTCGCGCCTCCCACAGGCGCGTGGATTGAAACCTTTTAAGCACCCACCGATAGCCACTGACAGATAGTCGCGCCTCCCACAGGCGCGTGGATTGAAACATCTGCGGAGACATCATTACCGAATTTACGAATAGTCGCGCCTCCCACAGGCGCGTGGATTGAAACTAAATAAAAACCGAATTACCTATAGCGTGATAAATGTCGCGCCTCCCACAGGCGCGTGGATTGAAACTCAAGCCCGATGGAAGCACTCTCTCAGAAGAAGCGTCGCGCCTCCCACAGGCGCGTGGATTGAAACAACTCCGAAGATACCGATATAACCATCAACGTGGGTCGCGCCTCCCACAGGCGCGTGGATTGAAACCCGACCGACAAAAAGATTATACCGCCCCATAAGGGTCGCGCCTCCCACAGGCGCGTGGATTGAAACCATTAGGAAATCAATATTAATTGATTGCCAAAAAGTCGCGCCTCCCACAGGCGCGTGGATTGAAACTGATTAATTTGCTCGATGATGCTGACTAGCTGGGTCGCGCCTCCCACAGGCGCGTGGATTGAAACCACAAATACAGCGGCAGAGCCACACTTTTACCGAGGTCGCGCCTCCCACAGGCGCGTGGATTGAAACCAGAATGAGAATAGTGCAAAGGTCATGATCCAAGTCGCGCCTCCCACAGGCGCGTGGATTGAAACAGTTTAGAAAGTTAAAGTTAGAGATTACGGCTGATGTCGCGCCTCCCACAGGCGCGTGGATTGAAACCTGAATCTTGCCAACGGCAACTAATGATTTACCCGAGTCGCGCCTCCCACAGGCGCGTGGATTGAAACAAATAATTCATTGCCATATTGATTAACAGGCTGAGTCGCGCCTCCCACAGGCGCGTGGATTGAAACAACTAAGAGAAAAGATGAACCGTACTCGATAGAGGTCGCGCCTCCCACAGGCGCGTGGATTGAAACATTATTGAAGTCTTGCCAGTGCCACTTCCGCCAACGTCGCGCCTCCCACAGGCGCGTGGATTGAAACATGGACAAGCACCACAATTACCCTAGTATCTCCAGTCGCGCCTCCCACAGGCGCGTGGATTGAAACGATATATTTAAGTTAAACGTTATCAAAGCAAAGCGTCGCGCCTCCCACAGGCGCGTGGATTGAAACATCAATTCACCCCTATCACATGCATCGTTGATTTGTCGCGCCTCCCACAGGCGCGTGGATTGAAACATGTATTGCTCTATAAGCTTGGTTGCTTGAGGATGTCGCGCCTCCCACAGGCGCGTGGATTGAAACCGCTCGATAGTATCGTCACGCCCTGCGCTTCATGTCGCGCCTCCCACAGGCGCGTGGATTGAAACCAATTCTGCAAGCCCGAATCGCTAAAAGCTGGTTGTCGCGCCTCCCACAGGCGCGTGGATTGAAACTTATGTCGCGCTCTAATATTTGGAGGTTAGCATGGTCGCGCCTCCCACAGGCGCGTGGATTGAAACAAGCCATTTGTGATAAAGCTCAGGCTCATCCCTCGTCGCGCCTCCCACAGGCGCGTGGATTGAAACGAGGCTAACGAAAAAGGTGAAGCATCAGCATGGGTCGCGCCTCCCACAGGCGCGTGGATTGAAACACACTTAAAAGCGCTGATTTGCGCATGGCTGGTTGTCGCGCCTCCCACAGGCGCGTGGATTGAAACATTAAAATCAGCAATAGAAGAAAAAGAAAAGGCGTCGCGCCTCCCACAGGCGCGTGGATTGAAACTTGCTCTTTAGTCTTGATTGGTTGTCCTGCTGGCAGTCGCGCCTCCCACAGGCGCGTGGATTGAAACAACGCTAATATCAAGCACGACCACATCAGCGCAGTCGCGCCTCCCACAGGCGCGTGGATTGAAACTCATCAAAAATAGTGAGCGAAAGGAATGATAATTCGTCGCGCCTCCCACAGGCGCGTGGATTGAAACGGTTAGGCCGAACGGCAGGCCAGCAGAGTGAAGGTCGCGCCTCCCACAGGCGCGTGGATTGAAACTAATTCGGCCGAACTCATCCTTAATTCCGAAATAGTCGCGCCTCCCACAGGCGCGTGGATTGAAACGCGATGAAGTCATTAAATGATGACTTACGCGAGAAGTCGCGCCTCCCACAGGCGCGTGGATTGAAACGAGGCGCTAACCGCTGGTCGATACCAAGGACGCGTCGCGCCTCCCACAGGCGCGTGGATTGAAACAGGACTTTGTCATTTGATGCGCCAGAGCCTCTAGTCGCGCCTCCCACAGGCGCGTGGATTGAAACCTTGAGCGTTATAGAAGGTCTGAGATCCATCTACAGTCGCGCCTCCCACAGGCGCGTGGATTGAAACATATCAACCCAGCGAACGCGATCGCCTACTTTGGTCGCGCCTCCCACAGGCGCGTGGATTGAAACGCCCGCAAGCCTCGCTTTAGTGATGTGACGATTAGTCGCGCCTCCCACAGGCGCGTGGATTGAAACCCTAACGGCGTGCCCAATATCAACGCCTTAAAGGTCGCGCCTCCCACAGGCGCGTGGATTGAAACCATCTTGTCGGCTTTCATTTTTGCAAGCCTGGCGTCGCGCCTCCCACAGGCGCGTGGATTGAAACGCCTACGTAGCTACAACATAGACGAATGGCCGGAGTCGCGCCTCCCACAGGCGCGTGGATTGAAACAATGATGCGACTAGGGTTCTTGGTGTCGATGCTGGGTCGCGCCTCCCACAGGCGCGTGGATTGAAACATATCAACCCAGCGAACGCGATCGCCAACCTTGGCCGTCGCGCCTCCCACAGGCGCGTGGATTGAAACCAACTGGCTTTACTGATTTCGTTGATGAGTCAATCAGTCGCGCCTCCCACAGGCGCGTGGATTGAAACGCCTAACGTTTGTGATTCCATTAACTCGGATAGAGGTCGCGCCTCCCACAGGCGCGTGGATTGAAACAAGTTGCTGCCGCCACAGGTAAACAGGTCGATGCCGTCGCGCCTCCCACAGGCGCGTGGATTGAAACCGCTACCCGCAACCACACCTTGAGCATTGGCTGAGTGGGAGTAAAGTCGCGCCTCCCACAGGCGCGTGGATTGAAACTTGTGCCAAAAGTACTAATGCGCGCCAGCTATGTGTCGCGCCTCCCACAGGCGCGTGGATTGAAACCAGCAAATAGCTGTGCGGGTACACAGTGACGCCGTCGCGCCTCCCACAGGCGCGTGGATTGAAACTAATACTTATTGGCGTATTTATGACAAGGCTGCGTCGCGCCTCCCACAGGCGCGTGGATTGAAACCTTGTCCACCATTGGCACTCATACCAAATCTATGTCGCGCCTCCCACAGGCGCGTGGATTGAAACTACCAACTGCATACCACGTAAAACTAATTCGATACGTCGCGCCTCCCACAGGCGCGTGGATTGAAACGGCATTAAATGGCGCAAGGATGATAAAGTCGAGGTCGCGCCTCCCACAGGCGCGTGGATTGAAACATCGCAGGCGCGCGGATAGTCGTACCAGTCACAAGTCGCGCCTCCCACAGGCGCGTGGATTGAAACCTTGCCGCAGGCCAAGGACGTGACACCATTGAGGGTCGCGCCTCCCACAGGCGCGTGGATTGAAACGAGTTCAATCAACACCATGGCGTGATCTTTACTGTCGCGCCTCCCACAGGCGCGTGGATTGAAACTTATGCGTCGCCATGGCTGATGCCAGCTTATTGAGTCGCGCCTCCCACAGGCGCGTGGATTGAAACCCTAAGTCAGCCCTGTTCTACACGATTAAAGACGGGTCGCGCCTCCCACAGGCGCGTGGATTGAAACGACAAGTGGTTTGATGAGAATTGGCATAAACAAGGTCGCGCCTCCCACAGGCGCGTGGATTGAAACATGCAAGTCAACAACTTTGTCGGTGATTGGCATCGTCGCGCCTCCCACAGGCGCGTGGATTGAAACATGCAAGTCAACAACTTTGTCGGTGATTGGCATCGTCGCGCCTCCCACAGGCGCGTGGATTGAAACCTCAGCGCCTCGACGTATGAGCAGATTGTCGCCTGTCGCGCCTCCCACAGGCGCGTGGATTGAAACTCGCCAAAGCGTAAGGTGCAGCCTTTGATGGTGCCGTCGCGCCTCCCACAGGCGCGTGGATTGAAACTTATGATTGCAGGTCTGTTGGTGGAGCTCTTTTAAGTCGCGCCTCCCACAGGCGCGTGGATTGAAACCAGCATCTTAGAAAAGATGGTGCTCATAGCTGACGTCGCGCCTCCCACAGGCGCGTGGATTGAAACACAACGTTGACTCGGCTCGCGTGTCTATCGCTTCGTCGCGCCTCCCACAGGCGCGTGGATTGAAACTTAACCATGCGATCAGCTTTAACACAACGACCAGGTCGCGCCTCCCACGGGCGCGTGGATTGAAACTTAACGCTGTCATAAACGTACAACACACCTTTTGGTCGCGCCTCCCACAGGCGCGTGGATTGAAACACGACTACTGCCTAAGCCTGCGCGCCTCCCACAGGCGCGTGGATTGAAACAGGCTTGCTATCTGGCACCATGAGCGCAACTGAGTCGCGCCTCCCACAGGCGCGTGGATTGAAACAGTGACACAGCGATTAAGCGCGCCTTGGCTGATAAGTCGCGCCTCCCACA
>AACY020563850.1_pt1 | contig 52302 bp, 52 predicted proteins | sample 267378 | NCBI WGS metagenome assembly AACY02 (sample SAMN02954345, study PRJNA13694) | marine metagenome | biome: aquatic; feature: ocean; material: water; isolation source: isolated as part of a large dataset composed predominantly from surface... | reverse complement strand
TTTTGAATGTTGGACAATGCTTGCCAGCTGGGCATAAGTAACTGAAAACATAGAAATAGGACCCCTTGTTACCTGTAACTCTTATAGAAATCCAGAATTGTTAACAGACATGGCAAGAACTGTTGATCATATTTCTAATGGACGATTGGTATTTGGCATAGGATCAGGATGGTTTGAACAAGATTATCAAGAGTATGGATATGAATTCGGAACACCTATATGGAGATTAAAAGAGCTTGAAAAATCACTAGAGAGAATTGAAAAAAGGATGAAAGAGCTTACCCCCCAACCAAAAAGAAAAATTCCAATTTTAATTGGTGGCGGTGGAGAAAAAGTGACCTTACGTATTACAGCACAATATGCAGATGTCTGGCATGGATTTGCTACAAAAACTGAAGATCGATCAGGTATTGAAACAGTTGCTCATAAAAATAGTGTTCTAGACAACTGGTGCAAAGAAATTGGAAGAGATCCATCAGAAATTGGAAGGTCTATTGGAATAGATCTGAAAAGAATTGACAAAGCAGATGAACTCCTAGAGGCTGGTGCTACAGAAATTACTCTGCCTTTGAATGGTCCAAACTATGATATGTCATTAGTTAAAGAGTGGATTGCCTGGAGAGACACCAAAGAGTAAATCTTTATGGACACTTTAATAATTTTTGGTGGCTTTCTCGTAGGGCTCATACTTTTAGTAAAAGGTGCTGATGAAATGGTTAAATCAGCAATTCAAATTGCCGTCAAATTTAAACTACCAAATTCAATCATAGGTGCAACTTTTATCGGTTTTGGTACGTCTGCACCTGAATTATTTGCAAGTACAGGTGCTGCAATAAATGGAGATCTCTCTTTGGGAATCGGAAATATCATTGGTTCAAATATTGCAAACTCACTTCTTGTTTTGGCCGTTTTATATTTGTTTATTGATAAAAGCTATCAAAAAAAAATAAATATCAATCAAATCAGTCCTGTCTGGATGATGATACTTACTACAATATTCGTCTCAACTTACATTCTTACAAATCAGTTTCCATTCATCCTTGGAATCGTTCTTTTATCATTAGTTATCTTTGTAACTTACAAAATGGTAACTGAAGAAGCTGTCGACGAAGAAGAGCTTGTAACTGAAGAGCGAAACTTTATTTGGTTAAGAGGAGTAATTGCAATAGCTACAACAATTTTTGGAAGTACATTAGTTGTTGATAATGCCATCGCAATAGCCGAGCTATTTAATATATCGTCACTTATTGTTGGAGTTACGATTATCGCGATTGGGACAAGCCTTCCAGAAGTGGCAGGGGCAATTTCTGCTGCACGATTAAAAAAGCCAGATTTAGTTATGGGAAATGTTTTCGGCTCTAATCTTTTCAATATTGGTCTTGTTGGTGGCTCAGCGATAATTATTGAACCTGGTGAGATTGCATCAAATATTGATTATCAAATGTTTTTAATGTATTTTGCTTCTTTCCTTGCAGTTCTTCTCACAAGATACGTAATTAAAAGAAATATAGTTTTGGGTGTTATATTTTTATTGATTTATTTTGGATTTATTTTTAGCTTATTTTAAACTTTTATTTTTTTGAAAATATAAGAAACCTAAAAAGGCTAAAAGTAATCCTCCAATTTGGTTCCATGTAAATGCACCAATCGTAGCGTCTCCCATTCCAAACCTTAAAGTATCTAAAATAGATCTTTGAACTCCATACCAAATAGCCCATAGCCCCATCCAAGACCCAGGACCAAATGTGAATCTCTTTTTTAAGTTCATAAAAATGAAAAAGACAATTAGTGCTAAAAACATATCATACATAGCAACATGGTGAAAAGTCCCACAAGACATTACTGGTTCAGCACATTCAAGTCCGTTATGTTGTGGTGCTAAATCGTATCCTGGTTTGATTTCATAGCCTAGAAAAAAGTTTGTTTCACGTCCCAAATGTTCAACAATTGCTAAATCTCCTATTCTTCCAATCACTGTTCCTAGAATCAATCCTGTTGAAGCATAATCTCCGTACCTCTTGAAACTTTCTTTTCCTATTATTTGAATTCTATAAAAAGCTGCAATAATTCCACCAGCCATTCCTCCCATAATTGAATAACTTCCAGCTAGTGTAAAAATATCATCAAAGCCATAGCCCGGTTCTCCAATGTGTGCTGGAATTGTAAAAAATCTTGCTCCAAGAATTGCACCAAATATTGCCCATGTAAGTCCATCTGAAAATAGATCACCATTTGCCCCATCTTTGTCTGCAAGCTTTATGGCATGGTTTGCTCCAAAGTAAAATCCAATTGCGGCAAAAACCCCATGTAAGGAAAAGAAAACGGGGCCAATTTTAGTAATTGGTATGGGTGGATAGGTTATTGATAAAAAAGAATCAATCACTTATATGCTCCTTAAAGTCCAAAGTACATCTCCAACGATACTTATGAATATAACAGCCAAATAAGTATTAGAAAATACAAAATAGTTAATTGGCTTAATCTTCTCCTTGTATAAATTAAATGACTTATACATAAGATTTATTCCAAAAAGTATTGATACAATCAAGTACACCATGCCTAGTTGTAATATTGGCGCTGCTACCAAAGAAATTAAAACAGTTGAACAGCTGTAGATAGCAATAAAGATGCAGGTTCTTTTGTGGCTTTCTTCATTTGGAAGCATAGGAAATTGTGCATTTTTATAGTCCGATTTATTCTCGATAGATAAGGCCCAAAAATGAGCAGGTGTCCACATGAAAACTAAGAGAAACAAAACCCAAGGCCCTGTTTCAAGTTCAGAACCAGTTGCTGTCCAGCCAATTAAAACTGGAGCTGCACCTGAAGCTCCTCCAATAACAATATTTTGATTTGTCCTTGGTTTCAGAATAAGTGTGTAAATAAAAACATAAAAAAAGTTTGCGCTAAGAGCAATGAACGCTGATAAGGGAGTTGCTAAAGTATATAAAATTATAAATCCAGACAAGCCACAAAAAATTGAGTAAATCACTCCATTTATTTTTGATATCTCCCCAGTTACAATTGGTCTATCGGCAGTTCTTTGCATCAGTTTGTCTGTTTCGACTTCAAATACTTGATTCATTACGTTTGCACTAATTGCTAATAGGGTTCCTCCTGACAGGGTGTAGATTACAAGTGATAAAGGTGGCATCCCGTAAATGGAAATTATCATTGAGGGCACAGTTGTTACTAACAAAAGTTCAACCACTCTTAGTTTTGAAAGTTTAAGATACTTCTTAATAATTGAATGTTGATTAACTTTCATGCTCTTATAGTAATTATGCTGGCACTTTAACATATAATTACCCTATTTTTAGCCAAGACGCTATTCTTAAATATTGACTAGATAATTTATGCAAATTAAAAAATTTTTAAAAACGAGACACTTAATGCTATGCAGTTTTTTATTTATTACTGCCTGTATTGAAAATGCCCCTCTTGATTCTTTAAGCCCTGCTGGTCCCTACGCAAGAACTATTGATGATTTATTTTGGCTTACATTTTGGATAGCTGTTGTTATATTTTTTATTGTTCAAGGTGCCCTTTTATTTTCCGTGTTTTATTTCAAAGACTCTCCTGATAAACCAGAACCAAAACAAATACATGGTAACAATTTTCTTGAGATTTTATGGACAATAATCCCGGTTATAATACTTGCTTCAATTGCTGTGCCGACAGTTAGAACCATTTTTGATCTAGCTAGAGAACCAGAAGATGCCTTAAAAATTGAAGTTATTGGTCATCAGTGGTGGTTTGAATATAAATATCCTGACTTTGCAATCACAACAGCAAATGTTTTGGTAATTCCAGAAGATACTCCTATTAGGTTAGAAATGTGGTCCAATGATGTTCTTCATAATTACTGGGTGCCTAAATTGAATGGCAAGAGATATCTTGTTCCCGGCCAAAAAACATATCTAAATCTTCATGCAGACAACGCAGAAGAATTTTGGGCTCAATGTGGCGAGTATTGTGGCTTAAGTCACTCCAAGATGAGAGGTAGGGTTTTGTCTCTATCTCAATCTGATTTTGATTCATGGGTTATGAACCAACAAAAAAATGCTGCAAATGATTTAGATCAAAATTCGTTGGCTTATGAAGGTCAGCAAGTTTATTTAAATGCAGGTTGCACCCAATGCCACGTGATAGATGGAGTTTGGGATGTTCAAGGCGAACAAATAGCTCCAAACTTAACACATTTTGGCATAAGAAATGTTTTTGCTGGAGCAGCATTAAAAAATAATCCAGAGAATTTAACAAAATGGCTTGCAAATCCAGCCCAAATAAAACCTGGTACTTTCATGCCTAATCTAGAATTAACTGAGAGAGAAATTGAGGCATTAATAGAATATTTGGGAACATTGAAATGACAAAGATTATTGAACCAAAAAAACAAAGGAATATTTTTTCAAGACCATCATCTGAAACTGGTATATGGAGCTGGATAACAACTGTTGATCATAAAAGAATTGGAATAATGTATGGCTATGCGGCATTCTTCTTTTTATTAGTTGGTGGACTTGAAGCATTATTATTGAGAATTCAACTATCTCAACCAGATAATAATTTTTTGAGTGCAGCCGAATATAATGCCATGTTTACAATGCATGGAACAACAATGATCTTTTTGGCAATTATGCCAATCAGCGCAGCTTTCTTTAATTACCTCTTACCATTACAAATTGGAGCTAGGGATGTAGCTTTTCCGAGATTAAATGCATTATCTTTTTGGATATTCATTGCCGGTGGAATATTCCTATATTCAACATTTCTTTTTGGTACTGCTGGTGCGCCTGAAGGGGGATACCTTGACGAAGAAGTTAGCAGACTAGCCTCTGCTCCAAATGGTGGATGGTTTGGCTATCAACCAAACGCAGGACTTAAATATTCTCCTGGGACGGCCATGGACTACTGGGCAATTGGTTTGCAGATCTTAGGAATCGCCTCCCTTGTATCTGCTTTTAACTTCATAACAACAATTTTAAATATGAGGACTAAAGGCATGAGATTAATGAGAATGCCAGTATTTACTTGGATGACATTTGCTGTGTCGTTTCTTCTCGCTTTCTCTTTACCAATAATTGCAATCGCACTGTTCTTTGTAACATTTGACAGACAATTTGGAACTACCTTTTTTCTTACAGAAGGCGGCGGAGATCCTGTTTTATGGCAACATCTTTTTTGGTTATTTGGTCATCCGGAAGTTTATATTTTAATTCTTCCTGCTTTTGGAATTGTTTCAGAAGTTCTACCTACCTTTTCTAGAAAGCCGTTATTTGGATACCCAGCAATCGTGTTTGCCGGATTCGGAATTGCATTTATAGGATTTGGTGTATGGGCGCACCATATGTTTGCATCTGCAATAAGTCCAGTTGCTCAAGCAGGATTTGGTCTTTCAACAATGATTATTGCTGTTCCAACGGGAGTGAAAATATTTAATTGGCTAGGGACAATTTGGGGAGGAAAGCTAACACTCAACACTCCAATGTTATTTGCACTTGGCTTTATAGGTATGTTTGTTATTGGTGGGTTAAGTGGAGTCACCCACTCTGTTGTACCGGCAGACACCCAACAGACAGATACTTATTACATAGTGGCACATTTTCATTATGTTCTTTTTGGTGGAGCTCTATTCGGTATCTTTTCAGGATTGTATTTCTGGTTTCCTAAGGTGTGGGGAAGAATGTATAACGAAACAATGGGGAAAATACACTTTTGGCTAATGCTTATTGGATTTAATGTGACTTTTGGACCAATGCATTGGCTAGGGCTGCAAGGACAAGTAAGAAGGACATGGGTTTATGCAGAGGAAACAAATCTTGGATTTTGGAATTTAATTGTCACTATCGGTGCGTTCATACTTGCTGTTGCAATATTAGTATTTATGGCAAATTGGATATATTCTCGAAGAAAGGGTGAAAAAGCTCCTTTTGATCCATGGGATGCAAGAACGATTGAATGGAGTATTCCTTCGCCTACACCTGTCTGGAATTTTTCAAAAGCACCTGAAATAAAATCTTTGGATGACTTTTGGCATCAAAAATATGGGGAAGATGAAGATGGAAGAGCAGTAAGAAGAGAAGGCACGGATGAATTATTGCTAAAACTTGAAGAAGAAGGCTTAAACCCAGATGAGGAAATTCATTTACCAAGCCCATCTTATTTCCCATTAATACTTGCCTTTGGACTCCCATTTTTAGGTTATGCAATAATTTATAAATCCGTTCCACTTGCTTTAGTTGGCGTAATTCTTCTTCTTATAGGAGGTTTTGGTTGGGGTACAGAACCACTTGAGGAAGAATTTGAAACTTCAGAAGAAAACCCTGATGCCAAGGAATCTTCTACCTATGAGTGATGCTCATGCCTATCCTCATGAGCCAACTGGTGTTGAAACACGAAAACTAGGCTTTTGGATATTTTTATCAACTGAAATCCTATTTTTTGGAACTTTAATAACAACTTTTCTTATCTTTAAGGGAAGAGATTTTCCTGGAATTAAATTAACAGATGTTTACGACATTCCATTTACCTCGGTGAGTTCTTTTGTTTTGTTAATGAGTTCTCTGACAATGGTGCTTGCTCATAATGCTCTTGAAACAGACGATCAAGAAAAAACAAGAGTGTGGCTTCTTGCGACGGCCATGCTTGGGGCAGTTTTTTTAGCAGGACAAATATATGAATTTACTGAGTTTTATCATAAAGGCTTTGAACTATCTACAAATATTTTTAGCTCAACATTTTATGTGTTAACTGGTTTTCATGGACTACATGTCTTTATAGGTGTAGTTTTGTTGTTAGCTTTATGGGGTGTCGGACAGAGACAACGTGGATTATCTCTTAATGAAGGAATGAATTTAGAGTTCATTGCCCTTTATTGGCACTTTGTTGATATCGTTTGGATTGTTTTATTTACAGTGGTTTATCTTATCTAATGTCAGAAACACACAAAGAACATCCAAGCCCAACCAAGTATGTCCAAATTGCAATAGTTCTAGCAATTCTTACAGCGATAGAAGTAGCCCTTTATTACACAGAAGATATCGTTGGGGCTCTTGCAGCACCTTTGTTAATAGTTTTAGCTGTAGGCAAATTTGTAATTGTTGTAGGTTGGTTTATGCATTTAAGGTATGAAAATAGTTTAATTAACAAGTTTTTTGCAGGAGGTATGATTCTTGCACTTATTTTGTTTGCAATAGTAATGATCGAAAGGGCTGTAGGTAACTTTATTTAATATGAGTCTTGAGTGGCATCCACATTATGACGTTTGGGCATTAATCATTTCGTTAATAATTTTTTTTGAATATACGACCAACAATAATGATTTAAAAAAACCTAAAAGAAAGTTTTGGTATTCTGGCTTGATAATTCTTTGGATTTTTACAGATTGGCCTTTACATGATATAGGTGAGAAATATCTTTTTTCTGTACATTCAGTTGAGCACCTTGTGCTTGCACTTGTGTCTCCACCCCTCTTGTTACTTGGTCTTCACAGCGCACAAAAAAAACTAATCTCAATAAAACCATTTATAAGTATTTTAAAAATTACAAGTAAGCCAGTCTTTGCTTTTTTCTTATTTAATTTTGTAATGGTTGGGATGCACTGGAGTACGGTAGTAAATCTAATGGTTACCAATCATATTTTTCACTTTCTAGTCCACTCAATCATGTTGTTAGTATCTCTCAATATGTGGGTACCTGTTATTGGTTTTTCAGAGGAAATAAAAAAATTAAATTCAGCAGCTAGTATTGGGTATTTATTCCTTCAATCTTTACTTCCAACTGTTCCTGCAAGCTTTTTAGCATTTGGAACAGAACCACTATATTCTGCCTATGTTGGAATTGATAACATATTCAATATATCAACTTTAAATGATCAGGTTCTAGGGGGCTTGATCCTGAAATTAGGTGGTGGAATAATTCTTTGGATATCAATACTATCAATATGGATGAGATGGTATAAAACAGAAAAAACCTTTGATGATGTGGTTCGAAGTGTTTCGTCAGACTAAAATTTAAATAATAATCTCATGGATGAAAAACTTGTAGAACAAATCAGTACAGCAACAGGTGTGCCTCAAGAGTTAGTTTCTCGCTCAGCGCAGGCAAGAGCTGAGGCGAACGGCGTTGACATAAACGCTATTTTAAACAGCTGGTCAAGTGGAGAGGCGCCGTCTGTAAGCTCAACTCCTGTAGAAACAGTAGTTGAGGAAGCTCCTGTAGAAACAGTAGTTGAGGAAGCTCCTGTAGAAACAGTAGTTGAGGAAGCTCCTGTAGAAACAAAGGTTGAGGAAGCTTCTGCAGAAACAATGGTTGATTATGTCGATGAAGACGTTGTACCTCCTGCACAGCTTGGAGAGAAAATTTTTCGAGCTCTACAGTATGGAGCGATTTACGGGATAGTTGCTGCTTTCATTCAAGCATTTATTGTGAGTTCATATCTTTATGAAGGTTTAATTCTTGAAGCAGAAACATTGAACTTAATTTCTAATTATGTACCTACTCAATATATTCTGAACATAGCCCTAACAACAACTTTATTTGCAATTATTAATTCTGTTAATCTAAAAAAAGTTTTAGAAAAAAACTACGAAGGTTTTGGAATACTGACAAATGATAGGGAATCAGTATTTTTAGGAATCGGCCTTGGATTAATTTTTGGATCATCAGTTGGATTTTTAATTACCTCCAGCATTGGCGTGACTATAGAAGCGATTCTCGAAGACGATGTAACAACTCACCTTATTCCTGTGATGGGATCTTTTTGGAGGATTGTTTTATTTTCTACACTTTCCCAAGCAATAATTGCAGCTATTGGAATACTTCTTGGTGTACCCAAAGGTCTTGATATTTATGAATTAAAAGAGGCAAATATAATTAGAAATAGAGTTACTGGATCTATAGTTATTCCGCTTGGTGCAATTTTATTTGGTGGAGTAATCTCAGTTTTAATTTCTCAAGTCTTTATTAACTTTCACGATTATGCTCCATTATTTGCCTTAATTATATCTGCGGCAATTTTATTGTTTGCATCTGTAATGAGTTCAGCTCCGAAAATTAAAATTACAAGAAGTGAGGTTCTTATTGCGTCAGCAGGAGTTATTACATTGATCGTAATTATTGCAAGTGTTGCATCAACTCAAAATTAATTTAACAAAAATGTAACACATTAATGTTGAGGGACTGCTATATTATTCTCATGTTAAATTTAAGCGCGTCAAAAGTGGTGGTGATCTACATATAGGTAGCCCTGTCGCATGCGTTTGATGGACCGGGCAAATTGCCCGGATTTTTTTTGAAAGGAAAGAAATGATAGATGAGAATACATTCTACGATGAAGAATATTATGAGGAAAACAATAAAGATGATTCTTCTAAATTCGTGAATAACTTCCTTTCATTTGAAGATAAAATATTTAGAGCACCATACAATTTTTTGAAAAAGATTGGAGTTGTAGGTACTTATAGAAGCGTTGCAAAAAAATTGAAACAAACAAAAGATGACATTTATGAAAGTTTTTACGATGGGGAATAAAGATCATCTTGACCCTTCAATGCTTAATGAAGATTGGCAATCAAATCCAAGATGGAAAGATACCAAAAGAAATTTTTCAGCAGAAGATGTTGTGTCACTCAGAAACTCCCTAAACATTGAATACTCTCTTTCCCAAAATGGTTCAAAAAATCTTTGGAACTTAGTAAACAGAAAAGAAGAATGGGTTTCAGCTTTGGGGGCATTATCTGGAAATCAAGCAGTTCAAATGGCAAAAGCCGGACTAGAGGCCATATATTTAAGTGGTTGGCAAGTTGCAGCAGACTCAAATTTAGGTGATACAACTTACCCAGACCAGTCACTATATCCAAGCAATAGCGCCCCTAATCTTGCAAAGAAGATTAATAATGCCTTATTAAGAGCAGAACAAGTTGATAAAACTGACGGAATTGAAACAACAGATTATATTGTTCCAATTGTTGCTGATGGAGAAGCAGGATTTGGAGGAGCCTTAAATGTTTTTGAACTTACCAAAAAGTTTATTGAAGCTGGAGTTGCAGCTGTACACTTTGAAGATCAGCTTGCTGCTGAAAAAAAATGTGGACATATGGGTGGAAAGGTACTCGTTCCAACAAGTCAACATATCAGAACATTGACTTCAGCTAGGTTAGCTGCCGACACACTGGGGGTTCCTCTAGTAATTATTGCGAGGACAGATGCATTAGGAGCAAACTTAATTACAAGTGATATAGATGAAATTGATGCAGAATTTGTAACTGGCGAAAGAACTGCGGAAGGATTTTATAGAGTTAATAATGGTCCTGAAGCAGCTATTTCAAGAGCCCTTTCATACGCTCCTTATGCAGATCTTGTCTGGTGTGAAACATCAAAACCTGATCTTGGTTTTGCTAAGGATTTTGCAGAGGCAGTACATGAAAAGTTTCCAAACAAACTTATGGCTTATAATTGCTCTCCATCATTTAATTGGAAAGCATCTTTAGATGAACAAGAAATAGCTACATTTCAGGAACAATTAAATTCCTTTGGCTATAAGTTCCAATTTATTACTTTGGCAGGATTTCATTCACTGAATACCTCAATGTTTGAATTGGCCACAAATTATAAAGGTGGAAATATGTCGTCTTATGTTGAGCTTCAAGAAAAAGAGTTTTCTCTTGAGGAAAAAGGCTTTACATCAGTAAAGCATCAGAGAGAAGTTGGAGCAGGCTATTTCGATAAAGTATCGACAATAATTTCAGGAGGGGATGCCTCAACATTAGCTTTGGAAGGTTCTACTGAAGAAGAACAATTTTAATGATTGAAATAGAATCAAATAAAAAGAAAGATTACCAATCAATACTGACCGATGATGCAATAAATTTTTTAGAAAAAATATGTTCAACTTTTGAAAGTTCACGTCAAGAGATTTTAGAAAATAGAGAAAAAATGCAACAATCCATTTCGTCTGGGAGTAAACTCTCTTTTCCAAAAGATCAAAAAATAAGAGAAGATAATTGGGCGGTTACTCCCCCTCCACCAGACGTAGCTAACAGAAATGTTGAGATTACAGGACCTGTTGATCGAAAAATGATTATAAATGCTTTAAATTCCGGAGCAGACGTATTTATGGCAGATTTTGAAGATTCGACTTCACCAACCTGGAAAAACTTAATGGATGGTCAAGTTAATTTATTGGATGCAAATAATAGAAAACTTGAATATGTTGACCCAAAAAATGAGAAAACTTATGCTTTGAATGAGGATAGTAATACAAGTTTATTTGTAAGGCCAAGAGGTCTACATCTTGATGACAAAAATGTTTTAATTGATGGAAAACCAGTATCTGGTGCATTCTTAGATTTTGCTTTATATACATTTCATAATGCAAAATTACGTCTAGAAAATAATATTGGTACTTATTTTTATATACCTAAACTCGAAAATAGTCATGAATCCCAGCTATGGGATGATATATTTACATTATCAGAAGATGAATTAGATTTACCTAGAGGAACTATAAGAGCAACTGTTTTGCTCGAAACAATTTCAGCATCGTTTGAGATTGAAGAGATGCTTTATTCACTTAAAGAACACTCTCTTGGCATGAATGCGGGAAGATGGGATTACATTTTTAGTGCAATAAAAAAACATAGAGATTTAAAAGATATTAACTTTCCCGATAGATCCCAAATAACCATGACTGTGCCCTTTATGAAAGCATACACTGAATTACTTGTACAAAGTTGTCACAAAAGAGGAGCGCATGCAATTGGAGGTATGTCAGCATTTATTCCAAATAGGCGAAGTCCTGAGATTACTGAAAAAGCTATAGACCAAGTCAAGAAAGACAAAGAAAGAGAAGTCAATATGGGATTTGATGGCTCTTGGGTAGCGCATCCAGACCTTGTAAAAGTTTGTAAAGATGTATTTCAAGATTCTTTAGGCACAAAAGAAAATCAAATCGATTTTGTTCCAAACGAACCAGTTATATCTGAAAATATGCTTCAAGATTTTAATATTCCCGGATCAACTATCACAGAGGAAGGAATAAGGACAAATATCAGAGTTGGTATTCTCTATATCCAATCTTGGCTTCTTGGACAGGGAGCAGCAGCACTATATAATCTCATGGAAGATGCGGCAACAGCAGAAATTTCAAGATCACAATTATGGCAATGGCTTAATACTGAATCACATACAGATTCCAAAATTACTATTAATAAAGAATATATTGATGAACTAATGTCTGATGAAGTAACAAAAATCAAAGATTTTCAAGAGGACCCAAAAAGACTTGACGAAGCTGTAAATTTATTTAGAGAACTTATATTTGATGAAAATTTTGAAGAATTTTTAACATTACCCGCTTATACTTTAATAGATTAGATTATGTCATTTTTTAAAGATAAAACAGTTATTATGAGCGGAGGCTCAAGAGGTGTTGGCCTTGAAATAGCAAAAGCACTTGGTAAAGATGGTGCAAACATTGTAATACTCGCAAAAACTACTGAGCCCCATCCAACTCTTCCTGGAACGATTTATACTGCAGCCGAGGAAATTGAATCTGTCGGCGGTAACGCATTACCTGTTGTGTGCGATATTAGATTCGAAGAACAAGTTGAAAATGCAGTAAGTGAAGCAGTCAAAAAATTTGGTGGTATTGATATATGTATCAATAATGCGAGCGCTATTCATTTAACTGACACCGTGAACACTCCAATGAAAAGATATGATTTGATGCATGGAATAAATGTAAGAGGTACTTTTATGCTCAGCCAAAAGACAATTCCCCATTTAAAAAATGGTGATAATCCTCATATCCTTACTTTGTCACCTCCTCTTGACATTGATAGAAAGTGGTTTGGTATGACGCTTGCTTATACAACAGCCAAATATGGAATGAGTCTCGTTGCACACGGACTTGCAGAAGAACTTGGAAAGTTTGGGGTTGCTTCTAATTGCTTATGGCCTAGAACTTCGCTAGATACCGCCGCTGTAAGAAATGTTATAGGAGCTGAACTAGTAAAAGGTTCTCGTAAACCGTCTATATATGCAGATGCAGCTTACGCAGTACTTAAGAGAGATTCAAATGAAAATACAGGTAACTTTTATTTAGATCAAGACGTGCTAGAAGAAGAAGGGGTCACCGATTTTACTGATTATGCGGTAGATCCAGAATCAAAACTTGTTTCAGATTTTTTTGTTGATGATAACCCAGAGGACTGGATTCAAGCTTAATAAAAATATCTAAAAGTTTGGCTTATCACTTTTAGTAATAAGCCAAAAATTAAACGTTAATTTTTAGTCCTATATCAGAGTGATATTACCTGATCAGGCATATTTCCAGATAACGCACCATACAGATCTGGGAAACAACCAACTGCTACACCATCAACTGTACCCTCAGGCGTGTATCCACCTTCACTCTTTTCTGATGCTAATCCTCTTTGGTTTGCACATTGATCGCACATCATCAATAACATTCCTTTTTCAGCAGCAATTTTTGCTAGTCTTTCTCCTTTAGGATTTCCTTTTTGAAGAAGCATAGTATTGTCATCAAAAAAGAAAATACCAACTACTTCAACCCCATGACTGTCACTTTCAAGTTGGGGAAGAATCATTTCTCCAACTTTGTAGTTTGCAGCATTCGGACTATTCAAAATATACGCAACTTTCATAATCGCCTTTCTAAATAATTATGAAACACAGAGTATTAGATTTTTAAATTAACTCAAACTCAAAAGATAGAGAGTTCTGCTGTTTGTTTCGGAAATTTCTTCGAGTATATTTTCAATATCATCAAAATTGTTTGACTCATTTAATTCAGCTACGTATCCCGACATCGTAGTAACTTGATTTTTAAATTCAATTATTCTATTTTTTGTTTCTTCTTTTGAGAAATAGTTTTCTAACGAATACGGGCCTTCACTAAACCTTAGGCGCGTATTTTGATTGCCTTGCCAAGACTCAACAAGTTTGTCGTTTAGTAAAGTAAGACTTTCATAATATTCTCCTAAAGCTTCATGTTCAGAATATGATTGTGTCTGCCAGTGGTAGACCTGTATATTGTTTAAAAAGCTCATAGTGTATGAAACAAATTCATCAATTTTTGCATTTAAAGTTTTAACATTCATGGATATTATTTAAACAAATTCTTGATTTTATGATAAATTTTTAAACAATTTAATTGATAGTAAAGTTATAAACATGCCGTTTAAAAATATTCTGTGTTTTGGGACTATAAATCCAGACTTTATCTACTTTGTTGATGAATTGCCAGATTTGGGTGGAGATATTAGGAGCAAGGACTACAAAACAAGACCCGGTGGAACCGCTGTAAACTGTGCTGAAAATATAGCTAATTGGGGTGTAGACGTTGCAGTTGCTGGGAATAGTATTGGAAATGATGAATTTGGTAAATACATAACTAATTATTTAGATATATCAAAAATAAAATATGAAAATGTATTAATAAATGAACACACTACTCCAAGTTGTTCTATATACGTTGACAAAAATGGGGAAAGAACGATAATTTCTTCAGGCTATGAATTTTGTGAATGGAGTGACATAAATAAATTGAATAGTTTTGACTCACTGATAATTGATAGATACTCGGTACCTTATATTAAAGATGATTTAAATACAATGAATGAAAACATTTTTATAACCCAAGCGGGATACCAAGAAGAAATTACTTATAAAATCAACTTTCTAGTGGTAAGCAAAGATGAAATAGATGTTGTCGAAGCAAACAAGCTTCTACATAACCGTTCTGTTGATTGGATACTCTTAACCTCCTCAAATTTACCTGCGAGACTCCTAAGCAATGATGGAACTATAGAAATAGCCCCTCCAGATTTTAAAACTATCAATTCAACTGGTGCAGGAGATGCAACTGCTGCTTATATTGGCACTTTTGGTACAGATGACATAATTGAAACTGTTAAAGGAGCATGCGCTGCAGGAGCAATTACTGCCGGTACTAACGAATTACCTAGTATTGAAAAAATATCAGAAATTTCAGAACTAGTTGAAATAAATCCGCGCTAATAATTTAATAGTTTTTCTAATTTTAGTTTAAAATGGAATATGGCAGTCGCATTTAAAGCACCAGTAAAAGACATAGTATTCGGCTACGAAGTAGTTGAAACATATGATGTAATTTCAAAAATTCCAGCATTTAGCGACTTTAATGAAGATATTGTTATTCCAACAATGGAAGAGTGCGCTAAATTTGCTGAAGAAGTATTAGCGCCAATAAATGCTATTGGTGATCAACAAGGTGCAACCATCAAGGATGGTAAAGTGACTATGCCTAAGGAGTTCATAGATGCATACAAAAGCTTTTCCGAAGCTGGTTGGGCGTCAATATCGTTACCTTCTGAAATTGGAGGAGGCGGTATGCCCATTGCACTCTCAGGTGGAACCCTTGAAATATTAAGTACTGCAAACTTAGCATTTGGTTTAGCGCCGGGACTCGCAGCAGGTGCAATATCAGCAATCAACTTTCATGGAAGTGAAGATCAAAAAGCAAAATTTTTACCAAAGCTAGTGTCTGGTGAATGGACTGGAACTATGAATCTAAGTGAGCCACAATCTGGTTCAGACTTAGGAACGATCACTACAAAGGCAGAACCTCTGAAAGATGGTAGTTATAAAATAACAGGTACAAAAGTATGGATAACTTTTGGAGAACATGATTTAACTGACAACATAATTCACTTAGTCCTAGCAAAAATTCCAGGATCACCAGAAGGCACAAAAGGAATATCTATGTTTATAGTTCCCAAGGTCATGGTTAATGATGACGGATCCCTTGGTGATGACAATAATGTGAGTTGTATCTCAATAGAAGAAAAGCTTGGCATCCATGCAAGTCCGACTTGTGTTATGGAATATGATGGTTCAATTGGGTATCTTGTTGGAGAAGAAAATAGAGGTCTTAACTATATGTTCACAATGATGAATGAAGCACGCGTATGGGTAGGTGGACAAGGATTAGCATCAGCATCAGGTGCTCTTCAAGGTGCTGCTCAGTATGCAAGGGACAGAGTCCAAGGTCGACCTGTTGGTATGTCCAAAGAAGATGCTAAAGAATCTACAATCATTGATCATGCTGATGTAAGAAGGATGCTTATGACAATAAAGTCTTACGTTGATGCAATGAGATATATGATGTACGACAATCAACTTATGCTAGATGTTGAATATTTTGGTGAAGGTGAACTCAAAGAGTTTGGAGAGGAAAGATGTGGAATTCTAACTCCAATAACTAAAGCATGGATATCCGATTTGGGTGTTGAATTATCCTCAATGGCCATCCAAATATATGGTGGTATGGGATATGTTGAAGAAACTGGAGTAGCTCAATATCTAAGAGATTCCAGGATAGCCCCTATTTATGAAGGCACTAACGGTATTCAAGCTCTTGATCTAATGTTTAGAAAGCTTCCACTTGATAACGGACAGGCAATGCAGAGACTTTTAGGGGATGTTCAAAAAGTTATAGATGACATGAAAAATGATGATGAAATTATATCTTCTATGGCTGAAAAGCTTCAAAAAGAAGTTGACACTCTTTCAGAAGTAACTTTGTGGCTTGGAGGAAGAATGCTAGAAGGAGAACTCGTTGATGCAAGCGCTGCTGCGACACCTTACTTGAAAATGTTTGGACAAGTTTTGGGTGGTTACTACATGGGTAAAGCGGCAATTCTTGCTAATAAAAAGTACAAAGAAACCAATGATGAGTTCTATTCAGATAAGTTAACTCTTTCTAAGTTTTATATCGAACAACTTTTACCTTTGTCATCTGGTTACGCTTCTGCAGTTACTGCGGGCAAAGAAGATCTTTATGCTATGAAGGCCGAAAACTTTTAATTGTTAGAAGCCTTACAAAATAAAGAAAACATAATTGCTCTTATTGGAGCTTCAAATGATCCCAAAAAATATGGAAATAAAATTTTTATAGATTTATTAGCTAAAGGCTATATTGTATATCCCATCAATAATACAGAAACACAGATTCAAGGAATTAAATCACATAAAAGTGTGAGCGATTTAATTCAAAAACCTTCAATTATAAATTTTGTAATTCCTCCTGATGAGGGTTTGAAGGTAACAAAAGACTTAGTACAAAAAGGGTATGACAACTTTTGGTATCAGCCAGGAGCAGATAGTAGAGAAATATCTGAATTTTTAATCGCTGAAAACAAAAATTTTATTGATGACAAATGTATTATGGTCGTAACAAGATTGTCTGATAATTACTAATCTTCTAATCTTCGATTAACTTCATCAAGCTCGTCAAAAGATTTCTCTAATTTATCTACTCTTGTTTTCTTTAAAGATTCAAATGATTTTACAGTTTGATCCAGCCTCTTTGTGACTTCATCAAATGAGTCGATAAATTTTCTAATTTCATTTTTGACTTTTTCATGTGTTGATAAAATATTTTTAGTATCTGTCTGCAGACTAAATAATTTCATTGAATGTCTGATTGTTTCAAGATAGGCCATCAAGGTTTGGGGACTTGCTAATATAACTTTTTTTGAAAAAGCATACTCAATAACTGGAGTTTTCGAAGATCCTATTTCGGAAGTCAAAAGAAAATGATACAAATTCTCCAAGGGAATATACATTAAAACAAAATCAACGGTGTCTTCATCGGGTGAAATATAGCCTTCTCGTCCGGCTGTTTCATCAATTTTTGTTTTAATAGCTTTATCAAGAAATTCTTTATTTTTACTCTTTATTAATTCGGTAACTTCTCGTCTACCAAGTTCATCTAAAGTTTCATCTTCAAGATCTCTTGTTAGTTTTGCGATTTCCATATATATTGTCAATGGAAATTTAGAATCCATATTTATAGATTTATTATCCGGAAGGTAAAAAGTGAAGTCAGGTTTTGTTCCGCTTTTCATAATTTTTTGAGTTTCATAATGTATACCTTCTTTGTATTCCATTATTCCAAGAAGATCTTCTACTTGAAATTCTGCCCATTGTCCTCGACTCTGATTGTTATTAAGAACTGAAATTAGGTTTCTTGTTTGTTGATCAACTCCTGTAATTGAGCTTTTAATTTCACCTGTTTTTTCAAGAAATTCTTTGACTGTTTGATCTGATCTGTTTAAAAGTTTATAAATTTGTGACTCTTCATTTTCTATAATTTCACTTACTATTCCTTTGATCAAATATTCATCATTTTTCTCATCTTCTGGAGCATCTTTTTTTGTTACAAAATATAAATTAGCCGCCAAGAGACCAATGATAATTACTAAAAATAAAACTTCCATGTTACAAGAATAGCAACCTGAGTAGACAGTTTTATAATTTAAACAGTATCAAAAAGCTTTTTAAAGCTAAATTTAAAATTGTCTTCTGAGTAATTTGTTAAAATAAAGTTTTTTGCATTTTTTGCAATTGCTGTCACTTCCTCGTAATTGTCTTTTATGTAAGCAATCTTCTCTGATAGGCTTTCTAGATTGTTGCTTTCAAACATATAACCTGTTTGACCATCAATCACAATATCACCCATACCAGGTGCATCCGTAACTAAAACAGGACATGAAGCAACTTGGGATTCAAAAATAACACGTGCAAGCCCCTCGGAAATAGAAGGTAATACCATCAAACTCGAATTTTTGTAAAATTCTTTTACTTTGTCTCTATCAACTGTACCGATAAGAGAAATCTGGCTACTAAGATTTCTCTTCACAATCAGCTCTTTTAATTCCTCTAAATATTTTTCATTAGGAGTTGGTCCAACAATAGATAGGTTTATGTTTTGATCTTGCAATGAATTTATTGCATCAATAATCATGTGAGGTTTTTTCCTATCGGTCACACTTCCAATGAATAATATATTAAATTTATCATGATTGACTATTGCTGAATCAATTTCTTCAAAATCTTTAAAATCTACCCAAGCAGGAAATCTAACAATATCTTTTGAAGGGGATATCTGAATTACTTGTTGTTCCGTTGAGGAAGAAACTGCTCTAACTTTATCGCATTTATTTAATGAATATTTTGCCATTAAGAAAAAAAATCTTTTGTAAGTGTTTGGAAACAATAGATTTTTTTCCAAGCTTAAAGTTTCTATGAAATCTCCATGAGTTTCAACAATAATCTTTACATCTATAGAACGAATCTTTAAGAATAAGATTGAAAAAAAAGATGAAACTGGATCTTGGTAGCAAACAATATTTATTTTTTCTTTTTTTATAATATTTGGAGTTACAAAAATAGAAATTTGAATTATTTTAAGATAATTTATTAAACGATTTTTTATTTTTTTATATAAAAAAAATTTTCCATATTCTTCATTCATAGTCGTACTTATATCAGCAAAAGCTAAAACTCTAACGTTACAAACTTCACTTAAAGCGAAAAACTTTTTTTTTAATGTCTCATTTATCGGAAGTGTGTAATTTGTTGGAGCAATAAATAATATATTTTTCATAAATTTAGAAATTGTTTTAATTCATCAATAAGTTCTTCATCGTGAGTCCAAGGTATTCCATGGAGTGCATCTTTAAAAGTTACTGATTTTACATTCATCATGTTTGTTGTAACTTCTTTAGATGCTTTTTGAGGAACTAGGCTATCTCTACCACCCATTATTGCAAGTGTTTCTGTCTCTATCTCACTTAACCATTCTCTGGAGTCAAATGCAACCACATGTCGTCCTCCATCTCCATAAATAAAATCATTTTTTGACTGATGAAGATTATTCCATGCCCAATCTGTAAACTCATTTCTCAAAGCTTTTGATTTTTTAAGATATGAGAATTTTGATTGAGGGTTTTTATTTGGGAATAGCCTTTCTCTTATTCTTACACCTCCTACTAATAGTTTGAATAAGTAATTATCTTTGAAGCGTTCGCCTTCAATCCAACTAAAAGGTGTAATTAAAACCATTTTCTTTATTTTCTCAGGTATTTTTTTTGAAATAGTTAGGGAGACAGCACTTCCCATAGACCATCCAGCTAGATAGCACTCATCAATATTTAATTCATCAATGATGCTTATAACAATATCTGCATTTTCATCAACACTCCATCTTTCCCAACTACTATCTGAGCGACCATGATTCTTAAGATCAATTGTTATAAATGAGCTCAGATTTTTTATTTTTGGTAGCACGTTGAACCAGCTTCCTAATGAATCTGTACCCCAACTATGTAAAAATATAATTGGTACAGTTCCCTCAACAAAATTTTCTCTAATAAAGTACTCTTTTTCTCTAACAAAAATTGTTCTTCCAGGTATCTTTACCGGGTGAAGCTGGGTTACACCTTCTGTCTTGCTCTTTTGAGTTAGAACTAAATTTTTAAAAATTGATGTAAAGGCAAAAACTTTTGCAATTGTTTTAATCATTATTAAATAATATTTATCTTTTCATTATATTTAGTATTAATTTCCCCTATTTCCCAAATATCTTCATTAACTTTCATATTCTTAAATGATTTTATTTCTTGGTCTTTTGGAATGGCAATTAGTAAACCTCCGTTAGTTTGAGCATCACATAGTATTTGTATTGATTTCTCTTTCGCGTCATGGATTATATTTTCAGATAAATAGTCTAGGTTTCTTTGACTTCCTGATGGATAAATTCCCTTATCTAAATATTTATAAATATCTGAAATTAAGGGTACATTCTCAAAGTTCACTGTTGCTGATAAGCTAGAATTTTTTAACATTTCATATAAATGTCCTAGCAGGCCGAAGCCTGTTACATCAGTAATAGCCGTCGCATTGTTTTTTAATCCAAATTCGAGAGCGTCTTTATTTAATTTTGTCATAATGTCAGTGACAAGTTTGATGCTGCCTTCTGATGCAATGCCTTTTTTGATAGCAGTTGTTATGATTCCAGTCCCAATAGGCTTGGTCAAAAATAACCTGTCACCATTATTTACATTGTTATTCTTTAGTACTTGTCCTTTTACAATTCCTGTAATAGAAAATCCATATTTTGGCTCTTTGTCATCTATGCTATGCCCTCCAACAACTGTGCAGTTGGCTTTTTCCATTGTATCTAGTCCGCCCCTGATGACTTCAGATAGGATGTCAAAACTAATATCATTTCTAGGCCAGCAAACCAACTGCAGAGCAGAAATAGGCTCTCCTCCCATTGCGTAAACATCAGATAATGCATTAGCTGCTGCAACTCTCCCCCAATCATATGGATTGTCCAAAATTGGGGTGAAAAAATCAACAGTTTGAATTATTTTTTGGTCACCAATATTTATTACACCTCCATCATCGGGATTGTCCAAACCGACAAGTAGGTTGGGTGATTTTGTTGCTTTATGATTCTTAAATTGCGTCAAAACTTGAGCAAGCTCACTAGGTGAGAGTTTACATGCTCAACCAGCGCCATGAGAGTATTCAGTTAGTCTCAAGTGAACCTCCTTAAGTTATTTGTTTAATTGTCTTTCTTTTTCGATAAAATCGGTAAATGACTGTCGAATTATTTCAAGGAGAGGGTCCTCGGTGTATGTCTGGTCATCAATCTGACTAACAAAAATTCCGTGTTTTGCAGTCGATAAAGCAAAAACTGTATCAACATTATAAATGTCGTTAATATGAATGTTTTCAATTTTTAAATCTATTCCTGCTTCTTTTGCAATATCAATTAATGTCCTTCTAGTGATTGAATCTAATATTCCTAAATCAAGGCTTGGTACATAAATTTTATTATCAATTATCCAACTAACACAAAACGTTGGACCCTCAAGAACAATTCCATCTTTGTTTAAAAGTAAAGAATCGGTGTAGCCACTCTTTTGTGCAAGCCTGGTTTGATTAATATTCATAGCATATGAAATTGTTTTAGATCCTATATTTTCTACTTCATCTAGAGAAAAATCTCCACCTGATTGCCAATGAGCTTTTTGGGATTGTAATGAAAAACTTTCTGGGAAATTAATTAAATCTTGATAAAAAATATAAACATCACTTTTATCTTTGTCTGTACCTCTGCCAATTATTACTCGCATATATCCATTATCAAATTTTGATGCTATTGAAATTAAATCTTCTTTTATTTTTGTAAAATCAATGTCATCGAAAAACATTTTTTCGGCCGACTTAGCAAATCTTTCCATATGTTTATCTATTGCAAATAAATAACCATTGTGAATTGCTATAGCTTCAAAAATACCGTCACCTCTCCAGATTGCTAAATTCTCCACAGGTATATTAAAATCTTCTTTTTTTACTTCTTTTCCGTTTATTAAATACATATCTAGTTTTTTTCTCGTTTATAAGTATTTGTAATTGGCATTCTTCTATCTTTCCCAAAAGCTCTGTTTGTCAATTTTACACCAGGAGCAACTTGATTTCTCTTATATTCGTTTCTATCAATTTTTTCAAGAACATCATATACGATTTCTTTATCAATTCCTGATTTAATAATTTTTTCAGATGAAAAATCTTCTTCAATATAAAGTTGAATTATTTTGTCGAGTGTATCGTAATCTGGAAGAGTGTCGGAATCAAATTGGTCATTGCTCAGCTCAGCACTGGGTTCCTTTAATATTGTACTTTTAGGAATTACATCTGATATAGAGTTACGGTAATTTGCTAAATTGTAAACATCTGCTTTATACACATCTTTAAGCAATGCAAATCCTCCAACTAGATCCCCGTAAAGTGTTGCGTAGCCAACTGCCATTTCAGATTTATTCCCAGTCGAAACCACCATTGCTCCTAGCTGGTTTGAAAGAGCCATAAGTATATTTCCCCTCACTCTTGATTGAATATTCTCATCAACAACATTTGCTAATTTTTCATCTGTATTGTTTCTTAATAATTCTCTGAAGTTTTCTACAGTGTCTTCAATGTTGATTTCTTTAATCTCTATGCCCAAATTTTTAGCTAGTTTTTTTGCGTCTTCCAAAGATGATTCTGGATTATATTTAGATGGCATTGCAACTCCAATAACATTTTCTGGAGATAATGCATCACAAGCTATTGTTGCAGTTAACGCCGAATCGATACCTCCTGAAAGGCCTACTAAGACTTTTTCAAATTTATTTTTTGTAACATAATCTGATAAGCCAAGTTCTAGTGCTGAATACATCGATTCTGTCTTATTTAAATTATTACTACTTAAGAGAGGTTCTATCTTGATATTTTTTTCATTTAATGACAGGCTTGATTCTGAGACATTATCCGTAACTTCCAGTTCGATGTCAAAAGTAAAGAAATCCTCCTTAAATTGAGGAGCTACATAAATAAATTCTCCATTTTTATCAACAACGAAAGAGCCTCCATCAAATACAAGCTCGTCTTGGCCTCCAACCATATTTAAATAAACAATCGGAACATTTAATTTTTTGGCTTTGCCCTTAACAAGCTCTTTTCTTTGATCAATTTTATTGATATCAAATGGTGAAGCATTAATATTCAAAATTATCGATGCACCTTTTGCAACTTGTTCTTCAGCTGGCCCATCATCAATCCAAATATCTTCACAAATATTTATTCCAACAGCAATATTTTCATACCAAAATAACGCTGAAGGATCTAAACCCTTATCGAAATATCTCGCTTCGTCAAAAACGGAATAATTTGGGAGAAAACATTTATGATAAATACCTTGAACATCTCCATTTTGCACGATGGCTGCCGCATTAGTTATATTTCTGTCTACATTGTCATTTGTTTGTTTTCTTATGCTTCTATCCACAAATCCGACCACTCCACTGGTTTTTCCTGAAAATTCAGCAATCTCTTCTAGCACTGCAAAATTTTTTCCAACAAAGCTCTCTCTTAAAAGTAAATCTTCCGGAGGATATCCCGTTAGTGAAAGTTCTGGAAATAAAACGATATCGGAAGAAATTTTTTCAGCCTCTTCTAATTTGCTTAGAATTTTTTCTTTATTTTCCTGAATTGCTCCAACAGAAAAGGAAAGCTGAGCGCAAGAAATTCTTAAAGTTTTAGTTTCCACACAATAATGATAGATAAATGATTAACTAAGAAGATACCGTAATGACAATATCTTTAGAATCGTCAATCCATCTAGTGACTCTTTTTAATGATGGCATTCTATCTACAATTTTTTTTCTTTTATTTATTCCATTCATCATCTCGTGAAGACTTTCGGGGTTTCTTCTCTTTAAATCAGAAACACTTTCTACTCCTACCGCCTCTAGAAGGTCTGCGTAGTCTTTACCAAGATTTTTTATCTTCATAAGCTCTGCTCGTTTGGCCCAATGTAAAAGTTTAGGTGAGGTAATTCCCGTTTCTTTGGTAAGAAGTGCTCTTCCTGAACGAGTTGAAGCAATTTGAAGAAATGTGACTGTAGTCCTGACTCTAGCTCTTCTTAATTTTGTGGCTTCTGTATGTGTCATGCCGTTTATAGAGTCTATTGAATTCATTATCAAAGTTTACAAAATTTTTTTATAAAACTAAGAAAAATTTTAGAGAGTTTTTCCCACTCTAAAAATCCGACTGCTCGTCATAATCTGTTGGTTTTAAAAAATTAAAATTAACTATTTTTAATTTTATTTCTGAGGTTTCTAAATAGTCAACTAGTTCAAAATTTTTATATACGGAGTCTGTACCTTCAAAGTCATCCTGTGTGATTAATTCAAGCTTATTCCAAAAAAATCTTGGAATAAGAATTGGGTATCCAAGCTGATAACGATACTGTGGAACAACAACTTCATCATCATAATGTTTGCAATTTATAATTTTCTGAATTACTTCGGAGCTTATTGCCGGCTGATCTCCCATAAATATTGTGGCACTTTCTGTTTGTTTATCAGAACTTAAATGAAAAAGTCCTGTCCGAATAGAAGATATAATTCCTTCTTCCCAGTTTTCATTTATGATTACCGTACTATTATAAAAATTTATTTTATCTGTCAAGGTCTCATTTTCATGCCCTAAAACAACGATCGTATCCTCGAAATTTTTTGTAACCTCATCTACTACGGTCTGTAATATTGTTTTGCCTTTATATTCAGCTAGCTGTTTTGGAAATCCCATTCTTGATGAATCTCCTGCAGCTAAAATGATTGCAGAATTCATTTAAATCACTTGTGAAAAAAGCGAACTACCAAAACCAGAGACAACAACAAGAAGAAATGCTTCAATATTTCTCAAAAGATAAGTCTGCTTAAGGCCTGAGCCTAGACACACTAGAGCAAAAATTGCTGTACCAATAATTAGAAATATTTGAAGAGGAATTGAATTAGTAAAGAAAATTATCCCATTTAGAAAAACGGGTAAGTTTGAAAATCCATAAATAATTCCTACTTGTTTGAAATTTGTTTCTTTCCTTAAAAATCTAGTGAGAAGTAGATAGACTATTCCAACTCCAATAAATCCAGAACTAAAGCTTGATATTAGATAACTTAGTAAAAGACTAAATATTTCTTGTGAATTAAATATATTTTCAAATTCATTAATCAAATTATTTAGCTCATTTACAGTCTCAATTGGTAAGGTCCCAACAATCAAGCTCAAATTTTCTTCGAGATATGACAAAGAATTTCTCAAAAAACTCAAAATAGCAATACCACTTAATAAAAATCCTGAAACATATATAGCGATAGCGATTTGGAAGTTAGATGGTTCAGAAGCTAGCTCATTGTAAATATTCTTGTCTAACTTCAGAATTTTTAAAATTACTTTTCTATTTATTCTCATATACCTATCTGTTTCTTAGAATCTAATGTATGACTATAACAAAAGTAGCAGCTTATTTGATAAGTATATCGATGGTGTCTGTCATATTTTGGGCTCAAACTCAAGTGTCTTTATTTGATTCTATAATTCCATCTTTACCCTGGGGAGTTGTTTCGCTTGTAGACTTATATGCAGGATTTATTTTTGTAGGAATATGGATTGTTTTTAAAGAAAAGGCATTTAATTCAATAATTTGGTTAGTTTTTCTTGCCACTTTGGGTAATTTAACAACTGCTATTTATATAATTTACAGTATAAAAATCTCAAATGGTGATATTGGCAAATTCTTTATGGGTAAAAATATTTAATCTTTTCTTAAGTTATCAAGCAAAATTAATGATACATCTCTAACCCTGACGTTATCACCCTGTCCAAGTTCTTTCATTCCATCATCCATCATTATGTAACAAAAGGGGCATGCTACAGCAACCTCATTGGCACCAGTTTCAATTGCTTCTTCTACTCTTTCAATATTTACTTTTTTTCCAGTCGCTTCTTCCATCCACATTCGTCCACCACCGGCACCGCAACAAAAACTGTTTGTTCCTTGTCTCTTCATTTCTCTAATTTCAATCCCACCAATTGAACCTACAATTTCTCTTGGTGCTGTGTAGATATCATTATGCCTTCCAAGGTAACAAGAGTCATGATAAGTAATGACGTGTGGCTCTTCACTTGTTCCTACTTCAATTTTTCCAGACTGAACAAGCTCCGTTAAAAGTTGGCTGTGATGAATAACTTCAAAATTTCCACCTAGTTGGGGATATTCATTTGCTATTGTATTAAAACAATGAGGACATTGAGTTATGACTTTTTTGACATCCAAATTATTCATAGTCTCAATATTTTGAATAGCTAATTGTTGAAAGACAAATTCATTTCCTGTTCTTCTTGCTGAGTCACCTGTGCAAACTTCTTTAGTTCCAAGTACAGCATATGATACGTTTGCTCGTTTAAGCAAGGTCGCAACCGCTTTGGTGACTGGTACGTTTCTATCATCAAATGCACCTGCACATCCAATCCAGTAAAGATATTCAACTTCCTCTTTGTTGGTTTCATCTAGTAGAGGTACATCAAATTCTAAATCTTCAGACCATTTCATTCTATCTTCTTGAGAAGCGCCCCAAGGATTTGAAGAGTTTTCCATCGCCACATAAGCTTTACCTAATTCTGAAGGAAAATCTGAAGCCATAAGTGCTAGGTATCTTCTCATGTCCAGTATTTTGTCTAGAATCTCAATATTTACAGGACAAATTTCATCGCAAGCTTTACAAGACGTACATGCCCAAAGTTCTTCTGGAGTAATACGATCAAATACACTTGATGACTTTACTTTTAAATCTATAGGGGTTGATACTGTTGCTGGAACAGCTGGATCTCCACTCTCAGACATTACTTGTCCAACTTTCAATATTATTTCACGGGGGTCTAGGGGCTTACCAGTAAGATTTGCTGGACAAACAGATGTACATCTACCACAAACAGTGCAGGCGTCGAGATCAAGTAATTGTTTCCATGTAAAATTTTCAATTAATTCAGCACCAACTGTCTCGATATCCTCAGCCTCCATTAGATTTCCAATATCTCTCATAGCCCCTTTTGGTCTATCTTTCGGACTTAAAAACATGTTTGATGGCGAAGTAACAATATGTCTTAATTTTGATTGTGGTAAAACAAGCAAAAACAAAAAGAAGCTTACTGTGTGGAGTATCCATGAAACCCTGTGGAATAAAATTCCATCATCAAACGGAAGCAAGGTTGCAATGTAATAGCCAACAAAACTCCATTTTTCATAGTTTGGAAACCCTTCTACAAGAATTCTTCCAGCTTCTGTTGTAAGTCCTGATATCCCCATAAAGGCTAAAAGTGATAATGTTAGATAATCATCCATCTTAGTTTTAGTTTTGATCCTGTCTTCAGTTCCAAATATTCGTCTATAAAAAGCCCATCCAAGACCACCTAGGTAGAGAAGTGAGGCAAGTTCTAGAGAAAAAGAATAAACAATATATGTTGTACCCTGTAAAAATTTCAATGAAGGAGGCATCAAATGATGTATTTCAAGTGTGATAGTACCTGCAAACAAGCCTAAGAATCCAAGGTAAATCATCGAATGCATTACTCCAGCCGCTTTAAATCGAAGGGTTGTCCTCATTAATATTCCATCGAAGAAACTTAAGATTCTTTTCGATAATTTAACTTTTCTCTTTTCTTCTGTACCCCTAGACCAATTTTTTGCACGAAGAGAAAACAGATAACCACAAATAAAAACAGAAGCAGCACTCAATATATAAAATATATATTGAATTGATTTAGGTATATTTTCAAAAACCCGTCTTCCCCCAATTATTTCGCCTTCTGGAAAGATATAACTTGCTATCCACAAAAATACTACGGATAGTGCAGCACCCGCAGAAAATAACAGAACATAATCATTAACTTGCCTTGTTGGTTTTTGTTTATTCATTTTCCATCGCTTTAGATATCTCTATCGAACGCTCTACAGCAGACTCAATTGCTTCATAAATAATTTTATCAAAAGAATTATTTTCGAGCGAATTTATACCGGCTTCCGTTGTCCCTTTTGGAGATTTTATATTTTCAACTATTTCATCAAAGTCTTTTTCGCCAGTCAAATGTGGTAATGAAGATAGTAGGTTGCTTACTAATATCTTGGCATCGCTTTCATCCATTCCAAGATTTACAGCAGAGTTAACTATCTTCGCAGAAAGTTCAAAATACCAGGCTGGCCCACTGCCATATATTGCAGTAATAATATGAAAGAGACTTTCGTCGTATTCTTGAGTAGATCCTAAAGTGTTTAATATTTCTACAAAATTAAGATAATCGTCTGTGTAGTTTCTAGTAAATGGTATGAAACCTGATTTTTGCTTGATTGCAAGATTAGGCATTAATCTAATAATCTTATTTTCAAATTCTGATTCAAATGTTTTTACAGAAACTCCAGCAAGTGAAGAACATATTAAAACATCACTGTGGATTTTTTCTTTGTTCTCAAGAATAAAATCATTTAAATCATATGGTTTAATGCACAACAAAATTATTCCATCGCTAATAGATTCAATACTGGAATAAACATTTTCCCAACCATCTTGTATTAATAGGTCTCTTGTTTTTTCGTTACTTTCATAAAGATTTAAATTTAGGTCTGAATTTATGCTTTTAAAGCCCCCTAAAAATGACATTCCAAGATTCCCAAGTCCAATAATATGAAGATTCGTTTGATCCATCTATTAATAATATCAAGGGTATATGTTATCTAAAACCACTGAACATAGACATTTTTTATAAAAAGTTTGCATAAATTTATAACATTACTATATTTATATTAAATCTAAGTATAATTGCTTAGATTATATCAATATATTAGGTAAGATTGAAAGGAATTAAATGAGTAGTACATTAACCGCATCAACAGTTAAGCCTGGTGTAAGGCGTTCCAAAAAATACACTTCAGGAAGAGTCTGTGAATTTGATACGTGCGAAACAGTCATAAGTATGTACAACAAAAAAAAGTATTGTTTTTTGCATGCTCCTATCTCCTATCCGAGAGTAAGGGGTCATCTGGCAAGAGAACAAGAACCGCAAACATAATTTAGAAAGGATTTGTAAACATGGGTAAAGCCGTAGGAATTGACTTAGGAACCACAAATAGTGTTGTAGCAGTACTAGAGGGTGGAGAACCAACAGTAATTGCAAATGCAGAAGGAAATAGAACAACTCCATCAATTGTTGCATTCAAATCTGACGATGTTCTTGTTGGAGAACTAGCTAAAAGACAAGCAATAACTAATCCTGATAACACTGTTAGATCAATTAAAAGAGACATCGGAACTAATTGGAAAGAGAATTTTGAAGGTAAGGATTATACTCCACAAGAAATTTCAGCTCGGATATTACAAAAATTAAAAAGAGATGCCGAGGCTTATTTGGGTGATGACGTAACAGAAGCTGTTATTACTGTTCCTGCATATTTTAATGATGCAGAAAGACAAGCTACTAAAGAGGCTGGACAAATTGCTGGATTAGAAGTTTTGAGGATAATAAATGAGCCTACAGCAGCCTCATTAGCATATGGTTTAGAAAATAATGAAGATCAAAAAATTCTTGTCTTTGATCTCGGTGGAGGTACTTTTGATGTCTCAATTTTGGAAATTTCTGAGGGCGTTTTCGAAGTCAAATCAACTTCAGGAGACTCCAAATTAGGTGGAGATGATTGGGACCAGAGAATTATGGATTGGCTTATTGAAAAATTTAAATCATCAACAGGTATTGATTTATCCACTGACAAAATGGCAATTCAAAGAGTTCAAGAAGGCGCAGAAAAGGCTAAAATTGAACTTTCGTCTACAAGTGAAACTGAAATTAATTTACCATTCATAACAGCTAATGATGCAGGACCTCAGCATTTGCTTGAAAAGCTGAATCGATCTGAATTTGAAAAAATAACATCAGATTTAGTTGAGAGAACAAAAGAGCCTGTTGAAAGTGCTTTAAAAGATGCGGGAATGAAATATTCTGACATTGACCATATTATTTTAGTTGGTGGATCAACTCGCATGCCGTCGGTACAAGAATTAGTAAAGTCTTTAACAGGTAAAGATCCTCACAAAGGTGTTAATCCTGATGAAGTTGTTGCCTCAGGAGCAGCTATACAAGCAGGTGTACTAAAAGGTGATGTAAAAGATGTACTTCTTTTAGATGTTACTCCCCTCACGTTAGGTGTAGAAACTAAGGGTGGAATTATGACAAAAATGATTGAGCGAAATACAACAATCCCAACTAAAAGATCTGAGGTGTTTAGTACAGCAGAAAATAACCAAACTCAAGTAGAAATTCATATCTTACAAGGAGAAAGGGAAGTTGCCTCTGGAAACAAATCGCTTGGTAGATTTACACTAACAGACATCCCGGCAGCAATGGCAGGAACTCCTCAAATAGAGGTTACTTTTGATATTGATGCAAACGGGATAGTAAATGTAAATGCTAAAGATCTTGGTACAGGAAAAGAGCAGGCAATAACAATTACTGGTGGTACTGCTTTAGAAGATGATGAGATTGACAGAATGATAAAAGATGCTGAACAGCATGCCAACGAAGATGCTAAAAAGAAAGAGCTTGTTGAAACAAGAAATATGGCTGAAGGCATGGTGACCTCAACAGAAAAAATGCTTGAAGAAAATAAAGATAAAGCAACTGATGAAGAGGCAGCAGCTATAACTGAAGCCAATGATAAATTAAAAAAACTTCTTGAAAATGAAGATATTCCAATAAATGATCTTAAGTTAGCAATAGAAGATCTAACAAAAGCAAGCCAGTCATTTGCAGAAAAACTTTATGCAGACGCTCAAAATGACACATCGAACACATCTTCAGATGAGTCAGATGATGTAGTCGAAGGTGAAGTTATAGAGGATGAATAAAGAAGAATCTTCAGATGATTTAGATAATCATTCTTCAGAAGAAATAGATGAGAGTAAAAAAATAGAAGAAGATAACATTTCTCTCTCTGAATATGAAAAAATAAAAGATGACTATCTAAGACTCGCTGCAGATTTTGATAATTATAAAAAAAGATCTGAAAAAGAAAAAGAAAGTATTGGAACTGCATCAATGGCCTACTTTGTTGAATCTCTTTTTCCTCTTGTTGATAATTTTGAAATTGCCCTGTCACAGGATGAAGTTAATAAAGAAATTGAAACTTTTAGCAGCCTACTTACATCTCTTTTAGAAAGTTTACAAGTTGAAGAAGTTGGATCTGTTGGAGATGATTTTGACCCAAACATTCATGAAGCAGTTGAGCATAGCGGTGAGGGTGACACTCAAAAAGTAGAGGCTGTGTTAAGAAAAGGATATCTATTCCAAGGTAATTTAATTCGCCCTGCAATGGTAAAAGTTAAAAGTGAGTAGAGACTGGCTTGACAAAAACTTCTATGCAACCCTTGGTGTTCCACAAAATGCAAGCATAGAAGAAATAAAGAAGGCATATAAAAAACTTGCTCGTGAAAATCATCCCGACCTAAACCCAGGAGACTTAGAAGCAGAAAAAAAATTTAAGGAAGTATCAGAAGCTCATTCGGTCTTGGGAGATGAAAGAAAAAAACAAGAATATGACCAAATTAGAACAATGGGTGCGTCAGGTTTTGGTGGTTTCACAAGCCAAGGTTTTACTGTCGATGATTTTGGCGATATATTTGAGAACCTAGGAGACATTTTTGGATTTGGTGGAAGGCGAAAAGGACAAACATATCAAACAAATATAAATATATCCTTTAATGAGGCTGCATCAGGCATTGAAGTTGTTCTTCCGCTTGAGGAATCAATCAAAGTTAAAGTTCCGGCCGGAGTGGATAATGGTAGTGTCATAAGGCTTAGAGGTAGAGGTGGACCTGGTGCTGCAGGTGCTCCTGATGGAGATCTACTCGTTCAAGTATCAGTTGAACCACACAAATTTTTTAAAAGAAGCAACATGGATTTAATTCTTGAAGTTCCACTTTTATTTACAGAAGCAGCTTTAGGTGCAAGTATTAAGATTCCAACACTTAGTAAATCGGTTACTTTAAAGATTCCTTCAGGTACCCCTAGTGGAAAAACATTCAAAATCCGGGGAGAGGGAATTACCCCTCAAGGAAGAAGATCTGGGGACCTGTATGTAAAAGTGTTTATAATACCTCCAACAAATTTATCTAGATCAGCTAAAAAACATTTAGAGAAATTTCGAGACCAGTTTGAATCTGGAGATTCCCCAAGAAAGTATTTAGATGAATAGCGAAGAGTCGAATGCAATATATTTTATTTCAGTAGCTTCATCGCTATCAGGTATTCATCAGCAAACTATTAGAACTTATGAAAATAAAGGTCTTATTAAGCCATTTAGAACTGGTGGAGGAACCAGACGTTATTCTCAAAATGATATTGATAAACTTATACAAATTCAGGATTTATCTCAAAGAGGTATAAACCTAGATGGAATAAAAATTATATATGAAATGAAAGACACAATAGATAATCTGAAAAAAAAAGTATTGTTACTTGAAAACGAAATTTCCAATCAAAAAGTAGAATCTAAAAATAAAGAAAAAGAAATTCACCAAAGTTATAAAAACGAAATTGTTAAAAAGTCAGATAAATCAATAAGAAAATAACTATCGAGCTTTATACTTTGTGTTCTTGAATAAAAGATTCAATCTTATTTTCCAAAATAGGAAGAGTAATTCCCCCATCGCACAAAACTTCATCATGAAAGTATCTAATATCAAATTTATCACCTAGCTCATTTTCAGCTTTCCTTCTTAACTCTTCAATTTTCAATTGACCCATTTTATAAGAACAAGCTTGGCCAGGCCAGGCAATGTATCTATCAGTTTCAATATTTGAATTTATCTCTTCAATCGGTGAATTTTCTCTGAAAAATTTTATTGCACTTTCTCTCGACCATCCCATTCCATGCATTCCAGTATCAAGAACTAAACGACATGCTCTCCATGCATCATTTCCAAGTCTTCCAAGTTGCTGTATATCGTTAGAATAAAGACCCATTTCATTAGCTAATTGTTCTGAATACAGTCCCCAGCCTTCTACAAATGCTGTTGAGGCTACATATTTTTGAAAATTTGGAACATTTTTTAATTCAACTGCAATTGTTCTATCAAGATGATGGCCTGGAATTGCTTCATGAAAAGCTACTGATTCTGCTTCAAATATACTTTTTGACTCAGCTTTATATGTATTAAGGAAATATGTTCCGTCTCTTGATCCGTCCGGAAGTGGTGGATAATAATATGCAGGAGGTGCATGCTGTTCAGATGCTTCAGGCACAGGTAAGACCTTACATGGAGATTTTGGAAAAACGGTAAACCACTCTGCAAGAGGTTTGTATGCTCTTTCTATGGTGTCAATAGCAATCTGCAACATTTGTTCTTTACTTTCATACCTCATAGAAGGGTCAGTTTGCATTTTTGATATGACTTCTTCGGGTGTAGAAACATTTTGAAAAACATTTTTTCCAACTTCGAAAAATTCTATTTTTAATCTTTCAATTTCAGATAAACCAATCTCATGTACTTCTTTTACTGTAGTATTTTTATGCCCTGTATATTTTCTTAATGCCCTTAAATAAAGATCTTCCCCACCTTCAATCCACATAATTCCAGATTTTTCGTCAGAACGTCCTTTGGGAAGGTGATCTGTTTTCAACTGTTCAAGATAATCTAATACAGTTGGTCTAATTTTTGCTGTAATAATTTCAATTGCTTTCTCTTTCCAGCTTGATATTTCAGAATCAGATATCTCTGGTGAAAAATTTATTAATAATAATGGGTCACTATCAGCTGATGTCTTCAAATAGTTTTGTAATTGATCAATAGTTCTTAACAAGTTTCTTTCTGTAGCAACTCTATTGTTATTGAGACCCTCTTTTTGGACCGCCGCAATTTGAATATATAATCTTTCATAAAGTTCTAGTCTTTTTAAAAGCATGTCTGCTGCCTCTAAATCAGGTACAAACATCTGTTGATTATAATCTATCAAATATCCTGTATATCCTGACACGCCAGCACCAAATTCCCAACTTCTGTCTAAAAGGGAGTCTTTACTTGAGCTTAAAGCAAAATCCAGCATTCCGTGTGTTACCTTTTCTCGATTTGATAAGGAGCTTGGATCTATATTCTTTAATCTTGAAATGAAACCGTCAACTCTCTGAGCTTCCTCTTCAAAAGTTTTGTCTGTAAGCTCTTCTATTTGATCAAAATATTCCTTGTATCCTCTCATCATTGCTGATGTTGGAGAGCTGGATAAAGAGTTTTGAAAAAAATCTTCAGATAAGGCTTTTAGATTTTCGTTCATTTTTTATTATCCTTAATTTTTTCTAATTCTTTCTCGATATTATCAAGCTTTTTGACAATATCGTCAAGTGTAGTTTCTTTGTCACCAAAGTTGGATAAGAAATAAGTAGATACAGCTGCAGTAATAGTTGCAATAAATCCTATACCAAGAATCATAAGAGAACTTGCGACAATTCTCCCAAGTGCAGTATATGGTGTTATGTCCCCATACCCAACAGTTGTTATTGTAACTAGAGCCCACCAAATGCCATCAGTGAAGGTTTCAACTTCTGGTTCAGCTATATAAAAAAGAAATCCAAAAAAAATGATTAAAAATATAGTCGCATACACGATAAATCTAAGTCCTCGACTATTAAATATTGTTTTTATAGCTGTTCCGAACTTTGCGAGAACTGCGGCAAGCCTAAATAATTGAAATAGTCTTAACAATCTGGGAAGTCTAATAAATCTTAAAAATCTTGATGACTCAAGTCCACGAGGCACAAAGGGAATTGAAGCTAATACAATAAATAACTCAATTTTATGATTTAAAAAATACTCTTTTTTGTTTCCCGAAAGTACAAAAAGATGGACATATTCGAGTAAAAATATTATCCATATTCCCCAATTTACAAAATTTGCTAACTCCTTTAAAGGTGAGTCTCTATATTCAATTATGATTACAGGGATTAAAGAAACTAGAGCAATAAAGACTGGTATTTCATAAAACTTTTCAACTTTTGAATAAGAAGTGGCTGAGTTTTCCATATAGATAGTATAAAACTAGCTTTACGAGAATAGAATTAGTAATCTTAAAATAAGAAGATGAACAGGGTAACAAATTTTTTTCTTATATCTATATTTATATTTGCTTTAATTAATTTTATTTCAAACGACATTTCCAATGAAATAGAAGATCAATATTTATCATCAAATAACTTGCCGACAAATACAACTATATTTAAAGAAAATATTGATCTTAAAATTTCCAAAATAATAGCAAAAGATGACACAAAGGAATCAAATGAAAAAATTCTTATTAAAGAAGAAGAATTCAGATCAAATTTTATCCTTAATTTAGATAAAGAGCTAGTTCAATTAAATAAAGAGTTGAGATTTTTAATTAAACAAAATCAATATGCTGAATTTAGTGATAGGCACGGTGGAATTAAAGGAATATATTTAAACGGATATCACTTTAACAATAAAAACAAGATGGATCTGATAGAGTCAGTTTTTAAAAATACAAATGTGAATACTCTTGTGATAGATATAAAAACAGATAATGGTCATGTACTCTTTGAGACAAATAATCCTCTTGCTATTGAAATGAATAATGTAAGAAGTAAATATAACAAAGCTTCTCTTGAAGAATTTAAGAATGATAAAAATCTATATCTCATTGGAAGAGTTGTTGTATTTCAAGATCCATTATTTGCAAAAAAATATCCTGAAGAAGCTGTTTTTGATACTGCTAAAAATACTATTTACTCTCAAGATGGTCAGTACTTTATTGATCCTAGTAGTAAAAAAGCCCAAAACTATATTATTGATATTTCAAAAGAAGCCTGTGAACTGGGATTTGATGAAATTCAATTTGACTACATAAGATACCCTGACTCAAGTTACCAATACATGAAATTTAAAGATGAGAGTACATTTGAAAATAGGATAAAAAATATTAATTCATTTCTAAGCTTGGCAAAGCCAGAAATAAATTCTCTAGGTTGTTTGCTATCAGCAGATGTTTTTGGCTTTATCTTAACTAACAAATTTGATGGTGGGATTGGCCAAAACCTTGAAACAATGATTGAAAATTTAGATTTTATATCCCCGATGGTTTATCCGTCTCATTACAACTCAGGTTCATTTGGGTTTTCGAACCCAAATAGAAATCCTTATGGAGTAATTTCTGCAGCATTGCAAGATGCTCTTGATCGAGATGTTCAACCTTATAAGTTGAGGCCTTTCTTGCAGGGCTTTTGGCATACAGACTTTGAGGTTAGAGAGAATATACGTGCTGCTGAGGATAAAGATTTAGGGTGGTTAATTTGGAACGTATCTTCTTCGTATAATTTGGAGTATTTTAGTAAGATTGATTCATGACTTTAAAAAATACTTTTAAATCAGAACTTGAATCTCTTCACTCTGGTCTAATTGAAATTAATGATTGGATGTATGAAAATCCTGAAACAGGATTTGAAGAATTTGAAACTTCAAAGCACCTTGTAAACTATATAAAGCAATTTGATGAAAATGTTTTGTATCCAACCTCTGAATTAGATACAGCATTTGAAATAACTTTTGGCAAAGAGGGTCCTTTGATTGTTCTTTGTGTTGAATATGATGCTCTTCCTGAAATTGGGCATGCCTGTGGACACAATATAATTGCAACTTGTTCTATTGGCGCTGGGTTAGGCTTGAGAAACCTTGTCGAAGAATTAGGAATCAGGGTTAAGTTGCTAGGTACTCCTGCTGAAGAGGGTGGGGGTGGAAAAATTATATTATTAGAAAGAGGTGCTTTTGAGGACGCTAAATGTTCTATGATGATTCATCCTGGTCCATATGATGTGGCAAACCCCACCTTTTCTACTATTCAGCAATATAAAGTTGAATTTTTTGGGAAAGATGCACATGCCGCAGGTGCTCCGGAAGAAGGTATTAATGCATTGGATGCTCAAATACAGTTGTTTGTAAACGCCTCTACGTTTCGACAGCAAATGTTGAGAACTGATCGTATGCATGGAGTGATTAAAGATGGTGGATTTAAGCCAAATATAATTCCATCATACACCTCATCTGAATGGTATCTTCGATCATTAAATGAAGAGGGGCTAAACAAACTAGAACAAGACTTTTTAAACTTCGTAAATGCTGCAGCAATATCAACTAAGTGTAAATCAGATGTCACCTCTCCCGACTTTAGGTATAAAGAAATTCTTAATAATCAAACAATGTATGAACTATTTATGAATAACTGTACTGAAATTGGAAGAGATATGCCTCTCCAAGATCCTGGAAATTTAGGCTTAGGGTCGACGGATATGGGTAATATATCTTTTGCTATGCCTTCAATTCATCCAATGATATCAATCGGAGCAAATGGAGCTGTAAATCATCAACCAGAATTTGCAGCTGCAACCACAACAAAAAGTGGGCACAAGGCCATATTTGATGGAGCTTATGGAATGGGAGCCACAATTATTGATTTAGCTGAAAATAATCTTTGGGAGAAACTTTAAAGAATCTGACTTAGGAATAGTTTCGTTCTATCATTTTTTGGATTATCAAAAAATTCGTTTGGAGTATTCTCTTCAACCATTAACCCCTCATCAAAGAGCATTACCCTATCAGCAACTTCTTTAGCAAATCCCATCTCATGTGTTACAACGATCATTGTCATTCCTGATTCTGCAAGCTCTTTCATTGCATCAAGAACCTCTTTAATCATTTCTGGATCTAAGGCAGAAGTTGGCTCATCAAAAAGCATAATTTTAGGTTCCATAGCAAGAGCTCTTGCAATAGCTACTCTCTGCTGCTGGCCACCAGATAATTGTCCTGGAAATTTTTGTGCCTGTTCAGGTATGCCTACTCTCTCTAATAGCTCCATAGCTTTTTCTTCTGATTCACTACGGCTTTTTTTTCTTACCCATATCGGGGCAAGAGTGATATTTTGCATTACTGTTAAATGTGGAAACAAATTAAAACTTTGAAAAACCATGCCCACCTCAGACCTAATTGCTTCAATGTTTTTTAGGTCATTTGTAAGCTCAATTCCATCAACAACAATTTCGCCTTCTTGATGTTGTTCGAGCCGATTTATGCACCTAATAAAAGTTGATTTACCTGATCCTGAAGGTCCACATATTACTAATACTTCCCCTTCAGCAACTTCCATAGATATTCCTTTTAGAGCTTGGAAATCTCCAAACCACTTTTTGACATCTACAGTTTTGATTATGCTCATATGTTTATATTACCTTTCTCCTAAACCTAAACGCTTCTCAAATTTCATCGATCTTCTTGAAAATACAAAAGTAAATACCCAAAAGAAGAAAGACAAGAAAACTAATTGTTCTAAGTTTCTACCTATAAATACAACTGGTTGTGATTGAGCTGGGATAACTGAAGTTCCGATTCTTAGAATATCAAATAATCCAATAATCGCTACCAAGCTTGAGTCTTTAAATGATGTTATAACACTTCCAACAAGGGTAGGGATTATTGTACGAAGAGCTTGTGGGACTATTACTAAAAATATTCTTTGAAATGGATTCATTCCAATAGCATTGGCCGCTTCATATTGTCCTTTTGGTATTGATTGCAAACCACCTCTTATATATTCTGCAAAATAGGCCCCACTAAAGAATGCAGTTAATATCAAAACCCTTATTATCAAGTTAAATTCAACCCCCTCAGGAAGAAAAACTGTAAGCATAACGCTAGCAAAAAATAACCAAGTAATATAAGGAACCGAACGAACTATCTCAATTATTCCTGTACATATAATTCTAATTACGGGTAAGGTTGATGTCCTTCCTAAAGCTAAAGCAAGTCCAAGCGGAAATGATGCATAAGTTCCAAAAATTGCAAGTAACCATGTCAAGGAAAATCCTCCAAAGATACTTCCGGTGGGAGTTACTAGCATCGTGTCAGAGCTTGCTCCCCTAATCAAGAAAGTTAAAACAAACAATGAAACCACCCAAACAATAAAAAGCTGTCTTTTCCCTTCTTTAGTTGTTGCGATAGCTGGTGAAACAACTAGTAGTAAAAGTAGAAGTACCATTGTTGCTTTGAAGATGAATACAAGGGGTAAAAGAAAAACTACGATACTCAAGACTAAAAACCCGATATTGATTGGAGTTCTATAAACTCCTACAGATTCGTTATCACTAAATCTAATTATTAAAAATCCAATAATTCCAAAAACGAGTATAGAAGGAATATCTGCACTGAAGACTGTATTCAATTCAACTAATGGCTTCTTAAAAATCCACGAAAATATAAAAAGTGGGCACAAGAACCATGAAATCGGAATAAGTCTTGCCATAATTTTTATATCTCTGTTCTTTAAAAGTGAACCGATAAAAAAGAATAATAACATGCCAACATAGAGGATTGTCCATGGGATATAAGTAGTGCTGGCTATTGGAAGAAATGGATCTGGAATTATCCTTTCACCGCTTGAATCAAGTGATATTGTTGGAATTTTAATAAAATATAAAGATGCAATAATCAACCCAAAATATGTCAGATTTACTTTTGCTGTATTAAATAAATTCTTAATTTTTACATTCCTCAAAAAAAAGAATGCCAAAGTTAACACCAAGGACGGGACTAGAATAAGCATCCTCACATCTTGAGGGATTATTTCTACAACTTCTATACTTCCATCATTTTGGATTACATTTGTATTTGTTGGAGCTAAAGCAATTAAAATAGCTATTACTGCAGATATTGTAAATAGCTTTTGAAAAATTCCACCCAAAGAAATAGTCTTACCACTATTGTAAAATCCTATAGATAAACCTCCAAGAATTAATGCAAGCCCTACAGATAACCAAACTCTGATCATAGCTTCATCAGGATAAGCCAGTATCATGTATAGCTTCATATTGTAAGTTACTGATGTCCACATTCTTTCAGGATTTAATATGAAGCCAACAATTCCCCTATAAGAATAAATAACCATAAAACCTGCGAAGAAAGTTAAAAATGCAGAACTCGAAGAGGAGAATAAATTATCTCTAACCCACCTTCCGTAGGGATTTTCAATGAAAAATTTGCTATCTCTTATCATCGTTCAACTATTTTCATTTTTCTATTGTAATAATTGATAATTGATGAGATTGACAAGCTTATCGAGCAGTAGAAAATCATCCAAACGAGAAAGACTGGCAGTGTTTGACCCTCTTGGTTATATAAAGTCTGACCAACAGCAACAACTTCTGGATAGGCAACTGCTACTCCTAATGAAGTATTTTTTGCAAGATTTAAATATTGATTTCCCATAGGAGGCAACATAACCCGGAAGGCTTGTGGAAGTATTATCAGTCTTAATAGTGATCTTCTTCTCAAGCCAAGAGACAAGCCTGCCTCAGACTGTCCTTTTGAGATTGCCATTATTCCAGAACGAACAACTTCTGAGATGAATATGGCAGTGTATAAAGTTACTCCAAACCAAGTTGCAAAGTAACCAACAGTAGTTACTTTTCCTAAGTCAGGAGAATATCTTGTAAATTTTGTTGTTCCAGCTTGTACTATTTCGGGATAGCTCATAATAACTGGAGGTCCTGATATGTTAAAATCAAATCTTTTTGCTACACCATCAAAAAATTGTGGCATACCCCAGTTTGATTTATAAAATAGTTCATCCCCCTCTAAAAAATAAGTTATATTTTGACCAAATGGCATAAACATTAATAAAACAACAAATACTGCTACTACTCCTGATAATATAATTCGAAAATAATCATCATCGGAAAGAATTCCTCTTATTTCGCCTGTGTCAGTATTTCTAATTTGTTTTCTGATGTATCTAAATGCAAAAAAAACTGCTATTACCGAAAATAAACCTTGGTATGCAATGCTTGGAATAGAATCAAAAATGGTAGAAATATAACCAGATATCAGTCCAATAATACCCATTAATTTAAAACCACCTGCCCAATTCCCAAAAGTTAAAACAAGAAATGTTAAAAACGACCAAAGAAACGGATTTGTATCTCTTCCTTCTTTCTCCAACAAGCTTACTCTCCACTTGAATACTCTTCGAGCGAGATAAATTGTAATTAAAAGAAACCCAAAGAACATAAAAGCAGACTCTTGACGTTCCGGCCAGGGGTAAGCAATTCCTTTTGAGCTAACATGAAACATAATTTCTCCCCTATCTCTTTCTTCGAGCCTTGGGAATGCTAAAAGAAATGCCTGAAAGAAAAGGATTTGTACTAAAAGTGGGACATTTCTTACAACTTCTAAAAGAGCTGTTGCTGCTTTTTCAACAATCCAGTTGTTTGATAATCTTGCAATACCAAGGAGCGTTCCAAAAATAGTTGCAACTATTATTCCACCGATCATTATTCTTATCATGTTAAACATACCAACATGAAGCATTCTGAGTCCAGAATCAGGAAGTGTCTCAAAACCTTCAGCGATTGAAACGCCGGGAGTGTCACCTAAAAAATCAAATGAAAATGGTATATTTGTTGACTGCAGATTATTGATACCTGTTTGAACGAACAACACAAGCGAATAAGCAAAAAGTATTAAAAATAAGACCTGCCCGGCCCATTTTAAAAATCTGACATCTCGCCAAAACGTTCTAATATCAAAATTTTTTAGAACTTTTCCCAACATTAGTGAATTTTACCAAATTGAACAGAAATAAGATAGTTAGATTGCCCAAAACATAAAAAGAAGAGGGCATAAAGCCCTCTTCTTTAAATTTTTAATGATAAATTATCTAGCAGGAGGTGCGTAAATTAGACCACCATTTGTCCATCTATCATTTGCTCCACCTTCACGGAATAATCCAACAGGATTAAGGTTTCTGGAGTAAATTTCGTCGTAGTTACCAACTTGCTTGATGACATTATAAAATGCCTTTGCGTCAAGTCCCATTATGGTTTGTAACTCACCGTCGTTAGCTCCAAAAAGTCTTCCAAGCTCTGGAAGAGCATCGGTGTCAACAGAATCAACGTTTGCGCTAGTTACGCCATACTCATCAGCGATGATAGTTGCATAAACAACCCAGTTAATGACGTCTCCCCAAGCACTGTCGTTTGATCTATAAACAGGTCCCAATGGTTCTTTAGAAATTGGTGATTGTGGAAATATTGACCAATCATTAAGAGCATCATTAACTGCTCTTCTACCAACTAAAGCTGAACCGTCAGTTGTAACAATGTCACACTCTCCAGCAATGAATTTATCCATAGCTTCTGAGAATTTTTCAACTGTTACAAGCGTGATGGTTGCACCAACAAGTCCTGCACCTTCAGTAATATTTTTTTCTGTTGTAGTACCAGCGTTTGTACATACACTCAAACCGTCAATATCAGCAAGTGTAGAAGAACTTGATATACCATCAGAATTTCTACCCATTAATTGTTGACCGTCGAAATATGTAGTAGGACCAAAATCGTTACCAAGTTCGGTATCACGGCTTTGAGTCCAAGTTGTGTTTCTAATCAAAACATCAATGTCACCAGCTGCTAGAGAGGTGAACCTTTCTGCTGATGTAAGTGATTTGAATTCAACTTTACTGTAATCTCCAAAAAGAGCTGCTGCAACGGCATAACAATAATCAGCATCAAAACCAGTTATTGAACCGTCTGCACCTGTCTCGGAAAAAGCTGTAGCACTACCACTGACTCCACACTTTACGAATCCTCTTTCAAGGACCGTGTCAAGTGTTGATTCATCAGAAGTAACGTCTTCTTCAACTGCAACTTCCTCTTCAGCTGTATCTGTTGCACATGCAACAGCAACCATAGAAAGTACAAGTAAAGAAACGATTGCTTTTTTACTCAATGTTTTCTCCTTTTATATAAAAGCAGACAAAAACAGTAAATAGAAATACTTAAAGTTTCTGTCTATGTATTAATCTAATATAGTTTACAAAACCCTACAAATTGATTCTTTTATAGTTAAAAAAAATATTCATATAGATACGAAATACCTGTATTATCCAATGTTGTATTTCAAGGAGAAAAGTTGTCAACTACCATTGTTTTAGGCGCTCAGTGGGGCGATGAAGGCAAGGGTAAAGTCACAGACTTTTTTGCATCAAAAGCTGACCTAGTTGTACGTTTTCAAGGTGGTAACAATGCTGGTCATACAATCGTGGTTGATGATGAAAAGTTTGCGTTATCTATGGTTCCATCAGGGGTTATGTACGATACTTGTACTCCAGTAATAGCTTCAGGTTGTGTAGTTGATTTTGAAGTTCTCAAAAAAGAAATTGATAGTTTAAATCAGAAAAATATTGATACTTCAAATTTAAAACTTTCTTACAACGCACATATTATTATGCCTTATCACAAAGTCCTCGATGAATTGATAGAAGAAAGCTTGGGCGATCGAAAAATAGGCACCACTAAAAAAGGCATAGGCCCATGTTATGGAGATAAAATTCAGAGAAAAGGTATAAGAATACAAGACTTTTTATCACCGGAAAAATTTAAATCCAAATTACAAGAAAACTTAAACGAAAAAAATAAAATTATTGAAGAAATTTATAAAGGAAAAGCTTTAAATTTTGATGAAATATTATCTGAGTATGAAACTTTTCGCGAATTAATTGAATCCTTATCGACAGATACTTCATTATTTATTTCAAATTCTATAAAAGAAAATAAAAATATTCTTTTTGAAGGAGCTCAGGGTACATTACTAGACATTGATCATGGAACTTATCCATTTGTAACGAGTTCAAATACCAGCGCGGGCAATGCCTCAATTGGTTCTGGAATAGGACCATTAAATTTTGAAAAGGTTGTTGGTGTTACAAAAGCTTACATATCTAGGGTAGGCACTGGTCCTTTCATGACTGAACAGAGTAATAAAATAGGAGATTATTTAATTGAGAAAGGTGCTGAATTTGGAACAGTGACTGGTAGACGAAGACGATGTGGCTGGTTAGATCTTGTTTCACTTAAATATTCAGCAAGAATAAATTCTTTGAGTGAATTGTTTATTACAAAGTTAGATGTTTTAACTGGTTTAGATGAGGTCAATATTTGTGTAGGTTACAAATTTAAAGATCAGGAATTAACTGATTACCCTTTAGTTGAGGATATTCTAGAAAAATCAACACCTATATATAAATCGTTTGAGGGGTGGAATGATGATATATCTTCAATTACAGAATTTAATAAACTTCCAGAAAGTGCACAAACTTATATAAATTTCATTGAAGAATTTACAGAAATACCAATTAAATATATATCTGTTGGACCAGAAAGAAAGCAAAATATAATTAGATAAATGATAAAAAGATACTTGATAAACGAAATTGAAGATATTTGGAATCAAAATAACAAAATATCCACCTGGAAAAAAGTTGAATCTTCGGTTACTAAACAACTTGAAGATGCGGGAATTGTTCCAAAAGGTTTGTCCGCGGAAATACTTAAGGTAAATATTTCATTAGAAGAATTAGAAGAAAGAGAAAAAATCACAAATCATGACGTTGCATCTTTTGTTGATATTTTGCAAAATAAAATTCAAAAAAACTCAGAGTGGGTACATTATGGACTGACAAGCTCGGATATTGTAGACACTTCAAACAGTCTTTTAATAATTGAGTCTTTAGATTTTCTATTAATTCAAATTGATAAATTAATAGAAACCTTAAAAAATCTTGCGATAAAAGAAAAGGATACAAAAATAATTGGAAGAACACATGGTGTGTTTGCGGAAATTACTTTTCTGGGAAATATATTTTCAAATTGGCTTCTTGAAATTAATAGAAACAAACAAAGAATTGTAAAAGCTAAAGAAAATATTTCTGTTGGTAAATTCAGTGGTGCAGTTGGAAATTACTCTATATTAAATCAAGAAATAGAGGAAAGAGCATTAAGTAGCTTGAATCTAAAACCTGAATTTTTTGCTTCACAGATTGTAAGTCGTGATCGTTATGCAGAAGTAATAATTGCTATAGGAATGCTTGGAAGTTGTTTTGATCGTATATCACAAAATCTTCGCGGGTATCAACGATCAGAAGTTGGGGAGATCTTTGAATCTTTTTCAAAAGAACAAAAGGGCTCTTCAGCAATGCCTCATAAAAAAAATCCAATAACTTCTGAGAGAGTTTCAGGAATATCAAGAATCTTAAGAGGTTACGTTATCACTTCTTTAGAAAATATCTCTCTATGGCACGAAAGAGATATCTCAAATTCTTCAGTAGAAAGAATTATATTTCCTGATGGTTTCAACCTCATTTCCTTTGCAACTATTGAAATGGAAAAGTTGTTTAGCAACATTCAAATAAACCACGAAAAGATTAATTCCAATATTGACTTAGCAAAAGTAAGTATATTAACTCAGGCTTGCCTTTCACATCTCATTACTAAAGGAGTTGATAGAGATGAAGCATATAGATTTATACAATCACAATCATTTGAAATTGATGATCTAGATGATTACTTAACTACTCTTTCAAAAAATTTTGAGAATGTTTCAATTGAAGAATTAAAAAGCATAACAAATGAAATTCTCTCTGAAAAAACAAATGAGAACTTTGAGGAAAAAATAAATTCAATTGTATAAGAGATTCAAAAAACAATTCTCAGAAATAAAAAGTGAAGTTCTTGGACTGAACGAATCCCAAAATAATGTATTTGATTCAGTCCTTGCACCAGTTTTTTTTGTTTTACTAAATAGATTTTTTGATCTAAATATTGCAATTATAGGGACGGGGTTCTTAGTCGTTCTTACAATCATTTATAGAGTACTGAGAAAAGATGATCTAAAATTTGCATTTATTGGTGTAGTTGGAACGATAGTTGCATTACTAATTGCTAGATTTCAAGGAAGTGCATCAGGTTTTTTTCTACCAGGAATTATTAGAGACCTCAGCATTGCTTTAATTGGATTTATATCAATATTGATTAGAAGACCTTTTACTATTTACTCATCACAATATTTTAGAAAATGGCCTATGGAATGGTATTTATTGCCTTCTGTTAAGCCAGCTTACAATCAAGTTGCTATTTTGTGGGTAGCTTTTCTTTCTCTAAAGGGAGGTCTTCAGATATTGTTTTTTAATAATCCTGAAATTCTTGCAATTATAAAGTTATCAACATCTAATCAGACAACTTTAATACTTTTGATTGTTTCATATTTTTTGGGATTAAGAAAATTAAAAAACCTAAAGGGACCAAGCGTTGAAGAATTTAAAAATAATGTCTCTCCTCCTTGGAAAGGTCAGGAAAGAGGATTCTGACTAAGGTAATATAGCTATATGACAGATGAAAATTTAAGATTGTTAGTAATTGTTGGAAGCAGCTTTGGTATTTTTTTAATACTAAGAATCTTAGTTTTCCCAGCTCTAAAGCGAATTGCAAAAAAAACAAATACAATTATCGATGATCTTTTTTTAGAAAAAAAGTTTTTAAACAGACTATCTTTTGTTGCTGTATTTACTTTTCTTAATGGAATAGTTTTTACAGAATTTTCAATTGACTTAATGAACAGTGAAGTTGGTCAAAGAATAATCAGTTCATTTTTGGCAATCTTTTTAGGGCTTACATTGAATGAATTGCTTTCAATTCTTAATAATGCATCTAGCAAATATGACGCTTTAAAAGATAGGCCTATCAAAGGTTACATACAGATTGTTAAGATCATATTGAATGCATTTATCTTCATAATTGTTTTTGCAATATTGTCTGGACAATCAGTTACATACTATATAAGTGGGCTTGGTGCACTAACTGCTGTACTTTTACTAGTTTTTCAAGATACAATATTATCTTTCGTTGCTTCAGTACAAATTGGACAAAATAACATAATAAATAATGGTGATTGGATTGAGGTCCCTGAATACGGTGCAGATGGAGATGTTATAGATATAGCTCTACATACTGTAAAAGTACAAAATTGGGACAAAACTATAACATCTATTCCGACCTCAAAAATTATTTCAACTTCTGTTAAAAACTGGAGAGGCATGTCTGAATTTGGTGGTAGAAGAATAATGAGATCGATAACAATTGATATTTCAAGTATTAAATTTTTATCCATCCAAGATATTGAGAATTTAAAAAAGATCCCACCTATCAAAAGTTATCTAGATGAAAAAATTAAGGAAGTAGAGATCTTTAATAATGACTCATCTAATGATGCTTCTCAAATAGAACAAAGAAATTTAACAAATATTGGGACTTTTAGAGCATATGTAGAAAATTATTTAAGACAAAATGAAAGCTTAGATACACAAAATATGACTTTCTTGGTAAGACAATTAGCGCCGACAAACCAAGGAGTGTCCATACAAATATATACTTTTACAAAAACTACAGACTGGGTTGAATACGAAAAAATCCAATCAGATATTTTTGATCATCTACTTGCAGTACTTCATAAATTTGACTTAAGAGCTTATCAAGATGGGATTGTTGAAGCAGCAGCGATGAAAAATTTACACTTTAATGAAGGTCTTAAAGACTGAATTTATATTTTCTTCTTAAGAAAACTAAAAAGCCAAAGCCAATAACGAAAAAGTTGAAGTAGTTGCCGAATAAACTGTATGGTGTTTGGGAGTCAATTGGTTGTATTGATTGATTAAGAATTTCTGCTGTAAAAAGATTTGTATCAGATAAAATATTTCCATCATTGTCTATGAATGCTGACTTTCCTGTAATTGCAGAATGAATAATTGGTCTGTCGTTTGAAATTGCATTAGCACGTGACATTAGTAAAAACTGTTCAGACATTCCACTTTGGCCATAACTAGCTTGATTTGTTAATATTACGATAATTTCAGCACCTTCTTGAATGCTATTTCTTATATATCTCTGGAATGAACCCTCAAATGAAATTACTGTAGAAAGTTTGTAAGAGCCAAGTTGAAATATTTTTTCTTTATCGCCCCTGATCATATCTCTTGGGACAAGTGAGAGAGAAGGAATCCAGTCTAAATAGTCTCTAAATGGAATATATTCTCCGAATGGAACAGGATGTTGTTTCAGATACTGATCAACGATCAGTCCGTTGTTATTTATAAAAACACCATAATTTTCAAAATATTTATCCTCAACTGGCCTATCTCCTCCAATTAAAAAGTAAGAATTAAGCCTTTGAGATTCGTAAGAAATGTCATTTAATACACGTTCGTGGATTAATGGATCATTTCTAAATCCAGTTGAGCTTTCTGGCCAAATGATTAAATCTTTATCGTTCTGTATGCTTCTTGTTAAATTTAGATGGCTTTCATATATTCGCTTTCTTTCATCGTTGCAATTATTTTTTGCTCCAGGACAAGGGCTGTTGCCTTGAACAATTGACACACTAACTTTTTCATTTATTGAATTATTTAAAAATAAATTTAAGTTGCTATTTGCTAAATACATAGATAGTGGGATGAATAAAAAAGTAAAAAATATTAACGAATCTTTCAAGTAAAAATATTTTTTTTGATTATCAAAAATTAATAAAACAAAAATTAAAGTCACTGATTGAATAATTAATGAGTATCCAGTGGGTCCAAATGTTTTAAACAGGCTTGGTAGTAAATTAAATAAACTGTCCCTATACCCTGTTAAAAGAACGGTTGAGATTGAACCCCAAGGAAATCCACCAAATGGAAAATAGGCTCTTAGTAAATCAAAAATACTTATCACTGCGATTAGAACAAAAAAGTTATTACTCGTCTTGATGGCTATGAATTTAAATATCTTTCCAAGAAAAGCATAAAGAAGACCCATCAAAATAACTAGAGGGGTCCAAGCTTCATAACCAATTGATTGAATCCCAAATAAAATAACACCAAATGAAATTGAACCAAATAAAAATCCAGTTACAAATGGAGCATCACTAATTAAAAGTGCATAGTAAAAAAAGAATAGTGCTGGAAAAATGAAGAACCATAAATTAAATGGTGGAAAGCTTAAAAAAAATAAAACTGCTGAAATGAAAACTCTTATATACATCTATTCAATGTTAACTATGATTTCAAGTTCCAAAACTAAATTATATTTCTAAGTATTACAAATAAGCCTGAGATAATTGAAAAATAAGTAACCCCTCTTGATATAGCCATCTCAGATATATTTGAAAAAAATGAAGAAAGTCTTAATCCAATTGCCACCGGAACAGCTAGATATAATACAAGAATAAGATGATCCCTAAATATTTCTCCACTAATTAGCAGAAGACCAAGAGTTATTGTTATTCCAAATGTGAATACAGCATTAAGTGAGGGTCTAAATTCATTACCAGCGGTGCCTCTGTATAGAATTGCGATTGGGGGGCCTCCTACGCCAGCAATCATTGCGAATACTCCCGACAATGTCCCTGCAATCCAAGATGTTTTATTATCTCTTTTTACAATCCAACCATAGTATGTTGCAAGCCCACCAAATAGAACGATTGCTCCGACACTAATGGAGAGTAGTTGTTCACTTAAATTTATTAAAAGCAGTAAGCCTAATGGTCCTCCAATAATCCTTCCTAGAAATAAAAATTTGAATGGTTTCCAATCTACTTTATTTTTTTCTCTTTGGTAGATTCTAAAAGTCATAGGTAATGCCAAAAGGCTAAGTATTTGTGGAACAAGCAATGGTTCGATTTGAACTAATATTGGAGAGGAAATAACTGCAAAACCAAAACCTAAAATACCTTGAATGGCTGCACTTGTAAACAGCAGGAATGAAATAAAGATTAATTCTAGTAAAGATAGATCGAATGGATATGTCAACTAAGCGCGTTTTCCATTAACTGTAAAATTTCACCTTCGTTCGTATGACGACCAGTTTCAAGCTTTGAATAGATTAACACTTCATCTAAGTAAAGCTCAAATACTCCGCCCGTTCCAGGTATCAAATCTATTGACGTTATTTCTTTTCCATATTTTTCAAGTATGTCTTCAACCGTACTAACTGCACGGGGTGTATAGTTTCAAACTATACAAAATTCTAGTTTGATTTTCATAATCAAATGTTACTATACGTATCTGTATAAAAAGGTTTCTAAAAACTTGCATGCTATGCAATATTTTGTTAACCTTGTGAATATATTCACAAAGTGGGGAAAAATGACTGACGGATTAAAAGCAAGTCAAATTAAAGGTGGTATAAGACCTTCAAAAAGTTTTGACCAAGGTAGGACTTGTAAAGAAGAGTCTTGTAAAACTCAATTGAGTATATATAACAAAAGAGAGCATTGCTTTAATCATGCTCCTGTTAAATATCCAAGAGTTAGAGGAAGAATTCTTCAAGAAACTGCTTAATTTAAAAATCAATTTAACAATATAAACCTTTTACAATTATTATCAATTTATGACTATAAAGTTCACTGTTCCTGAAATAAGTTGTGATCATTGCAAAAGTACGATTATCGATACTCTATCAACTGTTGATGTTATTGAATTAGTTGAAGTAAGTATAGAAACCAAAGACGTTACATTAAAATCTTCAGAAGAAATTGATTTAGATCTTGTTAAGTCACTCCTTGATGAACAAGGCTATACAGTTGTCAGCTGATACAAAGACACTCATTCTATCTGTCGAAGGAATGACCTGTGCAGCTTGTGCCGCAAGGATAGAAAGAGTTTTAAATAAAGAAGAAACTGTTGAAGATGTAGTCGTAAACTTTCCTTTAAAAAAAGCTGTAATCGAATTAAATACTGAAGATGTAAATTCTGAGAATTATATTGAAAAAATTAGATCAGTTGGGTACTCAGCTCAAGAAGAAATACAAGTTGAAGATATTAAAAATTTTAGAAGATTCTTTATTCCAATAATTTCACTTCTGTCAACTCTTGCTCTCAGCCCACTTATAGAAGCTAATCAAGATTTTATAGCATTAGGAATTAGCTCAATAATAATATTTATTTTTGGAAGAACATTTCACTCATCAGCATTAAAGAGTATTAGGAATCTAAATTTTAATATGGATACATTGATCTCTATTGGGAGCTTGTCTTCTTTTGTTATTGGCATCTTGCCTAATAATGGAGAACTGATGTATCTTGAGACTGGTGGTTTCATTATAAGCTTTTTACTTATAGGAAAAACGATAGAGGATATTTCTATAAAGTCATCGATCTCTGTATCTGATTCAATTATTGAAAGTATCCCAAAAGATGTGAATGTTTATGACGATAAAAAAATCATACGTAGACCTCTTAGCGAAATATCTGTAAATCAGGTAATCATTGTTAAGAAGGGAGAAATTATTCCTCTTGATGGTGAGATTGATTATGGTCATTCTGAAGTTGATGAAAGTATTATTTCCGGAGAAGCAGAACCAATTTTAAAAAAACAAGGAGATACGGTTGTATCAGGTTCTGTCAATCTTGGAAATGATATTGAAGTTAAAGTAACAAAAAAAGATGGCGAAACAACAATAAATTATATAGAAAAATTAATTTTAAAAGCACAAACTACAAAACCTGACGTTCAAGAACTCGTAAATAAGATAACAAATATTTTTGTACCTTCAATTTTGCTTTTAAGCTTTATAAATTTTTTGACTAAATTTTATATTTTTGGAAATGATTTTTCAGAAACAATTAGTTCGACAATTGCAATCTTAGTAATTGCATGTCCTTGTGCTCTTGGTCTTGCAACTCCGATTGTGTTATTTCGTACTGCATCTATTTCCAATAAAAATGGATTCATTTTTAAAAATTTTGACTATCTTCAAAAATTTACCAAGCTGGATACACTAATATTTGATAAGACTGGAACTTTAACGTCTGGTATTTTTAAAATCGAAAAAATTACAAATGAGAATAGCCTAGTTGTCGATGATGAAATTATAAGGATACTGGCGTCTGTTGAACAGAAATCAAACCACCCTATTGCTAAAAGTATCCTTTTGGAGTCAGAAATAAAAAACTTAAAACTCTCACCTGTTGATGAATTTAATGAAATTCCCGGTAAAGGTGTTACGGGAATTGTAGATAATAAGATTGTGGAAGTTGAAAAATCAAATAAAGATCTAGATAGTGATTTGATTTTAAAGATTGATGATAAGGAGTATCTAATTACTTTGATTGAAGATAAAACTTTAAATAAAGATGTTATTGAAAATCTTTCAAATG